>Ga0114938_1000109_pt1 | contig 64239 bp, 47 predicted proteins | sample AshMeaBigSpring_FD_88675 | JGI IMG/M metagenome (GOLD analysis project Ga0114938, IMG submission 88675) | Groundwater microbial communities from Big Spring, Nevada to study Microbial Dark Matter (Phase II) - Ash Meadows Big Spring | ecosystem: Environmental > Aquatic > Deep subsurface >...
AGGTTATAATATAAAATATGCTCCTTTTGTTTTTACAGAACTTGGTGTTGCAATGCTTAGTAGTGTGTTGAATTCAAAAACGGCCATTGAAATTAACAGAAGCATTATGAGAGCATTTGTGGTCATTAGACAAACACTTTCCAATAAACCAGTATATACTGTAGCCGAACTTCAAACCGAACTCAACCAACTCAAAGCCTATATCGAAGAGGTATTTACAGATTACAATGACATTAACGAAGATACCCGTATGCAAATTGATCTTATAAATCAATCACTTGCTGAATTGCATACCGATAAAAAACGGATTGAAAAACCACGAAATCGGATTGGGTTTGTTAAAGAATAAGGTCAGCAACTCAAGTGATGACGTCTTTTTAAAAGACACCCTCACTAACAGTTTAGCTAATTCCTGATTTTTTTCTACATTTACATCTTTTATTAAAAAAATATCTCTATTTTTGTATTTCAATGAATTTCAACACCGATTGTAACGACAATCCGTTGAAAATTCACATTACATTTTAAAAAATAACGAAAGCGTTTTAGATATTATCCTGTCTTGAAATCTCGACAATTACAACACCAAGGATGATAGCAACAAAGCGCTCCATGTCTAAGTATTTAGGCGTGGGGCTGTTGTCTATCATTTGGTGTAGGGTGTCGAGACCCTCAAGACAGTGATAAGTTTAACAGTTCCCACGCTTTTTTTATGTCTAATACTGAACTTGGGGAGCGGGGAGAAGATAAAAATTTAAAAAATGGACAATTCAAAAGAAAAAAAGAATGTGAGAATAACAAAGAGTGACTTAAAAAGCATGCTTGATTTTTTTAAAAACGATAATAGTCAAAGAATAAAAAACATGGAGGCAATTAATGAGTTTGGACAAGCATTTATAATTAAATGGAATGAATTAGAGATTTCATTAAAATTAAATTATTATGACCATTTAGGAATATATCCTTTGGAAATCAGAACGGTATTAGATTGTGAAGCAAAATGTATGACTGATTTAATTCAAGAAATCAAGTCATCTCAAAATTATAGTGTAATATTTGGAAGAAAACAAGCCAGTGGACCTTTAAAATTAAGAAACAAAATTGTCCATTATTCTTATACCCCAAGCGAGAATGAATATAAAAATGCTACAAACCAGACAGTTGAATTAGTTAAAATTATCAAAATGAGTGGTATTAACATACAAAATATCTCTTACAAAAGTAACAATTCAAAAATCAAAGCTACAAAATCAACTAAAACCATCAAATTATGAAAACTTATTCCAAAATATTGTTGTGTTTAATTTTGACAAATGGATTTAATTTACTATCAGCCAAAACCATACGTTACGTAAAAGTTGATGGCACGGGTGACGGTACTTCATGGGCTAATGCTTCAAATAGCATTCAAACAATGCTAGATAATTCAGCCTCTGGCGATGAAGTCTGGGTTGCCAAAGGAACTTATTATCCCACTACCGAATCAATTGCCAGAGATAATCGTTCTCGAAGTTTTGTCGTTAAAGAAGGTGTGAATTTTTATGGAGGCTTTGCTGGTAACGAAACTGAAATAACTCAACGAGTTTTGGCCGATTTAAATGCAGATGGAGAAATAGATGCTTATGAGTTAACAAATAAAACCTTATTAAGTGGTGATATTGATGGAGTTGCAGATATTTGGACTAAAACTACAAATACTAATGGTACATGGAGATGGACAATAACCGGAAATGAATCCAATTGCTACAGAGTTGTAACTTCTTCTGGCTATAATAGAATCGATGGTTTCACTGTGATCGGAGGCAATGCAAATACTTCCAATATTAACACCGGAGGCGGAATTTATTGTTATTATTATTTTTCTTCTATTGCCAACTGCACAATAAGCAATTGTTCTGCAACTAAAGACGGAGGTGGAATATATTCTTTTTTTTCTTCACCTTCTTCTTCAAATTATGCTCTAACTGGAATTAACAACTGCACAATTAGTAATTGTGCTGCAAGTAATAATGGTGGTGGAATATATTGTTATACTACTTATAATTCATATTACTCTTCTCCTATGTCCAACTGCACGGTGAGCAATTGTTCTGCAGGCAGTGACGGAGGTGGAATATATTCATCTTCTTTGTCCGCATCAAATTATTCCTCTCGAATTGACAATTGCACAGTGAGAAATTGTTCCGCAGGCGGTAAAGGTGGTGGAATATATTATAATTCTTCTTCTTCATCTTATTCATCCCTTATTAATAACTGCGCTGTCAGCAATTGTTCCTCAAGTAATTTTGGTGGTGGAATATATTCTTTTACTGCTACTTCTCGTGCTGTTGCCAACTGCACGGTGAGCAATTGTTTTGCAAACAGCGCTGGAGGAATACTTTCTTCAACCACTAATACCTCTATTCCTTCTGTTATCAACTGCACGGTGAACAATTGTTCAGCAAGCAGTGAAGGTGGTGGAATATCATCTTCTTCTGTTACTAACTGTGCAGTAAGTAACAACAAGATCGGTAATACTGTCTCAAATATTATAGGAAGCTCACTAGTTAGCAACATCAGTCCAGATATCACAACAGCATATGTCAATCCGACCAGTTTTGTTGGAGTAGCAACTACCGAAGCACAAGAGCTGGAATTAAAAAATGCCAATTGGAGATTAAAAGAAGGCTCTCCTTGTATTAATGCCGGTACTTCTACAAATATTTCAAGCATTTTATCCGAAAAAGATATAGATAATAATCCACGAGTTGCATTAGGTAGTATCGATATAGGTGCTTATGAATATCAAATTCAGACACTTACAATGCCTGCTAAAGAAGACTTTAACAACCTATCTGATTGGAATAGTAGTAATGTGTTTTACAAATCTACACAACTAAATGGTAGTCAAGATATAAAATGGAGCATAACCAATCAGAAGGTACAGTTTAGTTGGCAAACAAACTTAACTTCCACATATTCTCATCCATTTTTTAGCTATCAGGTAGATGCAACCAATTCAACAAAAGTATATCTCCGCTACGATATGTTTTATCAAGCTTATGCAGGCACAATTAGTCCTTTAGGTACTGAAAAATTAAATATTGAATACTCTAATGATTTTGTAATATGGTCGAACATTGCCACATACACAAATGCCAATGGTACTATAGCAAATCAAACATATAAACACGACTTAAGCAATCAACTCGCGGGTAAGAAATTCTTTATTCGTTTTAATGCAAAAGGAGAAAATAGCAATCGTATTGAGAAATGGGAGATTGATAATGTAATTATTGATGCCGATGGGTTAAGTGCAGTGGATAATGTTCAAGGAGAAAAATACAAGTACTCGGTTAATAATGGGGTATTGAGTATTGGCAATTTGGAGCATGGGGTTGGTATACAAATGTATGATATAAATGGAAGACTCATAAAAACGATAAAATCAGAATCAAATACAGCTCATTTGGCGTTACCTGTTAAAGGGGTTTATTTGGTAAAGGTTTCGTCAGTTTCGGGAGTTGAGAATAAAAAAATGGTTTGGTAATAAAATATTCAAAATAAAAATGACAAATTATGAACAATTTAAGCAGAAAACTATTAAAGAATGCTATGGAAGTAATTCCTGAAACTAAGAGAACGTTAAATCCCTCTATATTTCATTTAACTGAACAAAAAGCTTTGTTGAGATTAGCAATTAATTTACTTGAGAACAATGACACTATTACTTTAGGCGATATTAAATCAGTGTGTGAAGAAATTGGTGGTGATAAATATAACTTGCTGATTAAAAATGAGTTTTTTGAAGATAATTTCGCATATCCAGTTTCCAGCAGAGTTGACGATATGAAAAACATAATTGATTTATACCGTAGAATTATACATGAATAGTTAGTTTTCATATCGGCAAATACAACCCTAACTGAGTGAACCTTTCGCTTCGTCCGGCTAAATGCAAACCCTCGCTGCTTGCTTGTATCGTATAATCTCGTACTGGCAGCTGTCCGTAGTTTCTTTAACTACGAACGGTGGAAAGTTAGGCTCTGCCTTACATATTTAAAATCACGGCTGAATTTCATGCAATTGAAGTTCAGCCGTGATTGTATATATTGAGCGGGTGACTCAAAGTCACCCGCTCAATACTGTTAAAGCAATAATCTTGTGCGTTTTGTTATGCTTTCAGAAAGAAGTTTTGTATATTTGCACATTCAACAAATAACAGGGAAATTTTATGATACACACAGTAAAAATAAGCGACGACACGCCTAACGGTAAACGCATTATTGAAGAATTGCGCAACAATTATAAAGAGGTAGAATTTGTTAATTCGACGGTGAGCTCAATTATTCCTGAAGGTTATACGACTGCTGATGATTTTCGAAAGAATGTGAAGTCAAAAATTCAGAAACATTATCAGGAAAATGGTCTTATTTAGTCTTTTAGCCGAAAATGATTTGTCGGACATATTTATCGGACTTTCGCTATGGAAAAAACAACCATTAGAATTCGAACACGCGAAGCAATATGTGGATGATATTGTAGATGTTTGTGAAAATCTTGATAAAACAAATTATCATGCCAATGCACAATTTGAAGTTCATAAAAAGTATGGTAAGAAAGTGATGAATTATATTCGAAACAAAAACACAACCTGGTATATAATTTACGATATAGATTTAACTTCGAACACCATTTATATTCAGCATATTACATCCAATCATATTACTATTACCGAAAGTGAGTAATCTTCGTTCCCTCGCTGTTTGTAGACTCATTTGCTCTGCATTGGTTCTTTGCATATGTCACAATAAAACAGATTTCTAAACTTGCATATTAAACAAATCACGGCTGAATTTCAATAATTTGAAGTTCAGCCGTGATTTTTTCTTATTTGACAAACTAATTGTTTTTAGCTCTTTTTTATTCCAAACTCTTTGTCAACTTTAATAATTGCTACAACTGCAAATGTAAAAATTGAACAAGTAAACACCCAAATAAAGAAGTGCTGATAACCCATAATTTTTTCTAAAACACCGCCAATCCAATTTGCTAACGATACGCCAAGTGCCATGAATCCGGTGCTTATTGCATAATGCGAAGTTTTGTATTTGCCTTCAGCAAAATACATAAGATATACCATAAATGCTGTAAATCCAAACCCGAATCCAAATTGCTCAATAGCCACACAAATATTTATAATCAGAAAGTCATGCGGTTGAGCATAAGCCAGATATACGTATGCCAGGTGTGGAATACTCAAAGCAAAAGCCATTGGCCATAACCAGTATTTCAATCCGTTTCGCGAAATGGCTATACCACCAATTATGCCACCCAAAAGTAGCGACACTACTCCTATGGTGCCATGTAGTAATCCCACTTGTTCGGCAGTTAATCCCAATCCGCCCTTATCAATAGGGTCTAACATAAATAATTTACTGAGTACGCTCAACTGATTTTCGGAAAAGCGATACAGCAAAATAAATAATAATGTGGCGATAATATTTTTCTTTTTGAAAAAGGTGATAATTGTTTCTACAAGTTCTTTTTGAATATAGTTGAATGATGTGTTTGTGGTAAGTGAATCGCTCGATGGCTTTGGAAGAAAAAAGCGATGATAAATGTATAAAGTTATAAATAATGTAGCCATTAAATAGAATACATAACTCCACGATTGATAAATATCGCCCGAACTTCGAGCCCAATAGCCTGCCAGCATTACCAATAATCCCGACCCAAAAATGACAGCTAAACGATAAGCTGTATTTCGAATTCCAACAAAAAATGCTTGTTTTTCGGTAGGGAGGCCTAGCATGTAAAACCCATCACAGGCAATATCGTGTGTAGCAGAACTGAATGCTAGCAAAAACAAAAATGCTAAACTCAATTGCAAATAGTAAGTTGTGTGTATACTAAAAGCAACACCGGCAAAGCAAGCACCTATGATAACCTGCATTGTCAGTATCCACCAGCGTTTGGTTTTTATAATATCAACAAATGGACTCCAAAGAGGCTTTATAATCCATGGAATACCCAACCAAGCTACGTATAACGTAATTTCATCGTTTCCTAAGCCCATCAGTTTGTACATAATGCTTGCCATTACCATTACTGCTACATAAGGCAATCCTTCGGCAAAATAAAGCGTTGGAATCCATGTCCATGGTGATTTTTTCTTAACGTCCATAGCTTAATATATTTTTTTTAATTCTGAATTTCGGAAATAATGCATCAAAATTTCGTTGTAAAGATAGCCTTTTTCGCCCATAACGGCGGCGCCAATCTGACAAAGACCAACTCCATGTCCCCAGCCTGCACCGGTAAGGACAAATCTTTGCGGAAAGCCGTTGATAAAATCCAATTTATCAACCACAAAAGCTGAACTGTACAAGTGCGAGTTCGAGAGCCATTTACGGATTTCGAGTTCTTTGCCTACAGTTATGGTTTGTTTCGTGCCAACAATTTTTAATTCAATCAATCGGGCTGATTCACCGCGCTTTACTGGAATTAAATCTACGATTTTTCCAAAATCAATCCCCGAACGTCGCGCCAGTAATTCCGAAATTTCAGCATGTGTGTATTCCACTTTCCAGCGGTAAAAATCGGTTGTTTCCTGGTCGTAATTATTTAGTACCTGTGCCAATACTTTTTTGTCGGTGGTGTTGCAAAAGGCTTCGGGCGATTGGCGAATCCAGCGTTCTGCATTTTCTTCTATGGTCAAATCCAGCTCAAAACCTTCGGGTTCTACAGTATTATCAATTACTTTGGTGAGGTAGGAGTGAGGCTCGGGCGCCCAGCAGTTTTCGAAGGTTTCGGAAGCACCACCGCATGATTTGGAAAAGCGTGCATCGCATATTTCACCATTCGCCCACAATACTTCGCCGCGAGTAGCTTCAATGGCTTTTCGGACAGCTTCGGTGGAAGCGCGCGTAATGCCCTGATAGCGTTGGCAATGGTCGTCGGCACAAACATCAAAATGCGTATGGGCATCGCGTTCGTACCATTTTACAACACCCCTCCCTACCTCCCCAAAGGGGAGGGGTTGAGCATCATTTGAAACTTTCATTGAATCTTGTAGAGTCCGCATCTCCCTCTCCTTTGGAGAGGGTTGGGGAGAGGCCAATATCGGCTTCAGCAACCAACTCCGCGAAATGACCGCATGTGCTTTCAGCAATTCGTCGGATGCTGTGGCGCTCATCTCGCTCGAAATAACGCTTGTCAGGTAATCTTCAACGCCAATGCGATTGATGGCTGTAAGCATCGGGGCATGCCCCGATGTTACAGCATGCCCGGATGTTACAGCATACCCGGATGTTACAGCATGCCCCGTGTCAACGATAATTTTCAATTCCCCTTTAAATCGCTGATTTTCTTTGCGTTCCCAATGAAAATTAATGCCAATTACTACATCAATTAAATCGAAAGAGGCATCGGGCGAAAGTGGTTCGAGATTTAATTCGTCACACAAAACACCGCTAAATCGGATTTTCTCATTCTCAAGCCTTGCAATTTGTTGTCCTGAAAATTCGTTTCCGTTTTTGTCAAAAAAAACACCGTTCAGCACAAATTCAATTGTTGGGGCTGATAAAATGCCGACATGTATGATTGGTTCGGTGGGCGTCATAAAATGGTAAATTGTAAATTGTTAAATGGTAAATATCATAAAGAGACTTGTTCCAGAATACTCACTACATCTTCCTTTGTAATTCGTTCAAAATGAGCCTCGATTGGCGTAATAAAAATGCCACACATTTCGACAGTTGCCGGACTTACCAACAATTGTTTGTTGTCTTCGGCGGTATATTGCCAGGGACGAAATGCTTTGCGTGGAAGCACAAAAATATACCATTTATTATTTTCAAAAAGGCAAACGATATTCATCAGAGGCTCTGTTCCTCTCTCCCCAGGGAGATGGGTTAGGGGTGAGGTGAAATGAAAATACAATTTTTCAAACGCATCTTTTGCACTTTCAATATCCATGGTTTCGATGCAATAAACGGTTCGCATGTAGTTTTTCATTTGTAATAACTGCATTCTTTCAGTTGTTACCAGTAAATCGGTATGCGTCGCTTTCAATCGCTTATAGTCGTTCACCAACGGCAGAAAATCTTTTGTTCCGGCCTGAAAATGCATGTGATCGGGAGCTGAAGCGCCACATTTTGGACCATTGTAAAATAGCAAGTAATCGTCCATTGCTTTTGCAAGCTCCAGCATATCAGCAAAATACGGCATTATCTGCTGGTCGACATGTTCTTTGCGCGGAATGGTGAAATGTTCGGGAAAAATAGGAAAAGGATTCACCAAAATTTCGTAATCGCCAAAATCAATTCCCTTTTGTTCATCTGGCCGATTTTCGGCACAAAGAAAACATTTACGTTCGGCAATGGTTTTAGCATCCACCTTTGCTCCGGACGACACAATTCGAGCCGGATTAAACTGCACCTTCACCTCGAAATCGTCAAACGAAAATGATTTTGTTTGAACGGTTTTGAGACCGGCGAAATTGGTGCGGGCTAACTCCCAATTTTCAATTTGGGTGTTAATGAGGTTTTTTATATTGGGATTTAATTTCATTTCTTTCTCGCCTTCAACTCAATCGTTCTGATTTTATCCTTATACAAATTATGTCCGTTCATTTTTACTACATCGAGTGCTGCATCGGAGTTTTCGTCCCAGCGGCGGCACATATATACAGAATCGTAAATGCGCCCGATCTGATACTCGCGACTAATGCGCAATCCGAGTGCGTAATCTTCGCCATAACTAGTGTTTGGCACTTTTATTTCGCGCAATACAGGAGTGTAAAATGCACGTGGAGCACCTAAACCGTTGATTCGCAAAGCGTTATTTCGTCCGTTTTCGGGAGTCCATTCTTTGTGGTCGATTAACCCCGGTGGAATGGTTTCCATGGCAAAATTCGTCATGGTATACGACCCAATTACCATAGCACAGTTTTGTACGTAGAAAGCGTCCACAATTTTTTGCAAGGTATTTTCGTCCTGATAAATATCATCGCTATCAAGTTGTATGGCAAATTTCCCACAAAGTTCAGAATCAACACCCACATTCCAGCATCCTCCAATACCCAAATCGTTTCGTTCGGGAATAATGTGAATTAATCGTGGATCCGTTTTAGCAATTTCTTCGATAATTTCGGAAGTTCCATCGTTCGAAAAATTATCAACCACTATCAAGTTAAATTCAAAGTTTGCTTTTTGCGAAAGCACCGAGCGAATAGCATCGTCGATGGTTTTTACGCGGTTACGAACCGGAATAATTACTGATGCTTCGACAGGGAAATTCGATTCGCTGAATTCAATTTTTGTAAATTGAGGCTCCAGAAATGCCCCGATTTTTTTCAGATGAGCCGTGCATGCCTGTTCCATTTCAATTTGTACAGCGCGGTTTTTCGGGTCCACATAATCAAATTGTTTTTCGCCACTTTTGCGCGTGTCGGTTTCAACTTCGGCATATAAGTATTCGTTGATATGAAACAATTCTGCTTTGCGCGAAACTTTCAACCGTAAATCGTATAATCCCGCAAACTGATATTCCACACTCATTTTGTCAATAGCCTTGCGCAGTCGTTTTGAATTATAAAACAACACCGAACCAAAGTTAAAATCGTCGCGTAGTGAGCCTTCCTGATAATCGATGACCGGATGATTTGAGCGTACACCATCAACTACCTGATAATAATCGGAATACACCAAACCAGCTTCGGTGTCGGTGGCAATTTTAGCAAAACGCTCCAAAGCATACTGACCCATTTCCAGGGTTGTATTTTTGGTATAAATCAGCGAATACTTCGCATCTGCTTTTTCGGCAATTTTTCGAATGGTAGCCGTACTTTGCAACGAATCGATTTGAATAAATTCGCAGCCATTTGCGTTAGTAACTTCTTTTTCTTTCGAGAGTAAAAAAACCTTGTTAACCAACGGCGATGCAAGTAAGCTGCTGATGGTTGTTTCTGAGTTTTCAGAACTATTGTAAGCTATAAAACAATTGATTATCTTCATTATAACTGAATTTGAATTGATGATGTTTGTAAAATGCAGTCCAAAAGTAATCATTTTTTTATTTTTAAAAAAGTATCTTTCCACAATGTATCCGTACTTTTGTTTGGCCGAATCGGGGTTTTTTGTTTATTTTGTAGAAATAATATTTAAACACAAGTATGATACTTATTGCTGATAGTGGTTCTACAAAAACACATTGGACGGTTGTAAATGGTGGAGTGATTGAAAATGAGGTGTTTACTGAGGGGATAAATCCTTTTTATCAAACTGAGACTGAAATTTTGCATCTTCTTCAATCGCAACTAGTGTTTTGTATTGATGTTGGCACGGTTAGTCAAATATATTTTTACGGTGCCGGTTGTTCGTTTGACGAAAAAAAAGCCATGGTGCGTAATGCTTTATCAGTTTGCTTTGGTAAAATTATAATCGAAGTTGAAAGTGATTTACTGGGTGCTGCCCGAGGACTTTTTCAGTATAAAAGTGGCATTGCTTGTATACTTGGAACCGGTTCAAATTCATGTAATTATGATGGTAAAACCATAGTGAATAATGTGTCTCCTTTAGGATTTATTTTAGGTGACGAAGGAAGTGGAGCCGTTTTATCAAAAGTTTTTGTTGCCGATTGCCTTAAGAATCAAATTTCGGAAGAAATTATAACTGCTTTTTTTGAAAGATACAAATTAACGCCCGCTCTCATTCTCGAAAATGTTTATAAAAAGCCATTTCCTAATCGCTATTTGGCGCAATTTGCTCCGTTCTTGTCCGAAAATATCGAATTGCCTGCTGTACAAACGATTGTAAAAAATGGTTTTGCTGCTTTCTTCGAGCGGAATATTTCACAATACCCCATAAATCTTGAAATTGGTTTTGTGGGTTCTGTTGCTTACCATCTTTCGGATGTATTGAAAAACGTTGCCGATGAGCAAAATTACAAAGTTTCGACTATTGTGAAAAGTCCAATGGAAGGATTGATTCAGTACCACACACAATTTCAATAATGGAAAAATTCGAGAAAATAACGGAACAAAATTCGCTTCATGCCGATTTAGATAGAAAATCGGTACATGAGCTACTTTTGGAAATGAACGAAGAGGACTGCAAAGTTCCACAGGCGGTCACCCGGGTTATTCCACAAATTGAATTATTGGTAACTAAAATTGTGGAGCGAATGAAGCGGGGCGGACGTATGTTTTATATCGGAGCCGGCACAAGCGGACGTTTGGGCGTACTGGATGCATCGGAAATTCCTCCAACTTTTGGCATGTCGCCTCATTTTGTGAACGGACTGATTGCCGGTGGCGATTTAGCACTTCGTAATGCGGTGGAGAATGCCGAGGATAATATGGAGCAGGGTTGGGAAGATTTGAAAGAGAATAATATTAATAGCAATGATGTTGTTATCGGAATAGCAGCTTCGGGCACAACACCTTATGTGATTGGAGCTTTGCGCAAAGCAAGGGAAAACGGTATACTCACTGCTTCGATAAGTTGCAATCCGAATTCGCCTGTTTCCAACGAAGCCGACATAAAAATTGAAGTTATTGTTGGCCCTGAATTCGTAACCGGAAGCACCCGACTTAAATCAGGAACGGCTCAAAAAATGGTGCTGAATATGATTTCCACCACTACAATGATACAGCTTGGACGGGTAAAAGGCAACAAAATGGTGAATATGCAGCTTTCGAATTCCAAGTTGGTTGACCGTGGAACCCGTATGATTGTAGATGAACTTGGATTAGATTACGAACAAGCCAAAAATATTTTACTGATTCACGGCTCTGTGAAAAATGCAATTCAAGCCTTTAAAAGCAGGATTAAATAGATAAGTCAATTTCCATAATAATTCTCAAATTTTACTTATCAGCTGGTTTTTTATCTGTGGAACCAATTGGTCGATATCACCTGCTCCAAATGTAACCAATACCTCCGGCGTTTTTTCTTTTAGCAACTCCAATAGGTTTTCTTTGCTGCATAATGTTTTGTGTTCGATAGTTACATTCCGAAATATTATTTCTGAGCTAACTCCTTCGATAGGCAGTTCGCGGGCAGGATAAATATCAAGCAAAATAAGTTCGTCTAACTGCGATAAAGCGGCTGCAAAATCGGTAGCAAAGTCGCGTGTGCGGCTGTATAGATGGGGCTGAAAAATGCCGGTAATTTTCCGTTCGGGGTAGAGCGCTTTAATCGACGAAATGCTGGCTTTCAGTTCGCTCGGGTGATGGGCATAATCGTCCATGTAAATCACTTTTTCCGATTTGTAAACAATATTAAACCGTCGATAAATGCCTGAAAATGAAGAAATACCTACGCGTAGTTCTTCGGCCGTAACTCCGTTGAGCCATGCCAAAGCCATTGCTGCCACACTATTTTCCACATTAATCATTACCGGTACGCCAAGTCGCACATCGGCAATGCGATCGGTAGGTGTTACAAAGTCGAAGTGGATTTCACCTTTAGTAACCCTTATATTTTCGGCTCTGAAATCGCCTCCATCATTCATTGAGTATGTAAAAAGTTTTACGCCTTTCTGAAGTTTGGGCTTTATATCAATTCCTTTGCGCATTATCAAAGCGCCACCAGGCCGAATAAGCGAAGTGAAATGTTCGAAACTTTCGCGAAATGCTTCCGCTGTGTCGTAGATATCTAAATGGTCGGCATCGGCAGAGGTGATTACCGCCATATAAGGCGAAAGTTGGTGAAACGAACGGTCGTATTCGTCGGCCTCTATTACTACAAAGTTACTGTCTTTCGAAAGTAATAAATTGGTGTTATAATTATTGGCAATACCGCCCAAAAAGGCGCTACAAGTAACCTGCGATTGGTAAAGTAAATGTGCAGTAATAGTCGATGTCGTAGTTTTTCCATGTGTTCCGGCAACGCAAATTCCTTTGCTTGTGCGGGTAATTTCGCCCAATACCTGAGCGCGTTTCTGAATATTATAATTGTTTTCTCTGAAATATTGCAACTGTGGATGCGAATCGGGTATGGCAGGTGTTACAATAACCAAGGTTGTTTTAGGATTCAGGTAAGTTGCGGGAATTGCATTTACGTCCTGCTGGTACGTAATTGTTATTCCTTCGGAACTTAAATCAGTTGTTAGTTTGGTTTGCGTGCGGTCATAACCAGCTACTTCATAGCCTTTTATCCTGAAATAGCGGGCTAATGCACTCATGCCAATGCCGCCTATGCCGAGTAAATAATATCGGTTGTATTTGTTCATATTTATTTAATTGCCTGAATATCAATTTTTAATATATAATTATGCATTATGAATTATTTTCTCTATTTCGTCAACAATGCGTTTAGCTGAATCCTTTTCTGCTAATTTTAATATATTTTCTGCCAATTTTTTTAATTCAATATCATTTTGAATTAATTGTAATGCCTTGTCAATCAGTTGCATTTTGGCATCTGCATCTTTAACCATTACAGCTGCATTTTTTCGTACAAGTGCAAGCGCATTTTGGGTTTGATGATCTTCGGCTACATTCGGCGAAGGTACTAAAATAGTTGGTTTGGCCAATAAGCAAAGTTCGGAAATGGAACTTGCTCCGGCGCGCGAAATCACCAAATCGGCAATAGCGTAGGCATAATCCATGCGCGAAACAAAATCGGTTACCAAAAAGCTTTTAGAAATATAGTTTTTGGCAGCTGCTTGAGCGTCGTTGATATAAAACTTTCCGGTTTGCCATATTACCTGTATACCAGCTTTGCTTAATGCATCTAATTCAGCAATCATGCTTTGATTAATGGTTCGAGCGCCCAGACTGCCACCAACAATAAGTAAAGTTTTTTTATCCGGCGTAAACCCAAAGAACTGGTAGGCTTCGGCAGCTTTAGGTTCAACTAAAAATAAATCCTGACGAACAGGATTACCCGTTTTTACAATTTTATCGGCAGGAAAAAACTTTTCCATTCCATCATAAGCCACACAAATTTTGGAGGCTTTTTTGGCCAACAACTTATTGGTAACTCCGGCATACGAATTTTGCTCCTGAAGCAAAGTGGGTACTCCAAAGCCGGAAGCTGCTTTCAATAATGGTCCGCTGGCATATCCGCCTACACCTATAGCAATATCGGGCTTAAAGGTGCGAACAATTTTTCGTGCTTTCAGAATGCTAATGGCCAGATTTATAAGCACTTTTACATTGCGAAGCATATTTTTACGGTCGAATCCACTTACAGGAAGTCCTTCAATTTTGTATCCGGCTGCCGGAACCCGCTCCATTTCCATACGTCCTTTTGCACCAACAAAAAGAATTTCGGCATCTGCAAATCGCTTTTTCAATTCGTTTGCAATGCTTATGGCCGGAAAAATATGTCCTCCGGTACCACCACCACTTACAATAAATTTATGTTTCATATTTCCTCCAAATTAACAACCGGTATAGCCGATTCGGGTGTTGTGTCCATTTCTTTATCACGGGGTTGTCCTTCTTCTTTTATCTGACGGGTTACTCCCAGAATTACGCCGAAATAAATACAGGTAATCAAAATGGATGTACCACCACGACTGATTAATGGCAGCGGTTGTCCGGTTACAGGCCCCAGACTTGTAGCTACTGCCATGTTTACAAATGCCTGAATAACAATCATTAACGATAGTCCAATAACGACAATGGCCGGAAATACGGTTGGACTTTGCATCGCTATTCGACCTGCCCGATAGAGCAAAATCATGTACATTAGCATTACTACAAATCCACCGAAGAGGCCGGTTTCTTCTACAATAATAGCATAAATAAAGTCGGAATATGCCTGTGGCAAATAATCGCGCTCTACACTATTTCCGGGCATTACACCGAATATTCCGCCTCTTGCAATGGCAATTTTACCATGTTGAACCTGTAAATTATCGTCGGTTATGGCGTATTTATCTTCTTTACTTTCCTTATCATCAACAAAAAATTTGTCGATTCGGCTGGTCCATGTGTAGGCACGTTTTAATGGCTTTGGCATACTTTCGCTCGGTATTGCCTTTACTGCTCCGTAGCCTAAAATCCCGGCCAGAACTAATCCTCCGGCTATTACGCCCAATTTTTTCAACGATATTTTTCCAATAAACATCATTAAAAAAACCACGCCAAATAATATTCCTGCTGTCGAAAAATTTTCGATAAGAATCAGAGGACACACTATAATAAGCATAAGCATTATAATGTAAAAATAGCGATTTTCGTCGGTTGCCGGATTTTTGATACGCGATATAAAATCGGCTGCCACAATGATAACCGATAATTTAGCTAATTCGGAAGGCTGAAACTGCACGCCACCTATTACTAACCAACGTGTTGCATCGTTTTCGCTTTGCCCCATAAATTGTACCAATACTAACAACACAATTGACAGAATAAGGCCAAGATACGACATAAGCCGAATGAAACGATAGGGGATAAGGTGAACAATGATGGCTATAAGTGCGCCTCCGGCCAAAAATCCCACGTGGCGCAACATCGGCGCTGTGTGGTTGGATGCTTTAAATGCCAGCGTACTCGATGCGCTGTACATTTCGATAATCGAAACCACACATAGCATAATAAATGCTATCCAAAGTGTAGCATCGCCACGTAGATATTTTTTTAATAAACTGTCCATTTATTTTTCGTGTTTTGCGTTTCGTGTTTCGCGTTTCGTGCTTCGCGTTTTTGCACAACATGAAACACGAAACAAGGAACGTGAAACGTTAAAGATTTCTTACACAAGCCTTAAACTGACGACCACGGTCTTCGTAATTCTGAAATAAATCGAAGCTGGCACAACAGGGTGATAATAAAACAGTTTCGCCCATTTTTGCCATGTTGTAAGCTGCGTTTACGGCATCTTCCATAGATTTTACATCAATAATATTCGCTATTTTTCCATCAAAAAACTTGTGTAAAGGAGCGTTATCCACACCCATAAAAATCAATCCCGTAACTTTTTTACGCACTAATTCTTCTATTTCGCTGTAATCATTGCCTTTATCAGTTCCACCTAAAATAAGCACTACCGGTGTTTTCATGCTTTGCAATGCGTACCAGCACGAGTTCACATTAGTGGCTTTCGAATCGTTGATATAGCGCACATTACGTACTGTAGCCACATATTCGAGGCGATGCTCAACACCCTGAAAATCCATTAACGACTCGCGAATGCGTTCTTTTTTTACATTCAAAACGGTGGCAGTAAGTCCGGCTGCCATGGAATTGTAGGTGTTGTGAAGTCCCTGAATGGCAAGTGCTGATTGTGGCATAGTAAATAATGTTTTTAATGTCTTGATTATTAATTCGTCTTTTTCAATAAATGCTTTTGTTTTTTCGCTGCGCTCAATGGCAAACGGATACAGAGTAGATTGAATGTTTCGTTTGGCTAATTCGGCTTTTATAACCGGATCGTTTTCCCAAAAAATAAAGGCATCGTCCTTGGTTTGATTTTGGGTAATACGAAATTTTGAATCCACGTAATTTTGAAAATTATAATCGTATCTGTCCAAATGATCTGGCGTAATATTCAATAAAATAGCAATGTCTGCTTTAAATTCCGTCATTCCATCCAATTGAAAACTACTGAGTTCTACTACATAGTAATCAAAATTTTCGGTAGCAACCTGTAGCGCCAGACTATTTCCCACATTTCCGGCCAATCCCACATTAAATCCTGCATTTTTCAGAATGTGATAGGTGAGCATGGTAGTAGTGGTTTTTCCGTTACTTCCGGTTATACATATCATTTTTGCAGAAGTATAACGTCCTGCAAATTCAATTTCCGAAATTACGGGTGTGCCCTGTGCATGTAATTTCTTGATTAATGGTGCTTTATCAGGAATGCCCGGACTTTTAATAATTTCAGTTGCGTTCAGAATTTTTTCTTCGGTATGTTGTTTTTCTTCCCATGCAATGCTGTATTGGTCCAACATGGCTTTGTACTTAGGTTTTATTTCCGATAAATCAGACAAAAACACTTCAAAACCCTGTTTTTTTGCTAAAATGGCTGCTCCTGCACCACTCTCGCCACCTCCTAAAATTACAATACGAAAAGCCCCTCCAACCTCCCCATTAGGGAGGCTTTTTGAGTTAGTATTGTTATGAATTTTTCTATCTTCCATTCTTTATAATCTTTATGATCCCCAATAAGGTTCGGGACGCTCTTTCCCATCGCCTTTTGGAGAGGGGTCAGGGGTGAGGTGTTTATCTTATTTTCAGTGTTATAATCGTTATTGCTGCTAAAATAATTCCTACAATCCAAAAGCGGATGACAATTTTCGATTCGGGCATTGCCTGCAACGGACTTTGGAAATAAGCCTGGATACCTGCATTGCCGGGTTTCTGAAAATGGTGATGCAGTGGGGCCATTTTAAATATTCTACGACCTTCGCCATAGCGTTTTTTAGTATATTTAAAATAACTTACCTGCATCATTACCGATAGATTTTCGACCAAGAAAATGCCACAGAGAATCGGAATCAATAATTCTTTGTGAATAACGATGGCAAATACGGCTATAATTCCACCAAGTGTGAGACTTCCGGTATCGCCCATAAATACCTGCGCCGGAAATGCATTGTACCACAAAAATCCGATAGTGGCGCCAATAAACGAGCCGGCGTATATAAGAAGTTCACCGGTGCCGGGTAAATACATGATATTCAGATAGCCGGCATAGTTTACGTTACCCGAAACGTAGGCGAAAATACCGAGAATAACCCCTATAATAGCCGACGAGCCTGTTGCTAAACCATCCAATCCATCTGTCATGTTAGCTCCGTTCGAAACGGCTGTTACAATAAAAATTACGACTAATACAAAGAAAATCCAGCCGTATTGTTGTGCTTTTTCGCCTGCCCACGTAAATGCATCGGCATAATCGAGGTTGTTGTTCTTGAAAAACGGAATAGTGGTGTTGGTCGATTTAATATCGTGTTTGGCATAAGTAACGCCTTCAACACGTGTGTTTATGCCTTTTATTTCGCTGTTTTCGCGTATCACAATGTCCGGACTTAAATACATGGTTAGTCCAACAATTAGCCCTAAGCCTACCTGACCAACAATTTTAAATTTTCCTTTTAGTCCTTCTTTATTTTTACGAAAAACTTTAATATAATCGTCCAAGAAACCAATCAATCCCATCCATACAGTGGTGATTATCATTAAAATAACGTATATATTATTAAGCGCAGCCAACAACAATGTAGGGATTAAAATGGCAATAATAATAATAACGCCACCCATAGTAGGGGTGCCTTTTTTACTCATCTGACCTTCCAGCCCCAAATCGCGAATGGTTTCACCAATTTGCATTTTTTGCAAATAGTCAATTATCCTACGTCCAAAAAGTGTTGAAAGCAATAATGCCAAAATAAATGCTACGCCCGTTCGAAACGAAATGAAGTTGAACATACCCGCTCCGGGAATATCAAAATACTTGTCTAAGTAGGTAAATAAATGGTACAGCATAATTATTTATTGTTTCGTGTTTCTCGTTTCTTGTTATTTTCTTAATTTTTTATTTTCTTATTTTCTAATTTGCACATTATCACATCATCACATCATCACATCATCACATCAACACATCAACACATCAAAAACATTTCCTCACTTCCTCCCTGTCATCAAAATGATATTTCACACCTTTTATTATTTGATAATCTTCGTGTCCTTTTCCGGCAACAAGCACCACATCGCCGGCTTGTGCCAATGCGCAGGCGGTTTTTATGGCTTCGCGGCGGTCAATTATGGTCAGACTTTTCGATTTTTGCGTAACATCCAATCCTTCAACCATATCGTTCAAAATATCCTGTGGCTCTTCGTTTCGTGGATTGTCCGAAGTTAGTATTGCTTTCCAGCTCCCATCTACGGCTTCGCGAGCCATCATGGGGCGTTTACCTTTGTCGCGGTTACCTCCACAGCCAACTACCGTTATCAGCCGGCCATTTCCCTGCAAAATCTGATTGATGGTTGTAATTACATTGTTCAATGCATCGGGCGTATGTGCATAATCCACTATGGCCGTAAATCCCTGAGGTGCACGCAAAGTTTCGAATCGACCAGAAACGGAACTGAGCGAACTGATGATTCGAAGCACTTCCAGTTCGTCTTCGCCCAGCAATACAGCTGCTCCAAAAACTGCCGAAAGATTACTGGCATTGAATTTTCCGATAAACGACACATTTACTTCGCGGTCGTTCATATCTAATAACATACCATCAAATCCGTGTTCCAGAATTTTGGTTTTAAAATCGGCCATGCCGCGTAATGAATAAGTATATTTGCGGGCTTTTGAGTTTTGAAGCATAACCAATCCGTTTTTGTCATCGGCATTGGTAAGCGCAAAAGCTTCGGACGATAATTCGTCGAAAAATCCTTTTTTTGCTTTTAAATAATTTTCGAAAGTCTGGTGATAATCAATATGATCGCGGGTGATATTGGTAAAAATTCCGCCGTCAAATTCCAATCCGGCAATGCGACGTTGATCTACCGAATGCGAGCTTACTTCCATAAAAGTATATTCGCAGCCTGCATCCACCATGCGGGCTAATAATTCGTTGAGCGCCAACGAATCGGGCGTAGTGTGCGTGGCTTCTATGGCTTCATCGTTCACGTAATTGCAAACTGTAGAAAGCAATCCGGCTTTGTAACCTAATTCACGAAATAATTTATAAAGCAATGTGGCAATTGTCGTTTTTCCGTTGGTGCCGGTTACGCCAACTAATGTTAGTTGCGACGATGGATAACCGTACCAGGCTGAAGCCATTTTGCCCAATGCATCCGAACTGTTTTCTACAACGATATAGCAAATATTATCTAAAATATCAGATGGAAGTTTCTGGCAAACAATGGCCGTAGCTCCTTTTTCGATGGCCATGCCAATAAATTCGTGTCCATCCACAGCCGAACCGCAGGTAGCAACAAATACCGAGTTCGCCTCAACTTTTCGCGAATCGAACTGAATGCCCGAAACTTCAATTTCGGTATTCCCCGAAATTGAAATTACTTTTATGTACTGAATTAAGTCGCTTAAAACCATCTTTTTATGATTTACTATTTGTTCATTTACTATTTACCATTTAAATTATCTTCATATCATTTCATCATCTCATCATCACATCATCTCATCATCACATCATCACATCATCACATCATCACATCATCACATCATCGCATCACCACATTATCACATCAGTCCAATCTTATCTGTATTACCTGCCCTTTTTTTACCACCGAGCCGGCCGAAATATTTTGCGAAATTACTTTTCCTCTTCCCGAAACCTGTGTTCGCAATCCCATTTGACCAAGCAGAAACAGCGCATCTTTTGCACCCATGCCGTGCAAGTCGGGCAGTCGGTTGCTGTATACTTTGAGTGGCTCAATGTGCATGGTGCTGTCCTGGGCCTTTGGTTTTATCCAGTTTGAACTCAAATTTGGTATGCCCAGATGCAATCCCGATGCTACTGAATTTACTGCTTTGGCGTATCCGGCTTTTATTTCGGGCATGTAGGGGAAAATTTTTGTTGAATCTAATTTCAGACTTTCAGGTTTCAGATTCGATTTCAGAGCCATAATTTCTTCAGCTATACTTTTAAATACCGAACCGGCCATTAAACCACCTGATGGATATCCTTTTTTGGGCTCGCGAATTACGACGATACATGTGTAAAGCGGGTCATCTGCCGGAAAATAACCGCAAAACGAAACCTGATAGCTTTTTCCACCTGCTTTGTAACCGGCTGTACCTTTTGAAATTTGGGCAGTTCCGGTTTTTCCGGCAATACGTACAAACTTCGAACGAACGTTTTTGGCTGTTCCTCGTGGTGCTTCCAATACCCCAAGCAGTGTTTCGTGAACAATCTGACGGGTAGATGGTCTGCAAATCTGTTTGCGTACGGTTTCGGTTTTAAATTCTTTGATAACTACCCCGTTTCGCATAATGGCTTTTACAAAAAATGGTCGGATTAGTTTGCCATTATTAGCTATAGCATTGTAATAGGCTAATGTGTAAATAGGAGGTATTTGTGTTTCGTAACCAATTGACATCCATGGTAATTTTGTTGCCGACCAGTAATGTGCTTTGTCTTTCGGATGACGAATAATAGGGCCTGAATTACCCGGAATTTCCAGGTCGAATTTTTCGTTCATGCCCATTTCGTAGAGTTTTTCCACATATCCCGAAGGATTGTCGCCCCAGGCATTGACTACTGCCATCGAAATTCCCACATTGGAAGAACCATGCATTGCTTCGGCCAATGTTATACTTCCGAAACCTCCTTTTTTGGCATTGTGGTCGTTCATATTTCGTCCGGCAAATTGATGAACGCCACCTCCGGTATGCATTACGTCGGTTATTTTGGCTTTGTCTTCGTCGAGTAACGCAATAAGCGAGAACGTTTTAAAGGTTGATCCCGGCTCAGCCTGGTCGGAAACTGCGCCGTTTTTATTTTCGCTATACGAACCATCAGGGTTTTGGTACATATTTACAATTGCCTTCACTTCACCCGTTTTCACTTCCATAACGATGGCATATCCGTTTCCGGCATCGAACGAGCGCATGCTGTCGACCAATGCTTTTTCGGCTATATCCTGCATGTTCAGGTCAATGGTAGTTAAGATGTCCAATCCATTTATGGGCTCAACTGTTACAGTTTCTTCGTATCGATTGGCTATTTTTTGTCGTACCGAAACGCCGGGAGTTCCTAACAATTCGCGATTACAGAACAATTCCAATCCGTTTTTGCCACCTTTTGCTTCATCGGCATAAATATCGCCAATTGTGCGTGAAGCCAATGAACCAAACGGTTTTTCGCGTCGTAGCATCTCTTTGGTAATCAAACCACTTTTGTTACGTCCGAGTTTGAAGAGTGGCATCTGCTTCACTGCCTTTAATTGTTCGTATGTAATACGTTTTGGATACAATCTCACTTCCCCCTTCTTCTCCCGATAGGCCTTTTTGAGCATCATTCGGTAATCCAACGCAGAGCGATCGCCAAAATAGGCAGCTAAACTGTTGGCCAACGAATCCACTTTTTCTTTAAAAAGAGCTCCATTTTTTTCGCGTAAAGCTTCTACGCGTGTATCCATGTAAATATAATAAGTAGGAATTGAGCTTGCCATCAGGCGTCCGTCGCAGGCAAAAATATTTCCACGACTTGGCTTAACCAAAATATCCGTTTTCTTACTTTTAGCAGCTACAGCCAGCCATTCGTCTTTTTCTACGGTTTGTAAATAAATAATACGGATAATTACAGCCACAAACAGGAGTATTATACCGAAATATACTATCCCGAATCGTGTTACTATGCTATCGCGTTTACCTGCCATTTTTTTTATTTAGAAAATAAGAAATTGGAAAATAAGAAATTGGAAAATAAGAAATTATGTTAATTAATTCATTTTTAAATCATCACATCACCACATCACCACATCACCACATTTATTAATTCTCAGGGGTTACTTTCATCTCTAAAACCACCGGAGGCGTGTTCGATTCCGAGAGGGTGAGTCCACGCTCTTTAATCATTTTCCGGACATTCGACTGCCGGCTTATTTCCATTAGTTCAGCCGAAATAGTGAGCGACTCGTATTTAATATCCTGTATCTCACGTTTAAGTTTTAGTACTTTCGATAATTGTGTTTCACTATAATAGCGGTTGTCAACATACAAAAATGCCAGAAATGCAATTAATATCATTAGCGGATATTGTTTTTTCAGGAAATTCTTTGTCAGAATATTTCCGTTGATAATATCGCGCAAAGTGCTCGACTTCAAGTCGTTGAAATCTTCATTCCCGCGTATCGCTTCTGCTATTTTTCGTATCCAACTCACCGTATTTATTTACTATTTACTCATTTACTATTTACCATCTCATTCTCATATCATCACATCATTACATTATCACATCACCACATCATTTCTCTGCTATCCGAAGCTTCGCACTTCGTGCTCTCGGGTTTCTATTAATTTCTTCATCCGAAGCAATAATTACCTTATTATTAACCGGTTTAAGCGGTGCAATTATATTTCCGTAAAAATCTTTTTCCAATTTACCTTCAAAATTTCCGCTTCGGAAGTAGTTTTTCACTAATCTGTCTTCTAATGAATGATAAGTCAGAATTGCTATGCGTCCACCTTTATTTAGTACATCCAAACTTTGTATCAATAATTCTTCAAGTACTTCCATTTCCTTGTTCACTTCAATGCGCAGGGCCTGAAAAACCCGCGCCATGTCTTTTTTCTCCTTTTCGCGTCCGAAGTAAGGTTTCAATATTTCGATAAACTGAAAAATGCGCTCAATGGGCTCTTTTGCTCGGCTTTGTGCAATGGTTCGTGCAATTTTTCGGGAATTATGCAGCTCGCCGTACAGGTAAAAAACAGTTGCTAACTGTTCCTCGCTGTAAGTATTCAAAACGGTAGCAGCCGTCAGTTTCGATTCGGTATTCATGCGCATGTCCAGTGCACCATCGAAGCGGAATGAAAACCCGCGTTCGGCTTCGTCGAAGTGGTGCGACGAAACGCCCAAATCGGCCAAAATACCATCCACTTTTTCAATATTATGATATTTCAAAAAGTTTTTCAAAAACCTGAAATTGCTTCTTACAAATGTAAAGCGCTTATCATCAATGATATTTCCCAATGCATCTAAATCCTGGTCAAATCCAAACAAGCGACCGTTGGGGCCTAGCTGTTTTAAAATCTCGCGGGAATGACCGCCACCTCCAAATGTAACATCCACATAAACGCCATCGGGTTTAATGTTCATGCCTTCGATGGTTTCCGACAAAAGTGCAGGGATATGATAGGGTGTTTCGTTCATGCGTTTTTTAATTATTCCGCAGTAGGAGTTAGAGGCTCTTTTCGCATCATTTTGCTTTTCAGACGGGCTGAAAAATCAGTTTTAGCCTGCATCGAAACTTCGTATCGGTTTTTGCTCCATACGGCTATGCGGTCGAGCAGGCCTACAAAAAGCATGTCGTTGCCTTCTACGGCAATGCTTTGCAAGTGACGTTTCGAAAGCAGAATGCGTCCCTGCGAGTCGATATCCAACCATTCGGCATCAGATACAAACTGCATCAACAATAATTGATCGTCCGGATTCCATTCGTCGAGATTCGATTTCAGTTGCTGTACCATTTCGTTCCATACCGGCACGGGATACAATACTAAATAATCGTTTTCGGGATCGCGACGCATCACTACGCGTTCTTTTTCGCCGGATGGCAATAGCTTGCGGTAAGCCGATGGAATGAATACTCTTCCCTTTACATCGGCTTTTGCGTCGTATTTACCTATAAAATTATACATATCTTCCGGCTTGCATTATTTGGATGGTAAAAGTATAAAAACTTTTTCAATTTCCCCACATTTCCCCACTAAAATTTTTTCAACAGTCTTTTGAGCCTTTTAATGTTAAATATAAACAGTTTATCAACAATTTTTCAACAGGAGCAAAACATTATTTGTGTTTTGTAAGTATCAATAAAACAATTATATAGTATGAATTTAAATAGAATATTCTAATTTGTAGAGTAGAGTGGGGGATAATATTTTGAATATAGTCAAATAAAAACAAAAAAAGAGAGAAGCAACGAATGACTTCTCTCTCTTTGTTACTCCCCCATACTTTAGTGGTTGGGGGTTATACTTAAAATTTATTTCTGCACAACTAAGTATTTGGATACGCTCCAGAATTTGTCTGCATTTTTAATAGTAATAGTTACATTCTTGTCTTCTTTTACATCTAAACTGTAGCTGTCTTTTGGATGGCTCGAAATGAGTTTAACTTTCTTTGCCTGTGTTGGTATAGTTGTCAATTCGCGACGGTCGGCGGAAGTAAATACCGATTTGTTGAAGTTTCCGGCTAATACCGATTTTGGTTGAAATAAACCATTGCTGGCTACAATACCGGCATCTTTAAGCGATTTTGAAGAAGCAACAGTATAGTATACTGTATTTAATGCTGTTTCCTGTTCCTTAATGGTTGTCTTTTGTTTGCTGGTTTCTTCGCTCAAACTTTTTACATTCGTATTTAATGTATTTACAGTGGTGTTAAGCTCAGCAATTTGTACATCTTTTTTCTCCAATTGTAGTTTCAGATCTTCTAACGATGCCGTTTTTTCGGCAAGTTCTGTTTCCAAACGTTTGATTGTTTCGGCTAATTTTGCATTTTTATTGCCCGAAGCAGCAAGCAGAGCCTGTAGTTTGCTTACTTTCGATTTGTTTTCGGCCAAAACGGTTTTGAGTTGTTCGAAACGGGCAGCCATTTCCTGTTTGCGGGCGGCGCTGTTTCCTTCGAGTCCGAGTTCCATTTTCAGGCTTTTTTCAGTTTCGCTAATGGCAGCAAAGCCTGAATCCACGGCGCTCAATAAATCAATAGATTGATTGTACGATTCCTGAACAACCTGCATGTTCATTTGAATAGAATCACGCTCGGCAAGTAATGCCTTGTACTTTTTCGAACTTTCGACGCAAGATGTAGAAATCAGGATAATGATTGCCGTTAAAAAACCAAATTTAATTGTTTTCATACTGATTGTTTTTAAGTGTTATAAATAGAATTACTTTTGACTTGTTTGAAATCTGAGCGGATATAGAGGTCAAAAGTAATTCATTTATGCCGAAAATATTCATTTTTGAGGCATATTTTTTAGAATATGTAAGAAAAAGCGCTAATCTACAACTATTTTGGTACTTTCATACTTGCTATCTATTGTTTTTATTTTAATAATATAAACACCTTGCGGCAAATTCAAATCGATTGCTTTTGTTTGAGATTTGGTTGGTTGCAAATTCGAAATTTGAACCCCGTTCAGACCAAACAATTTTATTTCGCTTATTTTCGACCAATCGGTACTAATAAGTTTACCGCTGCTATAGTGTACAATTGAGCCGGGTATTCCGGTGGTAATTCCTGCCGAAGTCAGAATCTTAAAACGGGGTGCTGACGAGGTGTTAGTCATGCTAAAGAAATACTCGGTTTGAGGCTGACTAATATCCACTAAGTCCATAGTTACCAAATCGAGCAGGTAAAGACTATTATACTTCGAAAGCATATTTTCGTTGGTAATTTTCAATTTGTAATTACTGTCGTTTGCGCCCCTTCTTGCCCATAGTTCTGTTTCATTTACATTAGGTACGGTGTTTATTTGAAACCAGTTATCTCCTTCCACCATTTGTATTCGGGCGGTACCTGCATCTCCAGCCATTTTGTAGGCATCCCAGCCATTATCAAAACCACGTGAAGTGCCTTCGTGACTGAATAACCACATCACATCATTGTCCATTTTTTCGCCAATCAGGTTAAAGCGTAAACTCGACAATTCTTCCTTCTTTGAGCGCTGAACAGAGAAATTTTTCTGCTTAACGGCATTGTAATTTACCGTAACCGATCCCTCGGCAGTTCCTTTTGTGCGTACCAAAAATGCTTGCATAGCCGGTATTTGGCGTGGCAATGTGCTGCTTCCCGCTAATCGCTGAGGAATTGCTGTGTATTGTCCGGGTGTTGAAGCCGTACTATCAGCACTTGAGTTTGCCTTATATGTATCCCAACTACTGAATGTGCCGGTATTGTACAGATATACGGTTGAATCGGTTGTTGAACTAAATTCGATTTCTTTAATGTCGATAGCAGCGGTATACGGATTTCCTATCAGGTGCTGACCGGGATAATCGGCTCCGGATGTATACGATAGCGTTTTTTGGATTGACTGATTGTAAAGCATACCCGGAAATTCATACTTTTTAGCTGTGGGTTGCACAATTTCATAGCCTGCCAGCGCTTCCATTGCATCGTATTCGCGAAGCTGAATCCAGCGATTGGTTTCTAGATAACCATATCCTATGCCTGCTTCGTTGTAACGACGGACATAGCCACCGTAGAATGTTGGTAGTACATTCAAACTCTGAACAGGAATGCCTATAAACTGCCATTTGTACTTAGCATTTATAGCCTGATTTGTATCCCAATTTGCTTTGCTATACATTTCTACTGTGGCTTGAATAGCTGCATTTTCACTGTTGTTAAAAATCAACGTTCCTGATGGTTGGCCATTTTCGCTCTTTATCCGTATTCCTCCTGCTCCTGCATTGTTAAGCACAGTATTCGCATTTACCGAACGTCCGGTACCAATTTCCAACTTCGAACCAATTTTTATTTCGAGCGTTCCGTTGGCAACGACATTTGCTCCTGCCGCCATTACTACTCCTTGCGGATTGTCCACTATCACATCGTTGTATGTGCCGGCAAATAATGTTTGCTGAGTTGATCCGTTGAATTGTATGGTACCCGAGTTTGCATAATTTGAAGATGCAGGAAGTGGTTGAGCTGAAGCATTTTTAGTTTCGATTAATCCTGTATTTTCAATAATTGTATTTTGGGCAATAGTTAACGTGCCAATATCCATCGAAATTGTTCCGGCATTGGTAATATTGCCGCTTACATTAAATTCGTAAGCACCATTAACGCTTACCGAAGCACCATTTTCAATAATAATCGAATGAACATATCCTGTTCCTGTTTCACTTATCAAAGGTTGATTTTCGGGAGCAGCCGGAATCAACACATTATCGGTAGTTGTAGGTACGCCACCACACCAGTTTGTGGCTGTTTTCCAGTCGCGTTTAGTAGCTTCAGTATCGCCTGTACCACCTATCCAGGTTATATAAGGATTAACACTAACAGTTGCTGAGCCTTGTGTGAAACCTGAACTGCGTGTGCAACTAGCATTAGCCACCGACACCAACGTATATGTCGTATTTGCGATTAATGTGCCAACTGAAAATGGAGTTCCCGAGATTACATTGTTTACTGTTTGATTGCCAGCACCAGCATTGTAAACCACTGTAAACGGACCCGTTCCTGCAGTTGCAGTCCAGGTTAAAAATCCTTCTTCACCTTTACATATTGAATTGGCAGATAACGAACCTTGTGGTTGTGGATTAACAGTAAGCACTGCACCATCCGAAGTAGTACTTCCACCGCAATCGCGGGTTGCTACAACCCGGTAGGCATAACCATTCATACTGTAAGGCGGATTGGCAATGGTTAAAGTAGCCGTTGTTACATTGGAATAAATAGCATCATTGCTAATGTCGGCGTAAGTTCCACCGGTTCCTGAAGTGCTCACTTGCCATTGGTAAGTAGGAGAATCGCTTGCTGAAACAGTAAATTCGGCTATGCCATTCAATTCGAATGTGGCATCAGCTACGGGTTGTGTGCTGATAGTTGGTGGTAAGCATTCCGAACCTAAAGTAAAGTCACTGAACGAACTTACACCTGTTGCAGTTGTATAATTTGGCGTTGTCGAAACGATTTTTGTCAGTGTATTTTCTGAGCTTCCGTTACCTTTCAGGATAACAGCAGTGCCAGCGGGTGTAAATCCGGTTCCATCTATCTGAATAGTATATGTTTCGCCTCCTGTAGGTTGTGTAATAGTCCAGTATCGATCGCCAAATGCAGAGGCGTTAGCTGGTAAAACTCCTGCAATGGTTGATTCAAATTGTTCGCTTTGAATAGTAGTTGTTCCGGATTCGCCGGTTGTACGGGCAATAGTTAGCGGACGGTAATTGCCACCTTTTCCGATAGGGAAAAATTTGGAACTTATTCCACAATAGTCGCGTGCTAATTTTCCGTTTACATATTTTGTTTCATCTTCTCCTGTTGTACTAGCATCGCAACCCAATGTAAGCAGATTACTGCCTGTTGAAATTAGTCCGCTTGTAAATGTAAGCGTACCATTTACGGTTTGGCTTTTCGTTAATGTCAAACCGTTGGTATTATTCAGCGTTACATTGTTAAGTGCCGAAGAGGATGAACCACTAAGGGTTTGGGTGGAAGTGCCATTGAAAACAATTGTATTTGAAGTAGCTGTAAATGGAGCACTTAAATCCAGGTTTCCTAAAATATTGACCGAAGCGGCAGGTAATGTTTTTGTGCCTGCACCTGAAAGTTCCAAATGATAATAATCGGCATCGACTACATCCTGTGCCAATGAACCGTTATATGCAAAAGTAGTGGGTCCGTTGAAATTGGTATTTAAAGTGCCGGAATTTGTAAATGTTCCTGATACATTAATTTCTGAACCTGACACCATGTTTAATGTTTTTGACGATGCAATAGAAAGATTATAATAATCGGTTGAGCCGGTTATTGCTGCATTTGCACCTGTAAAATTCACTGTACTTGTTCCGGCATTGAATGTTCCCTGATTGCTCCACGAAGCTGTTCCGTTATTAGCTGCTAAATCTCCATTTACGGTTATTGTACTACCTGCTCCGGCTGTAAGGCTTGCGCCGGAATTTATTGTGATTGATTTGACTTCTTTTGATTCACTGTCTGCAATTATAGGACTTCTTCCATTTGCAGGATAAATTATAAGAATATTACTTGTAGCTGTTGGTAAACCACCTGTCCAATTCGAAGGCTCGTTCCATTCTGTACTTAAAGCGCCTATCCATATATTTTCCGCAGCAGTTTGTTTGCCGGAAATCATCCATATTTTTTGTTTGCCTGCATTTTCGGGATGAGCGGCATCGTAAGCTGCCTCGCCGGAATATTCCTCCCACGCTAAATATTTAATATCATGACCGGATAATGTAAGCCAATTGTTTGTTTGATCATGATCTGTTTTGCCATGTTCGTGAGGAGAAGTACCGCTGTATGTTACATGGTGATCCCAGTACACAAGTCTCGACTCAGTAATTGTGTCTAATTCGGACTGTAAATAATGCAGTTTTAAGTTAAATCTCACATTGGTACCACCTCCTGATTTTACAATTTGATAATAGCGTTGAACGGTATTGTTTTTTACCGAATGCCGTGTGCCAATGCGTGAAATAAAAGTGATCTGTGATGGCATATTATCCTGAATGTCATTAAAGAACTCAATTTCGTTCAGGGCATTTGCAAATGTGAGTTTCGTTTCTTTTGGTATAGAGGTGCGTATAACACGACCTGTAACATCACCTACACCAACCGTAGTTGCATTTGTTCCCATATATAAGTTGTTGCAGCTTGTCAATACATCGCTTGAATAAACAGGCTCTAAATCCAATGCGCCTATCGTTGCCGAAGCATTAGCCGAAGCCAAACTAAGCACTCCATTTACTGTTAAATTACTTTTTCCAATTACTCCAGCGGTGTTATTTACAGTCAGATTATTGAATGTGGTAACACCTGTAATATCCTGCGTTGCAGAGCCATTAAAAACCACTGTGCCACTGTTGTTGGTAAAGGTACCATTATTAGTCCAATCGCCGGTTATATTCATGGTAGCGCTACTACCTGTAAGGGTCATTGTCTCATCGATTGTAAGATGATGAAATGTAGTTGTTGAACTTCCGCTAATGGCTGCATTTGCTTTAAATGCAAGTGTACTTGTTGCAGGTGTAAATGTGCCATTATTTACGAAATTTCCATAAATGTTGAAGTTGTACGCGCCATCCATTGTTACGGATGCACCAGTTGCAATATTAATCGATTTACACACAGCTCCTGCCGAGCCAACCACCGGAAATCTATTGCCAACAGGTGATGTTGGTATCAAAACATCAGATGATGAAGTAGGAACGCCACCACACCAGTTGCTTGCTGTGTTCCAATCGGTGCTTGTTGTTCCGAGCCACTCGCCCATTGCGTTTACAGTTACAGTTTTCGATACACAAGCAGTTGTATTACAATCGCCTTCGGCTCGTGCATAGTATGTAGTTGTAACTGAAGGTGTAATGGTGAGTGTGCGACCGCCATTGGTGATTACTTCCGTAATTTCGTTTGTGCCACAAGCGCCAGAGTACCATTTCCAGGAAGCATTAGTGCCTAATGTTCCGCCTGCAATAGTTAGCGTTATCTCAGTATTTGGACAAACTCTACTCACTCCCGAAATTGAATCGGCTACTGTTGAAATTTCACCATTCGAAGCCACTACAAAATCACCAGAGTTTGAAGTACAACCTAAAAATGTAGCTGCCAAATTGTAGGTTCCGGTTGGTAATGCACTGATATTTTTGGTAGATGCACTAAATCCGCCACTTGCTCTTGTCCAACTGTATGTAAATAAATCAGTCCAGGTTGATACGGTTGTACCCGCAAATGTTCCATTTGTGCCGGTTGGTGTTTTGGCTAAAGTAGTGCCACTACCTTCGTAAAAGTTATAACCTGCTATTAAATTGGTTTCGCCGGTATAATAGCCATGAGGTGTAGAAGCCAATGCTGCTATTTGTGTATTTGTTAAAGCTGTATCCCAAAATCCAACTTTTAAAATTTGTCCATTGTGATAATTTGGTGTTGTAGCATCCCACACATATCCGCCTATCATTGCATTGTAGGTTGATGAGCCGTATTTATTGGTTGGCAAAGAGGCATGTGCTTTATTAGCAATTAATTCACCATCAATATATATTTTCATAGTTGTACCATCTCCCGTGCCGGCTATGTGGTGCCATTGCCCATCGGTAGGGAATGCAGTTGGCGAATAAACATTGGTATACAATCCTTCCGACCAAAGTTCGACTAATCCATTCGAAGTCAAACCAATTTCAATTGCATTGTTTTGTCCAAAAAAACTATTTCGGTTAAAAGTAGTAGCTTTAACCCAACCTTCGAGTGTAAACGCACTTAAATTATTCAACTGCGAAACTCCCAGGTTTATATATTGCGCTTTGGTATAGTCAAAATTTACGGCAATCGGAATATTGTTAGGTGATACTTCACCATCGGTAGATGCTGGGCAGGTAGTATTGGTAATATTGGCCGTAGGAATTTCGGGTGTTTTAATCAAAAACGGCTTTTTGCTTTCGAGAATAAAACCATTGGTGTTGACGTGTATAAAACCGGGAGTTGCTGCTGTTGGCAATGTGGCTGTCAGCTGATTTGCCGATACAAAATTAGTGGTGGCTGCTGTTCCGTTAAAATCAACAACCGAACCAGATGTAAAACCTTCTCCATTGATTGTAACTACCTGTTCGCTGCCTTTGCAAGCCGATTCAGGACTAAAACTATTAATTACCGCCACTTTAAATGTAGCTACTGCGCCCGACCAATAGGTTGAACTGCTTACAGTACCACCGGTTGAAGCAGTACCAACAGTTGATACCACTCGTTGGAATGCATTCACTTTGGCATTGTTCGAAGCTATAGAACTTGTTGAATTAGCAGTTGCAATCGATGTGAACGAATTTAATATTGCGCTTATGGTATGTGTGCTGTTTCTTAAACCAATACCTCCTATCCACAATTCATCGCTCGAGGTAGTTGTAGCAGTAGTGCCGGTAGTTGCAGAAGTGCTTGTTGTTGTATTGTAATTCGATGTTGTTTTGTCTAATGGTGCACCATATACCAATCCACTGTATTCCATTATTACAGCAGCAGATCGAGCCGAACCCTGAGCTATGGTTATGCTTGTAGCAGCACCCGATACGGCCGTTGTATACCAAATTTCAGTGGTTGTATTATTCGTAGAGTTGCCTGTTGATGATATTGCTCTTGTCCAGGTTGCACCTGTTTGTGTAATACTTGTTAAATTATTTGTTGTGTTACTGCGGGTTGATATTACGGCAATCAGCGTATTTCCGGTAGTGGGAGTTGAACTTAGCGTTACATTAAAAGATGTAGCAGTACTTGTGCCGGTATTTCCGGTGGCTGTTTGAATAAGGTTTTGAGAATTAACACTCATGACAGCCAAACATCCAAGAAGATATAGTATAAACTTTTTCATTTGCTAATTATTGAATTATTATTGATGTGATTTTATCAAAAAAAATCAATACAAATGTAAGTTATTTATCCCTTGAGTATTTATTACAGCACTTGTAATAACTACTGCCACGGTATTTTATAATTGTGCGCTTAGTCTGCTTTTATGCTCATTTAGGTTTTTAGGAAAAAGGACTAACGTCGCTGTTTGTAGTCGAAAATAATAATTGTGGTTAATCAATTTATGCAGTAAAGTCGTTCTATGTAGTAAAATCAACTACATATAATTGTATTAATTACAATTTATAGATTTAACAGTCTTAAATGAAGCCTGAATTATAGGCCGAAATTGATATTATATAACAATTTCGCCCTATAAATTTAATGTTATTTTACAATTAATTGTCCGTCACTTTCTCCTTTTCATAATTAATATTTGTTATCAATCGGAGCGAAGTGTCTTTGGTGAAATAGCTCCATGCCCAGTTGAAAAACACGATTAATTTGTTGCGAACGCTCAGAATTAACATCAAGTGCAAAAACATCCACACGTACCACGCCAACGGTCCTTTAAACTTAACGAACGGAAACTCAACAACGGCTTTGTGTTTGCCTATGGTGGCCATCATGCCTAAATCGTTATATTCATATTCGGAAAGATTTACATTTCCTTTTAGTGTTTTCAAAATGTTTTTTCCTAAATTTTTAGCCTGATTAATAGCCACGTTAGCCACTTGCGGGTGTCCTGTGGGGTATTTTTGGGTTTCCATATAAGCCACATCGCCCAGAGCATAAATATTATCGTAGCTCACTAATTTGTTATACCTGTCCACCTTGTAGCGGTTGCGAACCACATCGTCAGGGTTTAATCCTTCAATCACATTTCCGGTAACGCCCGCTGCCCAAATCACATTTTTAGTGGGAATTTCTTCGCCGGTATTCAACACGGCCATTTTTCCATCAAAAGAGCTTAAAATTGTGTTTGTCTTTACAATTACACCTAATTTTTCGAGGTATTCGCGGGTAGCTATGCGCGATGCTTCGCTCATGTTATTCAATGCATTAGGGCTTCCTTCGAGCAATATGATGTTGAATTTAGAAAGGTCGATATTGTGATAATCTTTTGAAATAACATTGTTTTTAAGTTCGGCAAATGCACCCGAAAGCTCCACGCCTGTTGGACCGGCACCCACAATTACGATATTCATCCAGGCTTGTTTTTCTTCGGGGCGGGCAAAAATTTCCTTCTCTAAACTAAAAAGTATTTTATTTCTGATATCAATGGCTTCCTGCGTGGTTTTCATCGAAAAAGCATTTTCGCTGATTTGTTTGTTGCCGAAAAAGTTGGTGCGGCATCCGGTAGCAATAATCAGATGGTCGTAGCTTACAGTGCGATTATAGGCAGTCATTAATTTATTTTCGTCGGGTATAATTTTTACTATATCTGCCATTCGAAAATCGATGTTTTTATTGCTTTGAAAAATTTTCCGAAACGGAAACGAAATACTTGAAGGCTCGAGACGGGCACTTGCCACCTGATAAAACAGTGGTTGAAACTGATGATGGTTCTGTTTATCCACCAATACTACATTTACATCTGCATTTCGCAATGTTTTGGCAAGCTGCAATCCCGCAAATCCTCCACCAATAATGACAACTCTGTCTCCTTTTTTAATGCCTTTTATTCCCATTAATAGATTTACAATTTAATTATTTACGATTTGGAATATTTACCTTTTAAACAAAGATACGCTAAAATTGTTGATTAATAAAAGAAATTTTTCTTTAATTGAATAAATATACAGATGATGGATTGTATCGTATTTTTATTTATTTTTGTGGCTATTCTCATTTTATTTCCTATTATATATGATTTTATTCTTTCGCTCAACGCTTATTCTTCTTATAATTTTCAATGCTTTATTATTAAAAGCTCAGCCAAATACAACTGAAAAACACAGCGTGGTAACCCTCTATATTATGCCCACTATGCATCCACTGGATTGGAGTAGTCCTGCAGCTTTGTACGAAACAATGAAAGACTGCTACGTGAAAACCATTGGTTTACCCGATAATTACCTGCTTGGACATTTGGCTGTAAGGCTCGAATCGCCGGTGTTGGATAGGCCGGTTTTGATTGCTCAGACTTCGGGCAGTGTGCAGGAAAAAACGGATTTAATACTGAAACAAAAAGTGGGTTTTGGTATTATCGGAGCGGCACTTACCGGACGAATTGAAACTGAAAAGGAACTCGAACATAAATTAAATGTGTATGCCAAACGCAATAAATTAGCATTTCTGAAATACAAAATAAGCGACAAAGCTATGCAACGTATACTTACATTTATTGATAAATACAAACAAAAAATAAACGATAAAAATGCTGCCTGCGATTTTTATGGAGGTGCGTTTTGGCCTCGTTACCAGAATGAAGGAGGCGGTTGTACCACTTTTGGTTTTGCACTTCTCGATTTGGTAAATGCACTTACACCCGAAACTGAATTTTGGAGAATGGAGCTTAAAATTCCAACCGAAATTATTGGTGGTGAGTTTAATAATGGTAAAAAAGTCAGGGTCTCAACCATCAAAAAAACAAAATCGTGGTTTAATAAAGTAGGTGTAGCAAATGAAGATTATGTGAAATACCTTGTGTATGAGCCAAGTATAATGTTCGATTGGATAATTGAAACTAAATCGGTAGCAAGAACGGGATATGAATTTGTAGTAGAGCAGGGTATTCCGGGTGTAATAATTGATAAACGTGATGCTGTGTTCGACGAGAATGAACCACTCTTTATTCCACGCCCGGAACCAAATAGGTTTATTGATGTATATTATAAGAAGTTAGGGCTTTGATGGCTGATAGTGTATCGGATAATGCCACAAATATATAGGTATTTACCTGATAGAATAATAGTTTTTAACCTGTTTACTTGTTTATTCAAATAATTGTCTTTAGCTTTGTAGTCGCTTCGGATAATTATAAAATTTCGTTTATACCTATGAAACTCGACCCCAAAACACAGCGTTCTCTCTTTCCTGAGGAATGTTTGCTTCGCGAAATTGCCCGTCAACCTCGTTTATCCATAGGCATTCCGAAAGAAGATAAAGCTATTGAAACACGTCTTCCACTTACTCCCGAAGGGGTAGCCATTATTACCGAAGAGGGCCATAGTGTATATATCGAACGTGGAGCCGGTGAACCCATGGCGTATTCAGATTTGCAATTCAGCGAAGCTGGCGCATTTTTGGTCGATACCCCTGCTGATGTTTTTTCGGCTGATATTGTTTTGAAAATCAGTCCCCCTACTTTGTCCGAAATACAACTAATGAATGACCGTTCTACCGTTTTTTCGATGTTACAACTCAACAACCTGACGGCTGATTGCATTACACTTCTTATGAAAAAGAAAATGAATGCTTTTGCTTATGAATTAATCAAAGACGAACAAAAAGCATTTCCGGTGGTGAGTTCTGTTTCCGAAATTGAGGGAAGTACGGCAATTGCAGTGGCTGCCGAACTGATGAGTAACGAGCGAGGAGGAAAGGGAATTTTATTAGGCGGTGTTGCCGGAATTTCGCCCACCGAAGTGCTGATTCTTGGAGCCGGAATTACGGGCACTGTGGCGGCACGTACAGCATTGGCATTGGGCGCTCAGGTTAAAATTTTTGATCACGATATTAGTAAACTACGCAAAATTCAACATTATCTCGGTCAACAGGTTTTTACATCTGTAATTCATCCATCTGTATTGTTTAAAGCTTTAGCTTCGGCTGATGCTGTTATCGGAAATCTGCGCTACATTTATGGCTCGGAGCGCTTTATGGTTTCCGAAGATTTAGTAAAAACCATGAAACAGGGAGCTGTTATTATCGACTTGAGTGTTGACCAGGGTGGTTGTTTTGAAACATCGAAAGTTCGCACTTTGAAAAATCCTTCTTTCGAAAAACATGGTGTTATTCACTATTGTGTTCCAAATATTTCGGCAAGGGTTGCACGTACTACTTCTATGGCTCTTAGCAATATTTTTGCTCCAATGCTTCTTAAAATAGCCAATTCGGGAAGCGTAAAACAAGCAATAAGTGAAAGTAATGGGTTCAGAAATGGAGCATATATCTATAGTGGTATTTTGGTAAATCGTTTGATAGGAGAATATTACGGCATTTCGTCGAACGATATTGGTTTGTTACTTGCCGGCTATTAAAGCTTCTTTAGTGGGTTGGTTCAGAATTTTTAAACCGGCTTACTTCTACTAAAAATTGCTCAATTTTGGCAGTAACCTCTTTCGAGCTACCGTTGGCATTATTTACCAATACTGCAAATGCTAAGGTGCGACCTTTCAGTTCGATATAGCCTGTATAGCTTTTTACGCGTGTTATTGTGCCGCTTTTGGCATGTACTTTTCCTTTTAGGGGAGTGTTAATCAGAAAATTCTTAAGCGTTCCGTTTGTACCCGAAACTGGTAAGCTATTGTAGAATGCTTCATTATTTTTACCTGACGTTTTCATGTACGATAATATATCCACAAAAAAGTTTGCCGACACAGCGTTTGTGGGCGAAAGTCCCGAGCCATCGTATTGAAACAATTCGCTCACAGATAAATTATTAGCCTTCCAAAACTTTTCAATTTTTACTTTCGACCCATCGTTGGAGCCTTGAAGTTTATCCGAAACGCTTAATTGTTTGAAAACATGTTCAGCATAATGATTGTTGCTGTTTTCGTTTATTTCTTTAATAATGTCGGATAATGCTGGCGATAAATGGGTGTAAATAATGTACTTGTTACAAACATCATTATAGATAACTTCAGAAAAGCCAGTTATAATAATCCCTGCATTTTCCAACCCCTTGCGGAAATCGCTTAGTAAAATGAGTGCCGGATGTGGCAAGTCACATTTCACGACAAACTCAGTTCTGTTGGCCGGAATTTCGCCAAAAACTGTTCGCTCGTAGCTAAAGGGAGCACCGTAGAAGTAAGCGTTATCCGATTTTGTGTCGGTGCTTCTCAGGTAATTCGAGAATTTCAATCCTTCAATCACAGGTTCGGTACGCATTATTTCGGGTGTTGAACCAATTTTACCTGAAATAAAAAAAACTTTCAGTGTATTATCCAAATACGAAATACTGTGAATGCCCGGCGCATAATAATTTCCCATATCTTCCCACGTCCAGCCCGGGTTGATTACCTGTTTTTCGTATATGTTTTCGCAGGCAATTATTTTTCCGTTTATTTTTTTAATACCTATAGCACGAACAGCATCTACCCATTTTTGCATAAACGCAGTGTCGCCTGTTTTGGCAGAGCCCAAGGTTGGGTCGCCTCCACCTTTTATGTAAATATTACCGTTTAAAGTTCCATCTTTTGTAATTTCGCCATCCAACTCAATAGTTGTTTTAAAACGAAAATCAGTGCCAAGTAATTCGAGTGCACTGGCTGTTGTTACTACTTTCATGGTCGATGCCGGCACTACAGAATTATGCGGATTATAGGAGTCGATAATTTTACCAGTATTTAAATCCTTTACCAACAGGCTTATGTTGGCATGTTGCAACAATGGATTTTTTCGAAAATTATCCGATGGGCGTTGGGCAAAAATGGAAAATGTGAAGATTATTAAGAGGAAGAATATGAATTTTCTCATGTTAAATACTATTTTAAGAACTACAAATGTAAGCAGTTTTTCTACAATTTCAAATAAAAATCCTTTACCAAAGCAATAAATTCGTTGGTGTAGCAATGCCTGTCGGGAGATTCTATGGTGATTTCGGACTCAAAGCAAGTAGCTTTTTGCTTCGAAAACTCTATTAATAGTCGTTTAGCTTCACTATTGGGTTTTGGAAAAACTGTAATTTTTTTTGAGCAATTCAAACCATTTCTTTGGGCGAAACGGATACATTCATTGCCTTCATTTACAGGCAATATCAGACATAATTTACCATCGTTGGTCAGTAATTTATTAGCCGAATTTATTATTTCGTTGTGAAAATCAGAAGTTGCATGCCGGGCAATTGTACGTGCCAATTCGGGTGTTTCGAGCGAATTTTTGAAAAACGGAGGATTGGATACAATTAAGTCAAACCGATGGTTTGAAGTGTTGCAAAATTCTTTTAAATCAGACTCAATAATGTTGATTCTGTTAGCCCATATCGAATTTTCGGTATTGATTTTAGCCTGAATTACAGCATTTTTATCAATGTCGATACCTGTGATGTCGGCCTTACATCGTTGCGCAAGCATGAGTGCAATTAAGCCGGAACCTGTTCCAATATCTAAGATTTGTGTTGTCTGTTGCGCATCTGCCCAGGCACCAAGCAATACACCGTCGGTACCTACTTTCATGGCACATTTATCATGAAAAACGGTGAACTGCTTAAAACTGAACGAAGGTGCTCCCATAGTTTATCTTCGTCCGCCTGATGATTGGCTTGAAGAGCCCGAACTTCGAACAGCACTTTGCCCCGATGAAGATCGGGGAGTTGAATTAACCGATGGTGCTGCTGAACGAACCGATGAGCTTCTGCTTTCGGTGGAGTTTCGATAGGTTGAACGGGTATTATCCAATACGCCCGGGCGTGTTGTAACCGGTTGGCGATTTGTTCCGGATTGTGATTCGGAACGTTGAATTGTACCTGTTGTTGCTGAACGATTGGTCTGATTCTGATAATCAAAAGGTTGACGAACAGTTGGATTGGATTGCCTGCCTTCGGATGATTGAAATGAGGAACGTTCGTATCGTTTGTTTTGCAGCACCGATTGTTGTTGCTCATTGAGCACACGCGAAAGTTCTACTTCCTTGTCTTTAATACGCTGAATTGCATCCATGCGTGTGTTCGATACTTTGCGGGCACGGGCATATTTCAGGTTTATTTCGTGTACTTGTCGCGCTTGCTCTGTCGATAGATTGAGCTCCTGTTGTAGTTTTTCAGTCTGTTTTGCAGCTTCCTGTTCTGGAGTTCGTTCGGGTATAACGATGGCTTCCTGTCCGAAGATTGCTGTGGGACACAAAAATAAAAATGCTAATATGATGATATTCAATAACTTCATTGATGCTCAGAAAGATAAAATCTCTTCACGTTTTAACAATCACCGTGCCATAAAGTGTTAAATGAGAGCTTTTTATTATTCTTAAGTACAAATTGTTTGTTCGAAAAAACAAATACTCAAATTAAATCGTTTTTGTCTGAACACGGTATAACTGCTCCAAAAAAGTAACTACCCGTTTTGTCTGAACGGAAACCAAATTTGCATCAAAAGAAACATCACAATCTGCTACTGAAATTGTCATAGAAACACGAAGTGCTGTATTGCGGAACGTTATCGTTGCATTTCTACTTTTTTTGTAGCTTCCATGCTTTGGTTTCGTTCATCAATTTTTTGAACGAGCTGAATCGCTAAATTGTGAAAGGCTTGTCCCATAATGGTATCTGCGTCGCAGGCTATAGGTCGGCCTGCATCACCATGTTCGCGAATGCTTTGAACGATTGGTATTTGTCCGAGTAATGGAATGTTTAATTCTTCAGCCAAACGTTTTCCGCCTTCTTTCCCAAAAATATAATATTTGTTTTCTGGTAATTCGGCAGGAGTAAACCAGGCCATGTTTTCAATCAATCCGAGAACGGGGACATTAATTTTATCGTTGGTAAACATATTTGCTCCCTTACGGGCATCGGCAAGTGCAACATCCTGTGGAGTAGTTACAATAACCGAACCTGTGATACCCATAGTTTGTACCAACGTAAGGTGAATATCGCCTGTTCCGGGTGGCAGGTCCATCACAAAATAATCTAAATCGCCCCAATAAGCATCTGTTATCAGTTGTTTCAGTGCATTGCTGGCCATACTTCCACGCCATACGAGTGCATTATTCGGGTCTACAAAGAAACCAATTGAAAGCATTTTTACACCATATTTTTCAATCGGAATCAGGTATTGTTTTCCTTCGATATCTTCCATGAGTGGACGGGCATCTTCTACGCCAAACATTTTGGGCATCGAAGGTCCATGAATATCGGCATCGAGCAATCCAACTTTATAACCCAATGATGCTAACGAAATGGCTAAGTTCGACGAGATGGTTGATTTTCCAACGCCACCTTTTCCGGAGAAAACAGCAATAATATTTTTTACCTGCGGAAGTACCGATACTGTTTTAGGCTTGGGTGCTTCTTTCATTTCAATACTGATATTGCCTTTAATGTCAATATCTTCGCTTATGTAAGTCAAAATTGCCTGTTCGGCCGCTTTTACAACTGATTTTGCAAAGGGGTCGTTCATTTTTTCGAATACCAACGTGAACGAAATTTTGTTTCCTTCAATGCGGAGGTCGTCTTTTATCATGCCCGACGAAACGATGTCTTTTCCGGTGCCCGGGTAACGAACATGCTCCAATGCATCGAAAATTAATTTTGGATATAAAGTCATACTAATTTACTATTTACAATTTATCAATTTACTATTTACAACTACTGTTTAAAGCTAATATTTGTCGTTTTGTTCATTCATTCGAATAAAAATAACAATAATTAATTGCGTTTAAAGGGGCAATCCTATCAATCCATTGGTAGCAATTATCTCTTTGCCAAACAGATAGTTTGTGCCACCTTTGTAATCGGTTACTTTTCCGCCGGCTTCGGTTACAAGTAATGAGCCGGCAGCTACATCCCAGGGTTTGAGGTCGTATTCCCAAAAAGCATCGAATCGTCCGGCTGCTACATAAGCCAAATCGGCTGCAGCAGAACCTAATCGTCGTACACCACGTGCGTTCGTCATAGCCCATTTAAACATGTCGATATACGAATCCATACGACTAAAATCGGAATATGGAAATCCGGTTGCCAAAAGTGCATTTCCGGTTTCGGCGCGGTTCGAAACATGTATGGGTTTGCCATTAAGGTACGTACCGCCATTTTTCCAGGCATAAAAACATTCGTCGTGTCCCACCTCGTACACCACACCCGATACAAGTTCATTTCCGTCGATTAAAGCAATGCTTACCGAATAAATTGGTAAACCGTGAATATAGTTGGTTGTACCATCTAATGGGTCGATTATCCAGTTAAAGCGTTCACCACGTGTGTTGTTTGTACCTTCTTCGGCAATAAATCCGGCTTCGGGAAGTAGTTTTTGCAGCTCTGAAATGATTTTTATCTCAGCTGTTTTATCTACATAACTCACCAAATCGTGTACACCTTTGGTCTCAATTTTACTCTCGTCGAAGGTTTTGCGCTCTTCGGCCATAAAATGACCGACAGATTGTGCGATATTACAAACGTCGGTCGTAAGCTTTTTATAATCTATTTTCATTGTGTTAATTTGTTTGCATTTCTTCAATACTATTTATGCCATCGCGATTAAAACCCACACGATAGCGTCTGAATTTTTCTTCTTCATCGTGTTTGTATTGCAAAATAATATTGAGATAATAGTTTTTTATTCCCATAATATTTTCCACCGTGCTATCATCGTTCAGCACAAACAAGGGCACTTCGGGATTGTCGGTTTTGCGCATAAATGTGAGTAAATTCAAACGTACAATTTCTACAATGCCATCTATGTCGTAATTAGTGCTTTTGTCAATCACTGTTCGGTTCAACTGAACTGTTTTACGATACAAAATAATTTTTTCTTTGGAATAACGGTTATCAGCTTCGATAAGCGGAATGCGATTCCTGACACGCATTATATCGCGTGGAGTATTTTCTTCCAAAATAAAATCGAATGATTCCTTACTGAAACCAAACTCTTTATCCTTTACACTAACTGTTGTTTTATTGTCGTAATATTTTGTGCTGATTTTCTGAGCAAAATAATAGCGCGAATACTCTTTTATTCTGTCTTTGAGCATATAACTCACCACCAGGGCAACAAAAAATGGCATGGTAAAGTTTCCATACGTTTGTTGAAACGAAAAGGCTACAGCAGTAGCAAAAACCATGGATAAACCTGCGGCCAAACTCAAATAAATCTGTTCGGCTAATAAGCCATCCCGCTTTTTACGGGTATTTATAAATAAATCACTTTCGACGTATTTTTTAAGTGCACTGAGTCTGAAAATTAAATCTTTATTCTTATTCGGACTATTTGCATCAACAGATAAATACTTTGAAGCTGCTTTATGGGCTTGCTCTCGTTCCAATAATTTTAATACAAATGACTCAATTTTATTCCGAAGTTCCGTTTCGTGTTTAAGTTTTTGTAACATGCCAAAAAGTTCCTTTTCGGTCAGATTGGTCATAAATTCATCGCCAAAACTATAATAGTTATACACCATTTTACTTACTGTAGGTGCTTTTATTATCGGAGCTAAGTTTCTGTATTTTTGCAAAATAATTGTTATCTCATCTATGAAATCAATAATCAACTGTTCTTTGTCATCCGGTTGAGCAATATTGTATATATAAGCCAATTGGTCGCGTATAGCGCTTTTAAATATTGCCGAAAACATTTTCAGTTGATACTCGTATTCTGCAATGTTTAGTTGTGTCGGATTAGTTGCCAATTGACGCATTGAGTTCTCCAGGTTATTTAGAGGTATGGCTTCGCCCGAAGCAATTTCGCGAACAAGAAATACAGGAGTAATCAAACGGATATTAGTGCGAATGTCTTTGTAAAAGTCAGTCCTTGAATAAGTTGATGGATTAACATCTAAACTATTAGGGACAAAAATCCATGTGTTGAGCGAAAAATTATTCAACTCCTTATTTTGGCGGGCTTTGTATGAGATTTTAAACTCAAGCGAAAATTTATCGTGTATTTTTGTATTTATTCCAATCATTTTTTAGTTTACCATTTTGTAAAAGGCTGTTTCGAAAGTGCTGAATTATAGTATCTGTTATCGCCTGTAACTTCGGTACCTATCCATTCGGGGAGTTCGAAAGAATCATTTTCGCTTTTTAATTCAATTTCAGCTATTACTAGGCCTTCATTCTCATCCATAAATTCATCTACCTCGAATGTAAACTCACCGTTAGGAACTTCGTATCTTTTTTTGGCAATAAAACCTTCTTCGCAAAGTAAAAATAATTCATCTGCTTCCTTTAAATCAATCTCCTTTTCCCATTCGAAGCGGGAAGTTCCGTTTGCATTGCTTTTTCCTTTAATGGTAATAAATGCCCGTTTGCCATATATGCGAATACGCACTGTATGTGAAGGATTTGAAGATAAATATGCTTGCTTAACGAACGTTACTTTTGTGGCTGCATTTTTATAGTCGTCCGAAATTACAAGAAATTTTCGTTCAATTTCAATAGCCATTTTTACACTGTTTTAAATTTGAATTATTACCGACTACAAATGTAACGAAACATTCAGAGATATTAAAATGTTATGACAGTAAATTTGTTCAGTGTTGGAAGTGAAGTGTTGCAAGATCCAAAACTAATATTTATCGAAAAACAATAAATAAATTTTGTTTTCTGAAAAATTATACTTTACTTTGTCGCACTAATAAAAATTTTATCAACTTAAAAAACTTTACAGAATATGAGAATTAGTAAACCTTTCATTTTTAGTCTGTTGTTGTTGCTTGTTACAGCATTGCATGCTCAACCTACACAACAAGTCCCTATGGACCCCAAAGTACGTTATGGTAAATTGCCTAACGGGTTAACGTATTATATCAGGGCTAATAATTTACCCAAAAACAGAGCTGAATTTTATATTGCCCAAAATGTGGGTGCTATTTTGGAAAATGATGATCAGAATGGCTTGGCGCATTTTCTGGAACACATGGCTTTTAATGGTACAAAAAATTATCCCGGTAAAGGTATAATCAATTATTTAGAAACTATTGGTGTTAAATTCGGTACGAATATAAATGCCTACACTTCGCTCGACGAAACAGTGTATAACCTTTCGGATGTACCTACTACCCGCGAAAGCATTATCGATAGCGCATTGTTGGTGTTGCACGATTGGTCGGGTTTTATATCGCTCGAAGGAAAAGAAATTGATGCTGAGCGTGGTGTTATTCGTGAGGAATGGCGCACAGGCGCAGGTTCTGAACGTCGCATGTGGAAAGAGGCCAACAAGCAAAAATATCCGGGGTCGCAATATGCCAAACGTGATGTGATTGGTGATACGGCTGTTATCAATAATTTTGCACACAAAACAATCCGCGATTTTTATCAAAAATGGTATCGACCCGATTTGCAGGCTATACTGGTAGTTGGTGATGTAGATGTGGATAAAGTGGAAGCCAAAATCAAAACGATGTTTGCTGATATTCCTGCCAAAGCTAATGCCGGCGAACGACCCATTTATGAAATTCAGAATAATATTGAACCAATTATTTCTTACGTAAAAGATCCGGAGGCGAAATTTACGCGCATCGATTTGGAATACAAACATGATGTTATGCCTGCTGATATGCGTTTGTCCTTCAATGGATATATGGTTGGTGTGGTCAATCAATTGATTTCGGCTATGCTTAGTGAGCGCTTCGAAGAGATTACTCAACAGGCAAATGCACCGTTTGTTGCAGGTTTTGCCGGATACAGCGATATCGTAAAATCGAAAGATGCTTTTCAATTAATAGCTATTCCAAACGAAGGTCGTGAATTGGAAGGTTTGAAAGCACTATTGCTGGAGGCCGAAAAAGTAAAACGTTTTGGATTTACCAATTCAGAACTCGAACGTGCCAAAACAAACTTACTGAAAGGAGTTGAAACCGCTTATAACGACCGCGAAAACCAAAAAAATAATGCGTTGGTGCGTGAGTATGTTCGAAACTTTTTAGATTCGGAGCCTATTCCGGGTATCGAATGGGAATATCAAACCCTGCAGATGATTTTGCCAAAGCTGAATGCTGTAAATGTAAATCAGATGGCTAAACAATATGTGACCGACGAAAATCTGATTGTTTCATTTCAATCGCCAGAAAAGGCAGCTGTGAAAATCCCAACCAAAGAAGAAGTGATAGCTGCTATTGCCGATTCGAAAAATGCCAAATTAGAGGCAAAAGCAGAAGAAAATGTAAATAAGCCATTGATTGAAAAAGCGCCTGCAGCCGGAAAGATTAAAAAGATTTCGAAAAATGCGGCTTATGGCACTACAGAATGGGTTCTGAACAATGGTATAAAAGTCGTTATTAAGCCAACTAAATTTAAAGAAGACGAAGTGTTGATGTCGGCTTTCAGCGAAGGTGGAAGTTCGAAAGTGAAAAGCAATGCTGATGCTTATTCTGCACTCGTAGCAGCAGGAGTTGTCGCCAATAATGGTTTGGCAAATTATTCTTCGGTTGAACTGGGTAAATTACTAACGGGTAAAATTGCCAATGTTAATCCCAATATTGCCCTGTATGAAGAAGGCTTCACCGGTAGTTCGTCGGTTAAAGATTTCGAAACTATGATGCAGTTGGTGTATTTGTATTTCACAGCACCCCGTAAAGATGATAATGCTTTCGGTGCTATGATGAACATGTACAAAGCAAGTTTGGCAAATGCGGCTACCGACCCGCGTAAGGCATTCAGCGATTCAATTTCGATGATGATGTCGAACCGTCATCCACGTACTGTATTAATGAATCTGGCAGCGTTGGACAAAATAAATCAGGATAAAGCATTGGAAATTTACAAAGATCGTTTTGCTGTTCCGGCTGATTTTACCTTTGTGTTTGTAGGAAATATTAATCCTGAAAATGCGGATGTTCAAAAGGCAATTACAACTTACCTGGGTGGATTGAAGTCGAAAAAAGGCGGAGAGAAATTTACCGACCTGCAAATCCGTAAACCTCAGGGTAAGGTGAATAATACTTTTGCACGCGAAATGAAAGTCAACAAAGCGTCGAACTTTATTCTTTACAGTGCAAAAATGCCGTATTCTGTACAAAACAGAACAGTAATGAATGCCATTGGAAGCGTGCTGAATATGCGCTATTTGGAAAGTATCCGCGAAAAAGAAGGTGGCTCGTATGGAGTAGGTGTACGTGGAAGCCTGAGCAATACGCCGATAAGCGAAGCAACGCTGATGATGCAGTTCGATACCGACCCTGAAAAACAAGCACGATTGTTAGGAATTATTCATGCAGAAGTTGACGAAATTGTTAAAAACGGACCGCGTGCCGACGATTTGCAAAAAGTGAAAGAAAATCTGTTGAAAAAATATACCGAGGATATTGAAAACAATAACTGGTGGCAGGCGAGTGTGGTACGTTTTTATCAGGATAAAATTGACTTGTTGAAAGATTACAAAGCTTCGGTTGAAGCGCTTTCGCCTGAATTAATTCAGAAAACATTAAAATCAATTGTTGAACAAGGCAATGTAATTGAAGTGGTTATGAAACCTGAAGTTAAATAATAGTAGTTATAAACTAACAAAAATGGCTGTTCGTAAAACTTCGAACAGCCATTTTTATAGCCAATAATCTTCAAACCATCAAACCCTCAAATCTTCAAATCAAAATCGTTATTTAATCTTTTTCAACACCTGAGCCGTACGAGCCGGTATATACAATTTGAGCCATTCTTTGCCCGAAGGATGTTTTGGTTCAGGAATTGTAATGTGTTCAATGCTGTCGTCGGCAAGTCCAAATCCGCCAAACTCAGGATTATCTGAATTTAAAATAACTTTGTATGTTCCTTTGGGTAATAAAATACCATAATCTTCGAACGATTTGGTGCCATTGAAGTTGTATACAAATACTAAATTTCCACGACGATAAGCCATCACCTGATCGCCTTCATTGTCCCATACCTGTTCAACAGGAACTTTGTTAAATTCGGGTACAGTTCGGATTAAAGCTATCATAGCGCGGTCAAATTCTCCCAGCGAATGGTAATAGAAGTTTTTATTATCAACTAATTCCCACTGGCGGCGGGCATATTTATGCGACCAACCATTTCCCTGACGCGGAAAGTCTATCCATTCCGGATGGCCAAATTCATTGCCCATAAAGTTGAGATAACCTCCGTTAATTGTGGTAGAAGTAACCAAACGTATCATTTTGTGCAAAGCCACTCCGCGGTCGACTAATAAAGTGCTGTCGCCTTTTTGCATGTGCCAATACATATCGGCATCTATCAGTCTGAAAATGATAGTTTTATCTCCAACTAATGCCTGGTCGTGACTTTCGGCATAACTGATAGTACGTTCTTCGGCACGTCGGTTGGTTAGTTCCCAAAGTATATGTCCGGGTTTCCAATCTTCGTCCTTTACTTCTTTAATATACTTTATCCAAAAATCGGGAATTCCCATTGCCATGCGATAGTCGAATCCAATACCACCATCTTCCACTTTGGTGGCCAGACCGGGCATTCCACTCATTTCCTCGGCTACAGTTATGGCGTTCGGTTTTACTTCGTGAATTAACTGATTGGCCAACGTAAGATAACAAATAGCATCGCCATCCTGATTCAGATTGTAATATGAATCGTATCCGTTGAAGTCTTCGCCCAACCCATGGCTACGGTAAAGCATCGAAGTTACACCATCAAAACGGAAGCCGTCGAAATTATATTCCTCGAGCCAGAATTTGCAATTCGAAAGTAAAAAGTGCAGAACTGCCGGTTTTGCATAATCAAAACAAAGCGAATCCCACGCCGGATGCTCCCTGCGTGAACCGCCGTGGAAATATTGGTATGGAGTGCCATCGAGGCGACCGAGGCCTTCGGTTTCATTTTTTACAGCATGTGAGTGTACAATATCCATTATTACTGAAATATTGTTGGCATGCGCTTCGTCAATTAGTTTCTTTAATTCCTCAGGGGTGCCAAAGCGCGAAGAGGCTGCAAAGAAATTGGATACATGGTATCCGAACGAACCGTAATACGGATGTTCCTGAATAGCCATTATCTGAATACAATTGTAACCGGCCTTAATTATTCGGGGTAAAGTATTGATTCGAAATTCTTCGTAAGTTGAAACTTTTTCCTCTGACCCCGACATGCCTATATGACATTCGTAAATCAAAAGAGGGTCTTTCGTTGGAACGAATTTTTTAACTTTAAACTGATATGGATTGATCGGGTTCCAAACCTGTGCGCTGAAAATCTTGGTATGTTCGTCCTGCACCACGCGACGTACCCATGCCGGTATGCGCTCACCGGAGCCGCCTTCCCATTCAACAAGCAGTTTATATAGCTGTAAATGCGTCATGGCGTATTCAGGAAGTTTAATTTCCCATACGCCATTCGGCATTTTTTTGAGTTGATATTCGGGTAGGCGTTGCCAGTTGTTGAAATCGCCAATCAGAAAAATTGCCGATGCATTTGGTGCCCACTCTCTGAAAACCCAGCCCTCGCTCAAATGATGTAATCCAAAATAAAGATAGCCTGTTGCAAAATTCGATAAGGATTTATTATCGCCAATAAGCTTTTTTTCTACTTCTTTAAAGTAGTCGTATCTACCGGTAATAGCACCTGAATAAGGTTCTAAATACGGATCGGATTTAATCAACGGGAGTACACTCATAAGTTCGATAAGGGGTTTTATTTACAAAGATAATAAAAGTTTGGAACAATTAGTATTTATTCACCAACGAATTTACTTCATCGGTTACTAACTTAGCAAATTCGTCTACTTTCATCACGCCTTTGTCGCCTTCGCCCTGACGACGAACAGCTACTTCGCCGTTTTCGGCTTCTTTTTCGCCCACAATCAGCATAAACGGAATACGTTTCAATTCGTTATCGCGGATTTTACGGCCGATTTTTTCGTTACGGTCGTCCACCTGCACACGTACATCCTGCGCATTCAGCTGTTTGGCAACTTCAAAAGCATACTCGTTGAATTTTTCGCTAATTGGAAGCACCACAACCTGATCGGGAGTTAACCACAACGGGAATTTTCCGGCAGTATGCTCAATAAGCACAGCAACAAATCGTTCCATAGAACCAAACGGAGCACGGTGTATCATTACCGGACGGTGTTTGGCGTTATCTTCGCCGGTGTATTCCAGTTCGAAACGTTCGGGAAGGTTGTAATCCACCTGAATGGTTCCCAACTGCCAGCGACGACCAATGGCATCTTTCACCATAAAGTCGAGTTTAGGACCATAGAATGCGGCTTCACCCAATTCTACTTTGGCTTTTAAACCTTTTACTTCACACGCTTTGATAATGGCATTCTCGGCTTTTTCCCAGTTTTCGTCCGAGCCAATGTATTTTTCCTTGTTGTTAGGGTCGCGGAGCGAAATCTGTGCTTCGAAGTTTTCGAATTCCAACGCATTGAAAATAATAAAGATAATATCCATTACTTTCAGAAATTCCTCTTCAATCTGGTCGGGACGACAGAAAATATGTGCATCATCCTGCGTAAAGCTGCGTACACGGGTCAAACCGTGAAGTTCACCGCTTTGTTCGTAACGATATACGGTTCCAAACTCAGCCATGCGCACCGGAAGATCGCGGTAGGAGCGGGGTTTGAACTTATAGATTTCGCAGTGGTGCGGACAGTTCATTGGTTTCAACAGGTATTCTTCACCTTCTTCGGGCGTATGAATAGGCTGGAACGAATCTTTTCCGTATTTGGCATAGTGACCCGAAGTTACGTACAACTGTTTGTTACCGATATGCGGGGTCATTACCTGCTGATAATCGAAACGGCGTTGAATCTTTTTCAAAAAATCTTCGAGTCGCAAACGTAAAGCGGTACCACGTGGCAACCACAATGGCAAACCTTTACCCACCATTTCGGAGAAAGTGAAAAGTTCCAGTTCACGTCCTATTTTGCGGTGGTCGCGTTTTTTAGCTTCTTCCAAAAGCACTAAATACTCATCGAGCATTTTCTTTTTCGGGAAAGTAATACCGTAAATACGCGTCAGCATTTTGCGTTTTTCGTCGCCACGCCAGTAAGCACCGGCAACGCTGAGTAATTTTATGGCTTTAATTTCGCCGGTATTGGGTAAGTGCGGTCCGCGGCAAAGATCGGTAAAGTTACCCTGCGAATACAGGGTTATTGTTCCGTCTTCGAGGGCACTAATAAGTTCCACTTTGTATTCGTCGCCTTTATCTTCGAATTTTTTGAGCGCTTCAGCTTTACTGATATCTGTGCGAACAATTGCTTCTTTGCGTGCAGCCAGTTCCACCATCTTGGCTTCGATGGTTGGCAGGTCGCCTTCTTTAATCACTGCTGTGCCTGGGTCTACATCGTAGTAGAAACCGTTTTCGATAGCTGGCCCAATACCGAATTTAATGCCCGGATACAACTCCTGAAGGGCTTCGGCCATAAGGTGAGCCGACGAGTGCCAGTATGCATGTTTGGCTTCTTCATCGTCCCATTTATGCAACTTTATGGCAGCGTCGGTTTCGATAGGACGGCTAAGGTCCCAGATTTGTTCGTTTACTGTGATGGCAAGCACCTCTTGTGCAAGTCGTGAGCTGATACTTTCAGCTAATTGAAGTCCGGTAATGCCTTTGGCAAATTCGCGTACCGAACCGTCGGGGAATGTTACTTTAATCATGTTTTTTGAACCTTACAAATGGTTTTTTAATTTTGAAATGCAAAGATAGTGAATTTTAGTTTATAAGGTTTGTAAAGTTTGTAAAGTTCGTAAAGTTTTTAGAGTGACGTATCCCTTACAATTTCTACAAATCTTGTATAAATATTTAGGTTTCTGCCATTTTTCACTATATTTGTGCCGAAATAAAAAATTAACACTCAAATTAAACAAATTATTTATGCTTAAAAATCATCCGAAAGGACTTATACCGGCTGCCCTTGCCAATATGGGCGAACGATTTGGTTTTTACACCATGATGGCTATTCTGACATTGTTCTTAATGTCGAAATTTAATATTACCGGCACCGAAGCAGGAAGTTTGTATTCAATATTTTACGGAGCTATTTACATTTTAGCTTTAGTTGGTGGAACTATTGCCGATAGATTGCAAAATTACAAGGGAACTATAATTGCCGGACTGATAATTATGTCGGTGGGGTATTTGTTTTTAGCAATGCCGGCTCTAATCACTACCAAATACGTGGCGCTGGCTGCTTTACTGGTAATTGCTTTTGGTAACGGATTGTTCAAAGGAAACTTACAGGCACTTGTAGGGCAAATGTACGACAACGATGAATACCGCAGCAAACGCGATTCAGGTTTTCAGATTTTTTATATGTTTATTAATATTGGTGCCATGTTTGCACCGTTTCTGGCTACCTGGGTGCGAAATACTTTTGTGAAAATGCAGGGTTTCGAGTACAATGCCGAATTACCCGATCTTTGTCACCAGTTTTTAGATAATAAAATGGCAGCCGATGTGGTAAGCGGACGCTTTACTGAACTTGCAACCGTAGTTTCGGAAGGAGTTACACCAGCAAACCTGACTGATTTTGCAAATAGTTATCTATTGGCTTTCAATACCGGATTTCATTATGCATTTCTCACAGCGGTAGTGGCAATGGCTATTTCGTTGCTTATTTTTATCACTACAAAACGCATATTGCCAAATCCGAAATCGAAAAATACTTCTGCGGCATCAACTTCCGGTTTATCAAAAGAAGAAATCAGACAGGATGCCAAAGAAATCAAACAACGTATTTATGCTCTATTGGCTGTGTTTGGTGTGGTTATTTTCTTCTGGTTCTCGTTCCATCAAAATGGGTTGACGCTTACCATGTTTGCTAAAGATTATACGCTACTCGGAGGTATATTTAATTCCGTTGAAATTTTCCAATCCATCAATCCGTTTTTGGTTGTTTTTCTTACTCCTGTTGTAATTGCAATTTTCGGAGCATTGGCCAAAAAAGGCAAAGAACCTTCGACACCTAAAAAAATTGCCATTGGTATGGGGATAGCTGGATTTGCATTTTTTATCATGGCTGTTGGCTCTATCGGATTACCATTGTTTAAAGATACTGTAGCTCAGGGAGGTTTGCCCGATGCATCCCGCGTAACGCCATGGTTGCTGTTTGCAGTTTATTTCATACTTACTGTAGCCGAATTATTTATTTCACCACTTGGTTTGTCATTTGTGTCGAAAGTAGCTCCTGCTCACATGCAGGGATTAATGCAGGGCGGTTGGCTTACAGCTACTGCTGTCGGAAACTTCTCATTAGTACTTGGCGCAGTGATGTACGAAAATATCTCCATATCCATCACCTGGACAGTTTTTGTTACCGTTTGTGTGTCTTCAATGCTTGTAATGCTTGCTATGGTTAAATGGCTCGAAAGGGTTGCAAAATAAGGTTTAAATCAGGCAGATAAGCTTGAATTGATAAGCTGAAAATCTTTAATTCGCGCTTCTCCCGTTTGTATCGGGGGAAGCGCTCCTTTTTTATACATTAAGAAACACTATTTTCAAAAGTAACCATATATTCATTGTTTTTGAGTACTGTGTCAAATAATCCTACATCTTCGCCTTCGTGCCTGTTGATGCCAATATATACCAAGCTGGCATCTTCGTAGCGCTTGAATTTATAAATGGCATCGTTCATCAATGCACTGTTGAATAAACCTAAGCTAACCAACAATTCAAAATCTTTGACCGATAAGCCTGTTACCTTTCGGAACAGTGCCGGTTCGAGTTGGGTAATAACGTCGCGGAGACTGCGTTCACGGTAATCGGTAAGGTACATAAATACCGGAACGCGTGTGGCGAATTTGATGAGTTTTTCCTGTATTTGTTTGCGCTTGCTCTTGTATTCCTTTTCTTCATCGGTCAGTTCTTTCTTTTCCGTTTTGGAAAGTTCGCGCTCGTTGGCTTCCTTTTTTGCTTTTTTCACCGCTTCCGATTTATTGATAATGGTTTCAATATCCTGGTTTAAACTTCGGAAACCTTCAATATTCATCAATGCCGCCATGGCTTCTTTGTTGTTCATCAGGCGGGCTAATGTGGCATTGTCTACATTTACGAGTAAAGCACTTTCCCACCTGCGAGCGAGTAAGGTAGCCGAAGTGCCACTCATAGCAATGTCTAAAATATTGGCAGCATCTATCTGCTTCATGGTGCTTCCATCGTAAGCTAACACGGGCAAAAAGTTGATAAACTCCGCCACTTTTGCTTCGGGGTTCGATTCGCTTACGTTTAGTCGGCAACTGTAATCGGCTATTTGTCGCAACGCACGGTCGGGCGCAAAGTCGAACACATAACATTCCTCTTTGAGTATTTCCACCTTGTTGGGCGATTTGCTGTCTGGATTCTGAATTGTCCAGGGCGTTTGCACCCTGAAAGCAGCCTGAAAATACGTTTCGGGGCTGGACGAATTGCGAAGCATAAAAATCCCCGTCCATGGCTTAACTGATACGCCAGTTGTCAATTTTCCGCACGAAAGTGTGATGGTTTTTGATTCTAACGGATTGTCCGTCATGGCTTTCAGAACGGGAGGCAATGCATCCACACCAATTCCCGCACTCGTTCCGGCAGCCACTACCACCGTATAGTCGTGGTAAAACCGGTTTTGTCGTTGTGCAAGCAAATTTGCCATAGCGTTACAAGAAGCAACTGTAGGCAAAAACCAAAATGTATGATTTAATACCCGTAATAATGGCGCGTGTGAAAAGGGTAGAGGAGGCTTTTTTGCTCCCAGTTTCAGATTGTCAATCGATGTTTCGGGTAACGAGCCACGTATTAAATCCAACCACTTTTGTACTTCATTTTCGTACTTGAACTTCGCATTCACGCCATCGCCCTCGGCAGCGAAAAATACATTCAAATCAAACTCATTAAATTCTCCTTTTTTGGCAATTTCGGTTATGGCATCAGGCAATTGATAGGTGAGCATGACCATGCGGGGCAATACGGCGTAAGGGTTGTTCTCTCCTTCCGCCCAGTCTGCTTTCGCGCGTTGCTCATCGGAATACGTCCAGTTAAATATTTGTTCTTCAATAAATTCGCCCGAAGCAATGGCTCTGAAAGGTGTTCCCGAAAGATAAAGATAGTGATTGGTGGTTATAGGCATAACTTCTTCGTCGAAATACTCTATTCCTTCACCTTCGGCAAATTTTAGTTCTTTGGTGCCTTCGGCTTCGAAAAGTTCTTTAGCATTTTCACGCCAAGCGCCGTAGTGATATTCGTCGAAAACCACACAATCCCAGTTAGTTGCATGCACCCATTCGTTTCGAGCTTTGATACCACCTGCTTCGTTTTTACCCAAATAATCCTGAAACGAACCAAAACAGACTATCGGTTTTTTGCTGTCGGCCTCCTCAAAATGCAACCCATTGCGCGACACAAACTGCCAGCCTGCAAAATCGACATGCGACAACAAATCTTCGTCCCACGCACTTTGAACGGCAGGTTTAAACGTGAGCACTAAGATTTTTGTCCACCCCATTCGTTTCGCCAACTGATAGGTTGCAAAGGTTTTACCAAAACGCATTTTGGCATTCCACAGAAAATGTGGGGTTTTATCTTTATTTTCGCTTCGGAAACTTACGAAATAGTCAATGGTTTTATTAACTGCCTTTTCCTGTTCGGGGCGCATACCAAAGGTCAATGTGCGGTTTTCTTCGTTGCGCTCACCGCTTTTTATTGCCACAATGGCAGCCGTGATATCTTTTACCGTACACCGAAACCATTCCCCTTCGGGGTTTGCAAAGCCGGCACGGCGCAACTGTCTGTGCACATCGTGGTCGGTAAACGAACTGCCATCGTTCCGCATAGCCGATTGCTCGTACACAATGCTGTATTTTACGGCACTTGTTCGGATCTGTTCTGCTACGCGGGTTTGTGCATCGCGGTCGGTATAGCCTATTTTTAATAAACCTGCATGTGATTCAACACCAATTAATTGGTACGCATAAATGGTAGGCGTCGCGGCCGGGCGCGGTGGGAAAAATGGTTTGTTCATAAATTTTTGATGGTTTTATTTTGAATGAAAATGTTGTATATTTGTAACGAAAATATTTGATTCAAAAAAATGAAAAAGAATAATACAGGAATTGAAGAAATTAAAAAACACATGGAACAAAGACGTTTAGAAGCCGAACCCCGTTCTTATGCCGATGTTGTACAAACTAACGTGTCATCAATAGCTTCTGAGCCATTAGTTTCATCTTATGTTCAAAAAAATAAAGATGTTTCACCTGTTAAGATACCCATAAATTCTATTTTAGCCGCCGAATCAGCCAAACTTGCATTTCAGAAACTTGGTGAAAAATACAATTGTACATTCGACAATAAATATACGAAATGAAAAAGTATGATGTACGCATTTCTGATGCTGCTCAAAACGACATTTATTCTATTATCGATTATATTTCGGAAATATACAAAGCCCCGGTAACAGCAGAAAAATATCTTATTGAATTGTACGACACTATTTTTTCATTAGAAAATTATGCCGAATCAATTGCTGTTTCTACAAAAGCCGATATTTTAAAGTTTGGTATTAATGCCAGATCCATCGTATTTAAAAAATTGACGATTATTTACACGGTTCATACTAATGTTGTTGTTATCCAGGCTGTTATTTCGGGTGCTCTTGTGAAAAACTAATAACCCACAGCCCGGTTTATTCCCGTCGCACAACAAACTACATATTTGTAACAATAGTTGGCGACGATAATTGACTACAAAAAGCCTTGTCATTTCGACCAACGGGAGAAATCTAATTCTCTTTATCCCAACGGGATAACATATCAATAGAAAATCATTGTTTCCACCATTCCATACGACCCCCATCGGGGTCGAACAATCGACATCATTTTTCTATAAATATCCGACCGCGCTGCGGTCAATATCTACCAAAACCTAACAGGTTTCAAAAACCTGTTAGGTTTAAATTAACCCTACTCCATCGGCCTAATCATACTCTCAATAAATGCTATTTCCTCCTCCGTTAAACCGTATTTTTTGTAAAGCTTTTCGTCTGTCCATGGCTCGGAAAAGTCTTGGATAGGGACGAATGCAAAAACTCCTTTTGAGATGTTTTGAGTGTTTTTTATCAATGACATCATGAATCTGAAAAATCTCGATTGCATATATGTTATAACATTCTCTGCTACTTTATTGTCTTTGTAAACCCCTATAACTAAATACGTTTCGGTAGTACAAGAAAATGGTTCAGCAATAATAGGTTTGCTAATTATTTGATGTGGAAATGTATCACCACCAGGACTGGCCTTTGAAACAATTACTTTCGTTTCGTAAATCCATTGTTTGTTTTTAATAACTTGCTTTTCCGATACATATCCATTATCGCCAAACCGATATAAATTGATGTTGAAATTGTCTGATTTTGTTAGCTTAAATTCTGAAAAGTTTGAGTCTAAACCAAATGGTTTTCTTGAACTCACACTTTCGTCAAAAGTAGATTCTTTGAGTTGTTTTACTTTTCTAAAAATGCTTATTGCTGCATTATATCTAATAAAAACATTAGTTTTTGGTTCTAATAACGGTCTTTGAGTTATACTTGCGACTTCATTTTTTTTATAATTGACAATCTTACAATCTTTATTATGTTCTTTATCCCATAAAAAATAACATACTCCGCCTCGTATATTTAAACCTGGAAAACAATCTGATGTTTCTGGAAAATCATGAATTTCTGATAATCTTTTGTCAGAAAGCATTTTATCTCTAAATTCGTCCAAACCTTTTCCCCCTGAATACCATCTTGCTGGTATAATCATTACTAAATATTTGGGAATTAGTTTTATTGCTTGTTCAACAAACTTGTGATATAAAGATATTGCGCCTGCATCCCGTCCACTTCCATCATTCAACTGATACGGCGGATTTCCAACAATTACATCAAATTTCATATTTTGTATTTTAAAAATGGATAAAGGATTTTCGGAATGAATAAAATTGTATGCGTAAGTTTCGGCAGCATCGTCGCGGTCGTATTCCGATTGGCTTGCACCACAAAACTTGCATTTCCCACTTTGGAACGTATGCCGCATTCGCTCGTAACGAATATTTCCCTGTTCGTCGTCGAACTCGGTGCAAAGCGAATAGCGTGGATGATTGGCAATTTTGCTGCAATATACGCTCCGGCGGCTCAGTAGCGAAGTAAGTTCGGTAATGGCTATGCCAAAGAGCTGATTTTTAAGTATATGGTTGATGCGTTCCTGCTGGTCGGGAAATTTTTGTTTCAATCCCACCATCAGCCGCTTTGCCATTTCGCGCAGAAACACACCACTTTTGCTTACGGGGTCTAAGAATCGGGTTTCGGGGTTGCTCCACAGTTCAGCCGGCAATAAGTCCAGCATATTGTTGACCAAAGTCGGCGGCGTAAATACCTCGTCGTTACTCAGATTTGCAAGGCATGTAAGCACATCGGGATTGTAATGCGTGGTAGTGAGAGGGTGACTTTGAGTCACCCCCTCACTAAAGTTTGTTTGTATCATCTTCACCAAGTTTAAGGAAATGTACTAATGGAAAATCTTTGATTGGTTCGTCGATGGCGGCGGCTTCGCCTTCGTCGTTAAAGAGTGAGAATTGATGCGATTTTTCCACCAAAAACCGAAATACATAATCGCGGCGCTTGAGCATGGATCCATTCACAGCACTCCATTCCGAAAAAACTATGGGTTCGCGGGTTACAGGGTTGGTAAAGTCGAGCGCATCGCCCCACAAGATATTTCGGTTGAGCAGAAACTGTACGCTGTTCAGGCATTCGGGCTTAATATTGTTTTTGAAAAGTCGTGCGTAGTTTTCTTCAAAAATTGCAAGTAGTCGTTTCCGGCACTCTATGGTGTTATCTTCCAGAATTTCAACTCCGTAAATGCTCGAGACAGCCAGCACGGCGTATCGTTCCCATTCGGTTTGACTTTTGGCATAGCGATTAATAACCACAGTGAGTTTCCGGCGCAGTATTTCGGCCAAAAAATTACCATTGCCGCAGGCCGGTTCCAGAAAACGCGATTCGATACGTTCGGTTTCATGTTTTACGAGGTCGAGCATGGCGTTTACTTCGCGCTCGGCGGTAAATACTTCGCCGTGGTCGGCTACCCGCTTTTTCGATTTTACCTGGTTGTCGCTTTTAGTGAGGGGGTGACTTTGAGTCACCCTCTCACTTACGTTCGTTGGATTGTCTTTATTCATGGCCTGCCCTGGTTCGGCTGCCATTGGTCAGGTAAGAAGAGTTGTTGTAGGCACCGATGTGCATAGATGCAAAAAGCGCGGACAATTTTCCTTACCCGCACCAGAGGTCCTCGGAGACCCACGCCAAAAGATAAGTCAAAAGCCCACGCCGTTAGGCATGAGCATTTGCTTTGAATCTTTTTAGCGTTCGCATTTTGAAATTTCCGAGGTTTCTGGTGCGCGAACAATAGCAGAATGCTATTTAATTAATATGTTTTGAAAATGTAGAGACGTGGCATGCCGCGTCTGTACGTTTATAATTTTTGGTTTTTATTCGATAATTATTTTGTTTTAAAAATGAAAGTACAAAACTACAAAAAAGAATTTATTTCGGCTATTTTCACCTTTTACTGAAAAACTATCGTCCGGTTTTGGTAAGCCAAAATCTTTCGTTCTATATGCTTCTCCACAGCATGCGAAAGTACGATTTTTTCTAAATCGCGACCTTTTCGTATTAATTCTTCTACCGTGTCTTTGTGCGATATGTGTGTTACTCCCTGTTCGATAATCGGTCCGGCATCTAAATCACTTGTTACATAATGACTTGTGGCGCCAATAATCTTTACACCGCGTTCGTGCGCTGCATGATAGGGTTTTGCTCCTGCAAATGCAGGTAAAAACGAATGGTGAATATTGATAATCCGGTTCGGATAGTTCTCGATAAATACAGCCGAAAGCACCTGCATGTAACGTGCTAATACACAGAAAGTAACTTTATGTTTTTTTAGAATTTCCAATTGTTTGGCTTCCTGTTCGGCTTTGTTGGCTTTGGTTACGGGCAGGCAATGATATTCAATGCCGAAACGTTTAGCTACCGATTCCATATCGGGATGATTGCTAATTATTACCGGAATTTCCACATGCCATTCGCCCATAGCGTAGCGCGAAAGTAAATCGTAAAGGCAATGCGACATTTTAGAAACAAAAATTGCCATTCGTGGTTTTGTATCAGCAAAATAAAGGCGGAAATTCATTTCATAACGAGATGCAAGTAAAGTCTGAAAGTATTCCTCCACCTTTTCTTTCGGAATTTGAAAGTTTGTCAAATCCCATTCCACACGCATAAAGAAAACTTTGTCTTCGCGGTTTACATACTGGTCTAAGTAAAGGATATTTCCTTTGTGCTGATTGATAAATTCGGTAACGGCAGCCAGAATTCCCGGTTTGTCGGGACAATGTATTAATAAAATGGCCGTATTGTCATTCAGATTCATTTCTGTCAAATTTTTATTAAACGGGTTGCAAAGATAATAATTTAATTCGAAACGGTTAGTTCTCTTTTCAAATTGATTGAAACTTGGCTGTTAAAGGCTTTTTAGGCTGTTGCACACAACTTTTTATACATCATTTTTTTTTGTAAAAACAGAAAAATTTTTTGAGAACTATTGCAGAATAAAAAAAATGCCGTATCTTTGCACCGCGTTTGAAAGAAAGCGCACTGCCTGGTTCGGTAGTTCAGTTGGTTAGAATGCCGCCCTGTCACGGCGGAGGTCGCGGGTTCGAGTCCCGTCCGTACCGCAGAAAAGCAATTCAGAAATGAGTTGCTTTTTTTGTATATTGCAAAATTAATTAAACACAAACCCACAAACAGGGTTGAAAATTATGGCACAAAAACCCTCAATTCCCAAAGGTACCCGCGATTTTACACCGCAGGAAATGGCTAATCGAAATTATATTTTTAATACCATTAAAAGTGTATTTCGCTTGTACGGATTTCAGCAAATTGAAACGCCGGCAATGGAAAATTTATCGACCCTGATGGGAAAATACGGCGAAGAAGGCGATAAACTGCTTTTTAAAATACTCAATTCAGGCGATTTTATGAGTGGATTGTCTGACGAGGAGTTGGCAGGTAAGAATAGTGTTAAATTAACGTCGAAAATTTCGGAAAAAGGACTTCGCTATGACCTTACTGTGCCTTTTGCTCGTTTTGTAGTTCAAAACCGTGATAAAATTTCTTTTCCTTTCAAACGTTTTCAAATTCAGCCGGTTTGGCGTGCCGATCGGCCACAGAAGGGGCGCTATCGTGAATTTTATCAGTGCGATGTGGATGTGGTTGGAAGCGATTCGTTGCTTAACGAGTTGGAATTGATACAGATAGTTGACGAAGTGTATCGCAGATTGAAGATTAATGTGGTTATAAAAATAAACAACCGGAAAATACTTTCGGGCATTGCCGAAATTATTGGCGAAGCTGAAAAAATTACCGACATTACAGTTGCCATTGACAAAATGGATAAAATCGGGCTCGAAAAGGTGAACGAAGAAATTGCAGCTAAAGGAATTTCGCAGGAAGCCATCGATAAACTTCAGCCGATTTTGAAATTGAGCGGAACAAATGCCGAAAAATTAGAGCAATTAAAAGTTGTTTTAGCAGATTCTGAAACGGGTTTAAAAGGAGTTGCCGAACTTGAAACAATTTTCGGTTACTGTGCAGCCATGCAGGTAGAAACCAAAATTGACCTTGACCTAACGCTTGCCCGCGGACTGAATTATTATACAGGTGCCATTTTCGAAGTAAAAGCATTGGATGTTGAAATAGGTAGTATCACCGGTGGCGGACGTTACGATAATCTGACTGGTGTGTTTGGTATGGAGGGTGTTTCGGGCGTGGGCATTTCGTTTGGAGCCGATCGTATTTATGATGTACTGAATCAGCTGAATTTGTATCCCGAAACCACTGAGGAGCAAACTCAATTGTTGTTTGTAAGTTTTGGCGAAAAGGAGTTGATGTATTGTTTACCCTGGTTGAATTTTTTGAGAAACAAAAATATTAATACAGAAGTTTATCCGGAGCCGGCAAAAATGAAAAAGCAAATGACTTATGCTGATAATAAAGGTATTCCCTATGTGGCAATTGTTGGCGAAACGGAAATGAACGAGGGAAAAGTTATGCTCAAAAATATGAAAACCGGCGAGCAGAAACTTTGTGGTCGCGACGAATTATTGCAGGTTATTCAGCTTTAAAAATAGAAAGCTCGGGCGCTATTTCGCGCAATGGTATCAACACAAAATCCCGCTCCATCATGCATGGATGCGGGATTTTTAATTCGGGAATGTCGATATTTTTATTTTCATACAGTAAAATGTCCAGGTCGATAATCCGATCGGTATATTCGTTGGTAGTTTTTTGTGTACGACCCATTGCAATCTCTATTTGTTGTAGTTTTTTTAGCAATTGTAGAGGTTCCAAGTCGGTTATTACCAATAGTGCGGCATTCAGGAAATCATTTTCGGAAATAAAACCTGCTGGTTTTGAACTGTAAAATTCCGAAACCCGACGTACAACGCCTATCTCGTAACCTATGGCTGCAATAGCCTGCATAAGGTTTTGTTCCTTATTTCCCAAATTGCTTCCGAGTGACAGATATACCTTTGACATTAATTCTGATTTTGAATACAAAGATATATTTTTTTTGAGATATTCTGCCAATCTCTGCCCTTTTGTCAGTGAAAATTTGCTATTTAATCATTTGATATGTCAATATTTTACTTTTTAAATATAGAAACAGAGCTGGCATATACTTTGTAAAAATGTAGGCGTACTAAATTTTCAGAAACAATTAAAAAATTAAAATAGACTCAAAATGGGAAAAATTATTGGAATTGACTTAGGAACCACCAACTCGTGTGTTTCTGTAATGGAAGGTAACGAGCCTATCGTTATCGCCAACAGCGAAGGCAAGCGTACAACTCCTTCGGTAATTGGTTTTGTGGATGGAGGCGAACGCAAAGTGGGTGATCCTGCTAAACGTCAGGCCATTACCAATCCAACAAAAACTGTATTTTCTATCAAACGCTTTATGGGTGAAACTTACGACCGTTTGACAAAAGAAATTGAACGTGTACCTTACAAAGTGGCTCGTGGCGACAACAACACGCCCCGCGTGGATATCGATGGTCGACTTTACACACCGCAGGAAATATCAGCTATTATTTTGCAAAAAATGAAAAAAACAGCTGAAGAATATCTTGGACAGGAAGTAACTGATGCTGTAATTACAGTACCTGCTTATTTTAACGACGCACAACGTCAGGCAACTAAAGAAGCCGGCGAAATTGCAGGTTTAAATGTGAAACGTATTGTAAATGAGCCTACTGCTGCTGCCTTAGCTTATGGTTTGGATAAAACCAACAAAGACATGAAAATTGTAGTGTTCGACTGTGGTGGTGGAACACACGACGTTTCGGTACTTGAATTGGGCGATGGCGTATTCGAAGTAAAATCGACAGATGGTGACACTCACCTTGGTGGCGATGACTTCGACCACCGTATTATCGATTGGTTGGTGCAGGAATTTAAAAACGAAAACAGCGGCATCGACTTAAGCAAAGACCCTATGGCGTTGCAACGTTTGAAAGAAGCTGCCGAAAAAGCTAAAATCGAACTTTCGAATACTACTTCGTCGGAAATTAATCTGCCATACATTATGCCCGTTGATGGTGTTCCACGCCACTTGGTACGTACGTTGACCCGTGCGAAATTCGAACAATTGGTAGATGACTTAATTCAACGTACTATTGAACCTTGTCGTACTGCTTTGAAAAGTGCCGGTTTATCTATTGGCGATATTGACGAAGTGATTTTAGTGGGTGGATCTACACGTATTCCTGCAATTCAAACAGCTGTTGAAAAATTCTTCGGAAAAGCGCCTTCGAAAGGTGTAAATCCGGACGAAGTGGTGGCTGTAGGTGCTGCTATTCAGGGTGGTGTACTTACAGGAGAAGTGAAAGATGTGTTGTTGCTCGACGTAACTCCACTTTCATTAGGTATCGAAACTATGGGTAGTGTTATGACAAAACTGATTGAAGCTAACACAACCATTCCAACTAAAAAATCGGAAACTTTCACAACGGCTGCTGATAATCAGCCTTCGGTTGAAATACATGTGTTACAGGGCGAACGTCCGTTGGCAAATCAGAATAAATCGTTGGGTCGTTTCCACTTGGATGGTATTATGCCTGCCCGCCGTGGTGAGCCTCAAATTGAAGTAACTTTCGATATTGATGCCAATGGTATTCTGCATGTTTCGGCTAAAGACAAAGCTACCGGAAAACAACAAAGTATCCGTATCGAAGCTTCGTCGGGCTTGAGCGATGCCGAAATCAAACGAATGAAAGACGAAGCAGCTGCAAATGCCGAAGCCGATGCTAAAGAAAAGGAAAAAATCGACAAATTGAATCATGCTGATTCGTTGATTTTCCAAACCGAAAAACAATTGGCTGAATTTGGTGACAAACTTCCTGCTGACAAAAAAGGGCCAATCGAAGCTGCCTTGGCAAAATTGAAAGAAGCTCACAAAGCACAGGATTTAGCCGGAATTGATGCTGCTACCAACGAGCTGAATACAGTATTTCAGGCTGCAAGTCAGGAAATGTACAATGCTCAAAATGCACAGGGTGGTCAGCAAGCTGGCCCACAGGATTTTGGTGGTCAACAACAAAGCCAGAGTGATAACAAGCAAGGTGATGTTACTGATGTGGATTTTGAAGAAGTAAAATAAAAAGTATACGAGTTTATTGTAAACTTAAAATAAGAGCTAGCCCAACTTGAAGTGATTCAGGTTGGGCTGGTTTTGTAGTAGGAATTAGTATAAATATGAATATGTTAAATTCAC
>Ga0114938_1000110_pt1 | contig 64206 bp, 63 predicted proteins | sample AshMeaBigSpring_FD_88675 | JGI IMG/M metagenome (GOLD analysis project Ga0114938, IMG submission 88675) | Groundwater microbial communities from Big Spring, Nevada to study Microbial Dark Matter (Phase II) - Ash Meadows Big Spring | ecosystem: Environmental > Aquatic > Deep subsurface >...
CTATTCTTTACATTGTATGGTTGGTGGCTTTGTGGGCTCACTTAACACATGGTGTTTGGAGTGCATTGCAATCGTTGGGTTTAAATAATGGTGTTTGGATGTCGCGTGTGAAAGTTATTTCAAATATCCTTTCAAGCATTATTATTTTAATGTTTTTATCCATCCCCGTTTATTTTTTGTTAGGTTTTAGTATCTAAACTAGTAAATTGTAAATAGTAAAATAGTAAATAAGATTATGACAACTAAAAAAGATACTACTTCGGTAGAAGCACCTATAATTGATGCAAAAATTCCTGCTGGCCCATTGGCACAGAAATGGAGTAGCTACAAAGCACATCAGAAATTAGTAAACCCTGCTAACAAACGTCGTTTAGATATTATTGTTGTAGGTACCGGTTTGGCTGGAGCGTCGGCTGCTGCATCGCTTGCTGAACTTGGTTTTAACGTAATGAACTTCTGTATTCAAGATTCTCCTCGTCGTGCGCACTCAATTGCAGCACAAGGAGGTATCAATGCTTCAAAAAACTATCAAAACGACGGTGACTCGGTTTACCGTTTATTCTACGATACGATTAAAGGTGGTGACTACCGCGCTCGTGAGGCTAACGTTCATCGTTTGGCTGAAGTGTCGGGTAGCATAATCGATCAATGTGTGGCGCAGGGTGTGCCTTTTGCTCGCGAATACGGCGGTTTGTTAGATAACCGTTCGTTTGGTGGTGCTCAGGTTTCACGTACGTTTTATGCGAAAGGTCAAACAGGTCAACAGTTGCTTTTGGGTGCTTACTCAGCACTTAGCCGTCAGGTTGGTAAAGGCGCTGTGAAATTGTATGCACGTTACGAAATGCTTGATGTGGTACTTGTTGATGGTCGTGCTCGTGGTATTATTGCTCGTAACTTGGTTACAGGTAAAACCGAACGTTTTTCGGCTCACGCTGTAGTAGTAGGTACTGGTGGTTATGGTAATGCATTCTTCTTATCGACTAATGCAATGACATCGAATACCTCTGCAGCTATTCAAATGTATAAAAAAGGAGCTTATTTTGCAAATCCTGCATATGCTCAAATTCACCCTACTTGTATTCCTGTACACGGCGAGTACCAATCGAAACTGACATTGATGTCGGAGTCGTTGCGTAACGATGGTCGTATTTGGGTGCCAAAGAAAAAAGAAGATGCTGAAGCTATCCGTGCTGGCAAATTAAAACCAACTGATTTGAAAGAAGACGAACGCGATTATTATTTGGAGCGTCGTTATCCTGCTTTCGGTAATTTGGTTCCTCGCGACGTGGCTTCGCGTGCTGCTAAAGAGCGTTGCGATGCAGGTTTTGGCGTTGGTAATACTGGTTTGGCTGTTTACCTTGATTTCGCTTCTTCTATTGAGCGTTTAGGCGAGGATACTATCCGTGCTCGTTATGGAAACTTGTTCCAAATGTACGACAAAATTGTAGATCAAAATCCATATAAAACACCGATGATGATTTACCCAGCTATTCACTATACCATGGGTGGCGTTTGGGTTGATTACGAACTACAAACATCGGTAAAAGGTTTGTTCTGTATTGGTGAGGCTAACTTCTCTGATCACGGTGCTAACCGTTTGGGTGCTTCGGCATTGATGCAAGGTTTGGCCGATGGTTATTTCGTATTGCCTTATACCATTCAAAACTACTTGGCTGATCAGATTCAAGCGCCACGTTTGAGCACTGATCTTCCTGAGTTTGACGAGGCTGAAAAAGCGATTAAAGCGAAAATTGAGAAAATCATGAAAATTCAAGGTGATCGTACGGTTGACTCTATCCACCGTGAACTTGGATTGGTAATGTGGGATTTTGTGGGTATGGGACGTACCAAAGAAGGCTTAGAGCATGCTTTGGAGCGTATCAAAGAAATCCGCAAAACATTCTGGACCAAAGTATATGTTCCTGGTCAAAGTGCTGACTTAAATGTAGAGTTAGAAAAAGCATTACGCGTAGCTGACTTTATCGAAATTGGCGATTTGATGGCTCGTGATGCATTAAGTCGCGAAGAATCTTGTGGTGGTCACTTCCGCGAAGAGTACCAAACTCCAGAAGGTGAAGCATTGCGTAACGACGAAGAGTTCTCGTATGCTTCATGCTGGAAATACAACGGCGATGGTGAAGAACCTACTTTATTAAAAGAATCACTTGAATATGAATTTGTGAAACGTCAACAACGTAATTATAAAGCGTAAATCCAATGGAAAAAAGTATAAATATAACACTAAAAGTTTGGCGTCAGGCCAGTCCAAAAGCGAATGGCGAATTTGTAAGCTATAAAATGGACAATGTATCGACCGACAGTTCTTTTTTGGAAATGTTGGACGTTTTGAATGAGCGTTTGGTAAAAGAACGCAAAGAACCTATTGCATTTGATCACGATTGTCGCGAAGGTATTTGTGGTATGTGTAGCTTATATATCAATGGCCATCCACACGGTAAAGATGGTGAAACAACGACTTGTCAGTTGCACATGCGTCGTTTCAACGATGGCGAAACCATTACGGTTGAGCCTTGGCGTTCGGCTGCTTTCCCTGTAATCAAAGATTTGATGGTTGATCGTAGTGCATATGATAAAATCATTCAAGCTGGTGGTTACGTATCGGTAAATACAGGTGGTGTGCCTGATGGTAATGCAATTCCAATTTCGAAAGTATATGCTGACGAAGCAATGGATGCTGCCTCATGTATTGGTTGTGGAGCTTGTGCTGCAGCTTGTAAAAACGGTTCGGCTATGCTTTTTGTTGCAGCTAAAGTAAGTCAGTTGGCTCTTTTACCACAAGGTAAAGTTGAGCGTGCTGCACGTGCTAAAGCAATGGTATCTAAAATGGATGAGCTAGGTTTTGGTAACTGTACCAATACGGGTGCTTGCGAGGCTGAATGTCCAAAAGCAATTTCTATATCGCACATTGCTCGCCTTAACCGTGAGTATATTAGCGCTAAATTCAAAGATTAATTATTAGCAAATTAATTCAAAAAAAGGCTGTTGAAAAAATTTCAACAGCCTTTTTTAATGCCTGATTTTAAGTGCCTTTTTATGTTTAAAATAATATTGCTTAGAAATTCAATGTAGCTCCCAACGATACGTGATTCACTTGTGGCCCTTTTTTAGATTGGAAAATACTTATTGGTGCATATTTGGCATAAATGCTCCAGCTACCATAGCCTATCTGTGCCATATAGTCGAGTGTAATGGGGTTAATGTTAAGCCCTTTGCTTTCCACGCTGTTTACTTTGCCACCATCTGTTGTTCTGTATTTTACGCGGTAGGACGAATAGGTGTTTACATTTCCTACCACACCGGCCGATAGAAAGAATAAATGTTTGGTGCCCAAGTTGTGTTGGAACTCAAGTAAAACAGGTATACTTAAACCAAATGTACGAAAGCGGCTGAACTTGTAGTTAACACCCATGGGTGCATCTTGAAGCTCTACAACGTGGTTCACTTCTAATAAGTGTTGATTGTTGTCCACATGGTAATTTCGCCAAGTAAAGCCTAAGCCAGTGGTAACACCCAAGTTATTTCCAATAATAGGTATAATTGTTTCGAAAGGGTTAAAGTAGAATTCGTTTGATTTTTCCGATTTAAGAGATATGCCTTCTACATTATTTATGGCCCAACTATCGTCGCTGAAGTTTGCAAAACCCCAACCAATACCAGCCCAGTGCGCATCCATTTTCTTTTTCGATTTCTTTTTCAGTTTTTCAAGAATAGGCAGGTTGATGCCCCAATCTTCCATTACAATTAGTTTTTCCACACTACGATCGTTGCTGAAAATTCCTTCGTATACCTGTTTTACTTCGGTGTTATCGTTGTTGCGCACTTTAACGCTTATTTTGCCCGCGCTATCGGTTACCAACACCGTTTTGTTTTGATACATAAAAGTGGTATCTGTCACTTCTGTTGCGTGTAAGTGTAGTAGACCTACAATAAATGCTACTACTGAGATGATTATTTTTTTCATGAGACGTATTTTTTAATTAGATATGTTGTTGTTATTTTCTGTTTTGTTCAAGTAGATGCATCAATTAAATGCAATTTCTGTTTATTTCTTTTTTAAAATGAGTTTCAACGCCTCGTCCGAGTTTTCGTCTGTTTCAATGTAAATAAGCGTAATTTTGGGTGGTGTACCGTTGCTTTCATTGAAAAGGATAATTCTATTCGAGCTGTTTTTGGGGCTTAATTGCAAAATGATAGAACTTGCTTTGCCGTTGGTAAGTACTTGTTTCACCTTTTTAGCACCCGCCTCATCTTTAGCCAAGCATTTACGTATAAAATCGCCTGCGCCAGGTTGATCTGAAATTATGATGCTCTTAAAGCTTGTGAAATCGTACTCGTCGAGCATGCTGCCGTTGAGTTCAACCATCACTACGCCCTTTTTCTTGCCATATTCTTCGAATACTTTTCGTATTTCCAAATCCGACTGTGCACTTGCAAGGCTGCTAAACAAAAGCAGTAGCACAAGCGGAAGGAGTTTTTTTAGTGTTTCCATATTTGTTTAATTTGCGAGATTATTAAAAACATCCAACTGTTCGTTTACTAACTTGTTGGGGTTTATTGCCTTTAAGCTTTCTTCAACCTCGGAGTTTGTCGACGAAATTTCGTTGATTGAAGTTAGCGCAATGGCTTTTATTTTTTCGGTATTGGTAATTTTTTTTCCGTTTACAATAGCGTAGCTTTTCAGTTGACTAGCATTAAGAGTTTGAAAGGTATAAACACTTGTAAAGATGATAGCAATCATCGCAACCCAACGCATGTAGATGGGGAGTTGACGTTTTTGAACCACCTTTTTAGCTTTAAAGTATCCAAACATAGCCTGCTCGGCAGCATACTTTTCAGGAAGCGACGGTTGAGATAAAAATTGATGTAACACACGTTCTTCTTCAACGGTTGTTAATCCATCGTAGTATTTCTCTAATAGCTCGTCAGCCTCTCGAGTATTTATTTTTTTTGATTCATATATCTTCATCTTGTCTATCTTAATTTTGTTCATATTCTTACCTCTTGCTGCTTACTGCTTACCACTAATCACTTACCACTCACAGTAAATCGTAGTACAACGAAGATCCCGATTTATTGGGACTGCAAACTGCAAACTTCTTACCTCTTACCTCTTACCTCTTACCACTTACTGCTTGCTGCTTACTGCTTACCTCTGCTCACCTCTTACTTTCTATCTTCAAAAACTCTTCGCGTACTTTTTTTCTTGCTCTCGATAAATTAACTCGTACTGCTTCGGCTTTTGTTCCTGTTATTTCAGCTATTTCGTCTATTTCGTACTCTTCCATATCCTTCATCCGAATAATGGCTTGTTGAAGCTCAGGGAGCGTTTTTATAATTCGTTGTATAAGCTCCGATGTGCTTTTCTGTTCGAGTTCAATGTGCGGGTTATCTGTGCCAGCACGAATATGGTAACTATCATCGAGCGATTCGGTTCTATTTTTGACTTTCAGTCTGTCCAGGCAATGATTTTTTGTGACGGTTGTTGCAAATGCAGCAATATTGTCGTAGCTGTTCAGACTATCGCGTATGTGCCAAAGCTTCAGAAGTACCTCTTGCACGGCATCTTCTGCGTCTTGCTCATCCGTCATGTATTTTTGTGCATGATAGAGAAGCTTTTCACGTATGGGCAGTACCTCTGCCTTAAATAGATCTTGGCTCATTTATAAGTATGACGATTGAACGTACAAAAGTATAACATCCATTTTAATAAAAATGCAATATTGATTTTGATGATGGGGTAGGGTGGGCTAAAAACAAAACAAGAAGGTTGTTTTAACCTTCTTGTTTGTAGTATACAGCAGTCACTTTTTCTGAAAATTCCCAGAGTTCTTTGATGCTGTTGGCGTTTGTGGCTTGTCTGAATGGTTTTACGAGTATAGGATAACCTTTCATTTCGGCAAATCCACCAGGACCAAAAAACTCGCCGCCAACAATGTTTGGTTCTACAGCTGCTCTAAGCAAAGGCAATGTGCCCATGGCAGCTGGTTGAACCAACTTGCTGAATAGTGCGCGTAATAATGATTGGCCAACGCTTCCGCCGATGCCATTAAATAGATTGGTGTCCGAAACGCCTGGGTGTGCCACAACCGCTTTAATGTCGAGTTTATTTTGGCTAAAAAACGACTGCAATCCGAATGTGAAAAGCAAATTTTCTAGTTTAGAACGACTATAGGCAGCCATAGGAGCATAGCCAACTCCATTTTCGTAGAGTAGATTGCTAAAGTCCATTTTGCCATTTTTGTGCGCCATGCTGCTCACATTTACGACTCGCGACTGGGGTGTTGCTTTCAGCATTGGAAGCAGCAAGCCCGTGAGTGCAAAGTGTCCAAAGTGATTGACTCCTTGTTGGCTCTCGAGGCCATCTTTGGTTAGTTGGTATGGTGGCATCATAATGCCAGCATTGTTAAGTAGGATGTCGAGCCGATTAAACTCTTTATTAAATGAAACTGCAAATTTTCGTACCGATTGCAAATCAGCTAAGTCGAGTTGCCTTACCATAATGAGTGCTTGAGGTATGTCCTTAAGCAGTTCAAGTCGCGCATCATCGCCTTTGGCTGTGTCTCTGCATGCAAGTACAACTAAAGCACCTTTTTCGGCAAACGCTTTTACGGCTTGCAATCCTAATCCACTATTTCCTCCAGTAACGATTATTGTTTTTTCAATCAGCGATGGTATGTTATCAGTAGTCCAGTTCATACGTTTTGTTTGTTGTTAATTTAATCATCAAACAGTATTCGAAGCCTAAAGGTTCGAATTTAGGGTTGATACTCCGATTTTGTAAGTATTTGCTGGTAATCGTTCATCTCCATTAGTTGTACAATGGTCGTTTCGGGGTTGTTTTTCATGTACTGACTAATAATTTGCCACCCTACCCATGTGCCAAGTCGGCCAGGAGATTCCTGCGAGATAGTAGCCGTAAAGGGGGCGTCGTTGAGGTATTTGTTGATAAGGGTGATGTCGGTTGAGTAGAGGTCTTTTTGGCCTACTATCGAATTCCATATTTTATTTTCGTACTTTCTACTCCATTCCCACTGAAAGCGAGTATAGCCCATTATGTCGTGTGGTGGTACCTGAGGCATAATAAGCGAAAGCAGGTGCATTATTTTGCCTCTGTAAAGCATGTTTTCAAGTAAGCGTTCTTGTTGTCCATCAAAAGGAAAATGTTTAAAAAGCATGGCCGAAAGCAAATCGGGAGCTATGCTAGCTGGGCGCATGTTGTAGAGCAGGTACTGATAACTCATGTCGCGATAAGGTGGGTAGTTGCTACCAAGGTACAAGTCGAGACCAATACCCACAAAGTTATCTTCGAGCACAATTGGCGAATTAAAACCCGAAACATAAAAGTATACCTTTGGTGTTTTTATTTTGGGGAAGTACTGGTTTAAGTACTTGTAAGCTAGATCAATATTTTGCTGAATTGAATCTGTATTTTTAAAAACAGATAAAACATCTTTGTTTACTTGCTTAAATGTTGCGTTTTGCAGAAAAAGTCCCACTAATCGAGCAGTTTCAAGGGTGTCGGATGGGTTTGATTCGATTATGTTTGCAACATAATAAGTCATAAAATCGGGTTCGGTTTTGTAGAGTTCTTTTACTGACTTAAGTATATTTGCAGTGTCGATAGTGAGGAGCAATGAGTCGAACCGAACTATGTTTGTTGCGGGGAGTTTGCTCTCAGTAAGTTCAAGTCGCTTCGATTTGTTGCAAGCCATTAAACTGCTCATTAGTGCGACAATTAAAATACTTTTCTTTATCATTTTAGCTGTTAGTTATCTAATTATAAATGATTCTATTTTTGTAATTTGTTTTATTCAAATAATAAAGCGCAATTTATCTGATCTACTAAAGAATCGGACAAATTGCGCTTATGTATGTTGTGGTTAATCTCGAGTCTCAGAACTCAAAACTCAGAACTCAAAACTATCTTACTTCTTTGCTTTCAAACGTTTTTCCTGTTCTTTTTGCATTTTTTCAAGTCGCTCCATAAAACCACTTTTCTTCACAGGTTTGTTGGAGTTACGTTTTGCATGCAACTGAGCCAACATTTTCTTTTCGTCAACCGTAGCGCGAATAGCGTATGTTTGACCAATCGAAATAAGCGTTGAAATAAAGTAATAATAACTTAGACCCGAAGCATAGCTATTGAACATAAACATAAATACCACAGGCATTAAGTACATCATCCATTTCATCATAGCGCCACCCATTTGGTCGTTTGTTGGCGTGTTTGCCATGTTCAATTTGGTGTAAACAATAGTTGTCACAGTCATCAATAAAGTGAATAAACTAATGTGGTTCCCAAAATACGGTGTGATTAACGGAATGTAAGTTGTCCAGCTAAAAATAGAATCGTAAGCCGATAGGTCGGTTGCCCACAAGAAGCTTTCCTGACGAAGTTCGATAGCTGCTGGGAAGAAGCTAAACATGGCAAAAAGAATTGGCATTTGTAGCAATGTTGGCAAACATCCACTCATTGGGCTAACGCCAACTTTTCCATAAAGCTCCATCGTTGCTTTTTGACGCTCGGCCATTTTGTCGGCAGGTATGCGTGCATTTATCTCTTCAATCTCAGGGCGAAGTACTTTCATTTTAGCACTTGAGATATACGATTTGTAAGTTAGTGGGAATAGTAATAATTTGATAGCCAATGTCATCAAAAGAATTATTAATCCGAAATTGCCAATGTAATTGCTGAAGAAATTAAACATCGGGATAATCATAAAGCGGTTTACCCAGCCAAAAATTCCCCATCCAAGTGGAATGATACTACGCAATGATAATTTATCCTCGCCTTCCAAATCTTCATCGTACGACGAAAGCACTTTGTATTGGTTTGGTCCAAAAAACAATTTGAAATTAGTTGCATTTTTACCTGAAGGGTCGAAACCTACCACCATATCACCAGCGTATGATTTAAGATAACCGCTTTTTTCAGTTTCTAATTTGCTTTTTAATATTGTGGATGTAAATGCATCTTCGGCAATAACAATACTGCTGAAAAATTGGCCAGAATAGGCAACCCATTTCACTTTGTTAGGTAGTTTCTTTTCTTCGTCGCTCGATTGGCTCATTGTTTCTACTGCATCAGCAGCAAATTTATAATGAATTTGCGAGTAACGATCTTCGAACGTACGGCCTTTTTCTTGTTGGCGAATTTTCGATGCCCATTGCATTTCAAGTGAGTTGGTGTTGCTAGGCATTACTAGGTTCATAGCACTTGCTTTTAGGCTAAGTCCCAACATGTAATCGTTCGCTGGCAAGGTGTAAACATAATCAAGAAAAGCATTGGTCGAGGTTTTTAAACGCATTGTAAGCGTTTGATTGCCTGCTTTGTCTTTGCTTATGGCGCCAGCTTGCTCAAAATACAAATTGCTTGTGTTTACCACACGGTTGTTGTTGGTTACAATGGTAAAGCCCATGTTGCTTTCGTTTCCATTAAACAAAACCAAAGGCAATGAATCGTGTGTTTTGAATTTTTTTAATTCGGCAGAAACGATACGTCCACCTTTTGTTGAAATGTTTAGTTTAACAAGGTCATTTTCAAGTATGGTCGTTTTTTCTTGACCTGCTGCTGCTACATCAAAAGCACCAAAAGCATCTTTTAATACCGATGAATCGCCTGACTGTAATTGAGTAGAGTCGGTGAAAGCCGCATTCTGTTGTTTCTTAAGGGTTTCTTGTTGAGCTAATTTTGTTTCTTCAACAAAAGCTATTGAATCGTTGTAGCGTTTTACTCTAGCTAATTCTTTTTCATCTGGGCGATTCAATACCGAAAAGCCTACAAGGATCAGGGCGATAAGTACAAAGCCAAAAATCGTGTTTTTATCCATGTGTTTTATTTAGAAATAGAAATATCTGATTATGATTAGATATTTAATGTCAATTTTTGATGTTAATAATTATTTTTCGATAGCAGCTTTTACAAAGCTAATAAATAATGGGTGTGGATTTACAACCGTACTGCTGTATTCAGGATGGAACTGAACGCCAATATACCATTTGTGTGATGTAAGTTCAACAATTTCAACTAAATCAGACTCGGTGTTCATTCCACTACATAACATTCCAGCTGCTTCAAATTGATTTTTATAAGCATTGTTAAATTCGTAACGGTGGCGGTGACGTTCGCTGATGTTTTCTTTACCGTAGATTTTATAGGCTTTTGAACCACGTTTCAATTTGCATTTGTAAGCTCCTAAACGCATACTTCCACCTAAATCCAAAATGTCTTTTTGCTCTTCCATAATATCTACAATATTATGAGGTGTTGTTGAATCAATCTCAGAACTGTTCGCGTCTTTCAATCCTAACACGTTACGAGCAAATTCAATCGACATGGTTTGCATACCCATACAGATACCCAAACATGGCAAATTGTTTTCGCGAGCATATTTAAGAGCCGCAAATTTACCTTCCATACCACGTTGACCAAAGCCAGGAGCCACAATTATACCATCAAGTTTTGAGAGTTTACGTTCTACGTTTTCCTCTGTTAGCTTGTCCGATAATATTAGTTCTAATTTTAGTTTGTGGTCGTTGTAGGTGCTTGCATGTATAAGCGATTCGATAATCGATTTGTAAGCGTCAGGTAATTGTACGTATTTACCCACAATACCGATACGTACTTCTTCTTTGGCGTTTTCGAGCTTTTCAACAAAGGCTGTCCATTTTGTCATGTCGGCCTGAGGTGTTTTGCTTAGGTCGAAGCCCATTTTGGTTAGCACGACTTCATCCAGTTTTTCCTCTTGCATGTTAATAGGCACGCGATAAATAGAGGGAACATCAATAGATTGAAGTACAGCATTTTGCTCCACATTACAGAAAAGTGCTACTTTTTTGCGCATTTCAACAGGGATGTTGTGCTCTGTGCGTAGTACTAGTATGTCAGCTTGAACGCCTTGCTCTTGCAGTGCTTTTACTGAGTGTTGTGTCGGTTTTGTTTTAAGCTCTTTAGCAGCAGCTAAATAAGGTACGTAAGTAAGGTGGATAATCAGACAATTTTTGCCTAGTTCCCAACGAAGTTGACGCACACTCTCGATGTATGGTAATGATTCAATATCACCTACGGTACCACCAAGTTCGGTTATTACAAAATCAAAATCGCCTTTGTTTCCTAAAAGTTTAACATTACGCTTAATTTCGTCGGTGATGTGAGGGATGATTTGAACTGTTTTGCCTAAAAAGTCGCCACGACGTTCTTTGTTGATCACATTTTGATAGATACGACCAGTAGTTACGTTGTTCGCTTTGTGCGTTTCAACACCCAAGAAACGCTCATAGTGACCTAAGTCAAGGTCGGCTTCGTGCCCATCAACAGTTACATAGCATTCGCCATGTTCGTATGGATTAAGTGTTCCTGGATCAATGTTGATATATGGATCTAATTTTTGATTGGTAACTCTAAACCCGCGGGCTTGTAATAGTTTACCTAACGATGCCGCTATAATGCCTTTACCTAATGAAGAGGTCACGCCGCCTGTAACGAAAATGTACTTAGTATCTTTCACCTTAAATTTTTTACTTAAAATTGCTGGATTGTTTTGCTGAATTTTAAGTCTGCAAATTTCGGAAAAAAAAACGAATAACGAAAATTGTATAATTAAATAATTATTAAATCGGCTATTTGCTTAAATTCTGATGATGAAATAGTTGGATGTTTACGAGCTCTGTTGTTCTTTTTTATTCGGTTAAACATGCGTAACAAATAGCATGGTGTTTGAATGTAGAATCATTTTATAGGCTAAGCCTGGGTTGAATAAGCGTGAAAATAATCGCCTTTTGCGCGTATTGAAGGCCAAAAGGTCAATTTCATTTTCTTGAAGAAATGTTTCGATCAATTCGGCTGAGTCGTCTGATGCTATTAATGAGTAGTTTGCATTCAATTCTGGATAATGGTTCGAGAAGTAGGCTTTGATGCCCGAAAGCATCACTTCACTCCATGCGTCTGTTTTGTCGGAGGCATGAATAAAGTACAGCTCAGGTTTCTCGGAGGTGAAAAGTGCTATTGTTTTATCAATTGCAATTAAATCTTTTTGATCGAAATTTGTTAAGAAACCAATGCGTTTAATCGAGTTGGTTTTTGATAATGAAGGAATGGCAAAAACAGGCGAACTCGTTGTGTCGATAACTTCTGCCGTCACGCTTCCTATCAATTCGTTGCTGGGTCTACGTCCTTGCGTTCCCATAATGATGAGGTCGGGTTTGGTTTTTTTGCAGTATTCCGGAATTGTTTCGTCAGGTACGCCCTGTTTTAATTCAATGCTATATTTAATTTTGGGTAGTTCGCCGGCATTTATTCTGTTGTTTATTCGGTTTTTAAGATTTTCGGCGTCGGCATTGGCAGTGCTTACAATGCGGCGTAGCATCTCATTGTCGGTGAGGCTGTACGTGCTTATTTCGTTGGAACTGTTAATGGTGAATGGGGGTATGTAGTAGATGTATAAAAACTCAATTTCGGCATTCATTTTTTGAGCAAAAAGGAAACCAAAATCAATGGTTTTTTCAACCATATCGGCAAAATCAATGGGTATTAATATCGTTTTAGTTTCCGTTTTGGGATTTTCAACTTCCCATTCGCGTTCCATCGACTCTACAATTTTTAATGCTTGTGGTAGGTCACTTTCTTGAATGCGCACACGTACGCCAACAGCTAACTCTGGGTTTTCGAGGTTCAAATTATGGATTTCGGTTTTTATGCCATGGTTGGTTAGTACCGCTTTAATTTTTTGAGCACGCTGATACGTGCGTATGGCTAGAGTAACTAATTTGTCTTTCATAAGATGTTGTTATTTAAATGAATAATAAAACAACGAATGGGGATTGTGCTTGCTTGAATCGCCTTCAAAGATAGTGAGAATTTTAAGATTCTATTCTTTTTAATTGATTTTTTTCTGTTTATACAAGGCTACACCAAAATGTAACAAAAAAAGGTACTGATAAGTCGGTAATAAAACCATGATAGATAGATACAATGCTGTATTCTTTGCCCGAATATCGGACTATGCCAGGGAAAGTGGTGTCCATAGTTGTAGCTCCGCCGGCGGCAATGGGTGCTAATTTGCCTGCGTACTTTGCCAGTGGTGCTACGAAAAGCAGTGCCAATACTTCTCTGAAAATATTGGCTAACAACGCAATAGTTCCCAGTTCGATGCCTTTGTATTCGGTTATCAAGATACTCGATAGGGAGTAGTATCCGAGCCCCGAGCCAATAGCCAAGTAATCGGTTAGCGAGTGATTGAGGAAAAGGCCAACGGCTAAGGCTCCAGCCCATGTGCCTACAATGGTAGTAAGTGGTAAAAAAACAACTCTGGGTGATAGGTTTTTAAACTGTTTGATCGTGTCGGGTTGATTGCCAATACTAAATCCGACGGAGAACATTAAGGCGCACAAAATGTACATGCTGAATTCAGCATTGAACCAGTCGGCAGGAATGATGCGGAATATGCCTAGTAATAAGCCTGTAGCAAAGAACGACAAAATGATGATGCTTCCCTTCATGCTTTTTTCCTCCAAAGTAACCAGGCACCCAAAACGCTACCTGTTGTTGCAAAAAGGGCAATTAAAAAAGCCTCAAAGCCTAGCATGTGAAATTGTTTTACAACCTGATCGTTGAGTCCTACTTCAATACCCAGTACCAATAGCAATAGCCAAATAAGTGCTGTTATGAGGTGGTTTGTAAATCGTATTTTCTTTTTTCGAAAAAGAAATCCCGCAATCATGCCTGCTAAAATGAATAGTAAAACTAAATACATCGCGCCTAAACTGTTTTTATTGCAAAGATACATTTTATATTGATAAACATTGATACGGTAATGTTGTTACATTATTTCTAGGCTTTTTTAGTGTTATATTGATAAATTCTGTTGTACTATTGATGAAAATAGGGGTGAGGAATTGAAAAATAATGACTAAATTTGCACTTGAAAAAATAGACAGTTTTTTATAGGTAATAAAACATTAAAAATCAATAGAATATGAGCAAAAAAGCATTGCTAATGATCCTCGATGGTTGGGGAATTGGTAACCACTCTAAAGCAGACATTATTTACAATACAGCTACTCCTTACTGGGATTCTTTGGTAGCAAGCTACCCAAATTCGCAGTTATTGGCATCGGGCGAAGATGTTGGATTACCCGAAGGACAAATGGGGAACTCTGAAGTTGGGCACCTAAATATTGGTGCCGGACGCGTAGTATATCAGGATTTAGTGAAAATTAATATCGCTTGTCGCGATAATAGCATACTTGAAAACCCAGCTGTAGTTAGCGCTTACACTTATGCCCGCGATAATAAAAAGAAAATCCATTTCTTAGGTTTGGTTTCGGATGGTGGTGTGCATAGTTCACTCGATCATTTGCTTAAGTTAGTTGATATTGCTAAAGAATACAATGCTGAAGCCTATGTTCATTGTTTTATGGACGGTCGCGATACTGACCCAAAAAGCGGTAAAGGTTTTATCGAGCAATTAGATTCGTACACCCAAGGTACTACTACAAAAATTGCTTCGGTAATTGGTCGTTATTATGCTATGGATCGTGATAAACGTTGGGAGCGTGTAAAAAAATCGTACGACTTGATGGTGAACGGTGTTGGTGAGCCTGCAACAGATATGGTTGCTGCCATGCAAGCTTCGTATGATGCTGGTGTGACCGACGAATTTGTAAATCCAGTTGTGGCAGTTGATGCTGCTGGAAATCCGCTGGCTAAAATCGAAGCGGGCGATGTGGTTATTTTCTTTAACTATCGTAACGACCGTGCGAAAGAATTAACTGTAGTGCTTACGCAAAAAGATATGCCAGAAGAGGGTATGATGACTATTCCTTTGGAATATTATTGTATGACTCCTTACGATTCCTCGTACAAAGGTTTGCACATTATGTTCGACAAAGACAATGTGCAAAACACACTTGGCGAATATGTGTCGAGCTTAGGTAAAAAACAATTGCGTATTGCCGAAACTGAAAAGTTTGCACACGTTACGTTCTTTTTCTCGGGTGGTCGCGAAAGCGAATTCCCTGGCGAAGATCGTATCTTAGTTCCATCGCCTAAGGTGGCAACTTACGATTTGCAACCTGAAATGAGTGCTCCCGAAGTGGCTGATAAATTAGTGGCTGCATTAAATACACAACAGTACGATTTTGTGGCATTGAACTTTGCAAATGGCGATATGGTTGGGCATACAGGTGTGCGTGAAGCAATTGTGAAAGCGATTGAAACAATTGATGTTTGTATGGGTCAAGTAATTGAGGCTGCAAAAGCCAATGATTATGAGGTGATTGTTATTGCCGACCATGGTAATGCCGACAATGCCGAAAACGCTGATGGTTCACCGAATACAGCACACTCATTAAATCCAGTACCTTTTGTGTATGTTACTTCTCGCGAGGGTGCAACTGTCGAAAATGGTATTTTGGCTGATGTTGCTCCATCTATCTGTAGCATTTTAGGTATTGATAAACCAGCCGAAATGACTGGTCGTAGCTTGATTAAGTTCTAAAAGCAAATTATATTTTATACTAAAGTGAGAAATAGCCCCTGTGGTTGTTTCTCATTTTTTTTTATATATTTGTCGTTGTAACTTTTTAGAATGTATATGTTACGATAAAAGTGAAAAATCATGTTTAGAAGAATTCTGATTTCTTTGGTTTTATTTCTTGAGGTTTGCACGGTAGCGAGCCAAGCTGGCGATGCAAAAAACTATCGGTTAGTTGCGCGCGAAACAAACATAGGTTTTGGAGCTCTCAGTTTAACCGATCCTTATTTGTCGCCTCTCTCATACAGTGGGTTTTCGCTTTGTTCGGATTATTTAGCACGTAGTTACGTATCGGTGACTAACCCCAATTTATCGTCTCAGTTACAGTTCGACGGATCGCTCGGCTTGTTGTCTAACCCTACAGGGACCGCCAGTATGCTGTATGCCGGCATGCAATTGGGGTGGGGCCTAAATTATCATTTTCGGTTTTCTAATCACTTTCAATTGTTAGCGGGAGGGCTTGTTGATGGGCAGTTTGGACTAAAATGGCTGTCGCGCAATGTGAATAATCCCGTAAATATGGATATAGCTGCCAATTTAAATGCCATAGCCGAAGCTCGATATGATTTCAGTTTGTTGAAACAACAATTTCGGTTGAGTCTTCAATTGCAATCGCCAGTAGTAGGAGGGATGTTTGTTCCTTTACTCGGAGCTTCGTATTATGAAATGTTTGGGTTAGGTAATATGAAGCATGCTGTTCATTTTAGCTCGTTGCATAATAAGATGGCTTTAAACTCTAATTTGAATCTGCAAATTCCACTCCGTAAACTAACTGTTATGGTTGGTGTAGCAACCGATAGTCGTTTGTACAAAGCCAACGATTTGGTTTATCGTCATCATGCGAGCTATCTTAGTATAGGTCTAAAAGCGAACGTATACCAGTTTGGTGGCTCGCGCAACGAGGCTCCAAGTCAGTTTTTAAGCACAGATAAATAAAGAAGAAATGAAATTGAAAATCAGTATATTCATTGTGGCTGTAGTTGGTTTAAGCGCTTGTATCAACGAGCCCGAAATACCAAGCAATACCAATAAGGGGAACTTTGAAGCACTCTGGACTATCATTGATACGCGTTATTGTTACTTGGAGTATAAAAAAATAAATTGGGATTCGATACATGCAGTCTATGAGCCTCGCGTATTAAACTCGATGGATAAAGTTGCATTTTTTGATTTGATGGGCGAAATGCTTGCGGAGCTAAAAGATGGTCACGTGAATCTGTACTCCGATTTCAATACCTCACGATATTGGAAATGGTATACCGACTATCCCGATAATTTCAGTGCTAAACTACTCACTAAAAGTCGGTATTTAGGTTCCAACTATATGTCAGTTAGTGGACTTCGTTATAATCGAATTGCCAATAATAAAGTTGGTTATATCTATTATCCCGATTTTTCTGTTTCATTTTCGGATGTTCATATGTATAATGTGTTGACTACTTTTTCGAACTGCGATGCATTGATCATTGATGTTCGGAATAATGGTGGTGGATTATTGAGTATGGCCGAACAGTTTGCATCCTATTTTTTTAAGGCCGAAACTATTACTGGTTACATGCAACACAAAACAGGTAATGGTCATGCCGACTTTTCGAAACCCGAGGCGCTCAGAACTCCATCGCATAGTAAAATTCAATGGGAAAGGCCTGTTGTTGTGTTGGCAAATAGGCGGTCGTATAGTTCAACCAACTCATTTATCAGTCGTATGAAGCAGGCTCCCAATGTGCAAATTTTGGGCGATACCTCAGGCGGTGGTGGTGGTTTGCCATTGTCGAGTGAGTTGCCCAACGGTTGGATGGTTCGCTTTTCGTCGAGTCCCATGTTTGATGCGAAGATGCAGCATACTGAATTTGGTGTAGTACCAGATGTAGCTGTGGCACTATTAGAATCCGACGAAAATGCAGGTATCGATACCTTGATCGAAGCAGCTATTTCGCTTCTTATCTCAAAATAGCAGGCGCATCGTTTCAGCCTCAGCAAATAAATGCGTAAATTTGCAGCCGCAAAACTAAAAACTACGCATATATCCGTCATGAAGAAGCTTAAAATTACCGAAATGAATCGGTTAACACCCGAAGAGTTTAAATCGACATCGAAACTGCCCTTGGTAGTGGTGCTCGACAATGTACGTAGTTTGCATAATGTTGGTTCTGTGTTTCGAACCAGCGATGCTTTTTTGGTGGAAGCGGTTTATTTGTGTGGCATAACCAGCACCCCGCCTCAAGCCGAAATTCATAAAACAGCGCTTGGTGCCGAAAATACTGTTGATTGGACGTATTTCGCCGATACCCACGAGGCTGTAGCGCAACTTAAAGCCGAGGGTTATGTTGTTTTTGCTATTGAGCAGGCCGTTGGAAGTACCATGTTGCCCGATTTAGTGTTAGATGCGAATCAGAAATATGCTGTTATTTTGGGTAATGAAGTAAAAGGCGTGCAGCAGTCGGTTGTCGATGTTTGCGCTGGTTGTATTGAAATACCTCAATATGGAACGAAACATTCACTCAATGTAAGTGTAACGGGTGGTATAATTATCTGGGAATTCTTTCGTAAATTTCAATAAACACTCCATTGGTTGAGTTCGAACATGCTTAATTAGTGCATTGCTCTAAGGAGTATGCACCTTATTGTGAAATAATGTTTTATCTTTGCACTCCCAAATTATAAATATTCAAATCCGTAACATACCATGCTAGTTTATCCAAACGCTAAAATAAATTTAGGATTAAATATTGTTGAAAAACGAGCTAGTGGATATCACAATATCGAAACCGTATTTTACCCTATCGGCTTGTGCGATGCGCTGGAGATAATTCCATCCGATAGTTGTAGCGATTATAGTTTTTCGTCGTCGGGCATACATATCGATGGCAGTGTCGACGATAATCTAATAGTTAAGGCCTATCACCTGTTGCGAAATGAGTACGAGTTACCTCCGGTAGATATTACGTTGATTAAGCAAATACCATTTGGCGCTGGCCTTGGTGGCGGTTCGTCGGATGCTGCATTTACCTTGAAAGCACTGAATGAACTTTTTGGCCTGAAAATTGCTCCCAAAAAACTCGAAGCTTATGCTGTTGCGCTTGGTGCCGATTGTCCATTCTTTATCAAAAACAAAGCTGTTTTTGCCACAGGTATAGGCAATGAATTTTCGAAAGTGTCCATTTCATTGAAAGGCCTTTTTATGGTGCTCGTAAAGCCAGATATTTTTGTGTCGACTCCTGAGGCTTATTCGAAAGTAGTGCCTGCAAAACCAGCATACTCTATTTTAGATGTGCTAAAGTTACCTATCGAAGAGTGGAATGGAAAATTGGTGAACGATTTTGAAGTCTCTGTTTTTGAGCAATATCCAGCTATAGCCAATATAAAGCAGCAATTGTACGATGCAGGAGCTGTTTATGCTTCCATGTCGGGTTCAGGATCTTCGGTGTATGCGCTGTTTAAATCGGAGCCTGCTGAACTACCTGCGTTTGATAATTGTTTTGTAACAGGTGGTTTTTTAAATAAATAATAAATACATTTTTTTGAATGAAAAAGATATTTTCCCTTCTGATAATTGCTTTATTTGCGATGCAACTAGTTGCACAAGGCAATTTAGCTGATATTTTTAAATCACTAGCTGCTGTCGATACCATATCGGGTGCAAAAGTTAAAGTGCATCAAGATAAGCGAATTGAAGATTCGTTGGCCGATCGAAAAGGTGGACATGTAGTACACGCAGGTTCGGGTCCAGGTTATCGTATTCAGGTTTTTTCGAGTAACGCACAGCGTACCGCTAAGTCGGAGGCTTTTGCTATCGAAAAAGAATTGAAAGAGTATTTCCCGACTGTAGGTGTGTATGTTAGTTATACGTCGCCTTTTTGGAAGGTGCGTGTGGGCGATTTTAAATCGACAGCTGAAGCACACGAGCTTATGAGCGAGATAACCACTGCCTTCCCCAAGCTGAAAAATGTAACGTATACCGTTAAAGATAAAATAAATTTCTAATTGCACTCGTAAAAAGAGCATTATACTTCATACTGAATGGATTTCAATATAAACAAACCAATTCCTTTCGATACCGAAAAAACCGAAAAAATTGCGCACCACTACCGTGAGATTATTAAATTGTTGGGCGAAGATGTGGAACGCGAAGGGCTGATAAAGACGCCAGAGCGTGTTTCGAAAGCCATGCAGTTTTTAGTGCAAGGATACGAGCAAAACCCCGAAGAAATTATTCAATCGGCCATGTTTACGGAGGATTATCGTCAGATGGTGATTGTAAAGGACATTGATTTTTACTCGATGTGCGAACACCATATGTTGCCGTTTTTTGGGACAGCACATGTGGCTTATATTCCCAATCATAAAATTACAGGACTCAGTAAAATAGCTCGTATAGTGGATGTTTTTGCTCGCCGACTGCAAGTGCAAGAGCGCCTGACGACCCAAATAAAGGAGTGTATTCAAAATACACTTAACCCTATGGGTGTGATGGTTGTTATTGAAGCGCAACATTTGTGTATGCAGATGCGCGGTGTTCAAAAACAACATTCGGTAACTACAACTTCCGATTTCTCAGGTGTGTTTCAACAGGCCAAAACCCGTGAGGAGTTTATGACTTTGTTGAATAAAAAGTAAGATTTTGAGTTTATTATTGTTGGCTGACCCAGCATTTAGAAAGGAGTTCGGCTACCTTTTCTAGCTGTGCAAGGTCTAATTCATCCAATACATCATAGCGCTCACTGTCTACGTCGATTATGGCTACTACATCGTTTGCAGCATTAAAAATTGGTACCACAATTTCGGATACCGATAAACTGCTGCAAGCAATGTGCCCAGGAAATTTCTCTACATCAGGAACGAAAAGGCTTTTTTGCTGTTGCCATGATGCCCCACATACGCCTCTACCATATTTAATACGCGTGCAGGCAATGGTTCCTTGAAATGGACCGAGTACGAGTTCGTTTCCACGCACCATGTAAAAACCTACCCAAAACCAATTGAACGTTTGTCGAAAAGCTGCTGCCGTATTGGCTAAGTTTGCAATTAAGTCGGCCTCTCCCGTTAGTAAAGCTTCTAGTTGTGGTAAAAGTGTATCGTACTTCTCTTTTTTATTGTCTGTGTTTGAAATTTGTAGTTCTTCTGCCATTTTTCTGCCATTTTGTTGTGTAAATTGGATTTTTTCAGCTAATATCGAACAAAATTATAGTTTTATTTGTAATAATAACTACATTTGTAATTACATTTTAGTTTTTAATATCTTTTTTTGTTTAATAATGGAAAGACGCTCCTTTTTTATATGTTAAAGAGTAAACTATTATATGGTATTCTCCTACTTTATGTTGCTTTGGGCACTGTCAGTGCAGGCGAACATCGTTTTAGTATTTACTTTGATGTAAATAAATACCAGCTAACGTCATCTGATAAACAGCACATACAGTCTGTTGTCGATTCACTCTCCAGTTATAGCATTAGTGCAATAAAGATTATTGGACATACCGATAATTCTGCCGATAGTCTCTATAATATCCATTTATCTAATCGACGCGCGAATGACGTTCGCAATTTTCTATTGAGTTTGGGTTTTAATGATCAGATTATTCTCACTGGTTTTTACGGAGAAGATTTACCTGTTACAAGTAACGATACCGAAGAGGAACGCCGTTTAAATCGCCGTGCCGAAATTATTATAACGCACGCTGCCAAAAACTCAACAGTACAAAACTCCAATTGCCTTGGTAAAGATACTGTTTTGCGTACGAGAGGCGGTAAAGAGGTGGTTGTAAATAAGTGTGAGTACGACGAAATTAAAAACTGCTTGGAATTAAAAGAGCAAAAGTCATACAATGAGTTCAAAAAAGGAATTGTAATTATGAATAAGGGTGGGCAAGACTTAGCTACTTTTGGGATGTTGCAAGTCGATTTGTTGGATGGCTGTGTTAAAAATGAGTGCTTTAAAACTCCAATCAAAATTCGATTTCCTTTAAAAGCAGCACCACCGGCCGATAATCACTCGTGGGCATTGGTAAAAGGCGAGAAAACAGCCTTGGCCTTAGTAACTATTAATGGTAAATTGTTTTATGAACTTGAACTGAAATGTCCAACGAGTTGGATAAACTGTAATTGTAAAAAAAGTCAAAAACATTGACAGTGCGTGACTTAAACAAATAAAAAAGCTTATCTTTGACCAATAAATAATTTTCACTACAAATAAAACAATAATCATGAAAACACAAGAGGACGATTTACTAGTTTATGATGAAGACGACGCCGTTAAGTATATCATAAATATTTTGCCCGAAGAGTATAAAGATAAAATTGATGATACTAAAATCGAATATGTGTTGGATGTAGTATATGAATTTTATGATGAAAATGGTCTAATTGATGAGGACTCAACCGAAGAGGCAAGCATTGACGAAGAGGAAATGTTTAAGTTTATACTTAAATGTTCGAAAAAAGACAAGATGAATATTACAGAAGACGAAATTGAATTGATTCTCGAAGGAGAATATCAATACGGTAAATCGTTGGGCATATACAAAGAAGACGAATAGCGAATATCTTCGCACACTTACGCTTATAAAAAATTCGGTTGGTGCTAGTGCTGACCGATTTTTTTTGCTTAATGTGTTTTGGTTTCGTTAAAATTCTGATTAGGTTTTATAGTTATTTATTGAATGATTAAAGTTGCTGTCGTTATATTGAACTGGAACGGTGAGCGTTTTCTGGAACAATTTTTACCCTCACTTATTGCGTGCACTACTTATACGGGTGCCGAAATAATTATTGCTGATAATGCTTCTACCGATGGTTCATTGTCGTTTCTTCGTGCAAATTACCCCGCGCTTCGAACCATTGTTTTGGATCAGAATTATGGTTTTGCCGGTGGATATAATAAGGCATTGGAGCAAATTGATGCGGAGTATTTTGTGCTGTTGAACTCCGATGTTGAGGTTACGCCTGGTTGGCTCGATTCGCTTATGGGGTATATGGAGGTTAATCCTAGTGTGGCAGCTTGTCAGCCCAAAATTAAGGCTTTTAGTTCCAAAAATAAGTTCGAACATGCTGGAGCTGCAGGAGGTTTTATCGATTATTTGGGATTCCCTTTTTGTCGTGGTCGTGTATTTGCGCATGTTGAGGAGGACAAGGGACAGTACGATGAAGTGGTTGATGTTTTTTGGGCATCGGGGGCTTGTCTGTTGATTCGCGCTTCAATTTACAACAAAGTAGGTGGCCTTGACGAGGTGTTTTTTGCACACATGGAAGAAATTGATTTGTGTTGGCGCCTAAATGCCCGTGGGTATAGGGTGGTGTGTGTACCACAAAGTACCGTTTATCATGTGGGGGGCGGTACCTTAAATGTTGAAAGTCCACGTAAAACCTACTTGAATTTTCGAAATAATTTACTGATGCTTTATAAAAACTTGCCACAGCAATCGTTGGATTTTGTGCTGCGTTGGCGTAAAGTGCTCGATTATGTGGCAGCGGCTCAATTGTATGTGACTGGTAAAAAAGCCAATGCGGCAGCCGTGCTTCAAGCTCGAAAGGATTTTGTGAAAATGAAATCTGATTTTCTGGCCAAACGAAATGATAACCTACTGCATGCAACGCAAACAAACTGTAGCGAGATGTTATCCAAAAGTATATTAATAGCTTATTACTTAAAGAAAAATAGAACCTATTCAACGATAGTGAACTAATTCATTATTTTTAGTATTGAAACAAGAACATGAGAACAAAACAACATAAGGTTGAGAAACCAAAAGAAACCCGATTTAAGGTTGCTGAAGAAACAGAACTTTTAACTTTCTTACTTGCCAAAATGGGTGGCATGAGCCGTAATGCGGCAAAATCATTGCTAAGCCATCGTCAGGTAATGGTGAACGATAAAATTACTACGCAGTTTAACCTGTTGCTTCAACCAAACGATAGGGTGGTTGTAAATAGTTTACGTGGTAATATTGAACTGAACCATCCGAAATTAAAAATTATTTTTGAAGATCAATATTTAATTGTTGTCGAAAAAAAGGAAGGGTTACTTACAGTTAGTACAGGTAATAGTGATGAAACAACCGCCTTTTCAATTCTAAAGTATTATGTGAAGAAGAGCGCTACTTACAATCGTATTTTTGTAGTACATCGCATTGATCGTGAAACTTCTGGTATCATTGTTTTTGCCAAAACACGCGAAATTCAGCTAGCCATGCAAGAGCATTGGCATGAGGTTGTGACGCAGCGTGTCTATGTAGCATTAGTCGAAGGGCAGGTTGAAAAAGAAGAGGATACTATTATCACCTGGTTGTCGGAGAACGAAAAATCGCTTAAAATACATTCGAGCGACGTTGATAATGGGGGACAGCAGGCTATTACACACTATAAACGCATTAAATCAAACGAGAAATATTCGTTGCTCCAAGTGGAGCTCGAAACGGGTCGTAAAAATCAGATTCGTGTACATATGCAAGGTCTTGGGCACCCCATAGTTGGTGATAAAAAGTATGGGTCACAAAATGCAGTTATTGGCCGTATGGGATTACATGCACGTGTTCTTGCATTTATTCATCCAATGACTTTGGAAGAGGTGAAGTTTGAAACTCCAGTACCTCGTAATTTCTTGACTTTATTTCATAACCAAAAGTAAACTAGCTAATGTAGTTTACTTCAGGTGTAATGTTTATACCAAACTTCTCGTATACTGACTGCTGAATTAATTGTGCTAAATGCACAATTTCAGCACCGGTAGCACCTCCTTTGTTGACTAGTACCAGCGCTTGCTTGTCGTGAACGCCCGCATTGCCAACCACTTTACCTTTCCAGCCACATTGATCAATAAGCCAGCCCGCAGGCACCTTTTCGTGCGTTGCCGATACATAGTAATGCGGCATGCTTGGGTATTGTTGCAATAAGCTTTCGAATTTTGTTTTCGATATGACGGGATTCATAAAGAAACTGCCAGCATTGCCAGCTATCAGTGGATCGGGCAATTTGCTTTCGCGTATAGCCATGATGGTGTTTCGTACGTTTTGCAGGCTTATGTCACCGTTTTTACGCACCTCATCTTCGAGGTGCTGGTAGTTGAGCGTGTAGGCTTCGTTGAGCGACAATTCGAATACCACCGAAACGATAGCATATTGCCCTTTCAATTCGTTTTTAAAAATACTTTCGCGATAGCCATAATGGCACTCATTAACAGTGAACTGTTTTGTTTCACCTGATGTCAAATGAACAGCCTTTACGCTTTTAATTCGTTCGCACACTTCTACGCCATATGCTCCAATGTTTTGTATGGCCGAAGCGCCCACTTCGCCAGGAATGAGCGAAAGGTTTTCGATACCATACCAATTGTTTTGCACGGCATAAGCCACTAGTTTGTCCCACGGCATGCCTGCACCCACTTCAAAAACCACAGTTTCGGTGTTTTTGCTTACTAATGTTACGAAGTTTAGTTGCGAGTGTAGTATTACACCCTCAAAATTGCACATAAACAGCAAATTACTTCCACCACCAATATGTAAGACTTTTTTATTGGTTAGTTGGCCCGAAGCTATGATAAGTTTTAGTTCATCAACAGTGTTGTAGTGGATGAGTTTTGTGCACTGTGCATCTATTCCAAAGGTGTTCAGCGACTTTAACGATGCGTTTTCAATTATTTTCATTGTTGTTTAATCTAGTTGTTGGGAGCTTTTTTGTTTACAAAATTGAATTATGTCGCTTTCGTTATCTGGATGAAACCAATGAATCTCAGCATCTCTATTGAACCAGCTCATTTGCTTTTTAGCATAGCGTCGCGAGTTTTGCTGAATCATGTTGATCGCAAAATCAAGTGTCCAATTACCAGCCATATACTCAAATAGTTCTTTGTAGCCAACAGTATTCAAAGTGTTCAAATGTCTATGTTCAAAGTAGGGTTTTGCCTCGTTAAGTAAACCATCGCTCATCATGTTGAGAACGCGTTGGTTAATGCGTTCATAGAGCTCTGGTCGTGGTCTGTTAAGGCCCAGTTTAAGGATGTTGAAAGGTCTTGGTTTTTTTGTTCCTGTACGGATGCTTGAAAACGGTTTACCTATAATGCTGCAAATTTCCAACGCATGTAAAATGCGTTTGTGATTTCGCGGGTCCAGTTCATCGTAATGTGTAGGGTCCAGTCGTTTTAATTCGTTTTGAATATATTCCAGCCCTTTTTCGGCATATTCTTTTTTCCAAAATTCGCGTGTATTGTCGTCAACTGTTGGTATGTCGTCAATGCCATTGCAAACAGCATCAATATACATCATGGAACCACCAACGAGCATTACCACATCGTGTTGTTCAAAGAGTTTATCAAGCAATGCGATTACGTCTTGTTCAAACTGCCCCGCATTGTATTGCTCGAACAGCGAAAGCGAACCAATAAAATGATGTGGTGCACGCGCCAATTCGTGTTCGGTAGGTGCTGCAGTACCAATTTTTAGTTCGCGGTAAAATTGTCGCGAGTCCGACGAAAGTATAGGACATGCAAAAGCTTCGGCCAGCTTGAGGCTTATTTCTGTTTTGCCAACTCCTGTTGGGCCTAAAACAACAAGTAGAGTTTTGTTTTGTTGAATGTGCATGTTTTTACGAACAAAAAAGACAGAAAATAACTTACTTTCTGTCTTTTGGATATTATTTTATATCGATTTAGCCTAGTTTATTATCGTCGGAAAACAAAGAGCTATCGTCGAAATTCATGTCGCCAAAACCTTCTTCATCCAATTCATCCAAGTTAAAGTCTTCATCGCCATAAAAGTTTTCATCGATATTTAGTTTTGGAGCTATCGTTATTGCTTCGTCGGCAAGAATTTGCTGCGGTGCTTTACCTTCCGATTCAATAACAGTCGGTTTGTCTACCGTTTTACCAGGAATAATTTCACTTAGTTCCATGAAGAAAGCTCTATCCGATATCATATCAAAAACAAAGAGTAGTTTTTGTTTTTCATCTTCAATAAGTTCTTCAAGTTTGGTGTTTTCCATCACCAAGTTGTCGTATTCGGAGCTCGATTCCATTTCTATCAATGTTACTTCTTGCTCTTTTTCCCAGTCGTCGGAACAAATAAAGAACGAGGTCATTTGATTTTTGTCATACTTCACCGAATCTAAAATGCAGTTTTGTAAGTCCAAAAAAGTAGCCTCCGGATCAATTTTAATTACCCGCACAAAGTCATCTACTTCGTCAGATAAAACCGTAAATTTAAATATCATATTGGTTATTTGTTTTATTCAAATGTAAAGTTACAAAATATTTTTTATTCTGATGCGATTATTAATCTGAATATTTTTTATATGTAACGTACTTTAGTCTTTGTTTTTAGGTTTTTTTTCGGATGATGTAACGGCACCCATGATTGAACTTGTACCAATCTTTGGTCTAGGGGCTTTTGGGAAGGTGCGCATGACATCGGAACTGGTTAAAGGTCTTTCTTTTTCGAGCCAGAAAAAATTCTTTAAAAAGGTATCGCCTCCTTTAAGTTGCCCAATTGGATACATTATTCCGCTTGAAGCAGAGGTCATAACAATGCGTTCCATTTTTTTATTTTTTATGTGCATTGTCACAAAACTACTTTCTGTTTTGTTGAGTCCTACAAGGGTCGAATCCTTATCATCTCGCGGATAAAATATGGTTTCGGCATTGCCATTTACATTCACCTTTCTCAGCTGAGAGCTGTCCATGTGTGCAATTATTTCCTTGCCCGAAAGTTGATTGTAGCTGATGGAATCTTCGCGCTGAATAGCCATAGCAGCTTTTATTAGATGTATTCGATCTACTTTTTTGTTGCGAGTGTAGGCTTTAATCTGTTCGCCCGAAAGTTGGTTGTTGTCCGACCAAAGCACAGGTTCGCCATGAAGGTTTATCACCGAGTCGCGCGCCGAATAATAGAGTGTATCGCAAATCCCCTGCACGTCGTTTCTGAATATTCGCACGTTGGCATAACCTGTAGCTCCATTGTAAATTGAATCTTTAAAGGTTTTTAGAGTGTCGGCATGTATCCACATACTGTCTTTCGACGACCAATCGAGCAACATCGCTGAATCGGTTGCAAAACCAGCATCCGCAATTTCGTCGTAAAAAACATAATTGCCTGTGAGGGTTGATTTCTGAGTCGAATCGACCATGATAACATTCATAAAAGCTTCGCCTTGTTTTTTTATTTTGTCGTAAAAAACAGTGTCTCCAGTAATTGTGTTGCCATCTTTGTGCTTGATTATTGAACGGTCGAGAAGCATCATTTGCTCTGCTTTGGTATTGTACCAACCTTTGTTTGAGAGTATGTCCGTTTCGTTTTGATACACAATTTTTGTAGGGCCAACGATATTTGCAAAGCTGCTGTTGGTATTGTAAATAAGTGTATCCGAATTCATTACGTAGTTTTTGTTTGTGAGCACAACCTTGTTCCTAAAGATGGCATCGTTCGTTATTGTGTTGTATTGCCCCCAAACCGACTTTAGTGTATTTTGTGGATCCACTATTTTTCCACCTGTATAATAATAGGCTAAACTGCTGATGCGGTCGTAGTTTAGGCTATCGGTGGTAAGTGTAGTTTTGTTATTTACCATCTTTACATTCCGTCGAAGCTTGGCTAGTTTAATGTTTCCGTCGTAAAACAAAAAGTCGCCATATACTGTCATGGTGTCGCCTTGCACTATTCGTACATTGCTAAAAGCATCAATCGAATTTGCCTTTTCGTAAAAATAGGCGCTATCGCAATACAATAAGGTATTGTCGTGCTTAAACCGAACATTTCCTTTCAGTATTTTCATATCCGGATTAATAAACTGATCGTAGGCAAGCGACTCCGTATTTTCGAGAAATACCAATGTGGCGGTTTTGTTGTCGAGTGGATTTGCTATAGGTGCCAATGGTTTGGCTTCCTGTAGGGGTTTTATAGGCCGTATATTTTTCTTTTTTTCTTTTTTTGCAGGCTCAGGTTTGATGCCTTGTTGACTATTCAATACTTCTTTGCGTAGCTGGCCTGGTCGTACTTGTGCCGACAAAACGCCTATAAACAAACAAAGTACAGCAAACATTGTGCTGTACCTTATTAATTTAGTGCTTTTATTATAAATGCTCATTTATTCTGCTTAATTATTTCTTAATCCAACCTGGGTACTGAAAGTCGCATTTTTGCCATGCGGGGTCAATGTTGATATAGGTTTCTTTTTGTTTTTTGATAATCCAGTTCGTAATAAACTCTTCTTTTTTCTTTCCTTCGTAGTAAGCTTTCAGCATTTGATAATCGTCGGTGAGGTTCGCTTTGTGGTTTGGTGTTTTCGATTTTACTTTCACCACTGCAACTACTTCTTTGTTTGTTTTAGGGTTAATCATCGAAAATGGTTTCGATAGCTCGCCAACATTCATTTCGTAAACCACTTTAGCTACTTCTTGTGGCAAATCTTGATATTCAAATTTAGATGTTCCCGATTTGTCGTTAAGCATTAAACCCGCATTCATAGCTGTGTTTTTATCTTGCGAAAAGTAAATAACAGCCTGTTCGAAGGTCATTTTTTCGGTACGAACAAGGTTTGCTATCGAATCGAGTCTTTTTATCGCATTTTCTTTGTCTTTAAGCGAGATACGCGGTTTAAGAAGTATGTGTCGGCAATTTAAACGATCGCCACGTTTTTCGATAAGCTGAATGATGTGAAAGCCAAACTCCGATTGTACAACACGAGAAACTTTTTTAGGGTCCGTTAAATTAAAAGCTACACTAGCAAACTCAGGAACTAGTTGTCCGCGTCCCATAAAGCCTAACTCACCGCCACGTTTAGCGCTTTCAACATCTTCGGAGTATAAACGCGCCAGTACAGAGAAATCGGAAGTGCCTTTGTTAACACGTTCGGTATAATCGCGCAGACGTTCTTTAATTCGGTTTGTTTCTTCCAGCGGCACGGGAGGTTCAAAGCTGATGATTTGTAGTTCAGTTTGTGCAGGAACATTTGGAATGCTATCGGCCGAAAGCGAATTGAAATAGCGACGAACATCGGCAGGTGTCGATTTGATATCGCCAACAAGCTTTTGTTGCATTTGCTGAATAATCATTTGTTCGCGAATGTTGTTTCGTAAATCTTCACGAAGCTCATTGGTTTTCTTACCAAAGTATTCCTCCATTTTTTCTTTAGATCCAATTTGAGTCATGAAAAAGCCCATACGAGCTTCAACTTGGTTCATTACATTGCTTTCGCTTACTTCCACGCTATCGAGTACGGCTTGGTGTAAAAAAAGTTTATTAATGGCAATTTGTTCTGGGATTGTACAGTACGGGTCGCCTTGTAGTGGTGTTCCTTCGTATTGTGCGCGCAATTTTTGTTCTTCAACCTCTGATTTCAGTATCGATTCGTCGCCTACTATCCAAATTACTTCGTCAATAATGTTTTTTTGAGCGTAAGTGTGTGTCGAAAACAATAGGATAGCTACGACCGAAAATAAAAATTGTCTTTTCATGTGTTTATAATTGATTTTTTTCAGTTGTCACATGGAACTCGCCAATAATAATTATCTTTTTGTTTGAGCTATTGCTCATGGCTCGTTTCATATCATGTTAGATGTCAACCAGTTGGTTGTTTATTGTTTATTAAAAAATGTTACGGATTCGCTTTTTATCGCATCGTTGTATATTTCGGCCTCAAAATTAGTAATAAAATCTGATTTTAATTTATTCATAATCAAATTTATAATTTTTGGTTTAGCCATTTCGTACGGTTCTGTTTGGCCGATAGTACGTGCGCCTTTAATACTTAAAAAATAATGCTTGGTGCTGTCGCTTAGTTCTACAAATTTTCGACCCGACAGATAATCCGATTGGTTTTCTAATTGTAGTGGGAGACGTTTTAGAACTTCAGAAAAAGGCAACCATCTATCGGCAAAGTAATCATAGCTAATGGCATGTTGCATGCTGTATTTTTCGATGTTTTCGAGTGCTTTTTCGTTACCCGATTTCACCCAACTGCGTACGTTAGCCATTTGAGGGGCAGTTTCGGGTGTAATTAGCAATATCCCTTGTATTACGTTCTCTTTCAGCGTAAGCTGCTCTTTGTATTGCTCGTAAAAGGCTTTTATTTCGTCTTCCGAAGGTTGTTTCGGGAGTCTTTCTTTGATTAATTTTTGCTGATATTGGTGTATGATCAATGATTTTTTATATTCTTCGAGTAGTTTATCAATTTCGGTTTGGTTTCCAAGGTTTCGTTTGGCGTTTTCGTAAAGCAATACATCAGTAACCCATTTGCGTATATAGCTATCGGCAATTTCAGAGCTGTCTTTTGCATCAACATTAGGTGGGATAATATCTTGAATGTCTTCAAGATATAGAAATTTACCCTCAACCTCTAATATTTGTTGACGGCCTGGGTCGGCAGTTTCTTTTTTACATGATATAAAGAATACTGAACAGATTGCTGCAAAAGTGATAAAGCTGATTTTCATATGCAAAACAAAGATAAATATTGCTTTTGGAATTTCACCGCTAAATTACAAATAATATATCAGAATAAAGGTTTTTTAAGTGAGAATGACTTACTGTGATTGCCAGAATGAAATTATGTATTGATCTAGAGATGTAATCATGTGGTAGAGGGCATTTTTTGCTTACTTATAAATACATGGGTAGCATCATTTTCCAGTGTTTTATTTTGTGAGCTGAGCCATCCCATTCGTAAAAGCGGTGATTAGTGCTTTTGTTCCATAGCTGTTCGCTAAGAGCGCGATTGTTATAGAAAAAAGGGTCTTCTTTTCCACAGGCGAGTACAATGTCCATTCTTCTTATATCATCGATTTGTTTTCCTTCGGGCATGTAGGGTATAAACTGACTAGGTGAGTGGTAGTAAATACTATCGTTATAATACCCGTCGAATAGGTTGTTGAACATGCCTACACTAATGTTTAGGTCGTATCGGCCACTAAGGCCAACTACTTTTACAAATAGATGAGGATGCCTAAAGGCTATGTTTACGGCATGAAAGGCGCCCATGCTACAACCTGCTGCGATTAAATTGCAGTTCGAATTTTGTTGTTGAGAAAATGGGATTACCTCCTGTAATATGTAGTTCTCGTATTGTACGTGTCTGTCGATACGGCCCTGTGGGTGAGCCCAGAAGCAGTAAAAACTTTCTTGATCAATGCTATCGAGGGTGTAAATTTGCAACCATCCCATTTCAATTGGGTGTCGTAATGTTTCAATAATACCATAGTTTTCGTAGTCGAAAAACCGACCAGTACGTGTTGGGAAGAGTAGAACCCTAGCTCCTGCATGACCAAACACTAGTAATTCCATGTTGCGTTGGAGGTTGGGGCTAAACCATTGCTGATACTGTCTCTGCATGTTTGTAAACAATTCGTTGAACTTTGTTTTGTTACAGTCTTTTGGTTGATAAAAATTGGTCGAAAATAACTTTACGCCACACTTGGTAGCCTTTTTTGCTGATGTGTAAGCCATCTGGCTCAAAATACTCCAAATTCATAAGTTCGTGGTCGCTCATGTGTTTGTTTATATCAATGAAGGTTGCTTTTGGGAATTGTTGTTCAATATCTTCGCGTATAATTTTGTTGGTGTACGCAATGGAGTTGTGCAGATATTGACGCGCAAAGGAATGTTTTATACTAACGTAAGCTACGGGAATTGTGCCGAAATGTTTTTGTATCAATTGCATCATGTAGCGGAAATTGATGCATACTTCTTCGGGATGTCGTCCATCACCTAGATCGTTGTCGCCAGCATATATAATCAGAATGTCGGGTTTGAGAGCAGGTATAAGCTGCTCGAAAAACCAATTGCAAGCACTAATGGTTGAGCCCCCAAATGCGCAGTTAATTGTTTCAAATTCAGGGAAATCACTCTGAAGGTTTTTCCAGAGGGTAAAAGTTGAACTACCATAAAAGACCACCCTTTTGAGATCGCCTTTTGCTGGAATTGATTTACTTGCTAATTGTTTAACTTCGTCGTGGTACCAATACATCGTTCTGTGTTTTTGCAAAGATGCTATCTTTTTTTTGAATTTATATGAAGACCGTGTTAAATATCTACCAATTCTCAGTATTTAGGTTGTTAGCAGTCAGCGAGTTTTCTATTTCGGATATTACTTTTAGAAGCTTTGTATCTATTTGGTTGAGCACTTCGGTTGTTATACGTCGAATGGTTTTACGAGCCAAAACCACCCTTTCTTGTTCTTTTTGGAAGTTTTCGATGCTGGTTTCTACTGTTGCACCCTCTTTGATTTCGATGAGATTGATGTTGTTTATTTCAATTTTATATTTCCCATTCTTAAACTGTAGGTTAAGTTTGTAGTTGATGTTAAAAGTGAAAGGTTCACTTAGTTTGTTGTAGGCGTAGAGAAACGAAAAACTGCCACGGTCGGCCAGTTGGGTGTTTACGTCATCGATTAAATAATGGTCATCGCCAAATTTTTGCTTGGTCCATTTTTTAGCAAGCATGTATAATTGTATGTCGTTTAGTTGAGGAGCTTCTACGATGCGAGTATAGGCGTATCGTTCGTTGATACTGTCGTAGGGCATGTTGATAGTCTGATTAGTTTTACGAGCAGCCGAAAGTGAGCTTGCGATTATAATTAGAAATAATGCAGTTCCTAATGTCGATTTAAGATTGTTCATAAGTAAGTGATTTGAAATGGTTTTGTTTTGTGTACCCAAAAATAGACAGAATGAAATGAAAATGCAATAATATTAACGTAAATTATACAATGATGTTGCAGCTGTTTTGAACCCATTACTCTTGTTTACGTTAGTGGATTTGACTTTAGAACTTTATTTTTTTGTATAAATATAAAAGTAGTAGGATAGGTAGAGGATAGGTAGAGTATAGGTAGAGGATCATCGGAGCATTGATAGGTAAATAGTAGGAATAAAATGAATTCAAATTATATATAAATACAGGTATTCTGTATTTGTATGCGTTAATAAGGGCTGATATTAGCTCTATGTTTTTATGCTCAATTTCCTTTGATGCATTAAGTAGTAGTTAAAAATACGAATAATGTTTGCTTAAAAATGCATTTATGGTTTTAAATAATTGTCATGCTTTTAAATGCAATACCTAGGTGTATTTTCAAAGTATGATTCAAGGATGGGGAAAAAGCAGTTGTACAAATAAACAACTTGTTGTTTATTGTGTTTTGGTAAGTATATGTTAGAAAATCAATGATTTATTTTTAATGATTTAAACTGTAGCTAGGTTCTATTTTGTATTTGTTTGTTTAAAAAATATGTTCGTTTTTGTTCTAGCTGTTGTGTTATTTTCTTTGAATGCACTCTCTAATAAAACCAATATGTCGCTGTTTTTATACATCGCTTTGTCTATTTGACAATTTAATAAATATTAAATTGAAGTAGCCATGTTTGTGTGTTCATGTTTTTTATTACCTTTGCGCCGTTTTTTAAGACAATTGTGTGATCTCCTCTGATTGATTGTTTTTTTAAGTGTTTTAAAAATCGTAGTTTTTTAATGATTTTGTCTAATTTAGTTGACGATTTTTTTTCTTGTGAAAACTGTAAAAATTTTGTATTATTCTTTAGCGTCAGTCTTATTAATTGTCGCTTTTTGTTGTTCATTTCTAAAATCAGTTTCATGTATTGTTAATGAAAACGATTTTGATACTGCAAAAAATAATACAGTCGAACTTTGGTATGTTGATGATACCGAAGATTCAAATACATCCTATTTTACAGAATTCGTACATGTAAATTACTGCTCTCAATATAGTTATCGGATTTTAAAGTCTGATAATTACAATCGAATAGTATCATATACTTTGTTCGCTGACAATGTGTATAAAAATTCATCGCTTTTAAACAGCACTAACTCCTCTATTAAATCAAAATCAGGTTTTTATTATCTGAATTTGTGTAAAATGCTTATTTAGAATTTAGGCATGTGTAGAATGATTGTATTAGAAATACAATTGTTATTTTTTAGACTCCCACTTTTTACCCCAGATTATTTGTAGTTCATTAATTGCTAAGTGAATAGTATTTGATGCTCAATTGTTGTTGCAAATTAACATTTTGTTTTTTTGTTAAATGTATTGTTGTTTAAAATTCACTTTTCATGTTTTTGGAACTGTTTATAATAAATGATTTTCATTTTAAACAATGAAAATTCTTAGTTTTTTATTTTTTTTTGAGCTAATTTTTATCTGTTCCAAATTGTATTAAATTTTTTCTGTTTGTTTTATTAAATTAAAATTATTCATTTAAATCGATTTTCAAAAAGAAATCATGGAAAAAGTAAAGAAAAACAAAGTTAAAGGTGTTAATTCATCTAGTATGATTATGATAGCTTGTTTAGGCTTAGCTATCGCTATTTATTATTTCATTTTAGGTAATCCAGCCAACTTCGTAAACAACGATCCTAACAATCACCCACTTGATGGTAATTTCCTAGGTATGATTTACAAAGGGGGTATTATTGTACCAATTATTCAAACTTTATTGTTAACTGTGTTGGCATTAAGTGTTGAACGTTTTTTTGCAATTAAAAAAGCCGAGGGTAAAGGCAACCTTACTCAATTTGTACACGACATCAATGCAGCTTTATCAACTGGAAACATTGCAGATGCTAAAGCTATTTGTACAAAACAACAAGGTTCAGTTAGTAATGTAGTAGCTAATGCATTAACTAAATATGAGCAAGTAGAAAAAGATTCATCACTTTCAAAAGAACAACAAATTCTTGCTATTCAAAAGGAAATTGAAGAGGCTACTGCACTTGAATTGCCAATGTTAAGCCAAAACTTACCTATTATCGCTACCATTACTACATTAGGTACTTTGATGGGTCTTTTAGGTACTGTAATTGGTATGATTCGTTCGTTTGCTTCGTTAGCTGGTGCTGGTGGTACCGATTCTATTGCACTTTCACAAGGTATTTCTGAGGCTTTGATTAATACTGCATTTGGTATTGCTACAGGTGCATTGGCAGTTGTTTCTTATAATTACTTTACAAGCCGTATTGATAGTATTACCTATTGTATCGACGAAGTTGGCTTTAGCATCGTAAGTACATTTGCAGCTTCACACAAATAATCAAATACAGTAAATATGTCAAAAGTTAAAGTTGCGAGGAAAAGTACAACCATCGACATGACTGCCATGAGCGATGTTACTGTACTTTTGCTTACGTTCTTTATGTTAACATCTACTTTTGTACAAAAGGAGCCTGTTCAGGTTGCAACACCTGCATCGGTTTCGGAAATTAAAATACCAGAATCAAATATTCTACAAATTTTAATTGATCCGAAAGGCAAGGTTTTTTTAAGCCTCGACAAACAGGATGACATGGTAGATGTGCTAGAGACGGTTGGTGAGGAGTATGGTGTGAAATTTACAGCCGAAGAGGTAACAAAATTTAAAAAGTTACAAACTTTTGGTGTACCAGTAGCAGACATGAAGGCCTTTCTTGCTCTAGAAACTGCAAAGCAGGATGCGCTATTAATGAACTATGGTGTTCCTACTGATAGTGTTGATAATCAATTTAAAGTTTGGGTTAAAAGTGCTCGCGCAGCAAACCCCGATTTGCGTATTGCTATCAAAGCCGATCGTGAAACACCCTATAAAGTTATTAAAAGTGTGATGTCATCATTGCAGGATCTGAGAGAAAATAGATATAATTTAATTACAGCGCTTAAGAAAAACTCAAATTAATAAAAATGGCAGAAATTCAAAGTAATGAGGGTGGCGGCGGAAAGAAAAAGGGTGGTAGTAAACAAAAGAAAATGAGTGTACATGTGGATTTCACACCGATGGTGGATATGAACATGTTATTAATCACTTTCTTTATGTTATGTACCTCGCTTAGTAAGCCACAAACAATGGAGCTCAGTATGCCGAGTAACGATAAAAACGTAAATAAAGATCAGCAATCGGAAGTAAAAGCTTCTAAAGCGTTGACCATTTTGTTGGATAAGGATAATAAATTGTATTATTTTGCGGGTCAACCTGATTATAAAAATTATAATTCTTTGAAAACGTTATCTTACGATGCTAAAAATCAGAATAGTATTCGTTCTCTCTTGATTTTGCGTAATCAAGATGCATACTCGAAAATTCAATTGCTTAAAAAGGAGAAAATTGATTTGAAAATTTCACAAGATACTTTTTCGGCAAGAGCTTCTCGAATTAAAAATGGAAAAAACACACCTGTTGTGATTATTAAAGCAACAGATGGGGCTACGTACGAAAACTTAGTGGATGTACTTGACGAAATGCAAATATGCAATATCGGAAAATATGTAATTGATACTATTTCTGCTGGCGATAAACTTTTAATGCGAAATAAGGAATCTAATGGTGCTGTAGCACAGGGACAAGCAAATTAATTTGCATAAAAAATCAGTAAAGTATGTCGAAAATTGATTTAACTACCCTTGAATGGCTTGAGCTCATTTTTGAAGGTAAGAATAAAAGTTATGGGGCTTATGTGTTGCGTAAAGAGTCTGGCAAACGTCATAATCTTGCAATTATCATTATTGCTGTTATTGCAATTATTGGTTTTAGTATCCCCAAATTAATTGAAATCGCAAAGTCTAGTCAACGTGAAGTTGTAACTGAGGTTACTACTTTGTCGAAGTTAGATAAAGCAGCAGAGGTAAAACAGGAAATTAAAAAGCCTGTAAATATGGAACCACCACCTCAGGTTAAGAGCTCTATAAAGTTCGTAGCTCCTGTTATTAAGAAGGACGAAGAGGTGAACGAAGAAAACGAAATAAAGAGTCAAGAAGAACTTAACGAAACGAAGGTAGCTATTTCTATTGCCGATGTAAAAGGTAATAACGAAGATACTGGTGTGGATATTGCTGACGTAAAAGTGGCAGTAACACAAGAAGTAGAAGAGAAAGTTTTTGAAGTAATTGAACAAATGCCGACCTTTCCAGGTGGTGAAGAGGCATTATTTAAATTTCTATCTGATAACGTTAAGTATCCTGTTATAGCACAAGAAAATGGTATACAGGGTAGAGTAATTGTTCGTTTTGTTGTTACAAGCAAGGGAATTGTTGAGCGTGCAGAGGTAGTTCGTTCTGTTGATAGTTCTTTGGATAAAGAAGCTATCCGTGTTGTGAAATCGATGCCTAAATGGATTCCAGGTAAGCAAAATGGAGAAAATGTATCGGTATGGTTTACCTTACCAGTAAACTTTAGATTACAAAACTAGTTGTTTTTATGCGTAAACATATCAAATTGATTTACCTTATAACATCTGTGATTATATTATCCTTTTTTTCATGTTCGCGTGAAAAAAAGGATAAATACACAGATACATTAACTGAGGGTGTTATTCAGGTAGCAGTTGACGAAACTTTTGCGCCTATTTTGGAGGATGAAATTTTAGTTTTTGAATCTGTAACACCAAAGGCGGGAATTGTTCCTATCTTCACTACCGAAGGTCATGCTATTGAGCTATTGTTAAAAGATAGTGTTCGTCTGGCTATAACCACTCGTCCATTAAACAACAAAGAGGAAGAATCCTTAAAAGCACGCAAATTTCAACCTCGGCTTTATCGCTTAGCGTCTGACGCCATTGCTTTGGTTGTAAATAATTCGAATCCAGACTCATTGATCACGGTAGATCAGTTGCGTCAAATTTTAACTGGCGAAGTTACTAATTGGAATCAAATCTATCCGAATTCAAAACTCGGTAAAATAGTTACTGTTTTTGATAATCCAAATTCGAGCACGGTTCGTTTTGCAATTGATTCAATTTGCGGAGGAAAGGCAATATCGGCCAACCTGAATGCTCAGAATACAAATGCTGAGGTTTTGGATTACGTAGCTCGTACCCCTCAAGCTCTTGGCTTGGTAGGTGTTAATTGGCTAGCTAGTAAACTCGACACAACGAATTTGAGTTTTAATGATGTAGTAAGCGTAATGTCGGTAAGCAGCGAACCGATTGCAACAACAGAAAATAGCTATAAACCTTATCAGGCTTATCTATTTTATGACTATTACCCACTTACTCGCAATGTTTATATTATAATTAATGATCCTCGAAGTGCATTGCCTTCAGGATTCACTTCTTTCTTAACATCACAAAGAGGCCAGAGAGTAATACTTAAAGCAGGCCTCGTGCCAGCCACACAGCCTATTCGGGTTGTACATGTGAATGATTAATATGCTCAATTAGAAATCGTATTTAAATAAAAATTAAGATTAAAATGAAATTAAGAGTTTTGTCACTATCGTTTTTTTGTATTAGCTTTTTATCTGCTTTTGCAGGTCAAGGAGTTCTATATTATAAATCTGGTATTTATGATATTGCCAAAAGTAAGCTTAAACAAGAGCTTTTGCTCGATAACAAAGCAGAAGCTTGTTATTATTTAGGAAATATTTATTTTGTTGAAAACAAAAAGGATTCAGCACGCTTTTATTTTAACGAAGGTTTAGCTGCTAATCCACAATACATGCAAAATAGCATCGGACTAATTATGCTTGATATGAATGGTTCGGAACCGAAACAAATAACATCAAAAATGGATGTTATTCTTAAAACGAATAAAAAGAATATTGAATTGCCTATAGCTGCGAGTTATGCATTTCTTTATACTAATAACATTGAACAAGCGAATTTATATCAGAAATTGGCTCAGAAGATTAATCCTAAAAGTCCAAGTTTATATTTGTTAAAGGGTGATATTGTTGCAGGCACTAATTTAGGTGAAGCTTGTGCAAATTATGAAACGGCGATACTATATGATGCTAATTGCGTTGAAGCCTATTTTAAATATGCACGGGTTTACAAAAAAATGAATCCAAAACAAGCTACTGATAAACTTTTGAGTTTAAAAAGTATAAGTCCTGATTTTAATGTGATTGACCGTGAATTAGGTGATATCTATTACACAACTAATGATTTTGCAAATGCTGCTAAATATTACGAAATGTATTTAAAATCAGGCAGCTCAACAAATGTTGCTGATTTAACAAAATATGGAATGACACTGTTCTTGAATCATGAGTTTGTTAAGTCTTTAGAGGTTGTTAAACTTGGTTTACAAAAGTCAGAACGTAATCCTGCTTTTAATAGGTTAGCAATGTATAATAATGTAGACCTTAAAAATACGGATGAGGCATTGAAAGCTGCCGATTTATTTTTCAACAAATCGGAGAAACCTGATTTTTCGTACCTCGATTTCCGTTATTATGGACAGGCATTGAAAGATGCAAAGAAATTTGATCTTGCTGTTGTACAATATCAAAAAGCATTGGAGTATGACGCTACAAAAGTAGAGTTGTGGAAAGACGTGTCAGATATGTACTCTGAGTTAGGTAAATTTGGTGAAGCTATCACCTCGTATAAAAAATACCAAAGTCAACTTCCTGAGAAACAACAGGTTTTAGCCGATGTTAAAATTGCTTTAGGTAAATTGTACTACAGTCAGGGTAACGATAGTACAGCATCATCGGAACTAAAACAGTCATCGCTTATGACCGCAGATAGTATTTTTGCCGCTGTTGCATTGATAGAACCTGGTGTATATAGAGCAAATTTTTGGAGAGCACGCGCTAATGCCGCCCTTGACCCAGAAACTACCTTAGGTTTAGCAAAACCATATTACGATTTAACAGTTGCTTTGGTTGCACCTAAAAATGATGCACGATTCAATTCGGTACTTGTTGAATGTTATAGCTATTTGGGCTATTTTACAATGTTAAAAAAGGAGTATTCAACATCACTTGAGTACTGGAATAAAATATTAGTTATCAATCCGGCTAATACAACTGCCAAAAAAGCGATAGCAGGTATCCAAGTTCCAAAGAAAAAGTAAATGTCATTTATAAAGATTTATACCAATGAATAATGTATTCAAATCATTAAATCAGATGTATTATTTGATTTATACGCTTATTATTCTTTTTACAATAACAAGCTATTTTCTCAATTTGAATTTTGTTGTTGATGTTGAAATGAGTGAAATTACAAAGTATTCATGGTTGGGCATACATGTTTTTTTAACGCTTATTGCCTTTTTAAGCTTTGTGTATCTCCTTTTATTTGTCAATAAATCGAATTCGGATCAGCCTTTGTTGGTTCGTCGATCTAAGTATCTTCAAATCGCAAAGGTTCGATTAAGCCTCATCGGGTTAAGTTTAATGCTTGGAGTCGTTCTTTTATATTTGATCCGTTCCGAAATTGTTTTGTATTCAATTGCTGTTTCGGGTTTATTGTTGCTTTTTAGTAAACCCAACGAAGCCCGAATTAATGATTTTTTATCAGAGTAAATTTATATTCGCATGACAAATTCTGTTGCAGCACATTATAACAAGGCCTTTACAACTGTAGGGGCCATTGTTACATTAGGGATTGTTTATGGTGATATTGGCACCTCTCCCTTGTATGTTATGAAAGCGATTTTAGGTGCAAATGCACTTTTCGATACGAATTATATTCTGGGTGCCATTTCGTGTATTTTTTGGACCTTAACGCTCCAAACAACAGTAAAATATGTGCTCATTACGTTAAGGGCCGACAATAAAGGTGAAGGGGGTATTTTAGCTCTTTATGCTTTGGTACGTAAAAGCAAGAAAAGGTGGTTGTATTTAATTGCTATACTCGGTGCGAGTACCTTAATTGCTGATGGAATTATTACCCCGTCAATTACCGTGGTGTCAGCTATTGAAGGATTACAGGGAATGTATTCGCAAACGCCTGTTGTACCTATAAGTATTGGTATTATAACCGCGTTGTTTTTTATCCAACAGTTTGGTACGAATATTATTGGTAAGTCTTTTGGCCCCATTATGTTTATTTGGTTTTCAGTTTTAGCAGTGCTAGGTGTAATTCAAATAGCTTCTTTACCTTCAATTATTAAGGCGCTCAATCCCTACTATGCCATTAATTTGCTAGTGAATTATCCGAATTGGTTTCTTATTTTAGGAGCCGTTTTTCTATGTACTACAGGTGCCGAAGCTCTGTATTCGGATTTAGGGCATTGTGGTATTCAGAATATTCGCATTAGTTGGGTGTTTGTTAAAATAACGCTGTTGTTAAATTACTTGGGTCAAGGTGCTTGGATTTTGACGCATAGTTCTGAAATTAACTCTGCAACGAATCCGTTTTATGCCATTATGCCTGCAGGCTTTTTACCTTTTGGTGTTGCGTTGGCTACGGCGGCTGCTGTAATTGCTAGTCAGGCTCTTATTAGTGGGTCGTATACAATTTTCAGCGAGGCTATGAGTCTTAATTTTTGGCCTCGACAATTGATTAAATATCCTACAAAGCTCAAAGGCCAAATGTATATTCCTTTTGTGAATGGCTTTTTGTATGTTTTTTGTGTGTTGATGGTATTGTTTTTTCAAAGCTCATCTAAAATGGAGGCTGCATATGGTTTATCAATTACGATAACGATGCTAATGACAACTTTACTTCTTACTTCTTATTTAAGATCTAAAAAAGTAAAGACTTACTTCTTGTATCCTTTTATTGCCTTGTTTTTGGTTATCGAAATTTCATTTTTCAGTGCCAATATGTTTAAGTTTATGCATGGTGGCTGGGTAACAGTATTGCTTGCTGGATGTATTTCTATTGTTATGTTGGTCTGGTATAATGCGAGAAGGATTAAGAATAGGCACATGCAGTTTGTGAAAGTTGAACCATTTTACGAAACTTTGTCGGACTTAAAGTTGGATCATTCGATACCCAAATATGCTACTAATTTGGTTTACATTAGTAAGGCTAATTTTTCGCATGAAATTGAAAACAAAATTATTTATTCCATATTGAATAAGCAGCCCAAGCGAGCTGACCATTATTGGTTCTTACATATCGATTTGATGGACGACCCCAATGCTTTTGAATATACTTTCGAGCCTTTGGTTCCAGGTGTTCTTTATCGCGTTAATTTAAGAGTTGGTTTTAAAATTCAACCAATGATAAATATCTATTTTCGCCAAATAATTGATGAGCTTGTGGCTAATAACGAATTTGATTTACGAAGTAATTACGATTCGTTACGTAAGCATCATATTAATGCCGATTTTAGGTTTATATTAATACACCGTGTGTTTACGTTAAACCAAATTAATGATTTTGGCGAAAAAATTTCGATGTATATCTACAATATTGTGAAACATCTTGGAATTAGTGATTTAAAAGCCTATAATTTGGAAACAAGCAACGTCATTGTAGAGTCAGTGCCATTAATTGTAGATACGAGCTGTAAATTGAAAATAAAACGCGTTCAGGAGTAGTCTTTGCCGTTTTAAGTGGTTTTATTTTACAGGCGTTCAGTTCTTTTGGTTGCTTGTTTTTATTTAATTGTAATTGATGAATAGGACGGTGTAATTTAGATAATTCATTTATTCGTCAGCCTGAAAATTTGTACATTGCTGAATGAATTGTTATACTTAGTATAACCGTTCATTCAGCAATTGCATTTTAGAATACCTTGTTTTCTCACATTTCGATCAACAAGCCTGCTCCGAAGGTAAGGGCAAATAGTAAGGTTGCTAGTGCAAGTTTCCCAAGTTCAGGATATAGCTCGATGGAGTTTTTATAGGTAAATACGGTTTTGAGGTTGAGGGCGAGCAATGGTAACGAGAGTAGAAAGAGCCATTGGGCGTGTGACTGATAGTTGGTGAGGGTGTATGCAAAGGCGCAGCTTACAGCCCCGAGAATAAGTGTTAGGTGGTAGTATTTGGCTTTGGCGGGGCCAAGATAGACTACAAGCGTGTTTTTGTTCGCATTTTTATCGGCCTCGTAATCGCGTAGGTTGTTCATGTTGAGTACGCCCGTGCTAAGCAATCCCATGGCCGATGCGGGTAGGAGTAGAGCCCAATGTGCCGATTGAGCATGCATAAAGTAAGTACCAATAACGCCTACTAAACCGAAAAAGATAAATACAAACAAGTCACCCAAGCCACGATATCCGTAAGGGTTCTTACCCACTGTGTATTTGATTGCAGCCGCAATGGCAGCAAGTCCGAGTGCTGCAAAGAGCAGTATGTTGCCCATGTTAATACCCGCAGTGCCAATGATAATAAGTGAACCACCACTGATAAGGCAAAGTGTGCTAATGGCGATAATGGCTTGGAGCATTCGTTTAGGGCTTATTTCGCCCGCTTGTACCATTCGTTTAGGGCCAATGCGCTCGGCAGTATCTTTTCCATTTACAAAATCGCCATAGTCGTTAGCAAGGTTCGAAAGCACTTGCAGTAGGATGGTGGTAAGTGCCACTAGAGCAAATACCGACCACCGAAAACCACCAGCCGCAGCCGCCAATGCCGAACCCATAATGGTGTTCGACAAGGCGAGTGGTAATGTTTTGAGACGAAAAGCGGCGAGCCAAGATCTTATATTCATTTAAATAGTAAATGGATAAATAGTAACTAATTAGGGCATCTTAGGATATTTCGAGAAATCGGGTTTACGTTTCTCCAAGAAAGCGTGTTTACCTTCTTGTGCTTCCTCGGTCATGTAGTAAAGCATGGTGCAGTTTCCAGCAAGCTCTTGAATACCCGCTTGTCCATCGAGTTCGGCATTGAGTCCAGCCTTGATCATACGTAGGGTGAGTGGGCTGTGTTGCATCATTTCTTGGCACCATTTCACGGTTTCGTCTTCAAGCTGGTCGAATGGCACTACGGTGTTTACTAAGCCCATTTCCAAAGCTTCGGCAGCTGAGTACTGACGGCAGAGGAACCATATTTCGCGTGCTTTTTTCTGACCCACAATGCGTGCAAGGTAGGATGAACCAAATCCTGCGTCGAAACTACCCACTTTAGGGCCTGTTTGTCCGAAGATAGCGTTTTCAGATGCAATGCTTAAGTCGCAAACCACGTGTAATACATGTCCACCACCAATGGCAAATCCGTTAACCATAGCCACTACTGGTTTAGGCATACTACGAATGAGTTTTTGCAAATCCAATACATTCAGACGTGGAATACCGTCTTTACCAATATAACCTGCTGTTTGTTTCACGTTTATATCGCCGCCACTACAAAATGCTTTGTCGCCTTCGCCAGTAAGAATGATGGTTGCCACATCCTGACTATCGCGGCAAAATACCATTGCTTCAATGATTTCCTTAATGGTATCGGGCGTAAAAGCGTTGCGGTAACGTGGGCGGTTGATGGTGATTTTGGCGATGCCTTCGAAATATTCAAATTTAATTTCTTCGAATTCTTTAATGCTTGTCCAGTTTCTCATAATGATGATGTTGCTTGAGCCTTTTAGGGCTTGTTTGATATAGTAAGTATTATTTTTTTATCTGTTCAAAATATCTTTTATAATTTTCTGTGTTCAAATCAGCATCCGTAAAAACCTCCAAAACCGTTGCTTTTGTAGTTTCTAATAGGGTATTGATGCTGTTTGAAATATCTTCCGTTTTGTGGCAAACCAAATAATCCAATCCGTGAGCTTCCACAAGCGATTTGATATTTACATGATGTGGCGTAGTGAAAAAATCCAAGCTATTTTTCATTAATTCTTTGTCGCCAATAAAACGAAAAATGTTTCCGCCATTATTGTTCATCACGATCAGTTTAAAATTTGTGCCAATGTAATTGTTCCACAATGCGTTTGAGTCGTATATGAACGATACATCGCCCGAGAGTAGGAGTGTGGCTTGTTTCGAAGCATACGCATAACCCGCTGCAGTGGATGTGCTCCCGTCAATGCCCGATGTGCCTCGATTGCAGATGTAGGTCAAATCTGGACGTGCCGGAAATAACTGTGTCCAACGAACAGAAGTGCTGTTTGACAGATGCAGTGATGTGTTTGTGGGCAGTTGCGAAAGTAGTTGCACCACAAGATCTATGTCTGATATCACCCCCGTTTCGCGCTGGCAATTTTGAATAAATGCAACATGATTCGTTAAAACGGCATTGTATTCAGAAGCATACGTTTCGGCATAATTGCTTGTAGTTGTGGCAAACGGCATTTTGCCTAAGCTCTCCGTTGCATAGCCCGGGATTATGGTTGTGAGACTATTGTAGGTGTCTACATAGGGCATCGACGATTCGAGCTGCCATTGCTCGATGGCTTGGTGTTTGCGTAAAAATATTTTTAACTGTTTGCAGATAACCGAATGTCCAATAGTGATTACTAAATCAGGCTCAAACTCGACCTGATTGTGTTGTGCGTTAATGCGTGAAAACAGGGATTCGGGTTGTGTTATTATGCTGTTACCTGTGATGTTCGACAGGTTTTCGGCAATTACAACCACATCTGGTTCGTTTGCTAGTTGCTGAGCTAGTTGGTTTAAACAGTTGTTTTTAGCAAAGACGCCAAAAATAACCATCTTGCGTTTGTGTTTTAACCAAGTTTGTTGTAGCTGTATTAAACTTTCGTTGTCAATAACAGACTTAGCCGCTATGCTTTTAATAATTTTTGGATTTGAATGCGAGTCAGGTAATGCCGTATATATAGGTTCGCGCAAGGGTACATTTATATGTACTGGGCCTTGTGGGTATGCCACTGCACTGCTTATGGCTTGTGATAGTTGACGGTTGCAAAATAGTAAATCGGCATCTGTAACAGTTTCTGTAGGCAGTTCGAAGCTCGCTTTTATGTAGTTAGCAAAAATGTTCGTTTGTCTTAGTGTTTGTCCGTCGGCCTGATCAATAAGTTCAGCAGGGCGGTCGGCTGTAAAAATGAGTAGAGGTAGGTTTTGATAATAAGCCTCGGCAATTGCTGGAGCGAAATTCAACACAGCTGTTCCTGAGGTGCAAACAAGTGCTACCGCTTCGCCACTTTGCTGGGCTATGCCAAGGGCAAAGTAGGCTGCCGAGCGTTCGTCGGTAATGCTTAGGCATTCAATGTCGGGATGGGCAGTGAATGCGAAAATAAGAGGAGCATTACGCGAGCCTGGAGCAATAATGACCTTGCTTATGCCGTGTTGCGCACAAATTTCAGCTATGTTTTTTATCCCTTGTCGGAAGTGGGGCATATTTTTTATTTTTTATTGTAGGTTAAACTAACGATGCCGTTGTCAAACTTATTTACACTATCAAGATCCCACGACGATTCAATGGATTTATCGGGGAATAAAGGTATTCCTTCGCCTAAAATAATAGGAGCAATTGAAATGATCATTTTGTCGATTAAATTATTGCGAAGAAAATAGTTTGCTAATTTACCTCCGCCAACTAGCCAGCAGTCAAGTGTCGACTCTTTTTTTGTTTTATGAATAAATGAATCTATATCCGTATTTATTACGTACGTATTTGGGGTTGAAGGGCTGAACTCTGAATCGCTTGTTACAACAAAAGTTTTGTTGTCGGCATATGGCCAGTCTATTCCAAATCCCAAAATTTCATTGTAGGTTGTTTTTCCCAAAACTATTGTTTCAATAGACTTTAAAAAATCGGCATAACCATAATCCGAGTTCTCGGTAGTTGGCAAATTTTCCAACCAATCGAGTTTTCCATTGGTACGGGCAATAAATCCATCAATGCTTGTTGCAATATAAAGAATAACTTTGCTCATGTTTATTCGTTTTTATAGTTGAAATAAACGGTTTTTTGATGCTTATTGTTGTCCGATTTTATATTGAAATAGACTAATTCTCAAATTATTCGTCTATTTTTTGTCCGTATTTACGCCATTTGTCAATCAACTCCTGCATGTCGTTCGGCAATTCGCTATTGAACATCATATATTCGCCAGAAGTTGGATGTACAAAGCCGAGTTCTTTAGCATGTAAAGCCTGTCGAGGGCATAGGTAGAAGCAGTTTTTTACAAAAGCCTTGTACATGGCAGTTGTATTTCCTTTCAATATAATATGTCCTCCATAACGCTCATCGTTAAAAAGCGTATGGCCAATATGTTTCATGTGTACACGTATTTGGTGTGTGCGACCTGTTTCGAGTCGGCATTCAACAAGCGATGTGTATCCAAATCGCTCGAGTACTTTGTAATGTGTTACAGCATGTTTTGCAACGGGGTTTTCTCCATCAGGGAATACCATGAACTGCATTCTGTCCTGGGGGTTACGCGCTAATGCTCCAATTATGGTGCCTTCGTCTTGCTTAACATTTCCCCACACTACTGCTTGGTAGCGACGATGGGTCGTTTTGTCGAAAAACTGTTTTCCGAGATGCGTTTTAGCATGTGGTGTTTTAGCGAGTAAGAGCAATCCCGATGTATCTTTGTCAATCCGGTGAACGAGTCCAATGCGCGAATCGTTGATGTCGTATTCGGGGCGATCTTTAAGGTGCCAAGCTATAGCATTGAGTAATGTGCCATCAAAGTTACCAAAGCCCGGGTGTACCACTAGGCCGGGTTGTTTGTTTACCAAAATAATATCATCGTCCTCGTACACAATATCAACCGGAATGTCCTGAGGATATATTTTAAATTCCGTACGTGGATATTCGAGGTGAATGGTGATAATGTCGAGAGGCTTAATCCGATAGTTTGATTTGACACTTAAGCCATTGACACGTATGTTGCCTGCATCAGCAGCATCTTGTATGCGATTACGCGATATGCCCGACATTAAGTTGACTAGGTGCTTGTCAATGCGAATCATTGTTTGTCCCTTGTCTACTATAAAGCGATAGTGCTCGAAAACCTCATTAGCGGAATTTTCGTGCTCTATTTCATCATCTTCTATCTCTTCTAAATATTCGTCAGCCACGGTTGTTGTTGTTTATTGTTTTCGTATCTACAAGTGTTTTTTTTTACATGTGTTTAAATCAACTTCTAGTGTCTGTAACTTGCGTTGAACTGTCCCCCTCTCCTCAAGGAGAGGGGCTAGGGGTGAGGTCGAATTCTCAAATTATAAAGAATCTACCATAATCTAAATCCACCTCACCCCAACCCTCTCCTCAAGGAGAGGGAGCAAGAGCGGTGAAGGGTTTTACCGACTAGAACTTAAATGACAACATAGAAATAATCTAATTTCTATAATCTGTAACCTGTTGTTTGTGGATTAGTATATTCAATTATTTTTTTTTCAATTTTTGTAAAGTGTAATTTATTCAATTAGAAAAAATCCTCTTCAACTTCATTCTCTTTTTTATCTTCTTCAAATACTTTGTTAAGCATAGATTTATCTTTCGATAGCCAGATATCTATACGAGTGCCCGCTGGTAGGGTTTGACCAGCAGCAGGTCGTTGGCGATAAATAATGTATTCGCTTTCGCGGCCTCGTGGTGCAACGTCGAAGTCCATCGATCCTAAAACCATGGTGGCTTCAATGGCTTGGTTGCGAGCCTCCTCTATACCCATGCCCTTGAGAGATGGCACAATGGTGTCCTGAGCGCCAATGCCGCTACCCACAACAAGTGTAACATAACTTCCTTCGGGAATGCGGTAACCAGCTGTAATGCTTCGTCCCTCGTATTTTACATCTATCACAAGGTCTTTGTATTCCGATGGGGTGTATTGCACATTATCAACATTTATACCTTGCGACTTAAGCATGGCATCCGCCTGACGGTACGAAATGTCGTAGATTTCGGGAAGTGCAGTCTTTCGCATTTGGCGCGAGTTGATAATGATATAAACAGGTCTGTTGCTTTTAATTTGTGAATTAGGCGCGGGGCTTTGTTCAATGATGGTCCCCGGTTTTTTATTGCGCACATATACCGAATCGACCACCTGAGCGTATAGGTTGTGGTTTTGAAGCATCAATTCGGCCTCTTCCATGTACATGCCTTTTAGGTCGGGCACGGTTTCGGTATGTCCGTGTTGTGTGTAAATATCCACCAAGTAAAGTGATATCCACGACAGTGCAACAAGTATTGCAGTAGCAAGTAAAATGCGTTTAAGAATAAAGCCGCCGAGTGATTCGGACCAGAATTTTTTAAAATCCATAGATGTTGATGTGTGAATTTTTTAGAGCCTAACTAGCTAGTCGTGTGTCAAAATGAGTGCCAAAATTAAATAAAAAATAGCAACTACGAATGGCTTGAAATAAAAAAAGTAAAAACTTCTGTCGAGGTCTTTACTTTTTTTATTCTTGTTGAAGCAGAATCGTTACGCTTTGTGACGTCCTTCATCGGCAACGGTAAGTTTTGCTCTACCTTTAGCGCGACGGGCTGCTAATACGCGACGTCCGTTGGCACTTGCCATTCTCTCACGGAATCCGTGTTTGTTTCTTCTCTTTCTTTGCGAAGGTTGAAATGTCCTTTTCATTGCTTATGATGTTTTTGTTGTTTTTTTCATTTCTGAATTCGGACTGCAAAAATAGTAGTTTTTTTTGAATTGACAAACTGTTCTGTATTAAATCTTCTTCTTTTGTATATTATTCTTTGGTCTGTCATTTTGTCACCCGTGTTGGTTTGGCATTTTTTTTGACTAATGCCTGCCTGTTGATAGTGCTAAATGCATTATTATCAAACCGAAAAATTTTTATAAATAACGAATCAATAATTTAATAGTACAATGGCAAAAGGAAACATTGGGGTGACGAGTGATAATATATTCCCCGTTATTAAAAAGTTTTTGTATAGTGATCACGAGATTTTTTTACGTGAATTAGTGTCGAATGCAGTAGATGCAACGCAGAAGTTGAAGACATTAGCCTCCGTAGGCGAATATAAAGGGGAACTTGGTGAGTTGAAAGTGACGGTATCGGTTGATAAAAACAAAGGTACGCTTACTATTTCCGATCGTGGTATTGGTATGACAGCCGACGAAATTGAGAAATACATTAATCAAATAGCTTTTTCGGGTGCTGAAGAGTTTCTTGAAAAATATAAAAACGATGCCCAAGCCATAATTGGCCATTTTGGTTTAGGGTTTTACTCATCGTTTATGGTGTCGAAAAAAGTGGAAATCTTCACCCAATCGCACAAAGAAGGTACAGTAGCACAACACTGGTCGTGTAAAGGTGATCCCGAATACACATTGGAAGATACCATCAAGTCTGATCGCGGTACCGACATCGTACTACACATTGATGATGAAAACAAAGATTTCCTTGAAGAATCAAAAATTCAAGAACTTCTTACGAAATACTGTAAGTTTTTACCAGTAGAAATTGCATTTGGCAAGAAAAAAGAATGGAAAGATGGTAAAAATGTTGAAACCGATGAAGATAATATCATCAACAACCCTAGCCCAGCGTGGACTAAAAAACCAGCCGACTTAAAGGATGAGGATTATAACAACTTCTACCATGAGTTGCACCCAATGGGCGAGGATCCACTTTTCCACATTCACCTGAATGTTGATTATCCTTTTAACTTAACAGGTATTTTATATTTTCCAAAAATAAAAAACAATATCGACATGCAACGCAACAAAATACAGTTGTATTGCAATCAGGTTTTCGTAACCGACCATGTCGAGAATATTGTTCCTGAATATCTTACTTTGCTTCATGGTGTTATCGACTCACCAGATATTCCATTAAATGTATCGCGTAGTTACTTGCAAAGCGATGGTAATGTGAAGAAAATTTCGAGCCACATCACCAAAAAAGTAGCCGACCGCTTGGCCGAAATCTTTAAATCCGATCGTCAAAACTTTGAAGACAAATGGGATAATCTAAAAGTATTTATCCAATACGGTATGTTGAGTGACGAGAAGTTCTACGAACGTGCCGAAAAGTTTGCTCTACTTAAAAATGTAGATGGTAAGTACTTTACCTTCGAAGAGTACAAAGCACTTGTTGGCGAAAATCAAAAAGATAAAAATGGCGATTTGATTTATTTATACGCAAACAGTGCCGACGAGCATTATAGCTATATTCAAGCAGCCAAAGACAAAGGCTACGATGTGCTGATTATGGATGGACAGTTGGATGTTCACGTAGTAAGTCAGTTGGAGCAGAAGTTCGAAAAAACTCGTTTTGTACGTGTTGATAGCGATGTGGTTGATAAAATCATTGAAAAAGACGAAGTTCAGAAAGCCAATTTAACCGATGAACAACGCGATGCGATGGTGACAGTATTCGATTCACAATTGCCAAAGGTAGAAAAAACAAATTTCATTGTTACCTTCGAGCAACTGTCGGCCACTACCAACCCTGTATTTGTAACTCAAAATGAGTTTATGCGCCGTATGAAAGATATGTCGGCCCTGCAAGGTGGCATGATGAGTTTCTATGGCGAAATGCCCGACAGCTACAACCTAGTTGTAAACACAGCGCACCCTGTTATTGAGAAGTTAATGGCCGATGAGCAAGCTGCATGTGAAGCCGAAGTGGCGCCAGTGGCTACCGAGATTGCAGCTATTAAGGCGAAACACGATGCACTAAAAGAAACGCATAAGGATAAAAAAGACGAAGAAATTCCAACGGCTGAAAAAGAAGAGTTAAGTACTTTAAGCCAGCAAATGGAAGAACTTGGCGAAAAGAAAAAAGCTGTTTACCGTAGGTTTGCTGCCGAAAACAAACAAGTTCGTCAATTGATTGATTTGGCATTACTTGCTAACAATATGCTCAAAGGCGAAGCATTGGCTAAGTTTGTAAAACGCAGTGTTGAAATGATGTAAGAATAATGCTTTAAAAGCTTATTTATCTAAACTATAAAAGCTCCATAATCTGCTGTAAGAAGCGATTATGGAGCTTTTTGTTTGTGTTTTTGGTAGATTATTTCTGTTCTGCCGCATTCTTTCGTGCTTTACTATGCTTAATGCTATAGGTGAAGTAGATTAAAATACCGATTGCCATCCAGCCAATAAGTCGAATCCAGGTATCGAGTGGGAGGGAGGCCATTTGGATGAGGCAAACGAGTGCTCCCATGATAGGGACAAATGGTACCCATGGTGTTTTGAAGGCTCGTGGTGCGTTGGGCTCTTTTTTGCGAAGTATAATAATACCTATACATACAATAACAAAAGCGAGCAAGGTGCCTATCGATACCATTTCTCCTAGTAGGCCAATGGGAAAGAAGCCTGCAAAAAAGGCCGATATGGAACCTGTAACGATGGTGGTGACATGGGGTGTATGGAATTTACGATGTGTTTTTGCAAAGCTCTTCCACAGTAATCCGTCTTTGGCCATGATAAAGAAAATGCGTGACTGTCCCATCAATAAAACCAATACCACCGAACTTAAGCCTGCAATGGCTCCAAACTTTACGATGGGTCCGAGCCATATAAATGCGGGGCCAAATTTGTCGATGGCTATAGCAATGGGGGCTGCTACGTTTAAATCTTTGTAGTTAACAATGCCAGTGAGCGTTAAACTAACAGCAATATAAAGTATGGTGCAAACGGCTAGTGAAACTAAAATGCCTATAGGCATGTCTTTTTTAGGATTAATTGCTTCTTGCGATGCCGTGCTTACTGCATCGAACCCGATGTATGCGAAAAATACAACTGCGGCAGCTGATAATATGCCAGTCCACCCGAACTCTCCATAAGTGCCAGTGTTGTCGGGTATAAATGGTACCCAATTGTTCGTGTCGATATGCGAAATGCCGAAGCCAATAAAAAGCAGAATGACGATCACCTTTATAATTACTACTACGTTGTTTAGTTTGGCTGATTCTTTGATTCCGACAACTAGTAGGGCAGTCATTGTAAGTACGATAAATACGGCAGGGAAGTTGATAAATGCGCCCGTTAGATGCCAGCCCTCTTGATTGTAAGCTATGGGGCTTTGGTTGATGCTGTCGGGTACATGTATGCCAAAGTTTTTAAGGAAACTAACCATGTATCCACTCCAACCTACTGCAACTGTTGCTGAGCCAAATAAGTATTCGAGAATTAAATCCCAGCCTATAATCCAAGCAATGAACTCACCCATGGTAGCATAGCCATAGGTGTATGCACTACCCGAGATAGGAATCATAGATGCAAACTCAGCATAACACAATCCAGCAAACATACAGCCAATAGCAGAGATAGTAAATGAAATTGCCACTGCAGGGCCTGCATGTATGGCAGCAGCTGTGCCCGTAAGCACAAATATGCCAGCGCCAATGACAGCTCCTATGCCTAGTAACACAAGATTCATAGCAGTTAGGTGGCGTTTGAGTGAATTGTTATTGTCGGCTTCGTGTTGTAATTCCGACAGCGTTTTGCGAATGAATAAGTTTTTAATCATTATTTTAAAAGTCAAAAATGTGTATTTTTGTAATTGAAATAGCTATAATTGCTTGCAAAAGTACAAAAAAAGTAGCTTTTAGCTAGTAAAATTTGTAAAATTCAAACTTGGATTCATCGAAACTACTCTCCTTATATTTAAAAAACATTAAATTTCGCCTAATAATTGCTAAGTTGGTGAACAATTTAACGGTATCTAAAATAATGAAAATAGGCAACTTATCTCTTATTTTGCAATGTGTAGATTGCAAAAAGGGGGATAGTATGTTTGAAATGTATGTCAATGCTAGTCATTATTTGAAAAAAAAGCATTTCCTTTGCAGCGTTTTTTTTGAGCTAGTAATTCAAAAATATTATGAGCAATCTTTCATTATTTCTTGCCGTATTTCTTGCCGGCGTTATTTTAGTTGTTGCGGGGCTTGGCATCGCAATTTTATTATCACCCAAATCCTATAATTTGCAAAAGGGAGAACCCTATGAATGTGGTATTCCTACCCACGGGACATCGTGGATGCAATTTAAAGCCGGATATTACCTGTATGCCATTTTGTATTTAATGTTCGATGTGGAAGCTATTTTCTTGTTTCCATGGGCAACAGTAGTGCGTGAATTAGGTGTGCAAGGCTTATCGAGTATTTTATTCTTTTTAGTGATTCTAGGATTAGGTTTAGCTTATGCCTGGAGGAAAGGAGTGTTACAATGGAAGTAAAAAATATACATATCAAGAGTATACCTTCCGAAGAGTTTAACGACAATGAACACTTGGAAGAACTGTTGGCTGAGTTAAAAGCGAACGGTGTAAACGTAGTTTTGGGCCAGTTGGATCAAATGATCAACTGGGGACGATCTAATTCTATATGGCCGCTTATCTTTGCTACAAGCTGTTGTGGTATTGAATTTATGGCAGCAGCATCTGCTAATTATGATATTTCGCGCTTTGGCATGGAGGTTACGCGTAACAGTCCACGCCAGGCCGACCTTATGTTGGTGGCTGGTACTATCGTACACAAAATGGCGCCACTTATTAAACGTGTTTACGACCAAATGGCCGAACCTAAATACGTGTTAGCCATGGGTGGTTGCGCTATTTCGGGAGGTCCTTTCAAAGGATCGTACCACGTGGTTGATGGTGTTGATGTTATCTTACCTGTCGATGTGTATGTTCCAGGTTGCCCTCCGCGCCCTGAATCCTTATTTTATGGGTTGATGCAGTTGCAACGCAAGATGAAAATAGAAAAATTTTTAGGAAATAAAGAACGATAGACCCCTAGCCCCTGAAGGGGAATATTTAAGATATGGAAACAATTAAATTGTTAATTCAGAAAAACTTTCCGAATGCTATCGTTTCTGAAGCTGGAAAATTAACTGTGGCTGTTGAACCCAACGAATTACGCGCACTTATTCAGCTACTCTACAAAAACGAAGGTTTACCCTTCGATTATTTGGTTTACCTAATTGGAGGCGATGAAGGTGAAAAATTGGGTGTTACCTACCTGCTGTCATCGTCAGTTGATACGTCGGCTGAGGTGATTGTAAAAACAGCAACTTCCGATCGCGAAAATCCGCTATTATATACTATAACCGATATGTACGAAACAGCTCACCTCAACGAGCGTGAGGTGTTTGCCATGTACGGTATTCGGTTTATCAATAACCCCGACATGCGTCGCTTTTTGTTGAACGACGATTGGGTAGGTTTCCCTATGCGCAAGGATTACAATGCTGACCCTGCGCTCAACCCAATATCGATTGTAAGTAAAGAGATGGTGGATATTGCTCCACGCATTATGGAAACAGCCGATGGATTGGTAGAAGAGACTGTTGATATTTTTGAAAAGGACGATTACATTATTAATATCGGCCCACAACACCCTTCAACACACGGTGTAATGCACTTCCGTACGGCGCTTGATGGTGAAATTGTTAAGAAAATTGACGTCCACAGTGGTTATATTCACCGTGGTATTGAGCGCTTAAGCGAAAATTTAACGTACCCACAAATATTACACTTTACCGATCGTTTGGATTACTTGTCGGCCGGAATCAATCGCCACGCCCTGTGTATGTGTGTTGAAAAAGCAGCTTCGATCGAAGTACCTGAGCGCGCACAATACATACGAACCATTATGGATGAGTTAAACCGCATCAGCTCGCACTTGTTGGCTTGGTCGGCACAAACTAACGATTTGGGTGCAACTACTGCATTTATCTACGGTATGCGCGAGCGTGAACGAGTTTTGGATATTTTCGACAAAACATGTGGTGGTCGTTTGATCGTAAACAATAATGTGATTGGTGGAACGATGTTCGATATTTATCCGGAATTTCAGGCAGATGTAAAGGCATTTATACCTTACATGCGCGAAAAACTAAAAGAATACGATCGTTTCTTTTCGCACAACGTAATTGCTTTGGGTCGTATGATCAAAATTGGAAACCTAAGCAAAGAGGATGCTATTAGTTACGCTGTAACAGGTCCTGCAGGGCGTGCTTCGGGCTGGGCATGCGATGTGCGCAAATACCAACCTTATGCACTTTACGACAAGGTTGAATTTAAAGAAATTATTCGCACCGAAGGCGATTCGTATGCTCGATACATGAACCGATTGGACGAAATAGAAGAATCGCTTAAAATCATTGAGCAACTAATCGACAATATACCTGCCGGCGATTACAAAGCAAAAACCAAAGCGATTATTAAACTTCCCGAAGGGGAATACTTTCAACATGTTGAAGCAGGCAAAGGCCTATTTGGTGTGTATATTGAGAGTCGTGGCGACAAAACGCCCTATCGCTTAAAGTTCCGTTCGCCATCCATGTCGCTTGTTTCGGTGATGCCATTAATCTGTAAAAACGAAAAAATATCCGATTTTATTGGTATTGGCGGATCAATGGATTATGTAATTCCGGATATTGATAGATAAATTCATTTACGATTATTTTATTTACCATTTACTATTTTTCTTTAAAATAAAACATATTCAAGATATGTTTCAAAATTATTGATATGACTCAACCATTCGAACTTGTAAATTTTACAAAGTGGATAGATTCAACCTTACAGGCTCTTTTACCATCATTTTGGGTGTTGGTTGTTGAGCTTTTGTTAGTGGGTATAGCCCTTTTGGGTGCTTATGCCCTTATAGCAATGATGCTTATTTATATCGAGCGAAAAATAACCGCTTTTTTTCAAGCACGTATTGGTCCTAATCGTGTGGGAAAGTATGGTATTTTTCAAACCGTAGCCGATGTTTTAAAAATCTTATTGAAAGAGATTATTCATATTAATAGAGTTGATAAATTCTTATTTTATGCGGCTCCATTCTTTATGATTATAGCCTCTGTACTTACTTTTGGTGCCATTCCTTTTGGTGTTGGCTTGCAGGCACTTGATTTTAATATCGGGGTGTTTTTTGTAACTGCTGTTTCGTCATTGGGTATTATTGGCGTGTTATTGGCCGGATGGTCGAGTAACAACAAGTACTCTATGATTGGTGCGATGCGAAGCGGTGCTCAGTTTGTGAGTTACGAACTTTCGGCCGGTTTTGCACTTATGACAATGGTGGTGCTTACGGGTACCATGCAGTTTAGTGAAATGATTGAAGCGCAACGTTATTGCTGGAATATTTTCAACGGACATATACCTGCTATGGTGGCTTTCTTTATTTACCTCATATCGGGTCATGCCGAAACCAACCGTGGACCTTTCGACTTACCTGAGGCCGAATCGGAACTAACGGCAGGTTATCATACCGAATACTCTGGTTTGCAGTTTGGTTTTTATTACCTGGCTGAATATCTCAATATGTTTATTATTGCGGCCATTGCGGCTACTGTATTTTTAGGAGGGTGGATGCCGTTGCAAATATCGGGATGGGATGCATTTAATCAGATTATGTGGTATATTCCTTCGTACTTGTGGTTTGCAGGTAAAGTGTTTGTGCTCATATTCTTTAGTTTATGGGTGCGTTGGTCCTTCCCACGTTTGCGTATCGACCAATTATTGAACCTAGAGTGGAAGTATTTATTGCCTATCAATTTGATCAATATATTTATTATGGTATTGATGGTGTTGGCTGGTTTTACGTTAACTGATTTATTTAATTAATTACGATGAGGACTTTTAATCAATATACACGCGATTTGTTTGGTGGTATTAAATCGCTTCTAACAGGTTTATCGGTTACATGGAAAGAGTTATGGACACCCAAAGTGACAGCGCAGTATCCCGAAAATCGTAAAACATTGAAAATTTCGGATCGATTTAGAGCAGAGCTTATCATGCCACACGACGAAAACAACGAACATGCATGTACAGCTTGTGGTATCTGTCAAATGAATTGCCCAAACGGTACCATTCAAATTACTTCGCGCATGGTGGAAACAGAAGATGGTAAGAAGAAAAAAGAACTTGATCGCTATACCTATGATTTGGGTATGTGTACTTTTTGCAATCTATGTGTTGAGACTTGCCCTTCGGACGCTATTCAGTTTACAAACAATTTTGAAAATGCCGTTTTTACACGGGCAAAGTTGGTACAAAAGCTAAACGCCGAAGGTTCAAAACTAAGAGCTAAAAAGCCCGCTGCACCGAAACAAGTTGTGTAGATAATTATCACATCATCACATTATCATATCATCACATTATCACATCTGAATTTATGGCACAATTAATTATATTTTACATACTGGCACTGGTTATCGCAGTGTTTTCGGTGATGGCAGTTACATCAACGCGCTTAATCCGTTCGGCTACTTATCTGCTATTTGTACTGTTGGCAACTGCAGGGCTATACTTAATGTTAGGTTATGTGTATCTTTTTGCTGTTCAAACGGCAGTTTACGCAGGTGGTATTATGGTGCTCTTTATCTTTGCCATTTTGTTAACCCAGAAGCCAGGGGAGCGTATTACGCCTGAGCCATTGCGACAACGTCTGCTTTCAATTGTGTTGTCGGTAGTTGGTTTTGCATTTTGCGGACATATTATTTACCATAATATTAATAGAGCATATACCTTGGTTGAAAGCGCCGACATACCAACTAAAAAATTGGGTCTTACGCTGATGGGTACCGAGAAATTTCAATACCTGTTACCATTCGAAGTAATTAGTATCTTATTGCTTGCGTGTATCGTAGGGGGAATAATGATTGCGAGGAAACGGTAAGGGAGGAAGTTTGCAGTTTTTAGAGGCAAGAGGTAAGAGGTAAGAGGTAAGAGGCAAGAGAAGACGTTTGCCGTTTATTATTTTTCATATTTACATTATCATATCATCACATTATCACATTATCACATCAACATATGTACGATTTATTTTCAAATTTCACAACAGGCGTCATTCCGATGGAGGCATACTTAATCGTGAGTCTGATTATGTTCTTTTCTGGAATATATGGCTTTTTGTCGCGTAAAAGTTTATTGATGGTACTAATTTCCATCGAGTTGATTCTTAATTCTGCCGACTTGAATTTTGCGGTATTCAACCGCTATTTATATCCTGGGCAGCTCGAAGGGTTCTTTTTTACGCTCTTCACCATTGCCATTTCGGCTTGTGAAACGGCTGTGGCTATTGCCATTGTGATTAATATCTATCGCAATTTAAATAATGTGGAAGTAGATAGCTTAAATCAATTAAAAGAATAGGCCCCCTAATCCCCCTTCCGATACATCGGAATAAACGGCGCGGGACTTAAAGACGCATTATTATAAAAATACATTTATACATGGAATACACTCTTTTAATATTAATACTACCACTGCTGAGTTTTGTGATACTCGGATTGGTCGATTCGAAATGGAAACCGCAGGTTGCGGGCACCATTGGTACTGCTGTGTTGAGCACGGTAGCTATTTTATCCTACTACACAGCTTGGATTTACTACAGCACTGCTAATAGCGGTGGCGTATATCAAAAAATCATTCCGTTTAGTACTGAATGGGTTCGCTTTACCGACTATTTACACATCGATTTAGGTATCTTGCTTGATCCTATTTCTGTAATGATGTTGGTGGTTATCAGTACTGTATCGCTTATGGTACATGTTTATAGCTTAAGCTACATGCACGGCGAGAAGGGATTTCAACGTTATTACGCTTCGCTTTCATTATTTACATTTTCGATGTTGGGCCTTGTGTTGGCCACGAACATTTTTCAAATGTATATTTTTTGGGAGTTAGTGGGTGTATCGTCTTATTTACTCATTGGTTTTTATTATACCAAGCCTGAGGCTGTTGCAGCATCCAAAAAAGCCTTTATTGTAACACGCTTTGCCGACTTGGGCTTTTTAATCGGCATCCTTGTTTTATCGTATTATACCAAAACATTCGACTTTGGCACCTTAACCTCTGGCGATGCATCGGTATTTGCAAGCACTACAGGAGTTTCATTTATGGGTCTATCGGTAATGAGTTGGGCTATGGGGCTTATCTTTATTGGTGGTGCTGGAAAATCGGCTATGTTTCCGCTGCACATCTGGTTGCCCGATGCCATGGAGGGTCCAACCCCTGTGTCGGCATTAATTCACGCTGCTACAATGGTGGTAGCTGGGGTTTATTTGGTGGCTCGCATGTTTCCGGTTTACTATGTATATGCTCCTGATGTGTTGCATGGCATTGCTTATGTAGGTGCTTTTACCTCACTCTTTGCAGCTGTAATTGCACTTGTGCAAACTGATATCAAACGAGTGTTGGCTTTTTCAACCATTTCGCAAATTGGTTTTATGATGGTTGCACTTGGTGTATCGGGCTTAGGCGGACATCATGGCTTGGGTTACATGGCTTCGATGTTCCACTTGTTTACACACGCTATGTTCAAAGCATTGCTTTTCCTTGGAGCAGGTTCTATTATCCACGCAGTGCATAGCAACGAAATGGGTCACATGGGCGGTTTGCGCAAATATATGCCCATCACACATATCACCTTCTTGATAGCCTGTTTGGCCATTGCCGGTATACCACCGTTATCAGGTTTCTTTAGTAAGGACGAAATTTTATCAGCCACCTTCGAGTTTAGTCCGATTTTGGGCGGCGTTATGACATTTATTGCAGGTTTAACTGCCTTTTATATGTTCCGTTTGTATTATGGTATTTTCTGGGGAACCGAACACAAACACCATCATACGCCACACGAATCGCCATTTGCTATTACTTTGCCTTTGATTATTTTGGCTACGGTAACTGTTTTTGCTGGATTTATTCCTTTTGGCGAATTTGTAACCAACGATGGCGCTGCCTATCACATCCATTTAAACTGGACAGTGGCTATTACAAGTGTGGTTGTTGCGGTGTTGTCAATAGCTTTGGCAACCATTATGTATCGCAAATCAAGCTCAATTCCTGATAAATTAGCAACAAGCTTTGCGGGCATGCATCGCGCTGCAAGTCGCCGCTTTTACATCGACGAAGTATATTTATTTGTAACTCGCAAAATCATTTACAATGGTATATCGCATCCCATCGCATGGTTCGATCGTCATGTAATTGACGCCACAATGGACGGTTTTGCCTCGGTAACACAATGGACCTCGCTCCGCATTCGCAAAATGCAATCGGGCGATGTACAGGATTATGCTTTTATGATATTGCTTGGATCTTTAATAATAGCTGGGTTGATAATTTTTATTTGATAAATCATGAACTTCTTATCCATTTTTGTTCTTATCCCGTTTTTAATGATGATTGGGTTGTTTTTTGCCAAAAACCGCAATCAGATTAATGCCATAGCTGCTACGGGATCTGTCGTGTTATTGATACTTACTGCCATACTTACATTTATGTATTTAGATGCACGTGCTGCTGGCGATACAGCCCTCATGTTGTTTCGCGCCGATACAGTTTGGTATGCTCCTTTTAATATCCATTATGCAGTGGGCGTTGATGGCGTTTCGGTTGCAATGATCATCCTTACTTCCATCATTGTATTTACAGGTGTTTTTGCTTCGTGGCGTATCGATCCATTACCGAAAGAGTATTTCTTGTGGTTCTTTTTGTTAACCATCGGGGTGTATGGATTCTTTATTTCCATCGATTTATTTACCATGTTTATGTATTACGAAATAGCACTGATACCGATGTATCTGTTGATCGGAATATGGGGGACAGGTAAAAAGGAATATGCTGCTATGAAGTTGACTTTGATGCTTATGGGCGGGTCGGCATTCTTATTAGTAGGTATTTTGGGAATCTATTTCTTCTCGGGTGCCGAAAGCTTAAACATTTTAGATATCGCACAAAAAAGCATACCAGTGTGGGCACAATACTATTTGTTTCCGCTTACATTTATAGGCTTTGGTGTATTAGGAGCTTTATTTCCTTTCCACACTTGGTCGCCCGATGGTCATGCCTCGGCGCCTACAGCAGTTTCCATGCTTCACGCTGGGGTTTTGATGAAACTAGGAGGATACGGAGCTTTCCGTGTAGCCATGTATTTAATGCCCGAAGCTGCGCACGAAATGGCTTGGATCTTTTTGATTCTTACAGGTATTAGTGTGGTTTATGGAGCTTTCTCAGCCGTAGTACAAACCGATTTAAAATACATCAATGCCTATTCGTCGGTAAGTCACTGTGGCTTGGTGCTTTTTGCCATTTTAATGATGAACGAAACAGCCATGACAGGTGCCATTATGCAGATGTTATCGCATGGTTTGATGACTGCTCTTTTCTTTGCACTGATAGGTATGATTTATGGTCGTACACACACACGTGATATCCGTTTGATGGGTGGATTGATGAAAATAATGCCTTTTCTAGGTGTGAGTTACGTAATAGCAGGTATGGCATCGCTTGGTTTACCTGGTTTAAGTGGTTTTGTGGCCGAAATGACCATTTTTGTGGGTTCGTTTCAGGATGCGAGTATGTTCAACCGTGTGTTAACCATTGTGGCTGCTTCATCCATTGTTACCACTGCGGTTTATATTTTGCGTGTAGTGGGTAAAATATGGTTTGGCAAAGTGGTTGATGCGCATCACGAAGAGCTCACCGATGCTACTTGGTGGGAGCGTGTAGCGGTTATTACGCTTATAGTTTCCATTGTTGCCTTGGGTTCTTTGCCTTTCTGGATTTCGAATATGATACATGATAGTTTGTTGCCAGTAGTGGCTAATTTAATGAAATAAGAAATGAATTATTCAGCTTTTTTACAATTACATGATGAGCTTTCGCTGTTGGCAGTGATTGTTATCTTATTAATTTACGACATATTTGCGGGCGAAAAGGCCATGCGTCACTTCCAACCGTTGGCAGTATTGCTACTGACAGCTCATACAGCATTAACTTGCTGGCCACGCGCGCCGTTCGAAGTAGCTGGAGGCATGTATCAATATGTTCCTATGTTGTCGTATGTCAAATTAATATTAAACCTCGGTACTATTATCGTCTTTTTGCAAGCCAACGAGTGGCTACAAAGTGCCGAGTCGAACATACGCAAAGGGGAGTTCTACTTCCTCACACTCTGTACCCTTCTGGGTATGTATTTTATGATGTCGGCCGGACACTTCCTGATTTTCTTTATCGGAATTGAAACCGCATCCATCCCCATGGCTACGCTTGTTGCATTTAACAAATACAATCGTGAGTCGGCCGAGGCTGGTGCCAAATACATTCTGTCGGCCGTTTTTGCTTCGGGCATCTCCTTGTTTGGTATGTCGTTGATTTATGGTACAACAGGTACTTTGTATTTTTCTGACTTATCCATCCTACTAACAGGTGGTTCACTTCAACTTATGGCTATGGTGTTTTTCATTGTAGGCTTATTGTTTAAAATATCGGTGGTGCCTTTCCACTTTTGGACACCCGACGTATATCAGGGAGCTCCTACAAGTGTCACTTCGTACTTGTCGGTTATTTCAAAAGGATCGGCAGTGTACATCCTGTTTGTGGTTTTTGTAAAAGTTTTTGTGAATATGGTGGCCGAGTGGCAATCTATTTTATACGTATTAATCATTCTTTCCATTACCATCGCTAACTTATTTGCGTTGCGTCAGCATAACATCAAGCGCTTTTTGGCCTTTTCGTCGGTATCGCAAGCTGGTTATTTGTTGCTTGCCGTTATCAGTGGTTCGGCTATTGGCATGAGTGCTATGGTGTATTATGTGTTGGTGTACATGTTCTCTAACTTGGCAATTTTCGGAGTGGTTCAAGCCATCGAAACTCGTTCAGCTAAACTCAATATCTCTGACTACAACGGATTGTATCAAACCAACCCAAAGTTGAGTGTAGTTATGATGCTTGCTTTATTCTCCTTGGCAGGTATACCGCCTTTTGCTGGATTCTTTAGCAAGTTCTTTATTTTTACAGCAGCGTTTGAGCAAGGCTATTATGTGTTAGTATTTATAGCTTTAGTAAATACCATTATATCACTTTACTACTATTTGATTGTAGTAAAAGCTATGTTCTTAACCAAAAGTGAGGAGCCCATTGCAGCATTCCAAAGCAATAGCGCCATGAAAATTAGCTTGGTTATTTGTACAGTTGCTATCTTAGTTTTAGGGTTGATGAATGTGTTTTTCACTAATATTTCCGCATTTGGTTTTGGACTCATGTAATTCTAAATTGAATATCATTGGTGTCCGGTAAATAGCCTTATTTTCCTCCCTACGGTCGGAATGACAAGCCAAGCGTTGATTATAGGGGGGGGTAAGAAATTGGCGGCTTCGCCGCCAATTTCTTACCCCCCCCCCTGTCCACCCCCAAAACCGCTGTTCTCTTGAGCGAAGCGAAA
>Ga0114938_1000112_pt1 | contig 63341 bp, 52 predicted proteins | sample AshMeaBigSpring_FD_88675 | JGI IMG/M metagenome (GOLD analysis project Ga0114938, IMG submission 88675) | Groundwater microbial communities from Big Spring, Nevada to study Microbial Dark Matter (Phase II) - Ash Meadows Big Spring | ecosystem: Environmental > Aquatic > Deep subsurface >...
ATTTGGCGACGTCGTTCGCGAGCGAGAACGTGGTGAGTGAGCCGCGGGTCATCAGGAGTTGTTTGCCGATCTCGATAATGTCGATCAGCTTGGTGGGATCGGAATCGAGATCGACCATGTTGCCCGCCTCACGGGCGGCCTGGGTTCCGGTGTTCATCGCCACGCCGACATCGGCTTGAGCGAGTGCAGGCGCGTCGTTGGTGCCATCGCCGGTCATGGCGACGAGGTGGCCGGCCTCCTGTTCCGCCTTGATGCGGCGCATCTTGTCCTCGGGCGTGGCCTCGGCCATGAAGTCGTCCACTCCGGCTTCCGCGGCGATGGCGGCGGCGGTGCGAGGGTTATCGCCGGTGATCATCACGGTGCGGATGCCCATTTCCCGGAGTTTGGCGAAGCGTTCGCGGATCCCGCCTTTGACGATGTCCTTGAGGAAGATGGTCCCCATGACGCGTGAGCCATCCACCACCACGAGCGGGGTGCCGCCTTGGCTGGAAATGTGATTCACATCGCGGTCGACCTCGTCCGGCATCCTGCCGCCGATTGACTCGACGTATCGTTTCACTGCTTCCGCAGCGCCTTTACGGATGACTCGCTTGCCTCCGTGTGAAATAAGGTCCACTCCGCTCATGCGGGTCTCGGCCGTGAAGGTTACGAACATGGCGTGTGGTTCAGCCAGATCGTGGCCGCGGATGTCAAAGAGTCGCTTCGCAAGCACCACGACGGATCTTCCTTCCGGTGTTTCGTCGGCAAGAGATGAGAGTTGCGCCGCCTCGGCAAGGTCGCGGGGGTTCACTCCAGGTGCGGCAATGAATTCGCTGGCCTGGCGGTTTCCGAGCGTGATGGTGCCGGTCTTGTCGAGCAGGAGAACATCCACATCGCCCGCCGCCTCCACCGCACGGCCGGAGGTGGCGAGAACGTTTTGTCGGGTGAGTCGGTCAATCCCCGAAATGCCGATGGCGCTGACCAGTCCACCGATGGTGGTCGGGATCAAACACACGAGCAGCGCCACCAGGCTGCTGAAGCCGGGACTCTGCGCGCCCAAAAACTTCGTGAACGCGGGCAGCGTGAAGGTGACGAGAATGAAGATCAGAGTCAGGGAAACCAGCAGCACGCCGAGTGCTTTTTCATTCGGTGTCTTCTGGCGTTCGCTTCCCTCCACGAGTGAAATCATTCGATCAAGAAACGAATGTCCCGGCTCGCAGGTCACCTTGATCACAATACGATCTGAGAGAACACGCGTCCCCCCCGTGACGGCGGAGCGGTCGCCGCCGGACTCCCGGATGACCGGAGCGGATTCTCCGGTGATAGCGGATTCATCGACGGAGGCGATGCCTTCGATGATCTCACCATCCGAAGGGATCGCATCGCCTGTCTCGCAAACCACCAGATCGCCGGGTCGAAGATCACTGGCAGCCACCGAGGTTTCGCTATTTCCGTCGAACTTGCGGGCTGGAGTGGTGACGCGCATCGAGCGTAGCGCATCCGCCTGCGCCTTGCCCCGCGACTCGGCCAAGGCTTCGGCAAAGTTCGCGAAGAGCACCGTGAACCAAAGCCAGACGACGAGTTGGATCTCAAACAGGTCCGCCGAACGGATCAGCAGCGCGGTGCAAAGAATGGCTCCTGTATACACCGTGAACATGACGGGATTCTGCCACTGGATGCGCGGGTCGAGCTTGCGAAGACTCGGGATCAGCGCGCCCTTGAGGAGATGGGGATCGAGAAGCGAAGAACGTGGTTTCATCCTGCCGCCATCGTGACAGATACTTCCCGAAGAGGTTGCTAAACGCTGGGTGAATTGCGCTAAGATCGTGCTAAGAACCCCAGCAAAATCGCGAGATTTACTTTTCCCAATGCCACCACAACAACTTTCCGAGCATGGCGTCCGTGGTCAGCCAATTCTTGCATTAATCCAAGGTTTCCAAGTTTCATGCTGGTGTCACCTAAAATGAAACCCACATCCATGCGGTCACTGGGGAAATTCTGGGGAAATTGGAGCCCGGCAATGCCGCTGCTCCTTCCGCCAGATCGAGAACTACCGGCAACGAATAAGCGGGCCATTGTTAGATCGCATCGATTTGCACGTGGAAGTCCCCCCGGTCACGTTCCGCGAGCTTGCCTCGGACGGTGGCGGCGGTGAATCATCCGCAGCCATCCGTGCCCGCGTCGTGGCGGCACGGGAAATCCAGGCCGCCCGCTTCCGGAAATCCGCCAATACCACCAATTCCGCGATGGGGCCGCGGCAGGTGAAAACCCACTGCAAGCTCGACTCGGAAAGCATGGGCTACCTCGAACACGCGATGCAGGAAATGAACTTCAGCGCCCGCGCCCATGACCGCATTCTGAAAGTGGCCCGGACACTGGCCGACCTGGCCGGTGCTGTGAACATCCGGCCTGCCGATGTGCTGGAGGCGATCCAATACCGGTCACTGGATCGGAAATTGTTTTCGTGAGATAGCGGTAATCAACAAGATGGCGGAACGGGCGGGAGGCCCTTACATGGTGGGTCATCTTGTGATTTCATGGGATTCTTCGTGTTGCTGGATTTTCCGGGTTGCCCAGAATGACAGGCATCGACAGGTGACTTTGTCAGAAATCGGTCGGAAAAACCGCCATTCTGTCCCGGTTGGGCGGATGGGTTTGATAACCGACCGACAGAAACCGCCGTTCCGGAAATCCGGTGGCTTGCTTTGGCTGGTCAGGTTGGAGTCCATCGGTCATCGTCAGCCTGTCGGTGGATGTGCTCCTCTCGATGCTGCGTGAACATTAGAGCCGCGGGCGAGATCGGTGTTGCGGTCGCAGTCGCGCGCGGCTAGATTGCAGGAGGTCCCGAAGGAAGGAGGCGGCATGGTCGAGCACATGGATCCCGGTTTGCTCGCATTCCTGCGCGAGCCCGCATCGTATCCGCACGGGCCGCGCGAGGTCCGGGAGCTGCGCACGCACGCATCGCTGGTCTTCATCGTTCCGCCGCTCGTGTACAAGATCAAGCGGCCGGTGGACTTCGGGTTTCTGAATTATTCGACCCTGGAGAGGCGGCTGCATTTCTGCAGGCGGGAGGTGGAGCTCAACTCGCGGCTGGCTCCCGGTGTGTATCTGGGAGTGGAGGCGATCACGCGGGAGGATGGAGGCTTCGCATTCGGCGGCGGGGGACCGGTGGTCGAGTATGCGGTGAAAATGGCTCTCTTGGAACCGGGAGGATTTCTGGATGCCAGACTTGAGGCGGGAACCGCCGGTGTGGCGGAACTGGAGCGCGTGGCGTCCGCGCTGGCGGATTTCTATCAAACGCAGGTGGGAGACCCCGGAATCGCGGAGTGGGGGAGCATCGGGAAACTCCGCATCAGCACCGATGAGAATTTCGCCCAGACGGAGGCCTTCGTCGGGAGAACCCTGTCCCGCGCGGCGTTCGAGGCCATCCGGGGGTTCACCGAGGCCTGCTACGAGCGGCGGCGCGCGCTTTTCGAGGAGCGGGTGGCCGGCGGCTGGATCCGCGATTGCCATGGCGATCTCCACCTGGATCACGTCCATGTCACGGATGAGGCGCTGCGGATTTACGACTGCATCGAGTTCAACGACCGCCTGCGTCATGTGGATGTCGCGAGTGACGTGGCGTTTCTGGCGATGGACCTGGATTTTCACGGGCGTCCGGATCTGGGGCGCTTCCTCGTGCGGCGGATCGGCGTGCTGCTGGGCGATCCTAGCATGGAGCGTCTAATGGATTTCCACAAGTGCTACCGCGCTTATGTGCGGGGCAAGGTGGAGAGCCTGCACAGCGTTGCGAAGATGGCCGGGGCCTGCGAGCGGGCTGAGGCGGCGGAACAGGCGCGGCGCTATTTCCAGTTGGCGCTGCGATACGCCGTGTGCGGACCGGATCCGCGGGTGCTGGTGTTCATGGGTCGGGTGGCTTCGGGGAAATCCACCCTGGCCGCGGCGGTGGCCGGGGAACTCGGATGGCCCTTGCTGTCATCGGATGTGCTGCGCAAGACTCTGTCGGGTGTGCCCATGCACGTGCGGGGAACATTGGCGGAGCGCCAAAGACTCTACACGCCCGCCAAGACGGAGCGCACCTATCGCCACATGATCCGGCAGGCGCGGGAAATCCTCGCGGGCGGCCATGGCGTGATTCTCGACGCCACGTTTGCGAGGCAGGCCCACCGGGATCGTCTGCGGGAGCGCCTCGGCGACGGGAGCTTGCAATGGATCGTCGTTCAGGCGGATGAGGCCACAGCGCGTGAGCGCCTGCGCCAACGGGCTGGCCGGAAGGGCGTGGTTTCGGATGCCCGCATGGAGGACATGGAGATGCTGAATGCCGCGTTCGAGCCGCCGGACGAGCTGGACCGGAATGGAAAGCGGATCATTTGCACGGACGACGGAGAGGAGAAGGTCACGGGCCGCCTGCTCCTTGCGATGGCGAGGGATGCGGGCGCTGGTCGAGGCGCATCCAGACGACAAAGCCGATCCGGATCTCCCGGATCGGCTTTGGGAATGGAAAATCGCGTCCCGCTCACGCGAGAGCCAGAAGCTTCGCCTTGAGCTGGTCCTTCGTCACGCTGGCACCGACGATCTGGTCCTTGACCTCGCCGTTCTTGAAAAACAGCAGCAGCGGGATCGAGCGCACATTGTACTTCACCGCGAGGTCGCGGGCGTCGTCCACGTTCACCTTGCCGACCTTTGCCTGGCCGTCGAGTTCGTCGGAGACCTGGTCGATGACCGGGCCGATCATCTTGCAGGGCCCGCACCACTCGGCCCAGAAGTCCACGAGGACGGGCACATTGGAGTCGATCACTTCGGATTGGAAATTCGCGTCGGTAAGTTTCAGAGCCATGGCGGGAGCTTGGAGCGGGATTGCGGAGCCGTCAAGAGCCCGCGGCGCTCATCAACGGGGTCGGCAGGGCGATTGGCTGGTTGTGATTGATGGGGCGGTGTCCGGATCGAACGCCACCATCCGCCTCCGTCTCCACCGGCCGTCCGGGGCGGCAATATCCAGATGGGTCCGGAAGCAGCCCTGCAGATCCAAACTCCCGATCTGGCGGGCACCTTCGCACCCGGATTCTGCCTTCAGAAAAGATCAAAAGCCCTTGATTCACGCTGTTGCCTGCTGCCCCCGGAGACGTTTCTGGCGGTGAGGCAGGGCGCGGACGGTCGTCAGCGGTCCCAAGCCACGACCTTTTTCGCGACGTTCTGGCCGCAGAGCACGACCATGGGCATGCCGCCGCCGGGATTCACCGAGCCGCCGACGAAGAAGAGGTTCGGATATTTCACGCTCTGTTTCGGAGCCTTGAACGCGAGGTTCTTGAAGCGGTCGCTCACCACGCCGTAGATGGAGCCCTTGTTCGAGAGGTATTGCTCGCGGATGTCGAGGGGCGTCCAGCAGTGCTCGAAGACGACGTGTTTCCTGAGATCCTTGAGGCCCATGCGTTCGAGCTTGTCGAGCACGCGTTCCTTGAGGGCCATGTAGTCCTGGCGCGTGAGCGGATGTTCGTCATCAATGTGCGGGATGTGCGGCAGGATCTTGAGGCAATCACAGCCCGCGGGAGCGACCGTGAGATCGGTGCGGGAGGCGGCGACGAGATAAATCGTGGGATCCGGCGGGAGTTCGCCTTTCCGGAACACCGTGTGGAAGTGCTCCTTCTGATGGTCCGAGTAGAAGAAATTGTGGTGGGCAAGCTGCGGATACTTGCAATCCAGCCCCAGTTCCAGCACGAGGCCGGAGCAGGACGGCTCGAATTTCTCCAAGGTTTTCATGAAGGCGTCGTCCTCAGCCAGCAGTTTCTCGTAGGCTGGGATGACCTCCATGTTCGAGACGATGATGTCCGCGGGATGGAATTCACCGTTGGCGACGAGGCCGGTGACACGGCCGCCCTGTTTGCGGACCTCGGTGACCTCGCTGTTGAGGTGGACGGTGATGCCGAGCTCGTCCATGAGGCGCTGGAGACCGAGGGCGATGTGATAGAGGCCGCCGTCCACGTACCAGAGGTCGTAGCGGTATTGGATGGTCGGCATGCAGTTCATGAACGCCGGCGAGTGGTAGGCGGACGAGCCGACGTATTTGATGAAGTAATCGAAGATGTCCCGCATGTGGCGGGTCTTCAGGTGGCGCGCCACGCCGCCGTGCATGGTGCGGAAGAGGTCGAATTTGAGGAACTTTCCAAGGCCGTAGAAGCTCCGGAATTCCTCGGCGGAATCGAGGCCTCGCTCGAAGTAGCCGGCGTTCACGAGGTCGTAGAGACCGGCCGAGTATTTCAGGAAACGCTCCACGTTTGCCGGGTCTTCGCCGACCTTGCGGGCCTCGGCGGCCATGAGGTCCGGCTCCGGATGGAGATCAACGACCTTGCCGTCCTCGAAGAAATTCCGCCAGTGCGGTCGCAGCGGACGGATCGGGATGTAGTCGCTCATTTTTTTCCCCGAGCGCTCGAACAGGCGCTCGAAGATGTGCGGCAGCGTGAGAATGGACGGCCCGAGATCGAAGGAGTAGCCCTGCGCCTTGAGGACGTTGAGCTTGCCGCCGATTTTCGGATTCTTCTCGTGGATGGAAACGGCGTAGCCCTCCTGCGCCAGGGAAATGGCGGCCGACAATCCGCCGAGTCCGGAGCCGATGACGATGACCTGTTTTGCGCTCATGTTGGATTCAGTTTCCCGTCTGGACTCGCGCGAGCCCGGCCTTCGCCTCATGATCGGCCGGATGTTCGGCGAGGGCCATGCGGTAGTAATCGGCGGCCTCCGTCGGTTTTCGGAGCGATTCATAGGTCCGGCCGATGAAGGTTCGGCAACTGCTGCGGCCCCATCGCGGCTCGAGGGGTTTCGCGGGGCGTTTCGCCTCCTCGGCGAAGAGTTTCTCGGCGTAGAGCAGGGACTTGAGCGCGTCGCGCCGCCCGGCATCATCCTTGGCGGTGTGGAAGAGGCAGGTGCCCAGCAAATACCTGACGCGCGGGTTGTCCGGACCGCAGCGAAGGGCCTCCTTCCGGTGGTTTTGCACGGAAGGTCCGTAGCGGATGGCACGCAGCATGCCGCCATGGATCTTCATGCCGTAGAGCGTGCCGAGCAGGGCGTGGCTTTCGGCGTGGTTCGCGTCGAGATCAAGTGCGGCCTCGAGAGATTCCATCGCCGCGTCCATTGCGGAGTCCGCGGCTTTCGGATCGTGGTCACGGAGCTGGAGCATCCGGTGGAAGAGCGCCGCGCCACGCCAGTAGAAAATCACGGCGGAGCCGGGGTCCTTGGCTCCGGCCTGGCGGAAGTACCCGGCGGCCGTCGCGAAGCGGCCGGCATCCCATGCCTGATAGGCCGCGTTGAATTCCGCGACGCCCGCGCCGACCAGCTTGTCCGCCGCATCATCCGCCCGCGCGATCAGCGAGACCGCCAGCCATGCAAATAACAGTGTCCGAATCATTTCTTGACTAAGCCATAGCCCATCGCATCCATGCCGCAACCAGAATATGGAAGCCTCCACGCCCATCGCCCGCCAGAGGGAGTTTTTCCTGACGGGAGCGACGCGTCCGGCGGAGTTCCGCCGCGCCGGGCTGCTCGCCCTGCTTGATGGGATGCATGACCACGAGTCCGCCTTGCTGGAGGCGCTGCACGCGGACCTCCGCAAGTCCGCCGCGGAAGCCTACGCCGCGGAGATCGGTTTCGTCATCGGCGAGCTCCGGCATGCGCTGCGTCATCTCGATGCGTGGATGAGGCCGGAACGCCGGCGGGTTCCGATCATCACCTGGCCCGCCCGCGCCTTGGTGCGTCCGGAGCCGTATGGCGTGGCGCTCATCATCGGGCCATGGAATTATCCGCTGCAACTGTTGCTTTCGCCGCTCGTCAGCGCCATCGCCGCGGGGAATTGCGCCGTGCTCAAGCCGTCCGAATTCGCGCCCCACACGGCGGAGGTGGTGGCCCGCATGATCGGCGCGGCCTTTCCCGCGCATTACATCTCCGTGGTCCAGGGCGGCCGTGAGGCGGCCGAGGCGTTGTTGCGCGAGAAGTCGGACACCATCTTCTTCACCGGCGGCACGGAGACCGGCCGCGCCGTGATGAGCGCCGCCGCCCACAACCTCACACCCGTCACGCTTGAACTCGGCGGGAAGTCCCCCTGCATCGTCTGTGCGGACGCACCGCTGGAGACCGCCGCGCGGCGCATCGCCTGGGGAAAATTCATGAACGCCGGGCAGACCTGCGTCGCGCCGGACCACGTGCTGGTGGACCACCGGGTGGCCGCTCCGTTCGTCGAGGAGCTCAAGAACGCCCTGCGCGGGTTTTACGGCCCGGACCCGCGGCAGAGCCCGGACTATGGCCGTATCATCCACCGCGGGCACTTCGACCGCCTGGCAAGCCTCCTCGGCGGCGGGACCATCGCCCATGGCGGGCGTCACGATGCGGACGAGCTTTACATCGAGCCGACCGTTCTAACGGACATTCCGCCGGACTCCGGAGTCATGACCGAGGAGATCTTCGGGCCCATCCTGCCGGTGGTGGAGTTCACGGATCTGGATGAAACCCTCGCGAACCTGCGCGGCCGGCCGACACCGCTGGCGCTGTATCTTTTCACCGGCGACCGCGCCATCCAGCGGCGGGTGCTCGACGGCGCACGTTCCGGCGGCGTCTGCATCAATGACACCCTCTCGCACATTCTCGGCGCGGATCTGCCCTTCGGCGGCCTCGGCGGGAGCGGGATGGGAGCCAGTCACGGCAAGGCCGGCTTCGATGCCTTCAGCCACCGGCGGACGGTGATGCGGCGGTCGCTGGGGATCGATCCGGGTTTCCGCTATCCGCCGCAGACGACTCCGTTGGCCACCTTGAAGCGGATGCTCCGCCTCTTCGGCGCGGGTTGATGCGGAAAAACATCGCGCATCAGATCGGCGCGAGGTCATCGAGCACGAGGACAACGCCGGTCGCGGAGTCGCAGCGGTCGAGATCGATGCTCAACCTGAGCGTCCAGTCATTGAGGTCCTCCGGGTCCACCAGCGTCTGCTCGCAGAGCCAGAGGCGCGGGCTTTGTTCCGAGATGCGCGTGTGTTTCGTCGCGCGGGCCTCCGGGTCGAGGCGGATGCGCTCATGTCCGGCGAGATAGGCATCGAGGAGTTCCGTGAGGCGCTGGCGGTTCCATGGATTTCCGGCGGAGTCCGCCGGTTCCACGAGCGCGAGGATCTCGGCGGGATCGTGGCGAGAGACCGCTTTGACGAGCGAGAACACCGCGTTGCGCAAGGCGCGGGTGAAGGCGGGGCGGTTGCGGGAAAAGGCGACGGAGCGCGGCTCCGGGGCGGGTTTCCCTGCATCGGGCGTGTGGCCGGGATCGCGGAGTTTCTCCCACTCGTCGAGCAGGCTGGAGTCCACGCCGCGCAGGATGTCCTCGAAGAAGTGCTCGGCTTCCGTCAAGTCATCGGTCTTCGCCGCGGGCGGCACGGTTTGTGAAAGCACCTTGTAAACTTCCGAGAGGTGGCGGAGCAGCACGGCCTCGCTGCGTTCGAGCGCGTAGGTTTTCACGTAATCCTCGAAGGACTGCCAATGCTCGAACATCTCGCGGGCAATGGATTTCGGCCGCGCCGCCGCCTCCTTCATCCACGGCCTTCGGGCGACGAAGGCGTTGTAGGTGGCATAGATGAAATCCTTGCCCGGCTTGGGCCACTCGACCTCCTCCAGCCGTTCCATGCGTTCCTCGAACTCGACGCCCTCGTTCTTCAATTGCGCGATGAGCTCGCCCTTGAGCAGATCGACCTGCCTGCGGAGGATGACCTCGGGGTTTTCGAGGATCGCCTCGATGAGGGAGATCACGTTGAGCGCGTAGTCCGGTGCCTCGCGGTCGAGTTGCGGGATGGCGTCCAGCAACCAGAGTCCGAGCGCCTGGTTCATGGAGAAATCCTCCTGGAGGTCGATGTTGAGCGCCACCTTCGCGGGGCCGGTGCGCTCATGGGGCGGGATGATGCGGAGGATGTCTCCCTCGACGAGGCCGCGGAAGAGCTGGAAAGCGCGCCTGCGGAGCGCCTTCTTGCGGGCGGGTGGTTCGTGGCATTCGCGGATGAGTGCGCGCAGGGCGGCGCAGCCGTCCTCGTGCTCGCGGCCGAGCATGTTGAGCAGCATCGAGTGCTGGATCTGGAAACTGGAGGCGAGCTTCTCGGGCGGGGCGTCGATCAGGCGGCGGAAGCTTTTCTCGTCCCAGTTCACGAAGCCCTTCTCGGGCGGCTTGCGTTTCACGAAGCTCTTCTTGCCGGACGACGAGGCCTTTTTTTCCAGCCTCAGGTTTTCGATGACATGCTCCGGTGCCTGTGAGACGACAGTGCCGATGGTGTCGAAGCCGCGGCGGCCGGCACGGCCGGCGATCTGTTTGAAGTCGCGCACGGCGAGCGTTTTGGTGGTGCTCCCGTCGTATTTGAAGAGCTGGGTGAAAAGGACCGTGCGGATCGGCACGTTCACGCCGACGCCGAGCGTGTCCGTGCCGCAGACGACCTTGAGCAGGCCACGCTGCGTGAGTTTCTCGACGAGCACGCGGTATTTCGGCAGCAGGCCGGCATGGTGGATGCCGATGCCGTGGCGGAGGAGCTTGGAGATCTCCTTGCCGTAGGGGCTGCGGAAATCGGCGTCCTGTAGGACCTCGGCGATGGCTTGCTTTTCCTCCCTCGTGCAGAAGTTGGAGCTGAGAAGGTTTTGCGCCGTCTGCGCGCAGGCGAGCTGGGTGAAATGCACCAGATAGATCGGCGCCTTGCCCTTGTCCACCAGCTCCGAGATCTTCTCCTCCAGCGGCGTCTCGCTGAATTCGAACTCCAAGGGCACGGGGCGGTCCTCGGATTTCACGAGGGAGGTCGGTGTGCCGGTGAGTTTCGTGAGCGTTTCCTCGAAGAAGGCCGTCTCGCCGAGCGTGGCGGACATCAGGAGAAACCGCGCCTGCGGCAGCGTGAGCAGCGGCACCTGCCATGCGAAGCCGCGCGAGTGGTCCGAGTAATAGTGGAACTCGTCCATGATCACGTCGTCCACCCGAGCGCGCGCGCCTTCGCGGAGGGCCATGTTCGCGAGAATTTCCGCCGTGCAGCAGATCACGGGAGCGCCGGGATTCACGGTGGCGTCGCCGGTGATCATGCCGACGTTCTCCGGGCCGAAGACATGGCAGAGCGAGAGGAACTTCTCGTTGGCGAGCGCCTTGATCGGCACGGTGTAATACGAGCGGCGCTTCAGGCAGATGGCGCGGAAATGAAGCGCCAGGGCGACGAGGGATTTCCCCGAGCCCGTCGGCGTGTTGAGGATGACGTTGTTGCCGGAGAACAGCTCGAGAATCGCCTGCTCCTGGTGGCCGTAAGGCTCGATGCCGCTCTCGACAAGGTGATCGAGGAAGACGCCGAGAATGTCGTCGCTGGATGAGGGGTCGGCGGGCTTGGTGGGATCGAGAAGAGGCATTGAGGGACGGCGGGACGCTTGCGGAATCTTGGCGGGCCGGCGAACGGGGTCAATGGCCGTCGTTTGTGGCCGGAAATGGGAGTGAGGGATGGTGTTTGTGGATCAATTAGATTTTGGCTTCTTGACGGAGAGGAGGCGCGGAGGTATTTCCGCTATGCATTTTTTTAAAAACTCATGATCTTTTTAGATTCCAAACTTGCAGAAATTCACGCCCGGGTGTTCGCCTCCGAAGTTCCGCGCGGACTGCTCATGGTGCTGGGCCTCTGGGCCTGCGCCGGCAGCGCCCGCGCCGATCTGGACTCGGACGGCAATCTGCTCAGCGACGTGTGGCAGCGGAAGTTCGGTGTCGGCGCGATTTCCCGCACGGCGGATGCGGACGGTGACGGGTTCACCAACGGTCAGGAGTTTCTTTTCGCCACGAATCCCTCCGACTCCAAGTCGCGCCCCGAAACATCGTTTTCCCGTCCAGGCCCGAACCTGCTCGACACCTCGTGGCATGGCGAACCCGGGAAAATCTACGATCTCGAGACCAGCAACAACCTCACGGCTTGGACGCGCCAGCTCCGGCAGACGGGCAATGGCGCGACGCTTTCGGCGCATCTCCAAGGCGTGCCCGGCCAGCCGCTGTTCTCGCGAGTGGGGGCCACGGACGTGGATACGGACGGTGACGGGCTCTCGGATTGGGAGGAGCGCGCTAGCGGCTTCAATCCCGCCCGGATGTACAGTGAGGGCCTTGGCTCCGTTCCCTCCACCACCGACAGGCAGCGCCTCACCACCACGCTCGCCGCGGCCACCAACACCATCACCGTGGCCGCCGCCGACCCCGCGATGAGCGAGGATTGGCCGGACCAGGGCCGTTTCGTCATCCGGCGGACTGGAAACCTCGACAAGGTGACCGTCTCGTTTTCGCTCGGCGGCACCGCGACGAATGGCTCGGATTATTCCGTTCCCGCCACCGTCGCCACGATCCCCTTCGGCGCGGATGAAACGACGGTGCTCGTCACGCCTCTTGCCGATTCCGAGGTGGAGTCGTCGGAAACCGTCGCCCTCACCTTGCTCACGGGAGCAGGCTACACACTCGGGACCGCGACGATCGCCACACTCAATCTCGCGGACTCCAATGGCGGCAAACCCACCTCCAAGGCCGCCGCCCGCTTCCTCACCCAGGCCACCCTCGGTCCCGCACCTGCGGAACTCAACCGCGTGAAGAACCTCGGCTACAGCGCGTGGATCGACGACCAGTTCCTGCGGCCGGTGAATCTCCACCTTCCCATCGTCCAGACGTGGCAGACGGAATTATTTCCCACCAGCACTTCTGCGGTGGTGACCACCGAGCACCGCATGGAAGCCTGGTGGCGGCAGTCCATCCGCAGTGACTCCGCATCCGATCCGCTCCGGCAGCGCATGGCCTTCGCGCTCAGCCAGATCTTCGTCATCTCGGATCGCATGGATTCGCTGAACGGCGACCAGCGCGCCATGACGAGCTACTATGATACGCTGCTCACCCACGCTTTCGGAAACTACCGCCAGCTGCTGGAAGCCGTCACCCGCCACCCGTGGATGGGCCTCTACCTCAGCGCCCTGAGAAACCGCAAGGCCGACCCCGCCGCGAACCGCTTCCCGGATGAAAACTACGCCCGCGAAGTGATGCAGCTCTTCAGCATCGGTCTCTGGCGGCTCAACCCGGATGGCACGCAGTATCTCTCGAATGGCACCGACCTCGGCCCGGATGGGGAAACCATCCCGGCGGGCCAGCCCGTGCCGACATACGGCCAGGACCAGATCAGCGAGGTCGCCCGCGTCTTCACCGGCCTCAGCTACAGCGTCCGCACCGTATCCTCCACCAATCCCGCGGAATTCCCGACCACCAAGTTTTCCGACAGCAACAACGTGCCTTGGTATCCGATGCGCATGTTTGATGGGGAACACGACATCGCCGCCAAGACCATTAGTTTCCCCGGCATGGCTCCGCTGGTTCTGCCCGCGCGGACCGGCACCACGGCCACCAGCCAGACCGGAGGAGATACCGATCTTGCCGCCTTCCTCGATCACCTTGCAAGCCACCCTAGCGTCGCGCCCTTCATCAGCCGACTGCTCATCCAGCGGTTGGTCACCTCGAATCCCACCCCCGCATACGTCGGCCGTGTTTCCACGGTCTTCAAGGACAGCGGCGGCAATCTCAAGCAGGTGATCCGCGCCATTCTGCTGGATTCCGAAGCCCGCGATTACAGCCGCATCTCGGTTCCCACCCACGGCCTCGTCCGAGAGCCTTACACCCGCTACATCGCCATGGCCCGCACCTTTGAGGCGGCTCCGCCCGATCCCAGCGCGGGCGGGCGCTATCGCGGATTCGGCGGTCTCGATGGGGACTTCCTGCAACGCCCGCTCAGTGCACCGAGCGTATTCAATTTCTATTCCCCGGAAAACAAACCCGCGGGTCCGCTCCGCGACAATGGTCTGAACTCGCCGGAAATGCAGATCACCAACGGCGTCACTTCCATCACCGGGCCGAACCGCTATTCCTCCGCGCTCAGCGTCACCTCCACCACCCTCAACACCTCCAATCCGCCGACCAACAGTGGATGGACCCAAGTCAACTCCAGCGGACAAAGCAACAACACTCTCACCGACGTCAACGAGAACCTCTGGAACACGCGCCTCAACGAGCAACCCTGGCTCGATCTCGCCACCACCAATCCCTCCGCCCTGGCACCGGACGCCATGGTCGCCGCACTCGATGAACAACTCTGCTACGGCAACATGAGCCAACCCACCTTCCGCGCCATCACCCGCGCCCTCAACCGCCAGGACGATCCCTTCGCCTCGGGCCTCACCACCCTCGTCCGCGACCAGCGCATCCGCGCCCGCCTCCGCAACGCCATCCACCTCATCACCACTTCGGCGGACTACGCCGTGCTGAAATAAAAACCATGTCACGCCCCATCAAACGCCGCGAATTCCTGGCCCAGTCGAGTTGCGCCTCCGTCGGCTCGCTCGGACTGCTCTCCACCCTGCTCAACCTGCGGATGGCGAATTCCGCAGTCGCGCAGACACTGCCCGAAGGTGAGGATTTCCGCGCCCTCGTCTGCCTCTTCTTCGCGGGAGGCATGGATTCCTACAACCTCTTGGTCCCCACCATCGGCAGTCCCGTTTATGACAACTACGTCACCACCCGCGGCGGACTCTATGATTCGGTGAACAACCTGGACGGTCTTGCGATCACCGGACTGCCGCTCGCGGCCCACGTCTCGGACCCATTCGGCTTCGGCGTCCACCCGAAATGCGGAGACCACAACAGCGCGCCCGGCATCCAGTCGCTCTATGCCTCCGGAAAACTCGCTTTCGTCAGCAACGTCGGCACGCTCGCCGAGCGAATCAACAAGACACAATACAATGCCGGCTCTGTCCCCCGCCCCCGCGGCCTCTATTCGCACGCGGATCAGGTCCAGCAGTGGCACACCTCCGTCGCCACCGAAGCGCGCTCGCTTGGCTGGGCGGGCTCCGCGGCGGATCTCCTCCACGCCGGAAACACCAGCGCCAAGGTCTCCATGAACATTTCCCTCAGCGGAAACAACGTCTGGCAGACAGGCAACAAACTCTTCTCCTACACCATCGGCACCGGAGGCAGCACGCTGCCCTCCGAATACAACTCTCCCTACGCCACGCCCGTCGTCGGCACGACAAGCCGCACCGCCATCCGCACCGCCGCCATCGACAATCTGCTCCAACAGGAATACCAGAACCTCCTCGACCAGACCTTCACGCAGAACCTCGATGAATCCATCGAGGCGAGCGCCGCCTTCACGGACGCGTTCACCGACAACAATGTCACCACCCTGTTTCCCGGTGATGCGGCCTATGTCTATCCTGCGGGCCTGACGGCCTCGAACGATCCCGCCCGAAACCTCGGCCAGCAATTCAAGGCGATCGTCCGCACCATCAAGGCGCGCCAGACACTCGGCCTCCGCCGCCAGACGTTCTTCGTGAACTACGGCAGTTGGGACCACCACGACGAGGTCATCAACACGATGGATCGCATGGTGGACGTCGTGAACCGCTGCCTGATCTCCTATTGGGAGGCGCTCGGGGAAATCGGGCTTCAGAACCATGTCACGCTCTACACCGCCTCGGACTTCGCCCGCACCCTCACCTCTAACGGTGCGGGCTCCGACCACGCGTGGGGCGGGAACGCCTTCGTCCTCGGCGGCGGCGTGAATGGCGGCCGCGTTTACGGTTCCTATCCGGATGTCGCGCTCAACAGCCCCAGTGTCGTCACCAGCCGCGGCGTCACGCTACCCGGGCTCTCGGTGGATGAATACTTCGCCGAACTCGCGCTCTGGCTTGGCGTCACGGCGGGAAATCTGTCGAGCGTCCTGCCCCGGATCAACACCTTCTACACTCCCGGCGGCGCTCCTCCCGTCGGATTCATGAAGGCATGAAGCGCACTCTGAAGCGCCTGCTCCCGCTTCTGGCACTCGTTTGCATCGCGGTCGTTTTCTGGAAAACCAGGGATCAAGCAGACGTCCCGCCCCCAGCAGGGCCGCCACCTTTCCGGGAAGTGCTGCCGCCGGTCCTGCCCGCACTGCTCCCGTCGCGTGCCGCCACGCCTGAAAGTCCCTTCCAATCGTGGGAGCGCCTGCTGGCCGCTGACGGAAGCCCTGCGGAAGACCGCTCCGCCCTCGCGGACATCGTCACGAACTACCTGCAGGGCTCCAATCCCTCCACAAGGCCGGCGCTTGGTACCAACGAGGAAATCACCCGCGCATTGACGGACCGCCGCACGCTTGAGGACTCGGCCATTCCCCCAAGCCATCCCGCGATCGCTTCCGGCCAACTCGTGGACCGCTGGGGAAGCCCGTGGTTTTTCCACCAGCAATCCTCTGGAGTCATCGAAGTCCGCAGCGCCGGACCTGACCGGAAACTCTTCACGGCGGACGACCTCAAGTGATCCGCCCGTTCAGGCACCGAGAAACTTCTGCCAATCCCGGATGCCGTGGTGGTTCCGGATCAACGCCGTCGCCGGCACGGACCGGGGAACCGCCGGCTTTCGCAGCAGGCGCAGCCCCACTTCCTGCGGCAGGCGATCCGCCTTTTTCTCGTTCACCTCGCGGTGAGTGAGAACGCAGTTCTCCCACGAGGAAGTTCCACCGCGCGAGCGCGGAACGATGTGGTCGATATTCCCTTCGTGCGGAGCGAGTTTCCGGCCGGTGTATTGGCACACGCCGCCATCGCGTTCCCAGATGCCGCGCGCGCCGAAACGCGGGCGACAGATGGGAACCTTGGCGTATCTGGCCGCCACGATGACCGTGGGCACGCGCACCGCGCCGCGCGGCGTGTGGATGGAATGGTCCTCGTCACGGACCGGGAGTTTCAACCAATCCTCCCAAGGCACCGGCACGATGTGATCGTCCCCCTGCACGTCGAGCCCGGTCGCGGCTCCGCTGGCCATCATGCAGAAGGCATCGGCTGGAGTCTTGACGTGGATCGCCTGCCAGTTGCGGTTGAGCACCAGCACGGTGGTCTTGTGGAGGATGTCGCTCATCGAGGAGGTTGAGAGTTGATGGTTGAGAGTTGAGAGAAAGATCAGTCCTCCGCCTTCTCGCCGGCGGGGGCCATTTTCACGAGTTTGGGATCGAAGCGGCCGAGCACTTCGACGAGGTCGGTTTGCGCGGCCATGACGGTGTGGATGTCCTTGTAAACGCCCGGGACCTCATCGAGTCCGGACGAGAGGAGATCGACGCCGCGTTCCTTGAGCAGCTTTTTGGTTCCGCTCCAAGTGAAGGATTGCAGCGCCTTCTTGCGGCTCATCACGCGGCCTGCGCCGTGCGATGCGCTGTTCAGCGAGGCGGGCTCACCTTTTCCACGGACGAGGAATCCGGGCGACGCCATCGATCCGGGGATGATCCCCATCACGCCCTTGCCGGCTGGAGTCGCTCCCTTGCGGTGGACGATGAGTTCTTTCTCCCCACCGTTCACGATGTGAGTTTCCTTCCAGGCGAAGTTGTGGTGGTTTTCGACGTCGAGGATCACCTTGGCACCCACCTTTTTCGCGATGTGCTTGTGGATGAGTTCGTGGTTGGCGGCGGCGTAGCGGCCCATGAGCTTCATGGCGTTCCAGTATTCCTGACCATCCGCCTCATCGAGCGTGAGCCATGCCAAGTGCTTGAGTTCTTTCGGAAGATTCGAGCAGCGGGCCATGGCGCGTTTGCTGTAAACGTCGCACACCTGCGCGCCGGTCCCACGCGATCCCGAGTGGCTCAGGAGTGCGAGGTATTCGCCGGGAGGAAACCCGAGCGAATCATCCGTCACGGTGAATGCGCCGAACTCGACGAAGTGGTTTCCGCTTCCGCTGGAGCCGAGTTGTTTCCACGCCTTGTCGCGCAGGTGTTTCGTCACCGGGGAAACCGTCCAGTCCTCGTCCATCACATCGTGATCGCGGCGGTCCTTGAATTCCGCGCCGATCCCGAAGCGAGACTCGCTTTCGATGATGTTCGCCAAGCGATCGCGCTGGCCGGGAATGATATTCGCCTTCCGATCATACACGGTGAGTTTCATGCGACATGCGATGTCAACGCCGACGGCATAGGGAATCACGGCGTTTTCAGTGGCAAGAACGCCACCGATCGGCAGGCCGTATCCGACGTGGGCGTCCGGCATCAGCGCCCCGGCCACGGCGACGGGCAGCGCACAGGCATTGGCCATCTGCTTGACGGCTTCCGCTTCAAGGTCGCTTCCCCATTGACGCCACGGCGCGAGCTCCGCCCGCGGTGTGAAGGCCGGACGATAGAGCGCCCGGGCCAACGGCGCACGGATCGGATCGTCGAAAAACGCAGAGGGATCGGCGACGATGCGGAGGATGTCATCTTCCACCGCCGCGCGGTCGCACTCTTGGGCGAACAAACGACGCATGTGGGAATGCGCGAGTTTCATGGTATCACCTTCCGGCACGCCGAGGTGAATGAGATCTTTGGTATTCATGGATTGGTTGGTTGGAAAATGGGTCTGTCAGTGGTGTTTGTTTTCATTGGCTCCATATCAGGCTCCTTGAAGCCGGGGAAACCGGAATGCGGCTCCCCCGGCTCCGAGGGACAAGTGCTCAATCGATGAAAGCGACGTTCGCCATCTGGCGGGTGTTGCTTTCGGTGTTCATGAGCACCTGGTGCCAGTCATGCAGCGTGAGCGTGGCGTGATCGCGGTGGCGCACCGTGCCGCGCGCGTAAACGGCGGCGTTGCGGACACGGCGTTGCCATCCCCAGTTGGAGGCTCCGGGCGTGGTGGCGAGGATCTTCTTGTATTCGGTCTCGCTCACGCCGTTCGGATGCCGGTTGCAGATGAGGATGCGCTCGCCACCGGTGCGAAAGACCTCCGCGACCATGTGGGGCCTGCCCGCACCACGGCGGATCGGTTCGCTTTTCAACACGAGCTTTGGATTCAAGTGCAGACCGGGGGCCGGCACGAAGAACCACTCGCCCTGGCGAAGAAACGCGCGGTTGTGGCGGCGGATCTGTTCGCGCGGACTGATACCGGCGCGTTCGGCGGCACGGCGGACACCATCGGGTTGCAGGGCGAGTTTCGCCTGTACGATGTTGCTCGCGTTCCCCGGCACGGCAGCGACGAACCACTCGCGCTCGTCGTGGCCACAGAGGAAACGGTCTTTGGTTTCCCCGGTTTTCACGAGCAACAGGAGATGACGCTCGGCCTTGCCGCACTGGAGGACCTGCACATCGAGTTCGGTCAGGCGATCGGACGCGGCGCACAGTTCGAAGATCTGCCCGCGTTTGTCGTGGGCGAGATCAAGGGTATAGTCGATGGTCCAGCGCCTGAACGGTTTGAGGCCAGGTTGAACCGGGCGAAACCTCGCGCCGATGCGGGCGAACTGTTTCGCGATGGATTCGGAGTTCATAATCGAAGTGGAGTGAAATGATGTTCGTGGTTGGTGAAACGGTTTGAATGGATGGGTCGGTGGTTCATGGGGGTGTGGGGCTGGGGTTGAAATGCTGGTGCGTTGAATGATGACGGTGGTGGTGTGTGGCGGCCTCCCGTTCGGGAAACCGTCGGGCTGTGATGAGTCGTGAAACATGCGGCTTTCAGCTTGCGCCTTGATTCCTTGCTCCGGGAGTGTTGATATTCGGTATCGGAATCGATTGCTCGCGTTTTCGAGACGCGGAGGACATGGGAAATGTCCAGTTCAGCCGGGCTTGGCGATCTCGCGAAGAAGGTCCGCCACCCACCGGATTCATGCCGTCAATTCGACGGAAGTCTGATGATTGAACTCATCAAGTTCGTCCTGGAGCGCGGAGATTTCCGCCTCAAGTTCCGCCACCAGCGCATCGATTGCCGGCTTTCGGATCTGCGCGGTGTATTCGATGTCGTAGGCGGACTGCCCGTAGCCCCCGCCTTCCTTGAAGAGGCCGTTGCGGACGTCGAGGGATTTGAGCGTCACGACAAGACCCTTCAACTCGGTGAGGCGGAAGATGCGCGGATAAAGCGCGGCATTGGTCACCGCGATCGCGGATTTCACGGCGATGAGCGAGTGGATCTTCGCCCGCAAATCCGCCAGCACCTCATTCGCATCATAGTCGAATGGCACCGTGGATGGCCGGGAGTTCTGTAATGAGAGGCGGGATTTCAGTTCGGCGACTTCTCCCGCAAGCTGGTTCTTGAGTTTCAGTGCTTTGGTCAGTTTCATGTTGTTGTGGTTTCAGGGAATGGGGTTGTTTGGTGAACCCGCAGGGATGTGCGCCCTGCTCCGCCGGTGAAAAGCCGGCTGCTTCGCTGTCTAAGCTTCGGGTCCGGAGTAATGCCGATTGATGATTTCAGATTGAAGATTTTCAGAGCTGCAACGGACGGCCTAACAATCACAAATCGCCAGTTTTCAATCGAAAATGGAAATGGTCCCGGCGGCAGGACTTGCACCCGCACTGGACGAGGTCTGAGCTCGTCGCCTCTGCATTGGGCTACACCGGGATGTTGGAATTGGCGGCCCCGGACGGATTCGCACCGTCACCTTCCGAGTCAAAGTCGGATGCTCTTGCTGTTTGAGCTACAGGGCGGTTTGGGTTGACCAACCGGACTCGCACCGGCACGGCCGCCTTCACAGGGCGGGATGCTACTCTTACAACATGGTCAACATTGGGAAATGGCGCTCCCGCGAGGACTTGCACCTCGAACCTCCGCCTTCGCAAAGCGGCGTGCAGATCTCTTGCACCTCGGGAGCTGGAAAACATGGCACTCCATGCCGGTGCTGCCCCGGCTTCTGCGGCGTGAAAGGCCGCTATGCTAGCTGATACACCAATGGAGCTGGTGGAAATAGGTGGCTGCGTCCGGTAGCGCGCCGGACTCTTCCCGCCTTCAACGGGACGCTGATCTGTCTCAGCTACACAGCCATGGCTCCCAGACTTGGACTTGCACCAAGACGACCCGGTTAACAGCCGGGCATGCTGCTTTGACATGACCTGGGAAAGTGGTCCCTCCGCGCGGTTTCGCGCCGCGGTCTCACGCTTATCAAGCACGCGCTCTGCTATTGAGCTTCGGAGGATGGTTGGAAATTGGTCGCGCGCCCCGGTGCTGCCCCGGGTGCCTCCTCGTCCCAAGCGAGGCGGGTTTGCTGACTCCCTCGCGCGCGATATGGAAATCAGGATCGTGGATAGTGGATTGTAGATCGTGGATGGTTGAAGCGAATGAATCGCTGCGTCTTGAACATCCACCATCTCTGATCCACCATCCAAGATCCGGAAAATGGTTGCGGAGGCCGGATTCGAACCGGCGATGCGCGGCGTATGAGACCGCTGCCTTACCGCTTGGCTACTCCGCGGTTTGGAAAATGGAATACGGCCAGCCGGACTCGCACCGGCATCCCCTGGTTGGCATCCAGGAATCCTGCTCTTGAACGATGGCCGCAATGTGTTTTTGAACCAATGAAAACAAACACCACTGCCAGTCCGGTAGAAGGACTCACACCCGCTGGAAGATTTCACGGCGGATCTTTCGGTGTTTCAGGCACACCTCCCGTGGCAGTTTGCATGACTGCCAAGCCTCTGGTTTGTGATATCTTTACCAGGGCGTGGAAACAGGCCGCATTCCTCCCGTGCGGGCCGTCGCTGGGACGGTCCGCTTGACAGTTCGCCGCCGTCGGGCGACCGTTTGTGCGGTCGTCCGGAAGCATGCGCCTCTTGCAGGGACTTGTGGAATGGGTGGCCGTTTCCGCTCCGTCGCCGGTTGCCGCCGGCGGCGGGGCCTTTACGCCCGTGGGGTTATGGCTGGAACATCATGGGATGGATCTGTGGGGTTTGGATTCTGGAATGCGGTCCGAGAAACCGCTGGAAAAAAGGTGATTTCAGGAAAAAACAAGAACCCCGCCGACTTCGGGAGCAGGCGGGGTTCGAAAAGGAAACCGATGAATGATTCGGATCTTGAACTACCTGCCTGCCACCATGGGATCATTGCCGAAGCGAAGTCGGCCCGGGTTTGCCACTGGGCTGCATCCTTCGATGGACCGCCCCATGCCATGGATCATATCCACGACCGGCGACCATGAGGCCCGCTGGGAATGTTTGGGATATGTCGCTTTGGTGATCATGTGCGCTGAAGGTTTTGAGGAAATATGGGTTTGATCACGATGTGTCAACTCCATAGATGAAAAATATCCGATTTTTTAATTTCGAGTGAAACCCGTCTGCATCCGGCCGCAAATACTGTTAGATTAAACTCCCTTCATTCTCACTCGAAGCTCCACGCGCGCTTGGATCCGGCGAGATCCTTCGGGCGGGTTTCTCCCTCGTGGGAAACCAGTTCGATTTTCTTTGCCTCGCAAGTGGAGGTGAGGGCATCCGAGAGGGTCTGCGAGTGGGTGACCACAAGGATCTGTGTATCGCGGTGGGCGCTGGCGATGAGGTCTCCGAGTGGCTGGATGAGGCCGGTGTGCAGGCTGGCTTCGGGTTCGTTGAGGACCATCAGCGGCGGCGGTTTTGGCGAGAGCAGGGCGGCGGCGAGGCAGAAGAAGCGCAGCGTGCCATCGGAGAGTTCCGCGGCGTGCATGCGGCGCTTGAGGTCGGGGGACTCGAGGCAGAGTTGGAAGGCACCGGTTTCATCGACGGGGCTCCAGCCCATATCGGGAAAGGCGGATTCGATCGCGGCTTGGAGTGTCTCGCCGTGTGAAGCCTCGATGATCGTCTGCAAGGTGGCGGCGAGGTTGGTGCCGTCGTGTGCGAGCACGGGCGACCAGGATCCGAGGCGAGGCATGCGGAGCGGCGAATCGGCATCGGTGCGGAACTGGTGATAGAAGCGCCACGAGAGGAGGGTCTCGCGTGCGGCGGCGACGGCGGGGTGGCGGATGCCGTCACGGAGTTCGCTGATCATCGATTCCGGCGCGTGGAAGGGGAGGGATGCGGCTTCCATGGTGCCATCCGGGTTTCTCGCCTCCAGATGCGGGCCCTTGCGGCGGGCCATCGATTTTCCGGAGAAGAGGAGATTCTCGTTCTTGATCTCGGGATCGGTGCGGAAAAGCGAGGGGCTTTCGGGGCCGAGCGCGACCATGCCGCACTCCAGGTTGAAGCGGAAGTCCGTGTGTTCGATGTCCCAGGAAACGCGGCGGGCTTCATCGTTGCGGCGCTTGCCGGCCCAGAGGGCGCTGGGCATGCCGCCTTCCCGGGCGAGGGCCTCGGCGAAGCGGCCTTCCGCCATGCGCTGGAGCAGGGAGAGCGCCCGGTAAACGTTGGATTTCCCCACGCCATTGCCGCCGGTGACGACCGTGACGGGTCCGAGTTTCAGGCGCAGTTCGCGCAGGGACCGGTAGCCGCGGATCTGGAGGGACTGGATCACGGGGGAGCAGCATAGTCCGTGGAAACGACTCGGAAAGCCCGGGATTCGGGTGTTTTTCCCATGGTTGACCCCGGGGGAGGGCGTTGCTAGCGTCCGCGCCCCGTCATGAGTGACTCCGCCGCCACCTACAAAGACACGCTGACTCTCCCGCAAACGACCTTCCCGATGCGTGGGGATCTCGTGGAGAATGAACCGAAGCGCCTGGAGCGTTGGGAAAACGAGGGCTTGTATGCCAGGATCCTCGCCCGCCGCCGCGCGCAGAAGGCCCCGGAGTTCATCCTGCACGACGGTCCGCCCTTCGCGAATGGCGACGTCCACATGGGCACCGCGCTCAACAAGCTGCTCAAGGACCTGGTGGTGAAATCCAAGACGATGGCAGGATTCACCGCGCCCTTCGTGCCCGGTTGGGACTGCCACGGCCTGCCCATCGAGTTCAAGGTGGTGAAGGAAACCGCTGGTCTCGAGCCCGCGGAGATCCGCCGCCGCTGCACGGAGTTCGCGAAGAAGTTCATCGACATCCAGCGCGGCTCGTTCCGCCGCCTCGGCGTCTTCGGCGATTGGATGAATCCGTATCTCACGATGAATCCCGGCTATGAGGCGGACATCCTGCGGGTGTTCGCCAAGTTGGTGGAGAGTGGTTGCGTCTATCAGAGCAAGAAGCCGGTCCAATGGTCCTACGGCGCGCAAACCGCGCTGGCCGAGGCCGAGGTGGAATACAAGGACAAGGAAAGCCCGGCCATCTTCGTGAAGTTCCCGCTGGTGACCGGCGACCTTGCGGGCAAGGCCTCCATCCCGATCTGGACCACCACACCCTGGACGCTCCCGGCAAACCTCGGCCTGGCCGTGCATCCGGAGTTCACGTATGTGGTCGGCCGTTTCTCTAACGAAATCGCCGGTCGCGAGGAGACGCTGGTCATCGTCCGCGAGCTCATCGCTGAGTTTCACAACAAGACGGGCTACGCTCTTGCCGAAACGTTTTCCGAAATCAAAGGCCGCGAGCTTGAGGGGCTCGAAGGACAACATCCTTTCCTCGATCGCACGTCGAAGGTCATCCTCGCCAACTTCGTCACCACCGAGACCGGCACCGGCGTAGTCCACATCGCTCCGGGTCATGGCGCGGACGACTACGTGGCCGGCCAGCAAAACGGGCTCGCCGTGCTCTCGCCCGTGGATGACGAAGGCAAGTTCACCGCCGAGGTCGGCCTGGACGAGCTGATCGGCACTCACGTTTTCAAATCGAACGACCGCATCATCGAGATCCTCGCCGAAAGTGGCCACCTGTTAGGTCGCGAGGTGTACAAGCACTCCTATCCGCACTGCTGGCGCTCGAAGACGCCGATCATCTTCCGTGCCGTCGAGCAATTCTTCATCTCGCTCGACACCCTGCGCGGCCAGGCGCTGGAGCAGATCGACCAAGTCGAGTGGCTGCCATCGTGGGGCCGCAACCGGATTTACGGCACCGTCGAGGCGCGTCCGGACTGGTGCATCTCGCGCCAGCGCACCTGGGGCGTTCCGCTGCCGGTTTTCTTCGACGAAAACAACAAGGCCATCCTCGATCCCGCGCTTGCCCGCAAGGTGGCGGATCTTGTGGAAACCGAGGGCACCAACTTCTGGTTCGAGCACAGCGATGCCGAACTCGCCGCCAAACTCGGCCTGCCCGCCGGTGTGAAGAAATGCCGGGACACGCTCGACGTCTGGATCGACTCCGGCTGCTCGCACGTCGCCGTGCTCGACCGCCACCCCGAGCTGCACGCGCCCGCCGATCTCTATCTGGAGGCCACCGACCAACATCGCGGCTGGTTCCAAAGTTCGCTCATGCTCAGCGTAGGCTATCGCGGCGTAGCGCCTTACAAAACCGTGATGACCCACGGCTTCGTGGTGGACAAGGACAAGAAGAAGCTCTCCAAGTCCGAGGCGGAAAAGGCCGGCAAGCCGATCGACGCAGCCCACTTTTACAACAAATACGGCGCGGATATCGTGCGTCTCTGGGTTTCCTCGGTGGACTGGCAGAACGAAGTGCCCTTTGGCGAGGATCTCTTCAAGCAAGTGGCCGAGCCCTACCGCCGCCTGCGCAACACCCTGCGGATTCTGTTAGGAAACCTTGATGGCTTCCAGCCGGAGTCCGCGCCCGCCGCGCCGGAATACACGCTGCTCGACCGCTGGATCCTCGAGCGCCTGCACGAAGTCGTCGCCGAGTGCCGCAAGGCCTACGATGCCTACGAGTTCCGCAAGGTCTTCAACTCGCTGAACAACTTCTGCACCCACGACCTCAGCGCGACCTACATCGACGCGACCAAGGACCGCATGTACTGCGATGCCAAGGACTCGCCGCGCCGCGTGGCCTCGCAGTGCGCGATGTTCGCCATCTTCCAGGCGATTTCCAAGCTGCTCGCGCCGATCCTCGCCTTCACCGCCGACGAGGCGTGGGAGCATGCGCCGTTCACCAGCGGGACCATCCACGAGCAGGACTTCCCGGAGGCCGACGCCGCGTTTGCTCCGGGCGAAGCGACAAAGACAGCCGAACGTCTCTTCGAGATCAAATACGCCATCCAGACCGCCATCGAGAGCTGCGTGCAGGCCAAGGACTTCACCCGCAACAACGAGGCGGATGTTTCCCTGACCGTTCCGGAGAGCGACGCCGCCCTGCTGCCGCTGCTCAACGACCGCGACTTCGCCACCGAGTTCTTCATCATCGCCGGTCTCAAGGGCGAGGCGGGATCCGTGCTCCACGCGACCGCGAAGAAGACGGAACACTGCCTCTGCCCACGCTGTAGGAAACATGAGCCGCTTCTCGAAAGCGGCCTTTGCGGGCGTTGCGACGAAGTCATCAGTCAACAACCAACGGCCATCGGTTGAGAACAAGCAAGCCCCGAAGCTTCTTTCCTGATGACCAATTACCGCTGAACAATGACCCTTCCCAAGCTTCTCCTCTTTCTCACGCTGCCGCTCTATATCCTCGATCAGGCCACGAAGTTCTGGACCATCGGAAGATTTTCGCCGCCTTGGAAGGCCCCTGGCGAGAACATCGCGGTGGTCGAGGACTTCTTCCACTTGGTGAGGGTCCACAACCAAGGCGTCGCCTTCGGTTTCGGCAACGGCACGGCCTGGGCGCCGGTGGTGTTCCTCGTGGTGCCGCTGATCGCGCTGACCTTGATCCGGATTTTTTGGAAAAAGGGGGCCTTCAAACACCCGCTGTCGATGATTGCCGTCGCTCTGCTGATCTGCGGGATTTTCGGCAACCTGACGGATCGTCTGGTTCAGGGATTCCTACTTGAGGAGTTCAGGAGCTCCCCGTTTTGGGAGCGGCTTTCCGAGGGCTATGTGGTCGATTTTCTGGCCTTCAAACTGCCGCTTTACGACAAGATCGTTCCTTCGAGCGGCGGGTGGTGGCCGGCCTTCAATGTCGCGGACTCGTGCATTTGCGTGGCGGCCTTCCTGCTCTTCATCGGCGGCATCCGCGAGGAGGCGGCAGCCAGAAAGGGCGGGGCATGACGCCGGTCTGTGAGACCGCTTCAAAACAAATCTTTTGGGAAGCCCGATCATTCGTGACCTGCTACTAAATCTGTCATAGTTTTCGTATTGACGCTACCAGCGGTATGGGTAGGATCGGACCAGTCGATCCCCGACAGCTTTTCATGCGTTGCGTCCAATGCGGTTCCCTCAAAGACAAGGTCCTCGATTCCAGATCCACGAAGGATGGGACGACCATTCGTCGTCGCCGCGAGTGCCTGAGCTGTGGTTATCGCTACACCACCTACGAGCAGATCGAGCGCACGGAACTTCGGGTGGTCAAGCGGGACGGATCCCGCGAGGCGCTCAACCGCGAGAAGCTGATGAGCGGTTTGGTGAAGGCCTGCGAGAAACGCCCGGTGCCGATGGACCGGCTCGACCGCGCGGTGGAGGAGATTCTGACGGAGTTGCACAAGGACCACCTCAGCGAGGTGCCCTCCAACGTCATCGGGGCCAAGGTGATGGACAAGTTGCACCAGATCGATCCTGTGGCCTACGTGCGATACGTGTCGGTTTACCGGCAATTCGACGACGTCAACGAGTTCATTCAGGAGATTCAATCGCTGTCACGGCGCGCCGCGCGCGATCCGTTCCAACGCCGCCTTTTCAAGGACTGATGTTCATTCCAACCCATTGTTCCCCCCGGAAACCGAAGAACCGCACCCATTTTTCCAGCAAGACCGCCCTGTGATTTCACTCATTGGCAACCGCCCCGCACTGCAAATCGGCCGCTACCAGGTGATCGAGTATGACACCGAATGGCTGGATGACGCCCTTCGCCGGGCCGCCCGGGCTGCGGATTTCGAGGACTTTCCGTTCGTGAGCGACATCCGCAGCGGGGTCGTCAAGTATTTGGAGACCAAGTGCCCCCTGAAGCTCCTCCGGCTTGAGGACCTTTTCGACCGGATGCGAAGGATGCTTGAGAAAATCGGGTGCGAGCGCATCGCGGAAAAGCTTGAGCCGCTGGCACCGCCGGTGACCGTGTCTTTGGTTCGGGCCGCATTGGAGGCGGGGAATGGGTTTGAGCTCGCGTTTTTCGAGATGCTCCGGGCGGAGCTTGCGGATCTGCGGGCGGCCGGAGCCGAGGAGATCCGTTTTGTCGGGCTTCGCGAAAGTTCCCTCATCCTGCGAGGCGCCTCCAAGTGGAACAAGAGCTGCGACATTCTGCTCACCGAGATCCGGGCTTTCTTGCGCAACTGGGATTGCGACCGGCTGGCGGACGACTGCGGACCCTGTCTGCTGGCGGAGAGCGGGATTTGAGTTGTGGGTTGAATCATTCCGCGCGGGGAGGAATCTTGCACTCGTGAGACCAGCGCCCCCCGCCTTGTGGATGCTTCCGACCGGCCTGCGGGTGGTTCTGGTCTTTTTGTCGGTCATTGGCGGCAACGCCAACGCTGACATCGCGATGGAAGTGGCCCAAGCCTGGGAAGTCGCCGAACAACGGAGCGAGGCCACCGTGGCCTGGATGGAATCCGAGTATGGGAATCCCGCCATGTTTGCCCGCTACCCCACGGTGGAAAACCTCACGACCGGGCGTTGGTTCACTGCATCCCACACCCGCGATTGGCGGGCGGGCTTCTGGCCGGGCACCCTCTGGTTCTTGGCGCAGCGCACCGGCAACGCGGTTTGGCGCCAGCGTGCCACGGACTGGTCCGATGCCTTGGCGCAATCCGGAAACACCGACCACGACATCGGCTTCATTCTCCTCGGGTCGATGGGCAAGGCCCGGGCGTTTCACGACGATTTCAACGATCCCGGTGGAGCCTACCGTGCGTTTGCGGCGGCGGCCATCACGACCGCCGCCGCCAAGCTGGACTCCCGTTTCAACATGCCGAACACCGGCGGCATTCCGGTGCCCGCCGGATTCACGCGCTCATGGAATTCCCCGTTCCAGGATCCCTATCCGGTCTGCGTGGACAACCTGATGAATCTCGAACTGATGTTCCTCGCCTACGAACTCAACGGCGGGCTCCCGCAGCAGCGGGTTTGGTTCGATCACGCACTGACCCATGCCCGAACGTCCATTGCGAGGCATATGCGTCCGGATGGTGGCACCTATCACGTGGTGAAACATTTCGAGAGCGGAACGCGCATCGGGCAGATTGAACGCAAGAGTACACTCCAGGGCTACGGAGATGAAACCACATGGTCGCGCGGCCAGGCCTGGGCCATCTACGGATTCAGCGCCGCTTACCGCCACGCCCGGCGCGATCCCGGCACGGATGCCTCGGACGTTCTGGCCGCGGCCCGGTCCGCGGCGGATTATTTCATCGATCGCCTGCCGCACCACCACTCCGCCGACCCCTACAACCATCGCCCCGATGATTTCGTCCCGCCCTCGGATTTCGACGCCTCGCTCGGCGAACCGATCGGCCCATGGAACGATGCGGACAACAACTACAACTCCGCCACCGGCAGCGGCCTCGGCGACCGCAAGCCCGCCACCAACGCATTCACCCTGCGGGATTCCTCGGCAGCCGCCATCGCCGCCTCGGGATTGATCGAGTTGAGTGGCCACGTGCCGAATCCCGGGGACCGCGCCCGCTATCTCGGCGCGGCCGAGGATATTCTTCACTGCCTCATCACCTACGACGGTCCGGACCCGGGCACCGATCCGGACTACCTTTGCCAGCCCGGCGAGACCGCCCATCCCGGAATCCTCAAGGCGGGCAGCGTGAAATGGGGGGATCCCAATCAGGCGGTGATCTATGGGGACTACTATTTTCTCGAAGCCCTCGCCCGCTACGAAGCCCTGCAAGCCCGCAGAGTCCTCGCGGAAACCCAGCGCATGGCTGGCTCCGAAGGGGAAAGGCATGTCGAATTTGAAACCCGCAGCCCCGCGCCCGCGTTGACTTTCCGTGTGCAGAGTTCACCGGATCTCTCGCCAGGAAGCTGGGAAACCGTTGCCGCAAAAACCGGGGGCGGTCCATGGGCCGGCAGCGCGACCATCAGCGAGGCGGCGTTGCCGGATGGTCGGGTGCGGATCAACATCAGTAATCCATCCCCAGCGGCCAGCGGGTTTTTCCGCATCCTCACCCGCTCGGTGGGCGGCGGTGGTCCTTGATCCGGACATTCGCTCGACTCCCACACCCCGCCCGCCCAAGCTTCTTTCATGAACCGCCTTTTCCTGCTCGACGGCATGGCCTTGATCTACCGCGCCCATTTCGCGCTGATCCAAGCCCCGATCCGCAATTCCAAAGGCGTGAACACCTCCGCGCTCTACGGCTTCATCAACACGCTGCTCGCCATCCTCGAAAAGGAAAACCCCACGCACATAGGCGTCGCCTTCGACACCTCGGCGCCCACGCCCCGCCACGTGAAATACCCGGCCTATAAGGCGCAGCGCGATGAAATGCCCGAAGAACTCGCCGCCGCCATCCCCCACGTGAAGGCGCTCTGCCGCGCCTTCCACATCCCGGTGCTCGAAATCGACGGCTTCGAGGCGGACGACATCATCGGCACGCTCGTCAAACGCGCCGAGCCCGCCGGCTTCGAATCGTTCATGGTCACGCCGGACAAGGATTTCGCCCAGCTTCTCTCCCCCAAAACCTTCATGTGGAAACCCGGCCGCAAGGGCAACGACCATGAGATCATCACGCTCGAAAAACTCCCCGAAATCTGGGGCGTCGCCGAGCCGGACCACATCATCGACTTGCTCGGCCTGATGGGCGACGCCTCGGACAACATTCCCGGCATCCCCGGCATCGGCCCGAAGACCGCGCAGAAACTCATCGCCGAGTTCGGCTCCATCGAAAACCTCATCGCCAACGCCGCGAAACTGAAAGGCAAACAAAAGGAACTCGTCGAAACCCACAGCGATCAGGCCCTGCTTTCGAAAGACCTCGCCACCATCATCACCGACGTCCCGGTACAGGTCACTTGGGACGACCTCGTGCTCTCGCCGCGCGACGACGAGGCGGTGAAAACGCTCTTCAACGAATTCGAATTCCGCTCGCTCACCAAACGCCTCTTCGGCACCGGGACCGCGGACTTCAGTCCGCCCGAATCCCGCTCCGAGGCCGACACCACCCCCACGCTTTTCGAAACCTTCCGCACCATCCGCGACGTCGCGCACAGCTACCACCTCGCCGACACCCCGGAGCTCCAGCAACAACTCTTCGCCGAACTCGCGAAACAGGCCTCCTTCTGCTTCGACATCGAAACCACCTCGCTCGACCGCTTTGACGCGAAATTGTTAGGCATCGCCTTCTCTTGGAAAGATCACGAAGGCTGGTATCTCCCCTATTCCGAATCTCACCTTTCAAATCTCAAACCCATCCTCTCCGGCCCCGCCGAAAAGATCGGCCACAACCTCAAGTTTGATCTCTCCATCCTCCTCCAACACGGCATCGAGGTGAGCGGCCCGTTTTTCGATACCATGCTCGCCGACACACTTGTCGTGCCCGAGCGCCGTCACTCGATGGATTACCTTTCGGAAATCCTGCTCAGCTACACTCCCGTCAAACTCGCGGAGATCGCCGCTCCGGCGGCCGCCGCGCCCCCATCCGGCGACCTGTTCGACTTCGCCGAGAAAACCAAAGCCTCCAAGGAGCTCGACATCGCCTCCATCCCGCTCGCAAAACTCGCCGAATACGCCGCCGAGGATGCGGACGTCACTTTCCAACTCGCCGCGAAACTCCGCCCGTTGTTGGAGGAATCCGGCCAGGAAACCATCCTCCGCGGGATCGAAGGTCCCTTGCTGCCCGTGCTCGTCCGCATGGAAATGGAGGGCATTTCCGTCGATCCAAAGGCCCTCGGCTCCATCGGAGTGGAACTCCAACAACAGATCGACGAACTCGCGAAATCCATCCACCGCCACGCCGACCGCTCGTTCAACATCGCCTCGCCCAAACAACTCGGCGAGATCCTCTTCGACCACCTTGGCCTCATGGACAAGGCGAAGAAAACCAAGACCGGCCAATACAAGACCGACGAACAAACGCTCGCCACCCTCGAAGGCAAACACCCGATCATCACCGACATCCTTGCCTGGCGCGAGGCCACCAAGCTCAAGTCCACCTACCTCGACGCTCTGCCCAACCACATCGTCCCGGAAACCGGCCGCATCCACACCCATTTCCACCAGCTCGTCGCCGCCACTGGCCGCCTCGCCTCGTCCGATCCCAACCTCCAGAACATCCCCGTCCGCTCCGAAGCCGGCCGCAAGATCCGCAAGGCCTTCGTCCCGCGGAAATCCGAAGGCTCAAATTTGAAATTTCAAATCCTCAGCTGCGACTACTCGCAGATCGAACTCCGCGTCATGGCGGCGCTCGCCAACGACGCCACCATGATCGAGGCCTTCCGCAACGGCACGGACATCCACACCATCACGGCGGCCAAGGTTTTTGTCGTCGAGCCGGACGATGTCACCTCCGCCATGCGCCGCACCGCGAAGATGGTGAACTTCGGCATCATCTACGGCATTTCCGCCTTCGGCCTCAGCCAACGTCTCGCCATCCCGCGCGCCGAGGCCGCCGCCATCATCGATGCCTATTTCCGCGAATACCCGGCCATCAAGGAGTTCATGGAGCGCACCGTCGCAGAAGCCCGCGCGGCCGGCTACGTCGAAACCCTCTCCGGCCGCCGCCGCTATTTCCCGGATCTCAATTCCGGCAACCAGAACATCCGCGGCAATGCCGAGCGCGCCGCCATCAACACCCCCATCCAGGGCACCGCCGCGGACATGATCAAACTCGCCATGATCCGCATCGACTCGCTGCTGCGCGAAAAACCGTTCCAATCGAAGATGCTGCTCCAGGTCCACGACGAACTCGTCTTCGACCTCGCGCTCGAGGAGCAGCAGGAACTCGTCCCGCGAATCCTCGACGCCATGAAAACCGCGCTGCCACTCCCGCACGGCGTGCCCGTGGAGGTCGAACACGGCACCGGCCCGAACTGGTTGGCGGCGCACTGACGGCCCGCTGGAGCGGCCGGAAACCTCCGTTCCGCGGGTGTTTTTGCGCTGTCTTTTGCCTTGCAGGGCCCCGGGGTGCCGCTAGTCTCAGCCCCGAGATCGGCGCAAGGGCATGCCGGTCGTCAGACAAAACCCCTTTTGATCCACCGATGAAGCTTTCCATGATCGCCGCAGCCGCAGCCGCGCTTTTCGCCGCTTCCTGCAGCCCGGGTGCCGCCCCCGCCCCCGGCAAACCGACTTACGTGGCACCCTCGAAATGAATCCTGCGGCCCATCCCTGATGGGGATGGCCATTGATCGCTCCAAACCTCCGGCAACCCAATAATCTCATCCTAATCCCACCGCTACCGATCCCATGACACGCATCGTCTCCGCACTGTTCGTATCCGTTTTCGCCTTTCTGGCCGTCTCCTGCTGCTGCACCAGCGATGTGAAGCCCCCGGCCCTGCGTCCGCTCCCGCAATTCAAGGAAATCGAGTCCGCTCCCGCACCGGAGGTGCATTACGAGAAGTGACGCCGGTTGTCCGGACCCAGAATTGATTTCAAAGCGCCCCTCCGTTCCGGCGGACGGGCGCTTTTTGCATTTGTGGCGGATTTGTCGTGAAATGGGGCTTTCTTTCGCAAGGCGGGCACTGCGAAGTGCGAAGGCCGTCGAAAAATCATGCAACGACCACCTGCAAACCAAGGGAACAACCGGTTCAAGGCCTCGGTGCGCCACTATCACCGCGCCGGATCACCGGACAACCGAACCTGGGACGAGTGGATCGATGGAAGCTCCGCGGGTTCCCGGGCTCCCCGGCGGCAAGGGCTGAAAATCGCGGGAATCATCGTGGCCGTTCTGACTCTCGTCGCAATCATTGTCGGCCTGATCATTGAACTCGGCTGATCCCCCCATTGCCTTTCTCCCGGCCGGGCCGCATGTGGCTTTGACATTCCCGGGCCGCCCGTACAGTTTTCCGGCCCGCTGCGAACCACGGCGGCATCTTCACCATGGGAAAAAGCCTCTTCCAAAAAGTCTGGGACGCCCACACCGTCGGAACCCTCGCCGACGGCCGCACGCAACTCTTCATCGGCACCCACCTCATCCACGAGGTCACCTCGCCGCAAGCCTTCGGCATGCTCCGCGACCTCGGACTGAAGGTGAAGTTTCCCCAGCGCACCTTCGCCACCGTGGACCACATCGTGCCCACCATCGATCAGGACGCGCCGCAGGACCCGCTCGCCGCGGAAATGATGCAGGCGCTCCGCAAAAACGCCGATGACTTCGGCGTCACCTACTTCGACCTCGCTTCCGGCAAGCAAGGCATCGTCCACGTCGTCGGCCCCGAGCAAGGCATCACCCAGCCCGGCACCACCATCGCCTGCGGCGACTCCCACACCGCCACCCACGGCGCTTTCGGAGCGATCGCCTTCGGCATCGGTACCACCCAGGTGCGTGACGTGCTCGCCTCGCAAACCCTCGCCATGGAGCCGCTCAAGGTCCGCCGCATCGAGGTGAATGGCAAACTCCGCCCCGGCGTCTATGCCAAGGACGTCACGCTCCACATCATCCGCGTGCTCGGTGCCAAGGGTGGCATCGGCTACGCCTACGAATATGCCGGCGAGGTCTTCGACAACATGTCGATGGAAGAGCGCATGACCGTCTGCAACATGGCCATCGAAGGCGGCGCCCGCTGCGGCTATGTGAATCCGGACGCCAAAACCATCGCCTACCTCCAGGGCCGCCCGTATGTGGACATGAGCGACTTCGACGCCACCGCCGCCCGCTGGCTGTCCTTTGCCTCCGATGCGGACGCGCACTACGACGACATTGTCAAAATCAACGCCGCGGACATCGAGCCCACCGTCACCTGGGGCATTTCCCCAGACCACGGCATCGCCATTTCCGAAACTATTCCGGACCCCGCGAAGGCTTCCACTCCGCTGGAGAAAGCCTCAATCGAAGAGGCTCTCGCCTACATGAAACTTCCCGCCGGCACGCCGATCAAGGGCGTGAAGATCGACGTCGCGTTCATCGGCTCCTGCACCAACGGCCGCATCTCGGATTTCCGCGAGGTTGCGAAATACATCCAAGGGCACAAGGTCGCCGCCGGCGTCAAAGCCATCGTCGTTCCCGGTTCGCAGATCGTCGCCATCCAGGCAGAACAGGAAGGTCTCGACAAGATCTTCACCGCCGCCGGCTTCGAATGGCGCGGCGCCGGTTGTTCGATGTGCCTCGCCATGAATCCCGACAAGCTCGTCGGCGACCAGCTCTGCGCCTCGTCGTCCAACCGGAATTTCAAGGGCCGCCAAGGCTCGCCCACCGGACGCACCGTCCTGATGTCCCCCGTCATGGTGGCCGCCGCCGCCATCAACGGCCGCATCTCCGACGCCCGCGAGCTGTTCCACATTGAGAAAGCCGCCGCCGTCGCGTAAATCGAAGCTCATCATGAGCACCTCCGCCCACAAGCTGCCGATCACCGCCGCCGAGTATCTCGAAGGAGAGCTCCGCTCGGAGATCCGCCACGAGTTCGTGGACGGGCGGGTTTACGCGATGTCCGGCGCGAGCCGAAGGCACAACGAAATCTGTCTCGATCTTGCCTCAAACCTTCAAGCCCACCTCCGCGGCGGCCCCTGCCGCACCTACATCGAGGCGGTGAAAGTCCAGATCGCCGACGACATAGGGGAAGCCTATTACTATCCGGATGTGTTCGTGGCCTGCGAACCTGATGACGATGACTCCCATGTCGTCCAGCATCCGAAACTGATCATCGAGGTTCTATCCGAATCCACCGCGCGCATTGATCGAAGCGACAAGCTTACGAACTACAAGCGCATCCCCACCGTCGAGGAAATCGTCCTCATTGAGCAGGATTGGCCGGAAATCCTTGTTTTCCGCCGCGCCGAGCGCTGGAAACGCAACCTCTACACCCGGTTCGAAACCATCGTCCGGCTCGACTCGATCGGCTACGCCGCGCCGCTAGCCTCCTTCTATCAGACCAACCCGTTTCCCGAAGACGTCCAACGCCCCTGGTATCACCTCAACCGCATCGAGGACTGAAATCCACAATCTCCAATCCATAATCCACCATCCCACCATGGCCCTCGAACCCGTCAAACAAGTCACCGGCACCGCCGTCTTCATTCCCGGCGCGGATATCGACACCGACCGCATCATCCCGGCGCGCTTCATGAAATGCGTCACCTTCGACGGACTCGGCGAGTTCGCATTCTACGATGTGCGTTTCAATTCCGAAACCGGTGAGAAAACCGACCACCCGCTCAACGATCCGCGTTTCGCCGGAGCCTCCATTCTCATGGCCGGCGTGAATTTCGGCTGCGGTTCCTCGCGCGAGCACGCGCCTCAATCGCTCAAGAAATACGGCTTCAACGCGGTGATCGCCGAGTCCTTCGCCGAGATCTTCTTCGGTAACTCCACCACGCTCGCCATGCCCTGCGTGATCGCCACCGCCGCCGACATCGTGAAACTCCGCGACGCCATCGAGGCCGATCCTTCCACGGAAGTGACCGTCGACGTGGACAAGCTCCGCGTCACCACTTCCGGCGGGCTGGACTTCCCGGTCACCATGCCGGACTCCGCCCGCGACGCCCTCGTCTCCGGCCGCTGGGATCCGATCCAGGAATTGCTGGACAACGACGCGGCCATCGAAGCCAAGGCCCGCGAGCTGCATTACGTCTGATCGGCGGCCGCCGCTTGATCAATCGCCCAGCACCGTCCGCAGCGTGTCCGCGCGGCGCATGATTTCCGCCACGGCGGGATCATCGGGAGCTTCTTGTGTCAGTTGCCCGATCCAAGGCCGGGCTTTGGCCATGGCGTCCCGCGCCAAGTCCCTCGCTCCTCCGGAGAGGCGGCACTCTGCCGTGGTCAGATGGATTTCCGCCACGAGCATTCGCGCGGGGCGAGAGGCATCCTCTTTCGAAGCCATGGGAGCACAGGTTTTGGCGAGCCAGTCGAGACCGCTATACCAGAAGATGAAGGATGGGTCCTTGCGAGAGAGATCGCCATAGATCCGCAGGGTTTCACGGAAGTCGGCCAGAGCCGCGGTTTCTGCGTTCTCCTTGAGGTGCAGTTCGCCGTTCACGAGATGGAGCCAGCCGAGATCGCCGAGCACGTCGCGATTGGTCGGATCGATGCGGGCGAGGCGTTCCCGGAGTTCGCGTGCGGCACCAAGCTCCGCGCGGGCTTCATCGATGCGGTCCACCCGCAGCAGGACTTCCGCGAGGTGGCAGTGGCACTGGACGAGATGGCGGCGTTCCTTGACGTTGTCCGGGGCGTCTTCGGCGGCTTTGGCAAACAAGGAGATGACTTCGCGGTAAGCCTTGATGGCCGCCTCATGATGCATCGCCCGTTTCTCCCATGCGGCCAGGACTTCGAGGGCGAAGGGCAGGTGGCCGGGACTTTTGCTCCGGCTCAAGGCGATGCTCTCTTCCAACGCGGCGCGGGCGGCATCGAAATGGCGTTCGTCATACAGGCATTCGGCGAGCTTGCGCAGGGCGATGCAGAGGTTGTGCTGGCGTTGGGAATCGTCGGGTTTGGCAGCGACGACGGCGCGTGTCAGTTCGAGCTCGCGCTGGCGCATGGCGAGGGCTTCGGCGGATTTGCCATGGCCGCGCAGGGCGTCGCCCATGCGGGAAACGAGCACGGCATGCCACTTGCGCCCCTCGTCGTTGGAGGAATCCGCAGTGGTGAGGTGATCGAGGATGGCGGCGCCCTCGCGGTAGAGTTCAATGGCCTTGGGCAGTTCGTTGCGCTGGAACAGGACATCCCCACGCACCAGAAAGACCCGGGCGCGCCGGGTCTCGGAAGCGGCATTGCGTTCGCCGGGCGGAAGATTCTGATAGTAGGTGTCCGCGGTGGCGCCGATGTCGTCCAGCAGCTCCAGTTTTCCGAGAGGTTGGAGTTTTTCCCGCAGGTCATTGAGGGACCAGGTGATGATGTCCTCAGCCGAGCCGCGGGCGCGGTTGGCGGCATTGCGGGCGGCTTCCGCCTCGCGGCGCAGGGCCTCGGACTGGATGCGGGCCCGCCGTTCCCGCAGGTAGAAGAGGGTCGAAACACAAACGCCGGCCAGCAGCGCGGCGAGGGCGACGGAACCGAGCGCGAAGGCCAGGCGGTTGCGGCGGATCGCGCGGCCTAACAAATACGCGCGATCCGGCGGGCGGGCGGAAACCGGTCGGTTTTCCAGATGGAGGCGCAGATCGTCCGCCAAGGCACCCACCGTGTCATAGCGGCGTTGGCGGTCCTTTTCGAGGCATTTCAGGGCGATCCAATCGAGGTCGCCGCGCAGCGCGGCGCGCAGGCGGTCCGGCGGAATGCCGCGATGGCGGGCAATGGCGGTGGCGCGGTCCGCCGCAAGCGAGGTGACGCGGCGCGAAGGCTGGGGAGGCGTTTCCTCGCGCACCTGGCGCAACACCGCTTCGAGCGCGGCGCGGGCCAGTTCATCGATTTCGAAGGGCAGGGTGCCGGTGAGCATTTCATAAAGCACCACGCCGAGGCTGTAGATGTCCGTGCGGGTATCGAGATCGCGGCCATCGCGGTCCGCCTGCTCCGGACTCATGTAGCCGGGAGTGCCGATGATCTGGTGCAGGCGTGTGACGAAACTGCGCTCGGTGGCCCGGTCGTCGAGCGCACGGGCGACGCCGAAATCGATGATGCGCGGGGCGGGCACGCCATCCTCCTCGCAAACAAGGATGTTCGATGGCTTGAGGTCGCGGTGGATGAGGCCTTTCTGGTGGGCGTGCTGGACGGCGAGGCAGACCTTGATGAAAAGCCGGAGCCGCTCATGCAATGAGAGCGCGTGGCTGTCGCAGTACGCCGTGATCGGCCGGCCATGGACCAACTCCATGGTGAAATACGGCCGCCCGGATGGCGTGACTCCCGCATCGAACACCCGCGCGATGCCGGGGTGCTCCATCAGCGCGAGGGATTTCCATTCCTCGCGGAAACGGCTCACGACCTCATCGGTGTCCATGCCCGGCTTGAGGATTTTGAGAGCCACTTTGCGCCGCACCGGTTCGGCTTGCTCGGCCAGCCACACGCGGCCGAATCCGCCATCGCCGATGATTTCCAGCAGCGTGTGGGAACCGATCACATCGCCGGGTTGTTCGCCCGCCGTGTCGAGCGCCGTGGCGAAAAGGGCAGCGGCTTCGTCGGAGCGGGCCGGTGTTGGGTGTGGTGGATCCGTTGGCATGCGGGGCTGGGAACTCAAAGGCGCTCGAGAGCACGGCGGAGACTCCGCATTTCCTCATCCACCGCTTCCTTGGTCGGATCCGCCAATGAACCTGCGATGTGGGCGCGCAAGGCCTTTGAAAACGCGGCGCGAAGCCGGAAAATCCGTTGCCGCACGGCCTGATCATTGAGACCGAGCCGCTTTCCGGCCTCGCTCACGGAAACGTCGGCAATCGAAAGTGGACTCAGGAAGGGGCGGAGCACGGCAAAAGCCTCCGCCTGCCCCTGTCGTGCAAGATCCGCCTCCAGATCCGTCAGGCAGGCATCCACCACCGCCAGAGCCCAAGCGCGATCGTAGTGATCCTCCGGATTGAGGGCTGGATCACACAGTTCGCGGGCGAAGCGCTCCTCAGCCCCCGGCATCTGGAGCGAGAGCATGTCCCCACCGCCGCCCCGGCGGGCCGTCCGCTGGCGTTCGCGATGGTGGCTCCACTGGTTCTGAAACGCATTGAGCAGATAGGTGCGCAACCGACCCTTGTTTTCATCCGCATGTTCAAGGGAATTCCTCTCGATCAAACGGGAGAGGAAAATCTGCGTTTGATCCTGGGCGTCCTCGTGATTCCAGCCCTTCCATCGGGCGAAGGCATAGAGCGGATACCAGTAATGACTGCAAAGGTAGTTGATCGCCGCCGAGCGCTCATCGCCAAGGCTCGTGCCCACGGCCTCGCGCAGCTTGGTCCAAGGCGTCAAAGGAAATTGGACATTGTGGTTCATTCCGTCGCCGCAAGCCGGGGTTGGATCCGCGCCCCGACCGCATTCAGGATCGACTGCGTCCACCAAGCGTGTCAATCATCCGCTGCCTTGGCTCCGGAGCCTCCCTTGCACCATGCTCCGCATATCCTGCCACAGGTTCTGCGTGGTTTTGCGCAGCCGATGCGGAGCGGCTCGGGGTGCTTGCTGCGAATCTCACGGTCCGCCCATGGCCCTTCCGAAGAAACCGAACCTCGACTCCGTCACCACCATCAATGAGGACGGCTCGCGGTATTTCCTGCATCCCGCCGATGTCCGCGGCAAATGGGTGCTCACGCGGCGGATAGTGGGGATGGCGCTCATCGCGATCTACATCCTGCTGCCGTGGATTCCGATCAACGGCAACCCTGCGGTGTTCCTTGATGTGGAGAACCGGATGTTCCATCTCTTCGGTCTCACCCTGGTGCCGCAGGACCTGTGGGTGATGTTCTTCGCGATCACCGGGCTGGGTTTCGCGCTGTTTTTCGGAACCTCGCTGCTGGGCAGGATCTGGTGCGGCTGGGCCTGCCCCTACACGGTGTTCCTCGACCATGTGTACCGCCGCATCGAACGCTGGATCGAGGGCGACGCACCTGCGCGCCGTGCGCTCGACAATGCGCCCCTGACCGTCGGGAAGGTCTTCAAGCGCGTTCTCAAGCACGCGCTCTTCCTTGTCGTCGCCACCCTCATCGCCCATGTGTTCCTCTCCTACTTCGTCTCGCTCAGACGCCTCTACGGCTTCATGCACGAGGGCCCGCTCCAGCACGCCACCGCCTTCGGCGTGGTCACCTTCCTCACGTTCGTCCTCTGGTTCTGCTTCGGCTATTTCCGCGAGCAGTTCTGCATCATCATGTGCCCGTACGGCCGCCTGCAGGGCGCGTTGACGGATGACGACACGGTGAACGTGGGCTACGACGAGAAACGTGGCGAGCCGCGCGGAGCGAAGGGAAAGGCCGAGGGCGACTGCATCGACTGCCGCCGCTGCGTGCAGGTCTGCCCCACCGGCATCGACATCCGCAACGGCCTGCAACTCGAGTGCATCGGCTGCACCGCCTGCATCGACGCCTGCGACGAAGTCATGGTCAGGATCGAGCGGCCGAAGGGGCTGATCCGCTACGATTCACTCAACGGATTCTCCGGGAAAGCGCGCCGTTTCCTGCGGCCGCGGATCTACGCCTACTGCGCCCTGGCGGGCCTCGGACTGGCCGCGCTCACGCTCGTGGCATCCAACAAGGCGCGGCCGTTCAATGCCACGGTCTCGCGCACCGGCGGCTCGGGATTCTATAGCGATGCGAGCTCGGTGCGGAACATCTTCAAGGTGCGCGTCATGAACAAGCGCAACCAGACCGCCACGGTCACCATTCGCCTTGGCAAGGGGACACCCGCCGGCTATCAGTTGAGCGGAGCTGAACAGACCTTCACCGTGAACGCCCTCGATGAAATGTCCCGCACCTGCGTCGTGATCGCTCCCGCCGATGCCTACGTCGGCGTTTCCGACATCACGCTGGAGGTCCACGCGAATCCCGGGGACGTCACGCTGGAGAAAACCGTGCGCTTCCTCGGTCCGAACCCCCAATCGCTCAAAACCCCGAAACCCTGACTCCGGATGAAAACCGTCACCTCATTCGTATCCCGCAATCCCTGGATCTACATCGTGCTCGCGTTCGTGATCCTGATCGGCGCCTGGTCCACGCTCATCTCCATCGCCGTGAAACACTCGCCCCGGCAGATCGAGGTGGTGCGGGACGCGGATCATTGAAACCGGGAACCCGCCGATGATCGCGCACTCCGAACTCCCGGGCACCACCGCAGCGGCGCTGGTCTTCGGGCTCGCCACCAGCCTGCATTGCGCCGGCATGTGCGGGCCCATCGCCTGCGGACTCGGCACCCTGGCGAAATCCGAGGGCGAGCGACTCGCGGCGGCCTCGCTCTACCATGGCGCGCGCCTGGTCTCCTACGGCATCATCGGAGCCATCTGCGGCGCGATCGGGCGGCAACCGATAAAGTGGTTTTTCGATTCCCCCGCCGTGCTGCTGCCTTGGGTGCTGGTGGCCGTGTTGCTCATCATGGCCTTCGGCCTGGACAAGAAAGTCCCGCGTCCGGCGATTCTCAACCGCTTCACCGCCCGGGCGCGTTTCAAGGCCACCAAGCTCTCCGCATACGGCGGCGCTTCGGCAATGGGACTGCTCACGCCATTTCTGCCGTGCGGACCGCTCTATCTGGTGTTCGGCGCGGCCTTGTTGGCCGGCTCCGCCGCGAGAGGAGCGGAGTTCACCCTGGCCTTCGGGTTGGGCACGGTGCCGTTGCTGTGGCTCGCCCAGCACCAGTTCCACCGCATCCGCGCCATGCTCACGCCGCTGGCCATGAACCGCCTGCGCCGCGGGCTCGCCTTCGTCACCGCGCTGATGCTCGCCTGGCGTTTGCACGGCACCATCCCCGCGCGGTTCTACGGTGCGGAACCGGAGGCGAAACCCGCCACGGAAGAACTTCCTTCCTGCTGCCATTGAGGCGGGCTGCTTGGGATTTGTCACGCTCGATGAAACATGTCGAAGCGGCCGCCGTAATCCTGCCGTCACTGATCCATGAAAAATCCTCTTCTTTCCTCCCGCCGTGATTTCCTCCGTGTTTCCGGCCTCGCCGGCGCCGCCATCGGATTCCCGACCATCATCCCCTCGCGCGTCCTCGGGGCCGATGCGCCGTCCAACAAGATCCACATCCTTCAGATCGGCTGCGGCCGGATCGGCAGGAGCATGGACATGCCCGGCATCCTACGCCAGAACGACGCACGCCTCACCGCCGTCTGCGATGTGGACTCGCTCCGCGCCACCGATGCCAAGACCATGGTCGGGCAGCACTACGCGAAACAAAACATCAACCTCGCCGCCGCCACCTACGGCGATTACCGCGAGGCGCTCCAGCATCCGGACATCGATGCGGTTTCCATCAGCACGCCCGACCACTGGCATGCCGAGCCGGTCATCGCCGCCGCGTTGTTGGGCAAGGACATCTACGTCCAGAAACCGCTCTCCATGACCATCGAAGAGGGCCGCGCCGTCAGCGACATCGTCCGGGAGAAAAACCGCATGTTCCAGATCGGCAGCCAGCAGCGCTCCGCCTCGCAGTTCCGCACGGCCTGCGAAATGGTGCGCAACGGCCGCATCGGGAAGCTCCACACCGTGAAGATCGGCCTGCCCAGCGATCCCTCCGGCGGCAGCACCGAAGTCATCCCCGTGCCCGCCAATCTCAACTACGACATGTGGCTCGGTTGCACACCCCGGGTCCCCTACACCGCCGACCGCGTCCATTCCCAGAACGCGGATCCCGCCAAGCGCTATGGCGACCGCCCCGGCTGGCTGCGCATCGAGGACTACTGCCTCGGCATGATCACCGGCTGGGGATCCCACCACGTCGATATCGCCCACTGGGGCATGGATACGGAACTGACAGGCCCGGTTTCCATCGAAGGCCGCGCCGAGTTTCCGAAGTCCGGTCTCTGGAACGTCCACGGCCCCTATCACATCGAGATGAAATACGCCAACGGCGTCACCGTGATCATCGACCACCAATTGCCCAACGGCGTGCGCTTCGAGGGCAGCGACGGCTGGATCTTCGTCACCCGCGGTGCCGAGCGCGTCACCGCCTCCGATCCCGTGGACCCGAACGCCGCCGCGAAAGCGCTCACCGCCAGCAAGCCGGAAATCCTCAGCACCCCGCTCGGTGCCGGCGACGTCCGCCTCCACGAGAGCCCGAACGGCGACCATCACCTCGACTGGATCACCAGCATCCGCACCCGCAAGCCCGCCGTGACCACCGCCGAGATCGCCCACCGCTCCACCAGCGCCTGCATCACTGGCTGGATCGCCATGAAGCTCGGCCGCAAACTCACGTGGAACCCGGAAACCGAATCCTTCACCGGCGACGATACCGCCAACTCCATGCGCAGCCGCCCGCAGCGCGCACCCTACGGCATCTCCCACATGAAAAAGGGCTGATCCCCCCTCATTTTCCCGTCCACTTCTTCCACTCCGCCTCCGCTTCGGCCGCGGTGATGGTGTGGTCCGCGGCGATCACGCGGTATCTGCGCAGGGAAACCTGCGGATGCGCGTCGTCCAGCGGCAGGGGGTGGTCCATCACCGGATTGAAGTTCGCGAATGGCGCGCCGTTGTGCGCGGTGTGGTCCCAGACCCGCAGTTTCTCCGGTGTTTCCGCCGAGCTCATCATCAGCACGGAGGCCGATCCGTGAGGAGTGGGCCCGCTCACCATCACCCAGCGCGCGGTCGTGTCGTTGGCATCTTCGCGGCCCTTGCCCGCGCTGGTGGTCATCGTGCTGTTGTCCTTGTTCCAGGATGCCGGGCCGCGCCATGAGAAGCCGCTGTAGCGGTATTCCACGATCTTCACCGGAGCTCCCGCCGCTCTCTGGCGGATGGAAATGTCCAGCACCTGCGCGTCCCCTTTCAGCGACACGGCCAACTTTGCCGTCTCGTGAATCGCCGTCACCGGGGCGGCTCCGGGTTTCTTGATCACCGTCTCGTTGAGAAATTCGCACTCCAGCAAGCCGGGTCCGCTAGACAGGGTTTTCGCGCCCTTCGCCACATGTCCGCCCTGGCCCTCCTGGATCTCCCAGCAATTGTATTTCGTGCCGTCGACCTCGATGTATTTCCACGGCCACCAGAGGCCGAAGTGGTGTTTGTGGTCGTCCGGCTGGATGGTCGTCCACTCGAAGCCGGCCGGCGTGCGCAAGGGATGCAGGAAGGCGCTGCCCGCGAATTTCTCCCCGCCCACGGGCGTTGCCAGCGGCGCGGCCTGCCAGCCGAGCATCAGGGCCCCGTTGTAATTTGCCTCGAACCGGCCGTCCTTCTCCGCGGTCGTCCATTTCCCCGCCTGCTCCGCCGCCGTTGCGGATAGAACCATCGCCGTCATCCATCCTGCCATTCTGAAAAATCCGCGCATGATGCCCCGTTACGCCGGGGCGGCGGCCGTTCTTTCCCGCGCTCAATCCCGCGTTGCATCCGCGGCCGCATTTTCCAATCCTCTCCGCCAGCCGCATGAAAACCAAAACCCTCAGCCTCCTCATCGCCGCCGCCACCGCGGCCGCGGCATTCGCCGATACGGTGAAGCTCATCACCCTCGATCCCGGCCACTTCCACGCCGCGCTCGTCCAGAAGTCGATGGTGCCAGGCGTCGATCCCGTGGTCCACGTCTATGCGCCCGCCGGCCCGGAGCTCGACCGCCATCTGGCGATGATCGACGGTTTCAACAAGCGCCCGGAAAACCCGACGAAGTGGCAAACCCAGGTGCATTCCAGCCCGGACTATCTGGGGGAAATGCTGCGCGACCGCCCCGGCAACATGGTGGTCATTTCCGGAAACAACGCGAAGAAATCCCGCTACATCCTCGAATGCGTGAAGGCAGGACTCAACGTGATGGCGGACAAGCCGATGGCGATCAACCCCGAGGGCTTCGCTCTCATCGAGGAAGCCTACAGGATCGCCGCGGTGAAAAAGCTGGTGCTGTTGGACATCATGACCGAGCGCCACGAGATCAGCACGATGCTGCAAAAGGAGCTCTCGCGTTTCTCCGGAGTCTTCGGCGAGCTCGACAAAGGCACGCCCGAAAGCCCGGCGGTGACGAAGGAGAGCGTCCACCATTTCTCGAAGCTGGTGAACGGCGCGCCCCTCCAACGGCCGCCGTGGTTCTTCGATCCGAAACAACAGGGCGAGGCCATCGTTGATGTGACCACCCACCTCGCCGACCTCGTCCAGTGGGAGTGTTTTCCCGGCGAGGTCATCGTGCCGTCCGATGTGGAGGTTCTATCCGCCCGGAGTTGGAACACGCCGATCACGCTGGCCGAGTTCACGAAAACCACCAAGCTCGACGCTTGGCCGGACTATCTGAAACCGCTCGTGGACAAGGGCGGCGTGCTGCAAACCCCCGCCAACGGCGAGTTCACCTACACACTCCGCGGAGTGCATGCCAAGGTCTCGGTGTTGTGGAAATTCGAGGCTCCCGCCGGTGCCGGGGACACGCATGACTCGCTGCTGCGCGGCACCAAGGCCTCGCTGCACATCCGCCAGGGCGCGGAGCAGGGATACAAGCCGGCGCTCTACATCGAGCCCGCCGCCAAGCCGGACGACGCCTGGCGCGCCGCGCTGGCCGCCGCAATCACGGAAATCTCGAAGATCCATCCGGGCGTCAACGTGAAGGAGCTCGACGGCCGCTGGGAAGTCGTCATTCCGGACCAATACAAGGTCGGCCACGAGGCGCACTTCGGGCAGGTGACGGAGGAATTCCTCGGCTACCTCCAAGGCAAGCCGGTCCCCGCATGGGAAGCGCCCAACACCCTGGCGAAATACCGCACTCTGATGCAGGCGTGGAAGATGAGCCGCTGAGCGGTTCACCATTCCGCATCTCGTTTCCCCAACAGCGAAGGAAGCTCATTATGGGAGGAACGTTTGAGCGCTTCCGCCGCCGGGGTGGGAAGTCCGAAATCAAACTGGGGCGTTACCCGCCGTTGGATGCGCCGGCGTTCGCTTCATTCGCAGATTTCGAGCTCATCTTCGTAGGTGCTTGGATATCGGGGACTGTATAGGAACGCCCTGAGACGAAGGCCAGTGTATCGGAATCTTCCCGGATCGCGGCCAACATCCCAGAAGTGAAGATAAACCATTGGGTTGTTCTCGCGAGGATCCACGACAAATTCTCCCCCAATAATCCCTCTGGCAATCGCGATGTAGTTCTCTAGTCCCTCAAAGAAGCCATCCACCGACTTGGCATTGAGGGCGCTGAAGCACAAAACGTGACATCCTCCCGGGAGCCGAACCCAAGGCGATGCAACCTCAAACTCTGTGGTGAAAACAAGATTTCGGTCTGCTGCATGACGCTTTAGAATCGGCGACACCTCGCAACCAAAATGCCTCTCGATCGGCTCGAAATCAGGATGAGCCAACTCTTCGTCAATCCCCTCAGATAGTTCAAACTGCCCCAAGGAAATCTTCTTCTTTGCCACTACGGTCTTGAGATAACGACCAATGCTCTGGGGGAAGTTCATTTCTCAGCGAACATTGCTATTGAACGACCGGTCGGTGATCATGATAAAACCCGACCCGGGAGGTCGTGGTTCCGGGGAGGTCGATCATGAGTCGGGTTTACACCTGTCATGGCGGCGGTCCAAGGCGGAAGTTTCCCGAGAGACCGGGCCATGGCTCCGGGCGTGGCGGGCGCGGTCCAGTTCGGCAACCGGCGGGATCCGCATGTGCCGTTGGATTCCGTATGCCATGAACCGGTTTTCCGAGGCGGGTTCACGGCGCTTCCCGCGCATCACTCGACGTTCTGCACCTGCTCGCGGATTTTCTCCAGCTCGGTCTTGGCCTCGACGATGGTCTGGGCGATGCCTGCGTCGTTGGCCTTGGAGCCGATGGTGTTGAACTCGCGGAAGAGTTCCTGGCAGAGGAAATCGAGCGCGCGGCCGGGGGCTTCGGCGGCGTCGAGGTATTCGCGGAATTTCGCGAAGTGGGAGTCCAGCCGTGTGAGTTCCTCCGAGACGTCACAGCGGTCGGCGAAGAGGGCGAGTTCCTTGACCACGCGTTCGTCCGCGGGATCGAGGTCGAGGCCGGCCTCGCGCAGGCGCTTGGCGAGCAGCTCGCGCTGGCGGATCGGGCGGGCGGGGGCGTCCGCGGCGATTTTTCCGGCGAAGGAGGCCAGCGTTTCAAGGCGGGCGAGGAAATCCTCCTTGAGATGGGAGCCCTCGGTTTCCCGCATGGCGGAGAGGCTGGCGAGTGAGTCGTTGAGGGCGGGCTCGATGGCCTGCCAGGCTTGCTCGGGGTCGATCTCGCCGGTGCCGAGGGTGACGATTCCTGGTTGGCGCAGGTAGTCGGAGGCGGCGGGAAGCAGCGGGTGGCCGATGGTTTTGCCGAGCTCGATGAAGGCGTCGTGGAAGGCGCGGGCGAGTGGGGCATCCACCTGGATGGAGGCGGCGGTTCCTTCCGCGCGGGCGAGGTTGATGGAGACTTGGATGCGGCCGCGCGAGACGATGCCGAGCACGGTTTTGCGGACGCGGGCTTCGAGCACCATGAGCTCGCGCGGCGCCTGCACGACCACCTCGGCCTGTTTGCGGTTCACCGCGCTGGTCTCCACGGTGGCGTGCCAAGCGTCCGTCGCCGCGGAGCCGCGGCCGAATCCCGTCATCGAATGCATGGGCGGAGGATGAACATCGAACATCGAACGTCCAACATGGAACGTCGAAGTGGGAAATTTTTCCGTGTGGGCGGAACTTCGGATTCCGGGGGGACAGAATCATTGGATGACAGAATCATTGAATCAGGAAAAAATGATTCCGCCTTTTTCCATGTCGTTCCGGCTGAGCTGGGTCGGGTGGAGCACGGGCAAGGCTCCCGCACGGTCAGATCCGGACGGCCTTGAGGGCGATGAAGAGCGGGAACTCCTCGGCGGCGCGGTGCTCGGCCTTGCTGAAGGGGCCGGAGGCCTGGGAGCGGCGGTGGCTGTGGAGTTCCTCGCAGGCGGTCACGGCGAGGCCGGATTTCCCCATGGCGGTGAGAAGGTCGGCGAGGGGACGGTGGTGGAAGGCGGTATGCCCGCCGCGGTCACGGCCGGGGTGGGTGGTGATGGGGATTTCCTGTGGCGTGCTGTACGCGTCGATGCGGCGGAACTGGATTTTCTGGTCCGCGTCCCAGCCCCAGTGCGTGCTCTTGGGGATGCGGAAACAGGGGTGCATGGAGACGAGCACGAGACGGCCGCCGGGCTTGAGGGCGCGGGCGATGTTGGAAAACATGGCCGGGGCGTTCGGGACATCGTGCACGGCCATGATGGAAGTGGCCGCATCGTGGGAGGCGTCCGCCCATGATGCGTCCGGCCGGCAGACGTCCGCGACGAGCCATGAGGTGCGCGGGTTCTGGCCGTGGCGCGCGCGGGCGGATTCGATCAGCCGCGGGCTGGCGTCCACTCCGGTGAAGCGGGCGATGCCGGCATCGAGCACCGGCTGTGCGAGCACGCCCTGGCCGCAGCAGATATCCACAAGGGACTCGCCTGGCCGGGCCTGCAGCATGGCGAGCGCGGCGGGCAGGATGACGTGGCGGTGGTAATCCGATCCGGACTCGCCGACGAGTTTGTCATACCAGGCGGCGACGGGATCCCATCCGCGGTCGGTGGCCTTGCCGCTTGGCGGGCCGGGTTTGCGCCCTTTCGGATGACGGGACGGACGGCGTGGCGGTTGCGGCATGGCGGGCCTCACTTCTTGCGGATGCGCCAGACCTCGACGAGCTGGTTGCGTTCCGGGATGCGCGAGCTGAAGCGGTCGGTCTGGCCGAGATAGACGGCCTGGACGAGTTGCTCGGGGCGTTTCACGGAGGAGAAGAGTTCGGCGGCGGCGGTGGCGCGGTCCGAGGAGAGGGTGCGGTTGTTGTCCACGTTTCCGGTTTCCGAGGCATATCCGATGACGAGCACGAGATCGCCATCGGGGATTTCCGCGACGAGGCCGCGGATCAATTCCTGATCGGCGGGGGTGAGTGCGCTGGAGCCGGTGGCGAAGGAGAGCTTGTGGAGGACGTTGGCACCGAGGTCCACGCCGAGTTTCGAGTATGCGGCGGAGATTTCCGAGTCCGGCTTGTTTTCCAACTGCCGGAGGCTGCGGAACAACTCGACGGCGGCGGGCAGCAGTTCGTTCTCGGACCTGGCGAAGAGCCTGGCTTTGGAAACCTCGCCTTCGAGTTCCTTCACGCGGGCCTCGAAGAATTCCTTGGCGCGGAGGGTTTCCTCGAAGCGGCGCTCGAGATCGTTGAATTCCTCCTCGGAAACACCCTCGCCCTTGGCGGCGAGCTGGGCGCGCACGGAGCTGAGCTCGGTGTTGAGGGCGTCGCGCTGGGCGCGCATGGCTTCGAGATCGCGGCGGAGCAAATCGGCGTCGGAGCCGTTGACGAGCGCGCGCTGGAGTTCGGCCTGCAGGCGGGAGCTTTCCGCGGCGAGGCTCTGGCGGAGCTGTTCGGAGCGGATGAGTTCGGAGGCCTTGGCGCTGAGTTCGGCGTCCTTTTCCGCGAGCATCGACTGGAGGCTGCCCGCCAGCGCAACCATGGTATCGGCGTCTTTTTTCATGCGGGCGGCCACGTCCTCGACGGATTCGGTGTTTCCACCGAGCGGGCGCAGTCCCATGGCCATGCGTTCGCGGTTGAGTTGGTCGCGGAGGGCGCTGGCCTCGGCCTGGAGCTCGGTGACCTCGGCCGATCCGCCGCCGATCCAGCCGCGGTTGCCGCGCAGCACCATCACGATGAGCACGCCGAGCAGGGCGATGATGACGAAGGCCAGGGCCACGGCGGGTGGCAGCGCGGGCTTGGCCGGGGCTCCGGTGTTGGCCGGCGCCTCCCCGGTGGCGGGAGGGGTTTCGATGGGGACGGGTTGCTCCGACATGGGCGGAGGTTGCGCGCCGGAACCGGGAGCTGTCAATGCGCCGGAATCAAGCGGCGGCGATTTCCGGGCCGCGCCTCAGCGCCCGGCCAGCAGGCGCAGGAAATCGGCGGGGTGGTCGATCAGGTAATCGGGCGACTCCGCTGCGAGCGACTCGCGGGAGTTGAAACCCCAGGTGACGGCGGCGACGGGGATGCCGGCTTTTTGCGAGGCTTTCACGTCGCGCAGCTCGTCGCCGATGTAGAGCATCTGCTCCGGGCGCAGCGAGAAGGTCTTGCGGATGGCCTTGAGGTGCTTCGCCTTGCCGGTGAGTTTGGAGGTGGAGGAAATGAAGTCGAACTGCTCGCGCAGTCCGTGCGTCTGGAGGAAGAGGTCCACATTGGCCGGGGCGTTGGAGGTGAGCACGCCGAAGCTGTCCACGTGGCGGCGCAATTCCAGCAGCACCTCGTGCATGCCGGCGATGAGTTGGAGGCGGGTGATGTTCCCGCGCATGAGGCCGGTGCCGCGGGAGATGAGCGCGGGCACGCGGCGCTTCGGGATGCTGAGGTGGACGAGCAACTGCTTGAGCGAGAGGTGGCGCAGGTGATCCAGCTCGTGTTCCTCCACCTGCCGGATGCCGTAGTCCGGGGCGAGTTGGTTGAAAATCCGGCGCGTCTCGCCGAGGGTGTCGGCGATGGTGCCGTCGAAATCGAAAACCAGCGAGCGGTAGATCATGGGCTTCGTGTTTCAATCACATTCCGCGGAGCCCGGCCAGCGGCAATTCACGTGGAGCCCGGCCGGGCCGGGGATGGGACGGAGGGCGGTTTGGCTTGTGGCCGGGGGATCGGGAGCTAGCTTGTCGGCATGCTTTTCAGGGGCTTCGAGGTGGAGACCTGGCTGGGTCTGGTGATGGTCGTGGCGTTTTACGTCGTGGGCTTTCTCCATGTGCTGCACGCGTTGATGCACGTGCGGACCTCGCAGGGCACGATCGCCTGGGTGATCTCGCTCGTGACCGTGCCGTTTGCGGCCATTCCGCTATACTGGTTGTTGGGGCGGACGCGTTTTTCGGGATACGTTGGCGGCCGGAGGAAAAAGGATGAGCGGCTGGCCCGGCTGGCGGAGGAGATGCACCAACGCCTGCGGGAATTGGAGGTGGACATCCCGGATGACGATGCATTCGAGCGTGCCGCCCACGTGCTCGGCGGGCTGCCCTTCACCCGTGGCAACCGGCTGGAGCCGCTCATCGATGGCGAGGAGACGTTTGACCGGATTTTCCGCGCCATCGCCGCGGCGGAAAACTATCTTTGCGTGAATTTCTTCATCGTGAAGAACGACACCCTCGGCGTGCGTTTCCAGCAGGCCCTCATCGAGCGGGCGAGGGCCGGCGTGAGGGTCTATTTCCTGTTCGATGAAATCGGCTCGCACAAGCTTCCCCGGCGCTATCTGAGGGAGCTCAGGGCCGCCGGGGTCGAGTGCCGGTCGTTCGGCATCAACCGCTTCTGGTGGTCGAGGTTCCAACTCAATTTCCGCAATCACCGGAAGATCGTGGTGAGCGACGGCAAGGTGGCCTTGCTCGGCGGGCTGAACGTGGGCGACGAATATCTCGGGCGCGACCAGCGCTTCGGCGAGTGGCGGGACACCCATCTGGAAATGCGCGGGCCGGTGGTGCAGGCGGTGCAGATGGTGTTCCTCGAGGACTGGTTCTGGGCGGCGAACCAAGTGCCGGATCTGGTTTGGGACACCCTTCCCGAGGATTCCGACCAGGTTGCGGCGGTGATTCCGACCGGACCGGCCGATCCCGCGGACTCCTGGCAGCTTGTCGTCGCGGAGGCGGCGAACTCCGCCCGCCGCAGGCTCTGGATTGCCTCGCCCTATTTCGTCCCGGACGAAGGTGTGCTCACCGCGCTGCAGACGGCGGCCATCCGCGGGGTGGACGTGCGCATTCTCATTCCGGAGCGTGCCGACCACCTGCTCGTCTGGCTCTCCGCGTTTTCCTATTACGAGCAATCGATTCCTTTCGGCATCAAGCTGTTCCGCTATCACCGCGGTTTCCTGCATCAGAAAGTCATGCTCATCGACGAGCGCCTGGCCGCGGTGGGCACGGCGAATCTCGACAACCGCTCGTTCCGCCTGAATTTCGAAATCACCGCGTTTTCCACCGATCCCGTTTTTGTGGGGGAAATCGCGGGAATGCTGGAGTCGGATTTCCGGAACGCCCGGGAAGCGGGCATGGAGGACTTCAAGGGGAGGCCGTTCCTGTTTCGCGCGGCCTGCCGGGCGGCGCGCTTGCTCGCGCCGATCCAATGAAGAATCAGCGCATCACCAGGCGGCCCAGATCCGGGCGCTGGCGGATGATGTTGGCGAACATCTGCCGGCAATGGTCATACTTCGTGCGCTTGCTGAGGAGCTCGGCGCTGCGGTTGAAGGAACCCCATTGCACGATGGTGATCTCCACGTTGCGGCGGCCCCAGAGGTTCATGATTTCCTTGTTCGGCTTGTAAATGTCGATGGTGCCGGTGCCGGTGAGCGCGGAGCCGTAATCGTCCACCACGTAGAGGTAGGGCAGGCCCTTGATGCGGAAGGTGGTGCCCACCGGGTAAAACGACCAATCCGCCGCGGCGCTGCGCACGCGGTTGGTGTAGCGCAGTTGCGTGCCGGTGGCGTTGCTGCTGCCGTAGATCAGGTGGTCGTCCTCGCTGCAGGTGTAGGCGGTCGTGCGGACGACGCGGGTGCGCTCGCTGAACGAGTAAACCGGCATCGAGTGCTTGTCCTTCGGCTTGGAGGCGGCGACCGCCACGGCGGTGGAGGAAGGCGCGGGAATCGAGAACTGCTGGGCCGAGTAGCCGCCGCCGATCCGGGATTTCGGGATGACGGCGATTCCGGAACTGTTTCCACAACTGGTGAAGAGAAACGCGAAGGCGGCGAGGGCGGTGGCGGAAGCGAGACGGAAAATCATGCGGACGGGCTTGTGATGGGATAGTGAAAACGCGAATGGCGACCCTCTCGGCTCATGCACTCACAATTGCGCGTATCGCATAGGTGATTTTGCGGATCAGGACAAACCGAAAATCCCCACGCAAGGGAAGTTTTACGAGAGGGCTGTTGATTGTCAGTGACTTGGGGTAATCACAAAAAATGGGCGAACTCATCGCTGGGACCACCATGTAATCACCGGGTGGCCGCCGGAAGCCACACTTTGGCCCCGGCGCTGCGGGTGGCGGACTCCCGGAAGAAGCCCTGCAGTCCCCGTCTCGCGCCCAGGTCCGCCACCGCCTCCGCGGCACGACTCCATCGCCAGCGGAATCCGGCGTCCCGCAGCCGCAGCGGTTCCGCCCAACGGCTTTTGAGGACGAGCTCGGTTTCGGTGCCCATCACCCGCGCGCCGGCCTCCAGCATCCACTTCGAGGCGGGAAGCCCCACGGGCATGCCGACCGACTCGCGGAAGGTCCGCATCCACTCGCGGTTGGTCGGGAAGTCCGGCGCGGTAACGTTGAGCACGCCTGAGAGGAAGGGATCGTTCGCGACGAACTCCACCGCCCGCAGGAAATCCTCCATGTGAATCCAGCTCACCCGTTGGTCCCCGCCGCCCATCCGGCCACCGAGGCCGCAGGCGCTGAGCTTGCGCAGCACGTCGAAGACCGTGCCCGGCTCGTTCGCCAGCACCATGCCGATGCGCAGCGCCACCTTGCGGGTCTGAGGCGGGACCATGGCCGAGAAAAACGCATCCTCCCAAGCCCGCGCCACCTCGCAGGAAAATCCCTTGCCCGACTCGCCCAGCCAGTCGTTCTGCGGCCGGTCCTCCGCGTGACGATACCACGTCGCGGTGGCGGCGTTCAGCCAGAGCCTCGGCGGAACCTTGCAGCCATGGATCGCACGTCCAATCGCCAGGGTGGCATCCACCCGGGATTCGAGGATTTCCCGGCGGTTTTCCGCGGTGTAGCGGCAGTTCACGCTGCGGCCGGCCAGATTGATCACCGCCTCCGCACCCTCAAGGGCCAAGGTCCAGGGCCCGGGGTTTTTCCCGTCCCATTCCAGGAACATGCCGTCGCCGCTCCAGCCTTCACGGTGGCGCGCCACGGCCACGACCTCCCGGCCCTGCCTCGTGAAATGCCGGCAAAGATAGCGGCCGAGAAAGCCATTGGCTCCAAAAATGACGATGATGGGATTCATAACGTGAGCGGGATCCGTGGTGGTTTGAATTTTCCGGGATTTCGATCTTTCGGAAAATTTCGAAAATAGAGGTGAAAAATGGAACTCATCCGAGCAGCTTGGCCGCCATCTGGATCGCGAAACCGTGTTTCATCGAGGCGATCTTGTCGGACATGGTGGAGGCGAACTCGACGAACTCCTCCAGATGCCGCATCTGCTCGTGGAATGCCCGCCCTTCCGGGGTCTCGATCTCGCGGCTTTCGTCCGCGCAGCGGCGCAGCACCGCCAGCGCGGGGTCGATTTCCCGGCGCTTCCGCTCCCGGGCCACGGTGGTGAAAATCTTCCAAACATCCTTCTCCGCCTCGAAATATTCACGCCGGTCGCCCTTGCGCACCACGATCCGCACCAGCCCCCAGGCGACGAGTTCCTTGAGATTCGTGTGGGCGTTGCCGCGGCTGATCGAAAGGTCCTCCATCACCTCGTCGGTGGAGAGCGGCTCGGGTGCGGTCATCAGCAGGGCATGGATCTGGGCCATCGTCCGGTTGATGCCCCACTGCGTGCCGAGAGCCCCCCACTGCGCCACGAATTCATCCCGGGATTGCTTGAGCTTATCGCCTGCGAGGTTCATACGTTTCAGTAATTACTGAAATTTCAGGAAGCGCAAGCGGAATTTCCGCGCGATTTCCGAAGGCGGCCACCGGGCCCGCCCGGATGCCTGGGCCGACGTCGACCGCTGTCCCGGGCTTGCTCATGAGGGCCAAACGACCAGGGAAATGAAACGGGAAAGCCCAGCCCAGCATGGCCAGCCAGTCGATCCTTGCCATCCAGTTTGCTCTCCCCTTGGTCCCCCGGCCTGCGCCGAGGCCGCGCACCATGGTGGCCCCTCCCCAATGATTCTGCCGTCCATGGTTCTGCCAAAATCCTCCCGCACCGGCCTTCCGCTCATTTCCCACCGACCCACCGCTTCATGGTGGATCGCCTGTTGCATCTGAATCCCGGCTTGCATCCGTGGTCCGGCCATGGGAATGTGACATCGAGTCAAAAGGCTCATTACCGCCATGAAAGAAATCATCGATGCATGGAAGACTGTTGACCGCGACAAGATCGCGATCGTGTTGAGCGTGGTTCCCGGAGCGGGACACCTCTACAAGCACCATTACCTCGCGGGATTCGGCATCCTGACCATTGGCAACGTGCTGATGGCCTTCATCGCCGGGTTGATGGCGTTCGCCACGCTGGGACTTTCGCTGCTGATCGTGCCCGCCGTTTGGTTCGCCGCCATTGCGTGTTCCGCCTACATGGCTTCGGACGAGCACGGCCACCATCCCTGGCTCCACGTCTGGGAATACCATTGGGCGGATTTCATCCGACGCGCCCGGAAGGCGTGAACCTGAATCCGGAACGCCGTCCCTCGGCTCCGCTCCACCGGGGTCGGGGAGTCGTGGGTCACCGTTCCGGGATGCGTTTCTAGTCCGGATGCGTACGTGCGCCACGCGTTTTCCGCAGAGGTTTTCCGAGGCGCTTCGCGGCATTCCGGGAGACATTGTCCTGCCATGAAAAAACTCATCATTGCCACCAATCTCGGGCGGGTCAGGGTTCTCAAATATCGCGCGGCCGGCGAGGACCCGATCGAGGAAGCTCATCTGGTCGAACAATCCTCCGAATCCGCGAAAGTGCATGTGAGCGCGATCCACGAGACCGTGACCGATCAGGCGGGCCGCTTCGGTCGGGGCACCTCGGTGGGCCGTGAGACAGGGATGTCCTTTGGCGAGGAACTCAATCTCGAGAGGGAAATGGAGCGCGGGGCGCTGAAGCGGATCGCCGGACGCATCGAGACCATTCTTGAGGCCGAGGGCGGCCCCCCGTGGGTCCTCGCCGCGCCCCAAACGATCCTCGCCCGCCTGAAGGACAACCTTCCGGCCAGGGCGCGCGAAACCATGGTCTCCTCGGTCGGGGCCGATCTGACGCAATGCGGTCTTGAGGAAATGGAGCGACGCTTCCTGTGAGTCCGGTCTCCGGAGGGACCACGGACTCCACTTGATCCACCCCCTCCGGCGGAAGTTGAAACCATGTCTGCCGACGAAAAACTCAGGAATCCCTGGCTGGTGGCGGCCTGGCCCGGAATGGGCGGTGTGGCGATCAGCGCCGGATACTATCTGATGGCCAAACTCGGGATGCACCTGCTTCTGGAATTCCCCGCGGCGGAGTTCTTCGAACTCGAGCAGATCGAGGTCAAGGACGGTCTCATCCTGTCCCGCCGTCTTCCGAGAAGCAGGCTGTTCCTCTGGAACGATCCCAAGCAACAGCACGACCTCATCGTCTTCATCGGCGAGGCCCAGCCTCCCGTGAAGGGCGGCGCGTTCTGCCGGACGCTCATTGACAGGGCGAAGTCGCTCGGCGTGGAGCGTGTCTTCACCTTCGCCGCGATGGCCACCCAGATGAGGCCCAGGAACGAGTCCCGGGTGTTCGGCGCGGCGATCGACCGCGAGACTCTCTCCCAGTTCCGGCAGCTCGACGTCCATCCTCTGGAGAGCGGCAGCATCAGCGGGCTCAACGGGGTGCTGCTGGGAATGGCCGCTGCCAGCGGTCTTCCGGGGGGCTGCCTGTTAGGCGAGATCCCCCATGTCTTCTCGCAGATTCCGTTTCCCAAGGCCGCGCTCTCGGTGCTCGAGTTCTTCGCCGTCCTGGCGGGGATCGATCTCGATCTGGACGAACTCCGCGAACATGCCGTCACGGTGGAGCGCACGCTCGAGGACTTCCTCGTCCGGATGGAGCGCTCCGTCGAGCGGAACGAACCCGGGGAAGCGACGGGGGGCGGAGAGGAGGACTCCGTGCCGCGTCCCGATTCCAAGGAAAGCCAGAGAATCGAGCGGCTCTTCGAGGAGGCGCGCCATGACAGGTCGAGGGCTTATGAGTTGAAACAGGAGCTCGACCGGCTCGGGTTGTTCAATGAGTTCGAGGACCGGTTCCTGGATCTTTTCAAAGAGCCCTGACCATGGTTATCCTCCGGTGAGAATGGTTGCAGGATTGGCGAAATCCTATCTCCGAGGATTTCAGTTGATAGTATCGCATGAAAGGCGGAGTATTCCCTCACGGCAATGAGCAGGATTCTTCTGGTGGACGATCATCCCTTGCTGCGTGAGGGTCTGGGCCGGTTGATTTCGGCGGAATCGGGCCTCACCGTATGCGGCATGGCCGGCTCCGTGCAGGAGGCGCTCGCCATGGTGGAGACAGAGTCCCCTGATCTGGTGATCACCGATCTGACGCTGCCGGGGCGCAACGGGCTCGAGTTGATCAAGGACCTGGCGGCCACCCATCCCGAGATACCGATCATTGTTCTCTCGATGCATGACGAGTTGATCTATGCCGAACGCGTGCTGCGTGCCGGCGGCAGGGGATATGTCATGAAGGATTCCCCGCCCGAGCACCTGATTGAGGCGGTCCGCTCGGTGCTTGCCGGTGGGGTGTTCGCAAGCCAGACGGTGACCAACCACTTCCTGAAGGTGCTGTCTTCCGTCAAGGGCACGCCCGCTCCCGGGTTCCCGCTGGAACGGCTGACGGATCGCGAGATGGAGGTCTTCGAACTGATCGGCCAGGCGCGCGGCAATCATGACATCGCCACCCGTCTCGGCATCAGTCCGCGGACGCTTGACGCGCACCGCGCCCACATTCGCGAGAAGCTGGGCTTGGAGGACAGCAACGAACTGACCCGCTATGCCATCCGCTGGGTGGAAGTGGGGAACCTGCAAGGTTGATTGCCGGGGGAGCGGGGCATAGTGAATTCGCGTACGCCGGATAGCGGAAACCCGCCATGCAAGTCGCGAAATCCAGCGGATTCCCGCCAACCTCCCGGTGTGTAGTCTAACGAAGGTTCCGGGTGGCATGACCCCATGCAGAGCACCCGGGATTTCCCTCCGAGCCCGCCGAGCCCATGCATTTCGCCCAAAGAAACCCCAACCTTCGGGAAGCCGGCCGTGAGATCGCCGAACGCCTCGCACGGTTTTCCCGCAGCAGGGATGCCGTCATCTTGGCATTGCCCAATGGCGGCGCATCCGTGGGTGCCGAGATCGCAAGATCCCTCGGAATACCGGCCGATGTCCTTGTGGTCGGAAAAATCACCGCCCATGGCTGTGGCGGGATGCCCATCGGGGCGATCACCTGCGGTGGCGTCCGCCTGTTGAACCACGCGATGATCGAACGCCTGAACTTGAGCCGCCCGGAGGTCAACGCGGCGGTGCTGCGCGGGGCTTTGAGGCAGGCCCGCAGGGAAAAGCTCTGCCGCGGCAGGAAACCAGGGGTCGAGGTCGAGGACCGGACCGTGATCCTCGTGGATGACGGTTCCACCCCGTGCATCGTGCTGCGCGATGCGATCCGCCTGTTGCGCAGGCGGCATGTGGAAAGGGTCGTGCTCGCGATGCCGAGCGCATGCCGGCACCATGCGGGCGAACTCCGGATGGAGGCCGACGAGTTTGTGACCTTGGACGAGCCGGCAATGAACCGGAGGCCCTGCCGGGCTGGACATTCTCCCCGCAACACCCCCCCGTCCCCCCCGAGTGGACCGCCGGTCATCGAGTAGCGGATGATCCGGCGGGAAACGACGGCTGCGGTGGTTCATCCCGCCGCAGCCGTGACGTTTTCGGGCTGGATCACTTCGCCGCGACGACGACGTGGTCCTTGGTCATGCCGAGTTCCCTCATCACCGTGTTGCCCGGGGCGCTCATGCCGAAGCGATCGATGCCGAGAACCTTGCCTTGCGTGCCGACGTATTTCCACCAGAGGCCGGTGACGCCGGCTTCGATGGCGATGCGTTTGGTGCAGGCGGATGGCAGGACGCTTTCGCGGTATTCGGCGCTCTGGCGGTCGAAGAGTTCGAAGCAGGGCAGGGAAACCACGCGCACTCCATCGCCGAGTTCCTCGGCGGCGGCCATGGCGTGCTGCAACTCGGAACCGGTGGCGAGCAGGATGGTGGTGAGAGCGCCGCTTTCCTTTTTCGCGATGTAGCCGCCCTTGAGCGTGCCGTCGCGGCGGGTCTCGACGGAGAGGCTGTTCATCAACGGGATCGCCTGGCGGGAGAGGATGAGGGCGGTGGGTCCGTCGGTGCGGCTCATCGCGGCCACAAAGGCTCCGGCGGTTTCCTCGGCATCGCCGGGGCGGATCACGTCGAGGTTCGGGATCACGCGCAGGCCGCTGACGGTTTCCACCGGCTGGTGGGTGGGGCCGTCCTCGCCGACGCCGATGGAGTCGTGCGTGAAGATGTAGGTCACGGGCAGGCCGGAAAGGGCGGCGATGCGGATGGAGCCGCGCAGGTAATCGGCGAAGACGAGGAAGGTCGCGCCGCTGCAGCGGAAGATGCCGTCATAGGCGATGCCGTTGCAGATGGCGCCCATGGCGTGCTCGCGGATGCCGAACCAGATGTTGCGGCCGAGCGGATTGGCTTTGGAGAAATCCCCGCCGTCCTTGAGGTAGTTTTTGGTGGAGCCGTAAAGGTCGGCACTGCCGGTGATGACCTGCGGCATGGCCTTGGCGATGGCGTTGAGCACGGTGCCTCCGGCGGAACGGGTGGCGTCCTTGTAATCCGCGGCGAAGGCCGGGATTTTCTCGGAGAGGTCGGTGGGCACGGCGTTGGCAAGACCGTCGGTGAGTTCGTCGGCGAGCGCCGGGTTTGCCTTGGCCCAGGCGTCGTAGGTTTTCTGCCAGGCATCGAAGGCGGCCTTGGAGGCGGCCTTTTTCTCCGCGAAGAAGGCCTTCGTTTCCGCGGAAACGTAGAAGTGCTCGTCGGCGGGCAGGCCGAGGCCGGCGCGGGCGGAATCGACGAATTTCGCGCCTCCTTCGCCGTGGCCCTTGGCGGTGCCGGCGACTTCCGGGATGCCCTTGCCGATGAGGGTCTTGGCGATGATGACCTTCGGCCGGCCGTTGTGGTCGGCCTTGGCTTTTTCGATGGCGGCGGCGATGGCGTTCAGGTCGTGGCCGTCAATGGTGACGGCATCCCAGTTCTGGGAGGCGAAGTAGGCCTCGGCGTTCTCGCTCTGGCTGACGTCGGCCATGGCGTCGAGCGTCACATCGTTGGAATCATAGATGAGAATGAGGTTGTCCAGACCGGTGTGGCCGGCGAAGGCGATGGCTTCCTTGGCGACCCCTTCCTGAAGGCAGCCGTCACCGTGCAGGGCGATCACGTGGTGGTCGATGATCGTGTGATCCGCGGTGTTGAAGCGGGCGGCGGCGCGCTTTCCTGAGAGCGCGTATCCGACGGCATTGCCGATGCCTTGGCCGAGCGGGCCGGTGGTGGCCTCCACGCCGGGGGTTTCATGGAACTCCGGGTGGCCGGGGGTGATCGAATGGAGCTGGCGGAAGTTTTTCACTTCGTTGAGGGAAACCGCATAGCCGGAGAGGTGGAGCCAACTGTAGATGAACATCGAGCCGTGGCCGGCGGAGAGGATGAAGCGGTCGCGGTTGAGCCATTTCGGCGCGTCCGGGCAATAGCGCATCGATTCGCCGAAAAGCACGGCACCGATTTCGGCACAGCCGAGCGGGAGGCCCAAATGGCCGGAGTTGCAGGCGTGGATGGCATCCATGGCGAGGCCACGGGCTTCATTGGCGGCTTGGGCAAGCAGGGAATTATTCATGTGACAATGGCTCCGCAGGGGGTTTGGAAGCCGCGGGGCGCGGAGAGCCTAGGAATCCCGCATCACTTGACAAGCCGCCATTCCGCCGTGCCCGTGATTCCGGTTTCCGCGTGGCATGAGGCGGATGCGTTGCGTCGGGAGCTTCCGGGATGCGCCCGAAGCGGGGGCTGCGAGCTTCCCGCTTGATGTGGGTTTCTCCGGGGGCGATGGTCGCTCCATGAAAGCACTCCTCACCGCAGCCGCACTCGTCATCGCGGCGTCCCTCAACAGTCACGCCGCCGGGCCGGTTGACCTTGCTCCCGAGGCGGCCGCCGCTTGGCTTGGGAAAACTCCCGCCGCGCAGATCCTCGATGTGCGCACGAAGGAGGAATTCGCCACCGGCCACCTGGCCCGGGCCGTCCTGATTCCATGGACGGATCCGGACTTTCAGGCCCGGGCTGCAAAGGAACTGGATCGCGCCAAGCCGGTCTTCGTCTATTGCCGGAGCGGGCGGCGCAGCTCCGCGGCGGCCACAGCCCTCGTCAAACTCGGGTTTGCGGAAGTCAAAAACCTCGAAGGTGGCATCCTGGCATGGCAAAAGGCCGGCCAACCGATTACCAAGCCCGAGTGATTGCCGCCCGAATGAAGCCCAGACCGCTCTTTCCGATCATCGCCGCCTGCCTCATGGCGGCGGTTTTCCCCGCTCCTGTTCAAGGCCAGATCAATGCCCTGAAAAAGGCGGTCGAAACCCAGGAGCCCGAGAAACCCGCTGCTTCCGAGAAACCCGAGGACGCGCGCAAGCGCCTCAAACAATGGCACCAGGAGGCCACCGATGCCCTCGCCCGTCTCGAAGCGGCCGGTGCCGGAGCGGCCCTGCCGGCTGGCATCACCTCCGCCGATATGGAGTCGCGGCGCAGCGACCTGGAGCAACTCGAACTCTCCGCCACCCGCTCGATCAAGAACCTCGATTCCATCCTCGAGGCCCGCAAGGCCTTGGAACAAGCCCGGGCAGAGGAGGCCTCCTGGTCAGGGTTCAAGGAGGACCCTCCTTACTCGCTCCTGATGATCGACGAGTTGCTCAACGAGCGTGACGCGATCAAGGCGAAACTCGATTCCTACGAATCCTCGCTCGCCAACTATGAGCGCATCCTCACGGGGATCATGGTCGAGACCAAGACCGCGGAGGAGGCGGTCAACACCATGATCGCGGCGGTCCAGAACGCGGGCGCGGACCAGGCGGACGCCGCGAAGTGGCGTCTGGAATCGGCGCGGATCCGGGCCCGCATGCTGGTGGCGCGTGGCGGCCTCCTCCAATCCGGCCGCGAGACGCTCAGGGACCAGATCGCCGCGGCGAAATCGGAGATCGCGCTCCTCGACCGCAAGGTGAGGGCCGCCAGGACGAATTCCAGCTTCAGCGAGGAGGATCTCGCCAAGCTCACGAAAATTTCCGCCGAGCGGAAAACCGCCATCCAGAAGGAGGCCGCCGCCGCGTCGAAACGCCTCAAGACCGCCACCGCCGCCCGCATCCAAGCCCAATCCGCGCTCGATGCCCTCGCCGCCACCGCCGATCCGGGCAAGCCACCCGAAGGCCTGGAACTCGCGAAATTCCGGGTGGATGTCGCCGACTCGCGCGTCGAGTCCCTGCAGTCTCTGGTCGAGGGTTTCGAAAGCCTGATCCAGATGGAGAACCTCACGGTGAAGGCCTATCAGGACCGCCGCGCCTACCTCACGGCCACCACCTTGGAGGAGCGGAACCGTGTGCTCGAATCGCTCGCGCTGCTGGGCGACCGCATACGGGCTTGGGAAAACGTGGTGGAAAACGAGATCGCCAACTGCGGAGCGGATCTCAGCAAGGTCGAATCCCGGGCCGCCTCGATCACTTCCGAGGATCCCCGCTTCGACCTGATCAACGAACAGCGGGCCGCGAAAAGCGAAAAACTCGCCCTGCTCCAACGCATGTCCCAGGCGGTCGGCTCCCAGCGCAAGCTGCTCAAGCGCTGGATCGCCGAGTATTCGCCGAAACCCGGCCAGATGAGCTTCCACGAGCGGGTTTCCCGCTTCTCGTCCACCGCCTGGTCCGCCATCCGGAAAGTCTGGTCCTTCGAGGTCATGTCGTTCGAGGACAAGGTCGAGGTGGACGGCCAGACGATCACCGGCAAGCTCCCGGTCACCCTGGGCATGCTGCTGCGGGCGCTGCTCTTTTTTGTCATCGGTTATTGGATCGCCGCGCGCATCGCCGGCCGCATCCAGAGGAGTATCGTCAGCCGCGGCCACATCGCCGAGGCCCAGGCCAAAACCCTGCGGAACTGGGCCATGATCGTCGTCGGCGTGTTCCTGGTTCTCGGCACCCTGGCGTTCCTCAAGATTCCTCTGACGGTCTTCGCCTTCTTCGGCGGCGCGCTCGCCATCGGCCTCGGCTTCGGCCTCCAGACTCTGATCAAGAATTTCATCAGCGGCATCATCGTGCTCGCCGAGCGCAAGGTCCGTGTGGGCGACATCCTCGATGTGGACGGCATCGTTGGCACGGTGGTGGAGGTCAACACCCGCTCGTCGATCATCCGCAGCCCGGACGACGTGGAGACGATGATTCCCAACTCGGTGTTCCTCGAAAACCGCGTGACCAACTGGACGCTCTCCAC
>Ga0114938_1000114_pt1 | contig 62650 bp, 62 predicted proteins | sample AshMeaBigSpring_FD_88675 | JGI IMG/M metagenome (GOLD analysis project Ga0114938, IMG submission 88675) | Groundwater microbial communities from Big Spring, Nevada to study Microbial Dark Matter (Phase II) - Ash Meadows Big Spring | ecosystem: Environmental > Aquatic > Deep subsurface >...
CCGGGTGACGGGCACGGCCCACGACGGGGTTGGGGTCCCGTCTGTGGGAGGAGGGCCGACCAGCGTCTGTTTGGTGGCGGAGCCACCGAAGTCGGCCCGGGTGACAACATGAGCCGGCCACCTGGAGCGACGGTGGGGGGGCAGGCGGTGCTCGAGGGCGTCATGATGCGTGCCGCGAGCCGATGGGCGGTGGCGGTGCGCCGACCGGACGGGGTCATCGAGGCCGCACGTCACGAGCTGCCCAGGCTGACCGCTCGCTCCCGTCTCGCCAAGGTGCCGTTTGTGCGCGGTGTGATGGTGCTCGTCGAGTCGTTGCAGCTCGGGTTCCGCGCCCTGTCGTGGTCGGCGCAGAAGGCCGGTGACGAGGAGGGCGAGCTGTCCCGGGCCCAGATCGTCGGGACGATGATCGTGGCCGTTGTGCTGGCCCTGGTGATCTTCGTCGGGGCACCCATTTTCGCCGCCAACTTCCTCAAGCGTTACGTGAGCGACTCGAGCCTCGGTTTTGTCGTGCTCGACGGGCTGATCCGCATCGGGCTCATCGTCGGGTACATCTGGGCCATCTCGCGGGCGACGGAGATCCAGCGGGTGTTCGAGTACCACGGCGCAGAGCACATGACGATCCATGCCTACGAGAACGGCGATGCGCTGACCATCGCCGCCATCTTGGGCTACAGCCCACGCCACCCCCGGTGCGGGACGTCGTTCATCATCATCGTTGCGCTGGTGGCGTTCATTGTGTTCTTGACGCTGGCGCCGCTGGCGTTCGGGTGGCAGGTGGTCGCCCGCATCGTGATGATCCCCGTCATCGCCGGTCTCTCCTACGAGGTGTTGAAGGCCGCCGCCGGCAAGACGTGGCTGGCGTGGGCGGGCCGCCCCGGGATGTGGCTGCAGCGAATAACCACCCGCCAACCGGACGAGTCGCAGATCGAGGTTGCCGTCGCCAGCCTGCTCGCCGCCCTCACCGACGAGGAGCGTATGGAGGTGGATGGGCGGGGTCCGGTCGCCGCCGGGGCGTTGGGGGCAGTGTTCGACCCCGAGTCGTCCTGATGGATGCCTCGCTCGAGACCAAGCTCGATGAGCTGAGGGCGGCCTACGAGGAGACCTTGATCCGGCTCGCCGACCCCGCCGTGCTCAGCGACCCCGATCGCTATCGTGCCATCGCCATCCGTCACGCCGAGCTCAAGCCGGTGGTCGACGCTCTCGCCCGCCATGCGGCGGCGGGGGCGGAGCTGGCCGAGGCCGAGGAGCTGGCGGCTGTCGAGGAGGACGCCGCCATGCGTGAGTACTTGGAGACCATCACCAGGGAGCGCCGCAACGAGCTCGATCGAGTCGACGGCGAGCTGCTTCGCCTGCTCGTCCCGCGAGATCCCAACGACGACAAGGACGTGATCATCGAGATACGTGCCGCCGCCGGTGGTGACGAGGCGGCGCTGTGGGCGGGCGACCTCTACCGGATGTACGCCCGATTCGCCGAGCGCCAAGGGTGGGGAGTGGAGGCGATGGACACGTCGCTCTCGGAGGGCGGGGGGATCAAGGAGGCCACGTTCGCCGTCACAGGCAGGGGCGCCTACTCCCGTCTCAAGTTCGAGGCGGGGCCACACCGGGTGCAACGGGTGCCGAGGACCGAGTCGCAGGGACGGATCCACACCTCCATCGCCACCGTCGCCGTCCTTCCCGAAGCACAGGACGTCGAGGTGGACATCCACGAGAACGATCTCGAGATCGAGACGTTCCGCTCGACCGGGCCCGGTGGTCAGTCTGTGAACACAACCGACTCTGCCGTCAGGATTCGCCACCGGCCAACCGGCATCGTCGTGTCGTGCCAGGACGAGAAGTCCCAGCTGCAGAACAAGGTGAAGGCGATGCGGGTGTTACGGGCCAGGCTCTACCAGGCTCAGCTCGCCGAACAGCTTGGCGAAAGGGCCTCGGCCCGCCGCTCCCAGGTAGGGACAGGCGAGCGCGCCGAGAAGATCCGGACGTACAACTTCAAGGAGAACCGGGTGACCGACCATCGGGTCGGGATGACGCTGCACTCGCTGCCGGAGATCCTCGACGGCGACCTGGCGACCTTCCACGATGCGCTCACCGCCCAGGAGGCGACCGAGCGGCTCGCCGAGGTCGGTTGAGCCGGCGGCCCTGCGTGGCGAGCACTGCCGAGCTGCTGGCCGAGACGGCCCGGCTGCCGCGACACGAAGCGGAGCGGTTGCTGGCGGCGGCGAGCGGGCGGAGCCGTCAAGGGCTCGTCCTCGACATCGACCTCCCCGATGAGGTGGCGGAGCGGTTTCGTGAGCTGGTGGGGCGGCGGTTGGCCGGGCGCCCGCTGCAATACCTGGAGGGCACGGTGCAGTTCGGGCCACTCGACCTCGCCATCGACCAAAGGGCGCTGATCCCGCGCCCGGAGACCGAGCAGCTCTGGGAGCTGGTCGTCGGCGCCGTAACCACACCACCTCTGGTGGTCGTCGATCTGTGCACAGGCAGCGGCAATCTGGCGCTTGCCTGCAAGCACAGCTGGCCGGCGGCTGCGGTCTACGCCGTCGACCTTTCGCCGGCCGCCGCCGCTCTCGCCAGGGAGAACGCCATCAGGACAGGGCTCGACATCACCGTGCTCGACGGTGACCTGTTCGCCCCGCTCCCAGCGGACCTACATGGGCTGGTCGACGTCGTAGTGGCAAACCCCCCGTATGTCGCCGAGAGCGAGATGCCCCTGCTCCCGGCAGAGGTGCGCAACTACGAGCCGGCGGTGGCGCTGGTGGCCGGCCCGGACGGAGACGAGGTGCTCGCCCGCATCGCCGCCGCGGCGGGACGCTGGCTGCGGCCCGGCGGGTTGGTGGCCTGCGAGATCTCCGAGTTCCGACCGGAGACGGCGGTCCGGCTGTTTGCCGGGTTCGGCGCAGTAGTGCGACCCGATCTCGCCGGCCGACCCCGCCATCTGATCGGGCGTATGCCACCCGGCGGCTGAGTCGACGGCCCGGCGCCGGTCACGGCCCGCCGCAACGAGGCAGACGCAGACACCGGTCTGCACTAGGTTGGGAAGCGAGTCGACTCACGACGCGAGGTACAGATGAGCATCACGGCCGCTGTGGACGCCCTGCGACTGGGCGAGATCGTCGGTGTGCCCACCGACACCCTGTACGGGCTCGCCGCCGATCCGTTCCGCGAGGATGCGCTCGACGCCATCTTCGAGCTCAAGGGGAGGCCGGATCACAAGCCGCTTGCCATCCTGGTGGCATCGGTCGAGCAGGGGATGACGCTTGCCTCGTTCTCCGATCGGGCGATCGAGCTCGCCGAGCAGCACTGGCCAGGGGCACTCACCCTGGTGTTGCCACGTCTGGACACGGCGCCGGATTGGCTTGGTAACAGAGGGCGGCGCACCGTCGGGTTGCGGTGCCCCGACCATCCCATCGCTCTCGAGCTGCTCGAGGTGACGGGTCCGCTCGCCGTCACCTCCGCCAACCTGAGCGGTCACGAGGCCGTGGTCGACCATGCGGAGGCGCAGGCGCTGTTTGGCGACGCCGTCGCTGTCTACCTCGAGGGAAGGGCGGTCGGGGGACAGGCCTCCACCATCATCGACCTCACCGAGCCTGCCCCGCTCACGCTGCGCCCTGGACCGGTCCCTGGGGCGTAGCGTCTGGGCTTGGTGGCCCTGCTGCCAGGTCGGCGGTTGCGGCGATCTGGCTACTGTTGGCGCCACCTGGCCAAAGGACTCCTCATGATCGACACCCGTCCGCTTGCCGAGGTCGACCCGGCGCTGGAGACGCTCATCCGGCGCGATGTCGAGCGGCAGCGCACCCACATCCAGCTCATCGCCTCAGAGAACCTGGTGAGCTATGCGACGCTGGAAGCGTCCGGCTCCGTGCTCACCAACAAGTACTCGGAGGGCTACCCGAGCCGCCGCTACTACGAGGGCTGCGCCGTCGTCGACGAGGTCGAGCAGCTCGCCATCGACAGGGCCAAGACGCTGTTTGGCGCCGAGCACGCCAATGTCCAGGCCCACAGCGGCTCGCAGGCGAACATGGCGGCGTACCTGGCGCTGCTTCAGCCAGGTGACACGATTCTCGGCATGCGTCTCGACCAGGGCGGGCATCTCACCCACGGCTCCCCGGTCAACTTCTCCGGGAAGCTCTTCAACTTCGTCGCCTACGGGCTCGACCCGGAGACCGAGTTGATCGACTTCGCCGAGGTGCGCCGGCTGGCGCAGCAGCACCGGCCCAAGCTGATCGTCGCCGGGTACTCGGCGTACTCCCGTCTCATCGACTGGGCGAGCTTCCGCACGATCGCAGACGAGGTGGGGGCGGTGTACATGGTGGATGCCGCCCACATCATCGGGCTCATCGCCGGCGGCGCCCACCCCAACCCTGTTCCCCACGCCGACATCGTCACCTGCACGACGCACAAGGCGCTGCGCGGTCCTCGCGGCGGTCTCATCCTCTCGACCTCCGAGTACGCCTCGGTGATCGACAAGGCGGTGTTCCCGATGGGGCAGGGTGGCGCGATCAACAGCCAGATCGCCGCCAAGGCGCTGTGTTTCGAGCTGGCGTCCCGCCCCGAGTTCGCCGCATACGCCCACCAGATCGTGCGCAACGCCGCAACGCTCGCCGATACGATGGCCGCGGAGGGCGCCCGCATCGTGAGCGGCAAGACAGAGAACCACATGTTCCTCACCGACCTGCGCTCGATCGATCCCGAGCTGACAGGCAAGGAGGCAGCGACTCTGCTCGACGCCAACGGCATCACGGTCAACTCCAACGCCATCCCCTTCGACCCGCGCAAGCCGTTCATCGCAAGCGGCATCCGTATCGGGACACCGTCGGTGACCACCGCAGGCATGGAGGAGGCCGAGATGGAGCGGCTTGGCGCCCTGATCGTCGGCGTCCTCCGCCACCGCGACGATGACGCCGCCCTGAAGGAGCTGGCCGATCAGATCGGCGACCTGGCCACCGCCTTCCCTGGATACCCAGCGGGTTTCGCCGGGCACGTGTGACCGCCGTGGAGCGGATCCCTTTCAACAAGCCGGCCCTCGAGGGGCGGGAGCTCGACTACCTGAGGGCAGCCATCGACGGCGGGCACACCGCCTCGGGCGGGGGCTTCACCGCCAAGGTGACCGACCTGCTGCGCACAGCCCATGGGTCGGCGGACGTTCTCTTGACCACCTCGTGTACGGCGGCGCTCGAGATGTCGGCCGTCCTGCTCGACCTGCAACCCGGCGACACCGTCATCGTGCCCTCATTCACCTTTGTCTCGACTGCCCTCGCCTACGTGCGGGAGGGGGCCAGGATCGTGTTCGCCGACATCGAGCCGGTGACGTTTGGCATCGACCCCGCCAGCGTCGCCGAGCTTCTCGACGACTCGGTGAGGGCGGTGGTGGCCGTGCACTATGCCGGAGTGGCGAGCGATGTCGGTGGGCTGCGCCGCCTGCTCGCCGACCGGAGCCGCATCGACCTGATCGAGGACAACGCCCACGGGTTGTTCGGCACATACGACGGTCGTCCACTCGGGAGCTTCGGCCGCTTCTCGACGCTGAGCTTCCACGAGACGAAGAACTTCGTGTGCGGCGAGGGTGGGGCCCTGGTCCTCAACGACGCCCGCGACGAAGCGCGGGCCCGCATCGTGCTCGACAAGGGGACAAACCGGCGGGAGTTCATGCTGGGACAGGTCGACAAGTACAGCTGGGTCGACGTCGGTTCGTCATACGGGTTGTCAGACCTGCTGGCCGCATACCTCCTCGGCCAGCTCGAGATGCGCGACACGATCCTCGGCAAGCGCCGGCACGTCTTCGACACCTATCACCGGCTGCTGGCGCCGCAGGCGGCGGCGCTCGGTCTCACCCTCCCGGTCGTTCCCGATGGCCGCACCTCGGCGTACCACATGTTTCATGTCCTGCTCCCGGACGAGGCGACCCGCAACCGGGCTCTCGGCACGCTGGGGGCACATGGGGTGCACGCCACCTTCCACTACGTGCCGCTGCACTCTTCGCCGGCCGGTCGGCGTTACGCCGCCCGCCCCACCGCCTGCCCCGTTACAGATGACGTCAGCGCCCGGCTGCTGCGTCTCCCGTTCCACAACGGGCTCACCGACGAGCAGCTGGAGCGGGTGGCGGGGACGCTCGTGGCAGCGCTCGGGGGATGACCACCCCACCCGTCGTCGCTGTGCCTGAGATCGAGGCGGCAGGGGTGCGCTACGCGTTGGTGGTCAAGGCGTGGGAGACGGCGTTCTTCGGCCGGGTCTTCGGGACGCTGGCATGGCAGAACGGCAGCGACGCCGGGTTCCCCAATGCTGAGACGGCGGCGGCGCTGCACCGGCTGTGCGCTTCCGCAGACACCGCGGGGTTCGCCGTCATCGAGTGCCACTTGGATGTCGCCGACTTCGCCGCCGCCCCTGTCTTGGAGTCCGCAGGCTTCAGGCTCGTCGACTCCCGCATCCGCTTCCTCACCAGGTGGAGCGCCGCCGACATCCCGGAGACGGCGCCGGCGGCGGGGCGCATCCTCGACGTGACACCGGACCATCGCAGCCGGATCATCGCCCTCACCCACCTCGGCTTCACCGACAATCCTGGCTTCGTCTCCCGCTTCAAGAACACCGACTTCTTTACCGGTGAGGAGACCAGGCGCTACTTCGAGGCGTGGATCGACGGCTCGGCCTTCGCCTCAGATGCGGTGACCGCCGTCTATGAGGTCGATGGCGAGGTCGTCGGCTACTACGTGTACCAGGTGCGGGGCGCCAACGACGGTCTTGCGGTGGTCAAGGGGATACTCACCTCCGTCGCAGCCGAACACCGCGGCTCGGGCGCCCAACTCGCCATGCAGACCCACCTGTACCGCCGGCTGGGGTTGGCCGAGTGGTACGTCGACAACACCACGCAGCTGACCAACCTGCCCGTCATCCGCAACCACATGCAATCTGGGAAGCGGCTCGAGCAGATCGCGCTCACGTTCTACCGGGCGGCGGCTACTCCTTGAGCCGTGCCGGCATCCCGATGTAGACCCCGTCCTCGACAGGGCAGTCCTTGGTGACGAATGCCTTGGAACCGACAACGACTCCGTCTGCGATGGTGATCCCAGCGGCCAGCGTGGCGTTTGTTCCGATGAATGCCCGCCTGCCGACATGGGCGCCACCGATCTCCTCGCGCCGGTGGTTGAGGTTGTTGGTCATCACCTGGGGGCAGATGTAGGCGTCGTCACCGATGTCGCAGCCGCGGGCGATGATGGCGTCGTAGCGCAGCACCACCCGGTTCCCCACCCGGTTGCGACCGGATGACTTCACCCCAGAGTCGACGTAGCAGTCGTCGCCGACGATGGTGTCGGTGCGCAGCTCGACGTTGTTCATGATCCTGGTGCGATCCCCGACGGTGCATCCCTCGCCGACGATCGAGTTGTGACCGATGACGACGCCGTGTCCGATCACGGCGCCGTTGTCGATGATGCAGTTGTGCCCGATCGTCACCCCATCGCCGATGGTGACGTTCTCGCCGATGACGCAGTTGTTGCCGTTGGCGAAGCCGTCACCGACTTGGGAGGTGCTCGGGATCTGCATGGTCATCGGCTCCTTGCCGGCGAGGGGGCGGTGGCTCGATGCTATCGGCTCCCGGTGCCGGCTACCGGTCGCACGGGGACCGGACCGTAGACTGCCCGCCATGTCGGAGGCGAGCCCGCCGGGGCGTCCAGAGATCTCCATCGTCGTGCCCTGCTACCGCTCCGGGGCGTGGCTGGAAACCCTCGTCGACCGGGTGCGGGCGACGCTGTCACCGCTGGGTCGCACCCACGAGCTGATCCTGGTGAACGACGCCTCCCCTGACGATGTCACCTGGCTCGCCATCCGCAAGCTGGCCGAGGCCAACCCAGAAGTGGTTGGCATCGACCTCATGGGCAACGTCGGGCAGTTCCGGGCGCTGCTGTGCGGCATGGAGGCTGCCAGGGGGGACCTCGTCGTAACCATGGACGACGACCTGCAGCACCCCCCGGAGGAGATCCCGCGGCTGCTCGAGGCGATCGACGCCGACCAGGGGCTCGAGTGCGTTTTCGGCTCGTACACGGTGAAGCGTCACTCGCGGCTGCGCAACCTTGGCACCCGCCTCGTCGCCCGCGTGTACGAGAGCGCCTACCGCAAACCCGGCGACGTCGAGCTCACCAGCTTCCGGGTGCTGCGCCGTTCGCTCGTTGCCGCCATGCTCAGCCACCGCACCGTCAAGCCGGTCATCGGCGCCCTGATCCTGCAGTCGACCGGCCGGATCGCCAGCGTCCCCGTCGAGCACCACCCCCGTGTCGAGGGCAGCTCGGGGTGGCGTCCCGGCCGGTTGATCGGCGCCGCCGTCGACAACGTGGTCAACGCATCGACGGCGCCGCTTCGGATCGTGAGCCTGGCCGGGATCCTCATCGCCATGTTCTCGTTCTTTCTTGCCGCCTTCTACTTCGTGCAGGGGTTGCTCGCCGAGGACGGCGTCGCCGGGTTCCCCACCATCGTCGTGCTTGTCATCTTCTTCGGCGGATCGATCCTGGCCGCCGTCGGTCTGCTCGGCGAGTACGTGGTGCGGATCGTCACAGAGGTGACCGGTCCGCCCCGCTACGTCGTGCGGGAGCGCATCGACTGATCGTCTGCCGGCCCCATCCGGCGGGCCACGAGAAGGATGCTCGACCCAAACCGCATCCTCCGACCACCGGCGACGATGGCGTACTCCCGGCGCATCAGCCAGCCGAGCACCCGGCCCGCCACCCCGCCCGGCATGCGGTGATCGCCGGTTGCGTCTGTGGCGGTGCGGCGCAGACCAAGCCGGCTGGGGATGGTGCGGAGCGCCAGCACGGGCAGCATCAGGAAGCGGAAGAGGTAGGTGGCGTACTCAACCTCGAACCCGGCGGCACCGACCATCGACCGCAGGCGCCGCATCGTATAGCGGTGGTGATGACCTGCCCGCACGTCGTCGACCGACCACAGCCAACGGTACGCCGGCACGGTGAGATAGAGCCGACCGCCCACCGCCATCAACCGGTGGATCTCAGCGAGGAAGTCGCCGTCGGCCTCGACATGCTCGATCACGTCGAACGTACCGACGGCCGGGAGCACACCTGGGCGAAACCGGGCGGTGCGGGTGGTGGCGCGGATCACCGGTCGGATGCCGCGGTCGTAGGCGTTGTCCGCCCCGGTGGCGCCCGGCTCGACGACACCGGTCGGGAACCCGGCGTCTGTCAGGGCACGGGCCACGTGACCGTTGCCCCCGCCGATGTCGAAGAGGAGCCCTTGGGGCGGGAGCCTGCGCACCGCGGCGCAGATGCAGGCGCAGCGATGGCCAAACCAGAACGACGAGTCTTCGACCGCCCGCAGCCGGTGATGCCCGCCGGTGTCGTACGAGACGGTCTCGGTCACCGGTGAGACCCAGTACCCGGGCGCCCCCTCCACGATGGCGTCGGCGATGCCTGTGATGTCGAGCATGCCCGCTTCCGGTTGCTGCGGTCAGCGTACCGTTGGCAGGTCGTGGGTTCGGGAGTGTCCCGCCCAGCGCATGTCCGCCACCACCATCAACGCAACCGCAACGGCGTTGACCACGACAAACGCGGCGGCCACGGTCGGTAGGGGAGCGGCCGGGCTGAACACAAGCATCGTCAGCCCGGCTGCCATTGCCCATCCCCAGGCGCCAACGATGGCGGCGGTGGCGCCGCGGGCGACGAGCACGAGCAGCGCGATCAGCGCGGCAAACGCCAGTGCGCTGCCGGCCGATAGGGCGGCGACGGCGGTGGCTCCTGGGGCAACACCCGAACCGAACACGACATCGACGGCGGCCGGGCCAGCCGTGGCGCCTGCGGCTGCGCTCAGCGCCGTTCCCGCCAGGGTCGCCGCCAGGAAACGGCGCCGGAAGCGGGTGAGACGCGTCTCGTCACCGGCGACGACGAGGGCGGTGAGCCTGCCGGTGAGCAGTGTCGCCAGACCGAGGGCGAGGAGATATGGGGCGCGGAACAGGGCGAGCGTGGCGAACACACCGGTCACGTCCCCGGCGGCTCCCCCGATCCCGGCGAGCACGGCAGGCCCGGCGTTCAGGGCGATCTGGCCAAGCAGCGCGCCACCGGCAAGACCACCGAGAAACTCGCCGAGACGGTGCTGGTGGCGGGGCGAACCCGCCTCGAGACGGAAGACCGTTGGCCAACCAAGCGCCACCAGTGGGCCGATGGCGAGACAGGCGGCGAACCACCCGATCGAGGCGCCGGTGACCACCACAACGGCCGTCGCCGCCAACCGGAGCAGGTTCTCAGTGCCGATGGCGGCGGCGGTCGCCGCAAAGCGCCTCCTTCCGGCCAGCACCCCTCGCAGGTAGCCAGCGGCGGCGCTCCCGGCGCTCACCGCAAACACCAGCAGCGGCCATCCCAGCGAGGTCGAGCCAAAGAGCCGCTCCCGCCACACCAGAGCGACCAGACCAAGCAGCAGCGAGACGCCGAGGTTGGCGGCGACGAGTCCCGGCACCGCCCTGCGCACCGCGCCCTCGTGGCCGTCGACCTCGACGGTGCGGATGATCCAGTGCTGCACGGGGAAGGTGAAGGCGGCCACCGCCAGCGCCCAGAACGTCCACAGCACGGACACAGGGGCGAAGGTCGCGGCGCCAAACGATCGGGTGCCGACCGCCACGACGGCGTATGCGGCGAGACCGTTGATCACGGAGCCGGCCATCAGTGCCCCGACGGCGCCGAGGGTACGGCGGCGTGAGAGCGGCGTCGGGCCGGGCGTCATGGGTGGCAGACCGATGCCGGGGAGTCTACGGTGACCTATCGTCACCTCCGCGGAGCGACGGCGCTCTGTGCCGGTGAGGCTTGCCACGGCCCGCCGACACCCTCTACAGTGGCGCCACGATTTGTGAACTTGTTCACAAGGATCGGGAGGGTGCGATGTCTGGACAACCACGCGACGAACAGCGGCCAGGCGCCGCACGTCAGCTGGCGTCTGCGGCGAGCAACGCCGGCAACGGCCTGTCGGCGCCGGACTTCATCTCCCCGATCCTGGCAGGGCTGTTCCTCGGTCTGGGTTTCGACTGGTGGCTGGGAACGCGGCCCGTTGTGACGATCGTCGGCATCATCCTCGGATCGGTCACCGGGTTCCTCAACCTGTGGCGGGCCTCCGCTGTCATCGAAGAGCTGGCGGCGGGGAGACACCGTGACTGAGCGTTCCGAAGAGCTGGCGCGTTACGACGCCCCCAGCCCGCACCCGAAGGACGTCGAGGCGGTGCTGTCGCGACACACCGCGATGCGCGCCGTATCGGTGGCGCCGGTCCTTGTCCTCGTGTTCCTGGTGACACGTGGTGGTGGCGGGGCGGTGGCGGCGTTGGCGGGGGTCGCCATCGTCGTTGGCAACTTCCTGCTGTCAGGCGTGGTCATGTCCCGATCTGCGCGGATCTCACTGAGGCTGTACCATGCCGCCGCCCTGTTCGGGTTCTATCTCCGGCTCGGGCTCATCGCGGCATCCATGCTCGTGCTGGGGCAAGTGTTCGAGATCGACAGGGTTGCCTTGGGGGTGTCGGCGGTCGTCAGCTACCTGGCGTTGCTGACGTGGGAGGCGTGGGCAGTGACCAAGGGTGCTGAAAGGGAGTTGGAGTGGACGTGATCCTCGCTGCGGCGAGTTGTGACCCGGCTACCGACATCATCTGTGTTCCAGAGAACGTCAACGAGCTTTTCGAGCTCCCATTCGTCGGCGCCTTCAACCGGACGATCCTCCTGATGTTGCTCGCCGCGGTGATCGTCGTTGCGCTCCTGTACTTCGGGCTGCACAAGCGTTCCATCATGCCAACCAAGTTCGGCACCGCCATCGAGAGCCTGGTGACCTTTGTCAGGGATGACATCGCTATCGGGATCATCGGCCCAAACGACGGTCTCAAGTACTTCCCATACCTGCTGTCCCTGTTTCTCTTCCTCCTGGTCGGCAACCTCTTCGAGATCACGCCTTTCGTCAACTTCCCCATTGCCTCGCGCATCGGAATCCCCATCTTCCTGGCGCTTCTCACGTGGGTGATCTTCGTCGTCGCCGGTCTGCGCAAGCAGGGGCTCGCCTACATCGGTCACCTGTTGTGGCCGCCGGGCGTCCCCATCGCCCTCAAGCCGCTTGTCGGGCTGATCGAGTTCGTGTCGACCCTGTTCCTGAGACCGATCACGCTTGCCGTCCGGTTGTTCGCCAACATGGTGGCCGGCCACCTCATGCTGACGCTGTTGCTCGTCTCCGGCGTTGTCTTCGTCAGCAACGTCGGGAACATCGGGGCCAGGGCCATCATCGGCATTCCCTGGTTCGTGTTCGGTCTTGGCATCTTCCTCTTCGAGATCGTCGTCGCCGTCTTGCAGGCCTATATCTTCACGCTCCTATCGGCGGTCTACGTCCAGACGTCAATCCACCCAGAGCACTAGAGGAGGACACGTGATCGAACAACTCGCCGGCCCCATCGCCCTCGTGGGCTACGGGCTGGCCGCCATCGGCCCCGGCATTGGCATCGGCATTGTCGTAGGCAATGCCATTCAGGCGATGGTACGTCAGCCGGAGATGGCGGGCGTGGCCAGGACCACGATGTTCCTGGGCATCGCATTCACGGAGGCGCTGGCCCTCATCGGGTTCGTGCTCTTCTTCATCGCTGGATAGGAGCGGCGAGGCATGCACATGTTGGCAAGGGTCATCATCCTCGCAGCGGAGGAGGAGCCGTCGGGCACCGATCTGCTGATCCCCGAGATATCCGAGCTCGTCGCCGGCATCATCGCCTTTGCCGTCGTGTTCCTCTTCGTCTGGAGGTTCGCCGCACCGGCGCTCAACCAGACCCTGGAGAAGCGGCAGAAGGCAATCAAGACCGAGCTGGAGGACGCAGAGAAGTCAAAGGTGGAGGCCGCCACCCTGCTCGAGGACTACAAGACGCAGCTCAAGGGGGCGCGGACCGAGGCGGACCGCATCATCGACGAGGCGCGTCAGGCGGCCAACGGGATCAAGGCGGACATTGTCGCCAAGGCGAACACGGAGGCACAAGAGATCGTCGCCAAGGCGCGCAACGAGGCAAACACCGAGAAGGCGAGAGCGCTCCAGGAGGCCAGGGCAGACGTGGCCAGCCTCTCGCTCGACCTCGCCGAGAAGGTCGTCGGCGCCAGCCTCGACCGTCGTGCACAACGCGAGCTGGTCGACGCATACCTCGCCGATCTCGACCGGATGCCGCAACAGTGAGCGACGCCGACCGTGTCCGGGGCTACGCCGCAGGGTTGCTCGAGATCGCCACGGGTGAAGGCCAGCTCGATCGGCTGGAGCGCGAGCTGTACCAGGTGGCGCGGGCCATCGAAGGCTCCGATGAGCTACGCATAACGCTCAGCGACACCAGGATTCCCGCCGACCGCAAGCGCGGTATCGTCGCCGACCTGCTCGGCGGGCGCAGCGCCGACCTCACCGTTGCGGCGATCGACTTCCTGGTCGCCAGCGGGCGCGCCAAGGAGCTCCCCGAGATCGCCGATGCCCTGGCCGAAGCCGCCGCCGCCACCCGATCGCGGGAGGTTGCCGAGATCCGCAGCGCCGTCGAGCTCGACGACGAGACGGTGCGGCGTCTCGAGGCTGCGCTTGGCAGGGCGACCGGCAAGCGGGTGGAGGCGAAGGTGGTGGTCGATCCAACGGTCGTCGGCGGCGTCGTCGCTCGGATAGGCGACACCGTCATCGACGGCACGGTGCGTCGCCGCTTGGACTCGCTGCGGCAGGCACTGCAGGCCGGTTAGACCGAGGAGGCAAGTGGAACCATGGCAGAGCTGACGATCAAGGCAGAAGACATCACCGCCGCCCTGCGGGCCAACCTCGAGGGGTGGAGCGCCGCGGTCGAGCAGGAGACGGTCGGGTTTGTCACCGCCATCGCAGACGGCGTCGCCAGGGTCAAGGGCTTGCCGAATGTCATGGCCTCAGAGCTGCTCGAGTTTCCCGGTGATCTGCGGGGAGTGGCGCTCAACATTGACGAGGAGGACCTCGGCGTCGTGCTCATGGGGGATGCGTCCCACATCGAGGAGGGCGACGCCGTCAAGCAGACCGGCAACGTCCTCTCGGTCCCGGTCGGCGACGCCCTCCTCGGACGGGTCATCGACCCGCTTGGCAACCCCATCGACGGCAAGGGGCCCATCGAGACCACCGAGCGCCGTCTGCTGGAGACACAGGCCCCTTCCGTCGTCGAGCGCCAGCCGGTCCACGAGCCACTGCAAACCGGCATCAAGACGATCGATGCCATGACCCCCATCGGGCGCGGTCAGCGCCAGCTCATCATCGGTGACCGCCAGACGGGCAAGACGGCGATCGTGGTCGACACGATCATCAACCAGAAGTCCGAGAACGTGAAGTGCATCTACGTCGCCATCGGGCAGAAGTCGTCGACGGTGGCCGAGGTGGTCGATGCGCTGGAGCGGGCCGGAGCCATGGAGTACACGGTCGTGGTCAACGCCGCCGCCTCGGCGGCGGCTGCGCTGCAGATGTACGCCCCGTACGCCGGCTCGGCAATCGGCCAGCACTGGATGTACAAGGGCGAGCACGCCCTCGTGATCTTCGACGATCTCTCCAAGCAGGCCGTCGCCTACCGTGAGATCTCGCTGCTGCTGCGCCGGCCCCCGGGCCGCGAGGCCTACCCAGGCGACGTGTTCTATCTCCACAGCCGGCTGTTGGAGCGCTGCGCCAAGCTGTCCGACAAGTTCGGGGGCGGCTCGCTCACCGGTCTCCCCATTGTCGAGACAAAGGCCAACGACGTGTCCGCCTACATCCCGACAAACGTCATCTCGATCACCGACGGCCAGATCTTCCTGGAGAGCGACCTGTTCTTCTCCGGCCAGCGGCCTGCGATGAACGCCGGCATCTCGGTCTCCCGGGTAGGAGGCAACGCCCAGATCTCAGCGATGAAGAAGGTCGCAGGACCGCTCCGCCTCAACCTGGCCCAGTTCCGCGAGCTGGAGGCCTTCGCCGAGTTCGGGTCTGAGCTCGATGCAGCGTCGCTTGCCCAGCTGGAGCGGGGCCGGCGGGTCGTCGAGGTGCTCAAGCAGGGCCAGTTCGCCCCTGTCCCCGTCGAGGAGCAGGTGCTCGCCATCTACGCCGTGACCAACGGTCACATGGACGACATACCTGTCGACCAGGTGAGCCGATTCGAGCACGGCATGGGCGACTACTTCCGCACCCGGCTCGGCGACGTGCTCGCCGGTATCCGCAGCACCGGCAAGCTCCCCGAGGGCGATGCGCTCGAGGCGGGGATCGCCGCCTTCAAGGCGGGTTTCAGCACCGAGGACGAGGGCTAGGACCCAGTCGCATGGCCTCCGCCGAGCTGCGCGACACGAGGCGACGGATCAAGTCCGTCCAGGCAACGATGAAGATCACTCGCGCCATGGAGCTGATCGCCGCCTCGCGCATCCCAAAGGCGTCGGCGCGGGTGTCGGCCTCCAAGCCGTACACCGGCAAGCTCATAGAGGTCATTCGCAACGTCGGTGGCGCCTCAGCAGGGGCGGGCCACCTCCTGCTCGAGAAGCGCGAGCTGAAGACGGTTGGTGTGCTGCTCGTATCCGCCGACCGCGGTCTGGCCGGGGCATACGCCTCGTCGATCATCCGCAGCGCCGAGGCGGCGGTCATCGCCCACCGCCAGGCAGGTCGCGAGGTGCGGTTGTTCGTGGTCGGCAGGAAGGGCCAGGCCTACTTCGACTACCGCGGCTACCACATCGAGCAGGCACTCATGGGTGTCACCGACACGCCAGGCTATGGCGACGCCCGCTTGATCGCCGGGCTTGTCATGGACGCATATGCCGCCGCCAGGGTCGATGCCATCGAGGCCTTCTACACCCGGTTCGACTCGGCGTTGACCCAGACGCCCGTGTCGTTCGGGCTCCTCCCGGTGGAGCCGCCCGCCGCTGATTCGGTCGGAGGGCCGGCGAATGTCGACTACGAGTTCGAGCCATCGCCGGGCGAGATCCTCGACCGGCTGCTGCCCCGGTATGTCGAGGCCATCGTCTACAACATGCTGCTGGAGAGCTCGGCATCCGAGCACTCGGCGCGGCGCAGGGCGATGAAGGCGGCCACAGACAACGCCGAAGAGCTGATCCGGGTACTGACCAACGTCGCCAATCGGGCTCGCCAGGCCGAGATCACCACCGAGATCTCCGAGATCGTCGGTGGTGCGGAAGCCCTCGAGCAGTAGAACCAAGCACCACCCCTCAGGACGAGAAGGAGCACCCCGTGGCAGAAGCCAAGAGCACCGGGCACATCACAAAGGTCGCCGGGCCCGTGGTGGACGTCGAGTTCCCGCCTGGCAACCTTCCCGAGCTCCTCCATGCGCTCGAGATCGACTTCGAGATCGGCGGCGCCAAGAAGACCGTCGTTGCCGAGGTCGCCCAGCACGTCGGTCACAACCGGGTGCGTGCCGTCGCCATGGCGCCAACCGATGGTCTGGTCCGGGGCTCGACGGTGCGCAGCCTTGGAGCACCGATCTCGGTGCCGGTCGGCGACCAGACGCTCGGGCACATCTTCAACGTGTGGGGTGAGTCGCTCGACGCCCCTGACGCCGAGTTCGGTGGCGAGCGCTGGCCGATCCATCGCCAGCCCCCGGTGTTCGAGGACGTCCAGCCGACAAAGCAGCCGTTCGAGACCGGCATCAAGGTCATCGACCTGCTGTCGCCCTATCTTCAGGGTGGCAAGATCGGGTTGTTCGGCGGCGCCGGCGTCGGCAAGACGGTGCTGATCCAGGAGATGATCAACAGGGTCGCCAGGGAGCATGGCGGGGTTTCGGTGTTCGCCGGGGTCGGCGAGCGGACCCGCGAGGGCAACGACCTGTTTCTGGAGATGACCGAAACCGGCGTCATCGAGAAGGCTGCGCTCGTGTTCGGCCAAATGGACGAGCCGCCAGGGGTGCGGCTCAGGGTCGCCCTGTCGGCGCTGACCATGGCCGAGTACTTCCGCGACGTGCAGCGCCAGGATGTGCTGCTGTTCGTCGACAACATCTTCCGCTTCACCCAGGCGGGATCGGAGGTATCCACCCTGCTCGGCCGCATGCCGTCCGCCGTCGGGTACCAGCCGACCCTGGCGGGTGAGATGGGGTTCCTCCAGGAGCGCATCACCTCGCTCAAGGGACGGTCCATCACCTCGATGCAGGCCATCTACGTGCCGGCGGACGACATCACCGACCCGGCGCCACACACCGCCTTCGCCCATCTCGATGCGACAACCGTCCTGAGCCGGCCGCTGACCGCACTCGGCATCTACCCTGCTGTCGACCCGCTCGACTCCACGAGCCGGGCGCTCGATCCCCAGATCGTCGGGGTCGAGCACTACCACACCGCCACCGAGGTGCAGCGCGTCCTGCAGCGGTACAAGGATCTGCAGGACATCATCGCCATCCTCGGCATCGACGAGCTGTCCGAGGAGGACAAGCTCATCGTCGGCAGGGCCAGGCGCATTCAGCGGTTCCTAGCGCAACCGATGTTCGTCGCCGAGCAGTTCACGGGGCAGGCCGGGGTGTACACGCCGCTCGAGGAGACCATCGAGTCGTTCAAGGCGGTCATCCAAGGCGACCTCGATCACCTCCCTGAGCAGGCCTTCTACATGGTTGGCGGCGCCGAGAGCGCCCTGGCCAAGGCGGCTGAGATGGCGAAGGCCGGGGTCTGATGGCCAAGCCCTTCCGTGTCGACATCGTGTCGCCTGACGGGCTCGCCTGGTCGGGTGAGGCGGAGTTCGTCGTCGCCCGCACCCTGGATGGCGAGATCGGCATCCTCGCCGACCACGAGCCGGTGATGGCGGCGCTGGTGCAGGGGATGGTGTCGGTCGACGGTGTCGGCGGTGGGCGCACAACCATCGACGTCGACGGCGGGTTTCTGCAGGTGCTCGACAATCAGGTGACGTTGATCACCGATCGCGCCAGGATCGCCGAGACCTGACCGAGACCGCCGCACAAACGATGCCGTGGTCACCCGCCAAACGCTGCGGCGAAGTCATCCACCTGGCGGGGGAGGCCCCTGCCGATCGCCTCGGCCACCACCGGGAAGAACAGCGTCGAGAGCATGCCGCGAGAGATGACGGCCAGGGTGACGGTGATCCGCGTGGTCCCGTCCCCGTTGTGGTGGAGCTCGGTGGTCAGGTCGCCCGTCATCTCGCCGGCATCGAGCTGCAGCCGCATCAACCGCGGCTTGTCGGCCTCGACGACCCGCGCCGTGCCCCGGTAGCTGGTAGGTCCCACCGTCGTCGACCACCGATAGCTGTGGAGACGACCGCTGTGGTGGACCGGGTCCCACACCTGGTCGATCGGACCGATCTTCGACCAGGTGTCGACGACCTGGAGGCGATCCCACACCTCATCGGCTTGCGTTGGGGTGTGGGCAGTGTGGGTGAACGTGGCCGACGGCATCGCCGGGAGCGTAGCGGTCGCCATCCGCCACCGGCGGACGTGCCGGTGGGGCGACCTGCCTCATGGGTACACTGAGCGGCCATGCGGAGACGGTTCCTCCTGTCCGTCCTGGCGAGCGACCTGGCGGCGCTGACGCTGGCCTTCTCAGCCGGTCTGTGGCTCGCGTTCGGTGAGCCGCGCCCATGGGAGGTGCGTCTGCCGAGCACCGCTCCCACCTCGATCTGGCCGTTCGCCACCATCCTGGTTGGTGGGGTGCTTCTCGGCTCGCTTCTCAGCGCCAGGATGTGGGGCAACGCCACCCCCCGTCCCTCCTACGGGCGGGCGCTCGCCATCGGAGGGTTCACCCTCGCCTTTGCCGCCGTCGGTGTTGCCGTCGGGCGTCCCTACTACTCGAGTGCGGTGCTCGTCGTCACCATTGGCGCGTGGTTGGTGCTCGCCGTCGCCCACCGCGCCGTGCGCCGTCAGCGACCGTGGACCGAGCGGATGGTGGTGGTCACGAACGAGAAGGGGCTTGTCGACGATCTGCGGAGCGCGGCCCACGCCGACGTCGTTGCCGTGTTCGACCCGGCGGACGCCCCGCCAGAGGGGATCGACCACGACGGCACGGTGCTCGTCGTCGATCTGCGGCCGGTGATGACCGACAAGATGGCGCAGTTCATCTCGTCGTGGAACCTTGCCGGGTACCCGGTCCGCTCGCTCACCTCGGTCTACGAGGAGCACACCGGCAGGCTGCCCATCGTCCATCTCGCCGAGGGATGGGAGCTGACGGCGCCGGTGGAGCGCAATGAGTACGCCTCGCTGAAGCGGGCGATCGATGTCGTTCTCACCGTCGGCTTTGCCCCGATCTGGATCCCGCTGATGGTGATCGTGTGGGTGGCGGTGCGGCTCGACTCCCCAGGCCCCGCGATCTACACCCAGGAACGGGTCGGCAGGGGCGGCAAACCCTTCACCCTCTACAAGTTTCGCACCATGGTGCCGGATGCCGAGCGCCACGGACCCCGCTTCGCCACCCCGGACGACCACCGGCTGACCCGGGTCGGGCGGTGGCTGCGCCGCTTCCGCGCCGACGAGATCCCTCAGCTGTTGAACGTCTTCAAGGGCGATCTCAGCCTCGTCGGTCCCCGCCCGGAGCGGCCGGTCTTCACCAGGCGCTTCGACCTCAACATCCCGTTCTATCAGTACCGCCACCTGGTGCGCCCAGGGGTCACCGGGTGGGCGCAGGTCAACTACGGCTATGCGGACGACGAGGAGCAGACCGTGGACAAGCTCACCTATGACCTCTACTACGTCAAGCACATGTCGCCGTGGCTGGACGCCCAGATCCTGGGTCGGTCGATCTGGACGGTGTTGAGCGGCTTCGGGGCCCGCTACTAGGTGTTCTGGACGCGGGGAGGCTGCTGGTCGGTACGGGCCACCGGTCGGCCGACGGAGTGGTACTCGATCCCCGCTGAGCGCACGTCCCCGGGGTCGTAGAGGTTCCTGGTGTCGACGATCACCGGCTTGGACAACAGCTCGCCGACCCTGTGCAGGTCCAGGGTGGCGAACTCCGGCCATTCGGTGAGGATGACGAGCACGTCGGCGCCGACCATGGCGTCGTAGGGATCGGTGGCAAAGTCGATCCCGGCCAGGAGGCGTCTGGCGTTGTCCATGCCCTCGGGGTCGTAGGCCCTGATCCTGGCGCCGAGCCCGACCAGCGAGCGCACGATCTCGACGGCAGGGCTCTCCCGCAGGTCGTCGGTGTTGGCCTTGAATGCCAGCCCGAGGACGGCGACTGTCGATGCGGCGAGCGACCCACCGGCGGCGGCGGCGACCTTGTCCGCCATGCGGCGACGGCGGGCGGCGTTGACATCGACGGCTGCGGCCACGATCCGGGAGGGGGCGCCGTAGACCTGCGAGGTGTGGAGCAACGCCTGGGTGTCCTTGGGGAGACATGATCCCCCATATCCTGGGCCGGGATTGAGGAAGCGGGGACCGATGCGGGCGTCGAGACCCATGCCCTGGGCCACGTCCTCTACCCTGGCCCCGGCCAGCTCACAGAGATCGGCGATCTCGTTGATGAACGACAGCTTGGTGGCGAGGAAGGCGTTTGAGGCGTACTTGATGAGCTCGGCCGTCTCGACGTTGGTGAAGATGCCAGGGGCGCCGGCGCCGAGCAGCGGCTGGTAGATGTGGCGCAGCGTGTGCTTGGCGGCGATGGTGCCGGCGCCGACCACGATGCGGTCGGGGTGCATGAAGTCGTCGACGGCGGCGCCCTGGCGGAGAAACTCAGGGTTGGCGGCGATCTCGAACCCGAGGTCGGGTCTGGCGTCGGCGATGCGTTGCGCCACCTCGGCGGTCGTGCCGACCGGGACGGTCGACTTGACGACGACCGTGGTGCCGCCCTCGAGCAGCTTGGCGAGGGCGTCCGTCGCACCCATCACCTGCGCCAGGTCGGCCTTCCCAGTGACAGACGACGGGGTGCCGACGGCGAGGAAGACGGCATCGGCACCTGGCACCGCCTCTGCGTAGTCGGTGGTGAACCTCAGACGAAGGGCGGCGGTGTTGCGCAGCACGAGCTCCTCGAGGCCGGGTTCGAAGATGGGGATCTCGCCCGCCCGCAACCGCTCGATCTTCGTGGGGTCGACGTCGACGCATGTGACGTGGTGACCGAGCTCGGCGAGACAGGCCCCTGTCGTCAGCCCGACGTACCCGGTGCCGATCATGGTGATGTTCATCGCGATCCCCCCCCTCCGGCGCCTGGCGAGGTGGCGATTGTAGGGCCGATGCGCTGTGGCGTGACCCGGATCCGGCCCGACCCGGCGCTACACTGCCGGCCGATGGCCGCAACCTCACTGTCCGTGCGGCGAATCCTCCCGGCCTCCCTCCGCTACCTGCGCGACCTGTGGGGCCGGCGTGAGTTCGCCTGGCATCTCGCCAGAGGCAACCTCAAGGCACGGAACGCAACGACCGCGCTCGGGCTGCTCTGGTGGGTGCTCAACCCGCTGCTGCTCGGGGCCATCTACGTCGTCGTGTTCGGCATCATCCTCAAGGTGAGCCGGTCGCGCGACGACTACGTCTCCTACCTGCTGTCTGGGATGTTCGCCTTCTACTACACCCGCTCGTCGATGGTGGCGGGGGTCAACAGCATCGTGCAGAACACCCGCCTGCTCGCCAACCTCAACTTCCCCCGCCTGATCCTGCCGTTCTCCGGCATGGTGGAGAGCGCCTACGGGTTTGTCGCATCGCTCGCTGTCTTCTACGTGATCGTCTGGCCGATCGAGGGCACCCTGCCCGGGTCGGGCATCGTGTTCCTCGTGCCCATTGCCGTCATCCAGACGCTCTTCAACTTCGGGTTGGCTGCGCTCGTGGCGCGGATCGCCGTCCCCTTCCGCGACATCAACAACCTGGTGCCGTACCTGTTGCGGCTGTGGCTGTACCTGTCACCGATCATCTACTCGGCGTCGTTTCTCGACGACCGCGACGTGCCAGCCATTCTGCGGCGGCTGCTCGAGATCAACCCGATGTTCCCCATGCTCGGCGTGTACCGCCATGCACTCATCGGCGACCCGTTCCGAGGCTCCGACCTTGTGCTGTCGACGGTGTGGGCGTCTGCGGTCTTTGTGATCGGCATCGCCAGCTTTGTGAGGAGCGAGGGCCGGATGGCGAGGTACCTGTGAGCAAGCCGGCGATCGTCGGGCGAGACCTCACGGTGCGGTTCCGCCCGACCGTCGATCGCAAGCCCACCCTGCGCCGCTCGCTGGGCCGGATGCGCCATCGTGAGGCGGTCGAGGTGGTGGCGCTCGACGGCGTCACCATCGAGGTCGTGAAGGGCGAGGCGTTCGGGATCGTCGGAAGGAACGGATCGGGCAAGAGCACGCTCCTCAAGGTCGTGGCCAAGACGCTCAAACCCGATGGCGGCACGGTCAACGTCTATGGGCGTCTGTCGACGCTGCTCGCCCTCGGTGTCGGCTTCAACCCCGAACTCTCCGGGCGACGCAATGTGTACCTGGGTGGGCTGGCCGCCGGGTTGCGTAGGGCCGCGATCGACGAGCGGTTCGACGATATCGTCGGCTACGCAGAGCTGGCGGATGCGATCGATCGGCCGGTGAAGACCTACTCGTCCGGGATGTTCTCCCGTCTCGCCTTCGCCGTCGGGATGGCGCTCGACCCCGACATCCTGCTCTTGGATGAGGTGCTTGCCGTCGGTGACGAGGCGTTCCAGCGCAAGAGCCGGGCCTCGATGGAGCAGATGCTCGACAAGGCGGGCACGATCGTCCTCGTGTCGCACTCGCTGCGCAACGTTGTTGACTTCTGCGACCGTGTCATGTGGCTCGACAACGGTCGGGTGCGGACGGTCGGTCCGGCCGCCGAGGTCGTCGAGGCATACCGCACCGCCGTCGCCGCCGCCACCAAGCCCGCCACCCGCCCCGGCGAGCAGGTGTACTTCACCGCCCACCAGAAGGCGAGGGCGGTGATGCGGGTGCTCAGCGGCGAGCCGATCGATGTGGTTGCCGGCGAGCTGGGGTGCGGCGAGGGCCGCGTCGAGCAGTGGCGGCGCGACTTCGTCGGCGCCGGCCGGGAGCGGATGAAGGCCGGGTCCGGCGAGGCGGGCGCCCCGACGGCGTTGCCATCGTGAGACGCCTGGTCATCTCCGGGATGCACCGGAGCGGGACCTCGGCCGTCGCCAGGGTGGTCAACCTGCTCGGGGTCGACCTCGGCGACGAGGATCGGTTGATGGCGCCAAAGCCGGACAACCCGAGGGGGTTCTGGGAGAACCGTTGGTTGTCGGCGTTCAACGACGACCTGCTCGCCTTCCTCGGCGGGCGATGGGACGACCCGCCTGCCCTTGTCGACGGGTTTGCGTTGTCGCCGGACCTCGACCCGTGGCGGGAGCGGGCGGGCGAGGTGATCGCCGAGCAGCTGACCGGCGAGCTGGCCGGGTGGAAGGACCCGCGCATGTCGCTGCTGCTCCCCTTCTGGCGAACGGTTGTCGATATCGAGCCCGGTATCGTTGTCCTGCGGGACCCGGCCGAGGTGGTGGCCTCGCTGGCGGCCCGCGACCACATTCCTGCCGCCACCGCCGCCATGCTGTGGCTGCGCTACGTCATTGCCGCCCGCCACCACGATCCGGAGGCGCTTGTGGTCGACTACGCCGACCTGTTCACGGATCTTGATGCAACGGTGGCCCGTCTCGTCGCCCGTCTCGGTGTCCCTGCGCCGGGACTGGACACCCGCACGGCGATCGCCGAGTTCCTCGACCGCGGGCTCCGCCATCACGGTGGTGGCATGGCGGCGAACGGCGGCCCCCCGGAGCTCGAGCTGGCGGCGATCACGTATCGGACCATCGGGGAGGGGCGGGATCGAGCCCTGGTGGCGGCGCTTGCGGTGTCCTTCCAGAACCCGGCGCATGTTGCCGCTGCCGCCGCGCTTCGCAAGGAGATCGCCGGTCTTGCGGCTCATCGAGACGAGCTGATCCGGGAGCGTGACGTCGCCGTCGACCTGCGCGACACGGCCGCTGCTCATCGAGACGAGCTGATCCGGGAGCGTGACGTCGCCGTCGACCTGCGCGACGCGGCGGCTGCGGAGCGGGATGCCGCTCGCACGGCACTCGACGTTCGTACCACCGAGCTGGCCTCGACCGAGGCGCGGCTGGTCACGGCGGTCGAGCGGCTGGAGACGAAGGACGAGCACGTGGCGAGGCTCGAGGCGACGGGTCGGCGGCTCCGCACCGAGCTCGAAGAGACGACGACAAGGGCTACCGCGGCCGCCAACCGGGCAGACGAGGCGGAGGTGCGGATCGCCGAGCTGAGCCGGTCGCGGCTCGACCGGCTCAGGGCGTGGATGGGGGGGCGGTCGCGATGAGGCTGGCCTACATCGACGCCCGCATCGCCGTGCGCAACGAGATGTCCACCAGCCAGATCGATGCGGAGATGCTCGTTGCGCTCGCCGCAGACCATGACGTGGTGGCACTGGTGGACGCCCTTGGACCTGGCGGCGATCTCGCCGCCGCCGCCGGTGTCGATGTCAGGGTGTCGGGGAAACGTGCACTCGACCACGGTGCGCTTGGGCGGATCTCGGCGGAGCACGCGCTGGTGCGCCAACTGGCGGAGCTCCATGAACAGGCACCGCTCGCCATGGTGATTACCGGCGACGCCGTCACCACCGATCTCGCCTGGTACGCCCCAGACCTGGCGGCGGTGCCCCAGGTGGTTGCGCTTGGTGGTCCGCTGGTCGGTCGGCTCCGGCTGGTGAGCGACGACCCATGGCTGGTACGTCGCCACGGCCGCGAGGCGTGGTGTGCGGCGTCGCACATCCTCGCCGCCGACGCCGTCCTCGGCGGTGCGCCACCGTCGGCGCACGGGCTGGCGGCGGTCGCCGACACGTTGCCCCGCATCGACGGTGGTGGGCCGGTCCCCGAGCCGGCCTCCAACGTGCCCGGCTCATCCGGGCTGGTCGTCGTCGTCGCCACCACCGAGAGCCGGGCCGGTCTCGGCACGCTGATCGCCAAGGTGGCGGAGCGGCTCGAGCTCGGGGCGGCAACGACCGTTGTCGCCATCGTGCCCGATGTGCGACTCACCGGCGAGGCGACGGGTGCGCTGGTGACGGCGGGCTGTCCCGAGCACCTCCGCACCGCAACGATCGTCGTCTCGCCTGGAAGCGACGGGGCGGCGGCGGCCTTTCTCGCCGGCGCTGACGTGGTGGTGGCGGCGAGTCCGGCTGATCTCGCCGTCCTTGCGGTTCGGGATGTCGCCGCCACCCGGCCGGTGCTGTTGCTCGGAGGCAGCCCCCCGCAGCGAGCGGGGCCGCTGGCGGCTCCTCCTCTCCGCCGCCCCCCAACCGGCGAGTGGGTGCTTGCGCAGTTCGACGGGGACCGCACCGAGGTCGTGGCGGCGCTCCGGGCCGCCATTGGCGCCGAAGGGGTGGTGCTCTACACGGCTGCCGGGGTCGCCGAAGCGGCGGCGCTGGCGGCCTCGCCCGTCCCGGCGGGCTACGACGTCGTGGTGATGGGTCGGGGCGACCCGGCCACAGGGCAGCCGTCGGCCACCGAGCTGTTCCCGCACGTCATGGCTGTCCATCGCAGTGCGATCCCTTCGATCGAGCGCCGTCTGGCCCGAGCCGGCGACCTATGGGAGCTGATCATCGCCACGGTTGGCCTCGATCTGGCTGACCGGGTCCGGCTGGGGATCGTTCCGGTCCCTGTCGGGCGCGGCGGGGTGCCGGTTCCCCGGGCGTACACCCCCGGTCTTCCCGGGTGGCTCCGGGGAGAGGGGGCGTTGCCCCGTCTCAACCTCGCCGAGCCGGACGAGGCACCGCCACTCGCCATTCCCGCCACCGCCCAGACCGGCGGCGACAGCCTGCGCACATGGGCGAACCAGCATCGCTGGTCCGACCGGGTGCGGCTGGCGCTGCCCTGGAAGTGGGGGCTGCTGGCCAGGGCGATGCGGGGGCGTTGGTGAGACCAAGGGTCACCGTCCAGCTCGTCCAGTGGGGCAAGACCGACCTCACCGTGCGCTCGATCGGCTCGGTGCGGCGGTCCGACTACGACGGGCCGGTCGACATCCTCGTATACGACAACGCCTCCCCTGGCGGGCCTGGCGACGTTCTCGGGATGGCGGGCGTCGAGGTCCACCTGGGCAACGAGAACCTCGGCTTCGGCCCCGCCCACAACCTGCTGGCGGCTCGGGCCAGCGGTGACCTGCTGCTCATCCTCAACAACGACACCGTTCTCGACCCGCGGGCTCTGGGGCGTCTCGTCGACCGGTTCGGAGCAGGGGAACCGTGTGGGACGGTTACTCCCTGCTATCGCGAGTTCGACGGAAGGGTGCTCGAGATGGGCGGCTACCTCGGGACCGCAGCCGAGGGGTGGCAACTATTCCGCAACGTCACCCCACCGCCGAGCATGACCAGGATGCCGTACCGCTCCGTCTACGGTTCGGCGGCCTGTCTCCTGGTGAGCCGTGACGACTTCATCGCCTGCGGAGGCTTCGACGACCTGTTTGCCCCTGCCTACTACGAAGACACCGATCTGTGCATGAAGCTGCGCCGCAACGGCAAGCCGACGCTCGTCGAGCCTTCCGCCATCGTCTACCACTACGAGGGGGCGACCGCCGGTCGGGACACCTCCAGCGGGCTCAAGGCCTACCAGGTACGCAACCGGTCCCGGTTTCTGCAGCGGTGGGCGGCCGACCTTGCCGTGTTCCCTGCCATGAGCATCGGCGCCGCCCTCACCGAGGCGCTCAGCCCTGCCACCCCGCAGGGGCGGAGGGTGTTGTGGTTGACCCCGCATCTCCCCAAACCAGACCGGGAGGCGGGACACGCTCGCATGGTGGCGATGCTGAAGGCCCTGCGCAACGCCGGAGACGGGGTGGCGTTGTGGGCGGAGCACCTCCACGATGCGGAGCGTTACGGGCCTGTGCTCGAGGCGATCGGGGTGCCGTGGTTTGGCCTTCCTCTCCACGGACGGTGGCGGCCGGCCGCCGACACCCCGGCGTTCTCTGCTCTTCCCGACGTGCTGGCCGCCGTGCCCTGGGACGTGGTCGTAATGTCGTTCCCCGAGATGGCGGGGCGTCTCACCCCGCTGGTGCGGTCCGTGCGACCCGGGGCTGCGGTTGTGGTCGACGACGTCGATCTCCATTTCCTCCGCAACGAACGAGCCGCCGCCGCCGGCATCGAAGTGCCGTCCGGTATGGAGCGGGAGGACGAGCTGGCCGCCTACGCCGCAGCCGACGGGGTCGTTACCGCCTCAGACTACGAGAGCGAGATCCTCGACAAGGCGCTGCCCGGGCTCCCGACGTGGCCGTTTGCCGTGTCGGCGGAGCCTCCTGTCGATCATCCGGACGATGAGCGCCGTCACCTCACGTTTCTCGGCAACTTCAACCACCATCCCAACGTCGATGCGGTCGAGTGGTGGCTCGACGCCATCGGGCCGCTGGTGGCGGCGCAGGCGGGACGGCCGATCCCGCTGCGGGTGGTCGGGTCCCGCAGCGAGGAGTTGGGCGCCGCTTGGCGGGTGCGGGCCCCGGCGCTGGTCGAGGTCGTCGGCTGGGTACCCGATCTCGCTCCCGAGTTCGCCACCGCCAGGGTGTTCCTCGCCCCGCTGCGCTACGGCGCAGGCACCAAGGGCAAGATCCTGGCCGCTCTGGCCCACGGTGTGCCGGTGGTGACAACGACCATCGGCGCAGAAGGCAACCACGACGCCGTGCTGGCCGCCCTCGAGGTGGCGGATGACCCCGCCGGGATCGCCGACCGTGTCGTCGAGCTCATGGCGGGTGGGGAGGGCTGGCGCCGCCACCGTCAGGCCTCGGCCGAGGCGGGTCGGCGCATCTGGAGCCACCAGGCGGCTGCAACCGCAGAGTTCGTCGACTGGTTGCACCGTCGCGCCGGGACCGGCGGGCGGTCGAAGTAGGCTCGGCCCCGCCATGAGGATCGATGTGTGCGACCATCCCGTCTTCGTGCTCGGCCCGCCCCGTTCAGGCACGAGCATGATGCAGTGGGCGCTGCGGGCCCACCCCAACCTGTGGGGCGGGCAGGAGAGCGACTACCTCATCCCGCTCGTCGACCGGCTGCGCGACGTGTGGGAGTACGGGCGGCGCCGGGAGCGGCTCCACTGGCTGTCTGGCCAGAACGTGTCGTGGGACGAGTTCCTCGGCCATGTCGGGATCGGGATCAACGCCCTCTACATGAGCCGGTCGCATGGGCGGCGCTGGGTGGAGCAGACGCCGCAGTACACGCTGCACCTCGACGACATGGTGCGGCTGTTCCCCGGGGCCCAGTTCTTGTTCATGGTGCGCGACGGCCGCGAGGTTGTGCACAGCCTGCGCAACTTCGTCAACCCGGTCGAGCACGAGGAGGGGTGCCGCATCTGGCGCAACTTCATCAACGCCGGGCTGCGCTTTGCCGAGGGGGAGCACGGGCACCAGCTCCACCTGGTCTCGTATCGCAACGCCGTGTCCGACACCGAGCCCGAGATGGAGAGGGTGTTCGCATTCCTCGGCGAGCCGTACGACAAAGCCTCGGCCGACTTCATCACCTCCAAACGTCCCATCAACTCGTCGTTCACCGAGGCGGCGGCCGGTCCCAGGTGGGGCGTCTGGTCCGGCGAGGAGCGGGCCGTCTTCGAGCGGACCGCCGGGTCGCTGCTCGTCACGCTCGGGTTCGAGTCGGATGCGTCATGGATCGAACGGGTGCCGCTCGCCACCGAGGAGGTGCGATGACCCTCGCCAATGATCCGATCATCGTGTACGGGGCCCCGCGGTCCGGCACCACCTATCTCAACGCCATCCTCAACGAGCAGCCGGGCGTGTTCATCACCCACGAGACACGGGTCTTCGTGTGGGTGCACAGGTCGATGGGAGAGCTGCTCGACCGGCCCCAGGTCTTCAACACCCACCGGGAGCGGTTCCGTCGCCACCTCGAGGCTTCGTACCCCGACATCATCCGGCAACAGGCGATCGGAGGCGATCGCCCTCGCCGTCTTTGCGGCCGCGGCGCTTGTGATGCTGTACCCCCGAGCCGACCTGGCCCACGTCTCGTACGTGATGCCGGTCGTGCTGCTTGCGATCGCCGCCGCCGGCGCGGTCAGCGCCACCGCGGTCCCACACCGCAGGCGAAGGAGGTGGGTGCTGACAGGGGTTGCGGTGCTCTCGACGGCGGGCTTCATCCTGGTGGTGGCGCCGCCGGTGCAGCGAGGGTTGGAGCGCCAGGCGATCGCCACCGGCCCGTTTCGGGGCGCCCATGTCGACACCGCGACGTGGGCCGGGCTGGTCGACACCGCCGATGCCCTCCGCCGCAGCCCCGCCAACGGGACGCTGTTCGTGCTCAGCCCTCGCGCCTCGGCGCTCTACCTCCTCGCGGGCATCCGCAACCCCACCCCATACGACTACCCGCTTGGGTCCCAGCTCGGTGAGACGGGTGCGGACGAGGTGGTCGCCGGCATCGACGCAGGCGACATCACGGCGGCGTGTCTTGCCACCGAGTGGCCCGACCGGCTGGCGCCCGTACGGCTCATCGACCACATCACCGCCATGCTCCATCCTGGGGTGCAGCTCCCTGAGTGCCGCCTGTACTCCTGAGGGGCCGTGCGGCGCTCCTACAATGCTCGGTCACGGGCACAGACGCTGCGGTCAGGTGTGCTCCACTCCGACTCCACGCAACGGGGCGTTGCCATGGGAACGACAACTGAGCTCGGACTGCCCGGCCTCCTCGTGTACGAGCCGGAGGTCTTCGGCGACGATCGCGGCTTCTTCATGGAGAGCTGGAACCGCAGGACTTTCTCCGACGCCACCGGGCTCGATCCCGTGTTCGTACAGGACAACCACTCGAGGTCTGCGTGGGGTGTGCTGCGCGGCATCCACTACCAGCTCGACCCCCACGCCCAAGGCAAGCTGGTGCGGGTGACGCTCGGGGCGGTCTGGGATGTCGCAGTCGACCTGCGACGCGGCTCGCCGAGCTTCGGTCGGTGGGCAGGTGTCGAGCTGACCGCATCCAACCACCGTCAGCTGTGGATCCCGCAAGGATTCGGGCATGGGTTTCTCGTGTTGAGCGAGATCGCCGACGTCCTCTACAAGACGACCGACTACTACGAGCCGCAGCTCGACCGGGCGTTGCGCTGGGACGACCCCACGCTCGATATCGCCTGGCCGCTCGACGGGATGGCTCCGACCCTCTCCGTCAAGGACGCAAGCGCCCCGTACCTCGCAGACGCCGAGGTGTTCCCGTGAGGCCACCCCGGTCGATTGCACCACGCCAGGGGGCGCCATGAGCAGGAGATACCTGGTCACCGGTGGCGCCGGCTTCATCGGGTCGAACTTCATCAGGCACGTCCTCGTCGCCGAGCCGGACGCAAGCGTCGTCAACCTGGACGCCCTCACCTACGCCGGTGTCAAGGCAACGGTCAACGAGCTCGACCGCTCGCCTCAGCACACGTTTGTCGAGGGTGACATCGGCGACCACGAGCTGGTGCCCCGGCTGATGGCGGATGTCGACGTCGTCGTCAACTTCGCCGCCGAGAGCCACGTCGACCGCTCCATCGCCGGCCCGACCGTCTTTCTCGAGACAAACGTCGTCGGTACAGGGGTTCTCATCGACGCCGCCATGCGGGCAGGCGTGCCCACCTTTGTCCAGGTGTCGACGGACGAGGTGTACGGCTCAGTCGCCGATGGGTTCGCCACGGAGACCTCGTCGCTCGCCCCGTCGTCGCCGTACTCGGCTTCGAAGGCAGCGGCCGATCTCCTCGTGCAGTCGTATGCGGTCACCTACGGCTACCCGGCGATCATCACCCGCTGCACCAACAACTTCGGGCCATACCAGTTCCCGGAGAAGCTCATCCCGCTGTTCATCACAAACCTGGCGGCAGGCATGAAGGTCCCGGTGTACGGCGACGGGCGCAACGAACGCGACTGGCTGTACGTCGACGATCACTGTTCGGCCATCCACCTCCTGGTCGACCATGGCGAGAAGGGCGAGATCTACAACATCGGGGCCAGCGCCCAGCTGCCGAACATCGACCTGGTCCACCGCCTCCTCGAGTTGATGGGACGCGACGAGCGCTTCATCGAATATGTGCCAGACCGCCCGGGCCACGACCGCAGGTACGCCGTCGACTCCTCCAAGATCCGGGCGCTCGGCTGGTCGCCACAGCACACGCTCGAGGAGCGGCTTGCCGCCACCGCACATTGGTATGCGGTGCGGGAGGACTGGTGGCGGCCGCTGCGGGCGGCGATGGAGTGAGGGGGATCGTGCTCGCCGGTGGCGCCGGGAGCCGGCTCGACCCGATAACCAGGGTGGCGTCCAAGCAGCTGCAGCCCGTCTACGACAAGCCGATGATCTACTACCCGCTCGGGACATTGATGCTGGCTGGGATCAGGGACCTCCTCATCATCACCACTCCGAACGACCAGCCCCGGTTTATCGACCTGCTCGGAGACGGGAGCCAGTGGGGTGTCACGCTGTCCTATGCCGCCCAGGACAAGCCACAGGGCATCGCCCAAGCGTTTCTCGTCGGCGCCGACTTCATAGCCGGCGAGCCGGTGGCGCTGATACTCGGGGACAACATCTTCTACGGCTACATGGGGCTGGAGGATGCGGTGAGCGGTTTCACTGGCGGCGCCGTCGTTTTCGCCTACCCGGTGCAGGATCCTGAGCGCTATGGGGTTGTCGAGTTCGACCGGGCGGGGCATGCCGTCTCGCTCGAGGAGAAGCCGCGGCAGCCAAAGTCCCGTTTCGCCGTGCCCGGTCTGTACCTGTACGACGGCGAGGTGGTTGACATCGCCCGCAGCCTGGCTCCGTCTGAGCGTGGCGAGCTCGAGATCACCGATCTCAACCGGGTGTATCTCGACCGGGGCCGGCTCATGGTGAAGGTGGTGGGGCGCGGTGTCGCCTGGCTCGACAGCGGCACCCACGACAGCCTGCTGGAGGCGGCCAACTTCATCGCCACCATCGAGCGCCGCCAGGGGCGGAAGATCGCCTGTCTCGAGGAGATCGCATACCGCTCCGGCTACCTCGACCTCGACCACATGCGCCGCCTGGTGGCGGCCATGCCCAACTCGGGGTACCGCGCCTACCTGGAGGGTGTCCTGGCCGAGGAGGCGGCGCCCTGGTAGCCGTCATCGCCGGGGCGACCGGCCAGCTGGGCACGGCGTTCCGGCGCCTCCTCCCCGAGGCCATCGCCCTCGGGCGCACCGATCTCGACCTGGCCGACCCCTGGCGAGTGGTGGATGTGCTGGCCGAGCTGCGCCCGTCTGCCATCGTCAACTGCGCCGCATATACCAAGGTCGATGCCGCCGAGGCGCACGAGACCGAGGCGTATGCGGTCAACGCCACCGCCGTCGGGCAGCTGGCCCGCTACGCCGCCGAGGCGCACATCCCGCTGCTGACGTTCTCGACCGACTACGTGTTCGCCGGCGACGCCACAACGCCGTATCTGGAGTCGGCGGCGACCGGTCCGGTAAACGCCTACGGCAGGACCAAGCTGGCCGGCGAACACGCTGCCCGTGACGCCCACCCAGGGGCCTTGGTGGTCCGCACCTCATGGCTCGTGTCCGGCACCCACCCCAACTTTGTCGCGACGATGCTGCGGCTCGCCGCCGAGCGGGAAGTAGTGCGGGTCGTCGCCGACCAGCAGGGGCGGCCGACGGTCGCCGCCGATCTCGCCGCCGCCTCGCTCGACGCCCTCGAGAACGGGGTGTCCGGCATCCTCCACCTCGCCAACGAGGGAGCGACCACCTGGTTCCAGCTGGCCAGGGAGGTGATGCGGCTCGCAGGACTCGACCCGGAGCGGATCCAGCCGTGTACCACCGCCGATTACCCCACCCCGGCGCCTCGGCCCGCCTACTCCGTGCTCGGCACCGAGCGCGGCGCCGAAGCCGGGGTTGTAGCCCTGCCGCCGTGGCAGCTGTCGCTACCGGCTGTCGTCGCCGGGCTCCTCGGGTCGGGCTGACCGGTCGATCCGACCCTCCCCCTGCGCCCGCTCGGGGAACGCCGTTGTGTACAGACCGCGCAGCCGCGGGAAGAGCGCCAGGCGAAGCGGCCTTGGGACGAGTCGCCGCACCGCCGACCAGCTGGTGCGCAGCCACCGGCTCCGGGTGGAGGTGGCCATGTCGAGACGCCGCACCAGATCGTCCCGCTCCCGCTCCAGCCGGGCGATGGCCCTGGTGTCGACTGCCGGTGGGGTGCGGAAGCGGGCGTCGTACCAGCGCTCCATCCAGGTGGCGGCGATGCGGGCCCGCTCCAGACCGCCGGCAAACGCCTCGGGCGAGCAGGAGGGGAGGCGGGGGACGGCAGCGTTGTCTGCTGTCCACTTGGCGACAAACACGTCCCAGTTCGCCTCCCAGCGCTGTCTGCGGTCAGGGAGTTGGGTGCGCACCGTCGCCGACGACTCGTGGTCGACCAGGACCCGCTCGTCGAGCACGACGTTGAGATCGTTGACCCACACCTTGAACAGAAGGTCGAGGTCCTCGCGGGAGGCGACGGCGAACTCCTCGCTCCAGCCACCGAGCGCAACCGCAGTGCTTCTCGGCATCACGTAGACGACACCGCTCGGGAGAACGCGGAACCGGGGCACCACGACCTGTGCGGTGCCAGGTGTCTCCCGCACCGCAAACGGGTTCCCAGCCGCGGTCACCGCCGGCAACACCAGACCGGCGCCAGGGTGTGCAGCGAACGTGTCAAGCAGCAGCGACGCCCACCCCGCAGGGAACTCGGTGTCGTTGTTGATGAACGCCACATACTCACCGCGGCAGACAGCGAGGCCACGGTTCATACCGGCGGCGAACCCGAGGTTGGTCTCGTTGAGCACGGCGATGTCGGCAACCGCACGTGCGAACACGGCCGCCTCGGGCTCCGAGCCGTTGTCAACGACAACGAGCTCATACGGAACATCTGTCCCGCGGCGTAGCGAGTCGACGCATCGGGTGGTGAGCGGCAGCTGGTTCCACGCCAGCACGACGAGGCTGATCACAGGCGGGTCCATCGTCGCAACTCTATCGACGGTGGCGACACCTCCTGGGTAACGGTCGGCGGCATCACCGCCATCGCCAGGGGAGCCCACTACCATCCACCCCCGCCCCACCCTCCCGGAGACGTCCGTGGCGACGCCGCCACCCTCACCACCCTCACCACCGCCCCGCCCGCAGCCGCGGCCGATCGAGGGGGACATCCCACAGACACGCTGGCAGCGCATCGGCGGCTGGGTGCGCACCCCGATGGCGCGCTTTGGCGGCGCCGCCGGCGCCGGCGGGTTGCTGCTCGGGCTGATGATCGGGTTGTGCGCAGGGGGTGGGGAGACCGTCGCCCCTGTTGCCGGGGACACGACGGTCACGACGCTGCCTCCAATTCTCGTCGATGATGACACGACCACGACGGCGACCACACCAGACGAGGTCACCGTGACGACCCAACCCACCCTCGATCGCAACCCGCTCACCGGCGAGCCGCTTGCAGCGCCGACCAGCCGTCGGATCGTGGCGGTCAAGGTCGACAACGTGCCGGCGGCGTTGCCCCAGATCGGGATCGGTGACGCCGAGATGATCATCGAGGTCCCCGCCGAGGGGGGTGTCACCCGCTTCACCGCCATGTTCTTCGAGACGACGCCGCCCACCGTCGGCCCCGTCCGCTCGGTGCGCCCGGTCGACGCCGACCTGCTCGCTCCCTTCCACCCGGTGCTGATGGCGACGGGTGGGCGTGACTTCGTGCTCCGTCTCTTCGAGGCGGCCGACATCCCGGTCGTAGGGCTCGACGCAGACGGCGCCTACGGACTCATCGACCGGCCGGAGCCGCAGCACATCGTGGCCCTGCTCGACCTGGTCGAGCGCTTCAGCGGCGACGAGGCCTCCCCGGAGGGACCGTTCCCATTCGCCGACGAGTTCCCCGCCGAGGTGGCGGCGGCGTCGATCTCGATCCCGTTCTCGTCTGTCACCGATGTGGTGTGGCGCTTCGAGGGTGGGGTGTGGGTGCGGGCGCAGAACGGGGAGACAAGCGAGTGGATCGCAGGTCCCGCCGGCGCCCCCGAGCCGCTCACCACCGACACCGTGCTCGTGCTGTCGGTGGCGGAGCGCTCGGCCGGTTACGTGGACCTCGCCGGCAGCGACGTCCCCACCTACGACGTCATCGGCTTTGGCGACGCCAAGGTCTTCCACGACGGCAAGGTCATCGAGGGACGGTGGCTGCGCGCCGCCCAGGAGGACCCGTGGGTGCTGCTCGACGCCAACGGCGCCCGCATGGCGCTCCCGGTGGGGCGGGTGTTTGTCGAGATCGTCCCCCGCTACGTCGAGGTGACGTTCAGCTGAGCCGGTGACGGGTCAGCCGGCGCCGCCGACGTCGTAGTACTCGTCGATGATCGCCCGCCGCACCGCCCGGTACTGGGGCGACGTCCCTGCCAGCAGATGCTCCACGGGGCCGCCGTTGCGCACCAGTCGCGCCGGGATGTCGCTCCCGAACAGCAGCGGCGCCACACCCCTCCCGTCCCACGACTCGGCCTCGTGGGGGGCGGTGACCACCCGAACCGCCAGCTTGGTCGCCACACCCCGCATCGGGGTGCGGCCGAGCAGGCGACGGACGGTGTCGGCGCCGCTTGGCCCGAGCGCATGCTTCACCGTCTCCCTGGCGCGTCGCTCGACACGGCGCACCCGTTCGACAAACCGGGGGGGCGAGGGCACGAACGTGCCGGCCAGGTCAACGAGGTGGGTGGCGGTGGCCTTGGCGCCGCCGCTGCGCACCGGCTCGGGCAGGGCGGCGCATGCCGCGGTCAGCTGGCGGCGGGTGTCGGGATCGGAGAGCCGGCGCACCGCCGCCGCCATACCGGCCGGGTCCCCAGGGTGGGCGCACAACGCAAGACCGCGTTCCGCAAGCCAGCCCGCCCGCCCCTCCTGGTCGTCCGTCTGTGTCGCAGGGTTGGGGACGAGCAGGGTGGGGAGGGCTGCCGGGACGAACTCGTGCACGGCGTTGTACCCGGCGGCGCTCACCACTGCATCGAAGGCAGCGAGGTAGCGCACCAGCGGGTAGACGTCACGCAGCTCGATGACGCGGTCGGCGCTGGGCAACGGCACCGCCTGCTCGGCGATCGCCGCCTTGGTGACGCACACTTGCCATTGCGGGTCCTCGAGCAGCGTGGTGAGCGCGACCATCCCTGGAGCGGCGACCTCGCCGAGGCGACCGGAGCCGAGGGTGACGAGCGCCGTCGGCCGGTCCGGTCGGATGCCGAGCGCCGCCGCCGCCTCCGCCCTGGGCAGGCGCTCGATCACGTCGATCATGCTGATCGGAGGCACCCGCACCGCATCGTCACGGCCGGCCGTCGCCCCCCGGTCGGCCGACTGAGCGAGGTCCCCAGGCTCGATCACCACATCGAAGATGCTCCCCTTCTTGAGCTGGGCGACGTTGACCCCTTGGCGCCACATGCCGCGGCGCACCCATACGAAGGCCACGTCGCCGAGGAGGGGACGGGCCATCCCGATCCCTGGGTAGGGGGCGACGCCGTCGAACGCCACAACCTCTGCGCCGGTCTCCCTGGCCACTGCGACAAGTCGGTCGCGCAGGTAGCCGTGCCACGATGTCGGCGGCATCCACCCCCGCTCCACGCTCGGGCAGTACTCGGCGGGGAGGCCGTGCTCGGCCACCACCGGCAGGGCGACGGAGAGCGAGACCAGAGTGGCGGCGGCCGACTCCCCGGCCGCAAGCGCCACCGAGAGCTGGCGGGTGAGATGACCCATCCCGGCGCCGTTGCTGGTGACGAGGAGGAGCCGGGCGGGCGCATGCATCCAGGAGCATGCTACCGAGCCGTCCACCGCAGGCGGTTTGCGGAAATCGGGATGCCCGGTACCCTCGCCGAGGTGGAGAGGGGTCGGATCCGCGTTCTCGCTGCAATCGGCTGCGTTGCCGTCCTCGCAACGAACGGTGTGGCTCGTGCCGTGGAGCTACCCCCCGGAGGCACCTTCCACGACGACGACGACTCGATCTTCGAGGCGAGCATCGAGGCAATCGCCGCTGCCGACATCACTCTCGGGTGCAACCCGCCGTTCAACGACCGCTTCTGCCCGACCGCCTCGGTGACCCGCGGCCAGATGGCGGCATTCCTGGTGCGGGCCCTCGAGCTCGGCGACGACGGGGGCGGGGACTGGTTCGTCGACGATGACGGCTCGATCTTCGAGACCGACATCGACAAGCTCGCCGCCGCCGGGATCACCAGGGGATGCAACCCGCCGGACAACACCGAGTTCTGCCCACTGCAACTCATCACAAGAGGGCAGATGGCGGCGATGCTCGTCAGGGCATATGGCTACGCAGACCCCGGCGCCGGCGACTGGTTTGCCGACGACGACGGCTCGATATTCGAGGCCGACATCGACAGGCTGTTCATCGCCGGTGTGACCAACGGCTGCAACCCGCCGGCCAACACCAACTACTGCCCGGGCGATCCGGTGACCCGCGGCCAGATGGCGGCGTTCCTGCAACGCACCGAGGCGCTCGCCCCGATCGCTGCCCCACCCCCGGCCGTGCCGACGCTTGTCGTGGCGGCCAGCGGGTTCTCCTCCCCCGTGCACGTGGCGTCACCACCCGGCGACGACCGGCTGTTCGTGGTGGAGAAGGCAGGCAGGATCGAGATCGTCGACGACGGCGCCGTGTTGGCCGAGCCGTTCCTCGACATCACGGACAAGGTGCTCGACGGCGGGGAGCGCGGTCTGCTGTCGATGGCCTTCCACCCCGACTACTCGAGCAATGGACGGTTCTTCGTGTACTACTCGAGCCCTGAGATCCCCACCTCGTGCAGCGGCCCCACCAGCTGTGACCACACCAGCGTGATCGCCGAGTACGGAGTGTCTGGTGACGACAACCTCGCCGCCCCTGACGAGAAGGTGATCCTGGAGGTGGGTCAGCCGTACTCGAACCACAACGGCGGCCAGATCGCCTTCGGTCCGGACGGGATGCTCTACATCGGCTTCGGTGACGGAGGGAGCGGCGACGACCCACTCGACAACGGTCAAGACCCTTCCACTGTGCTTGGCTCGATGCTGCGGATCGACGTCGACGGCGCCGCACCGTACGCCGTACCCGCAGACAACCCTGCGATCCCAGGAGCCGCCCCCGAGACGTACGCCTACGGGCTGCGCAACCCGTGGCGGTTCGCCTTTGACGGCGACCTGCTCTACATCGGCGATGTCGGCCAGGGCGAGATCGAGGAGATCGACGCCCTTCCCCTCAACGAGGCGGCGGGCGCCAACTTCGGGTGGCGCCGCTTCGAGGGGAGCTCGTGCACCGGGCTCGGTTCGTGCTCCACCGCAGGGCTGACGTTCCCCGTTACCGAGTACGACCACGGTGACGGTTGCTCGGTGACGGGTGGTGTGGTCTACCGAGGCGCGGCGCTGCCCCAGCTCACCGGTCACTACTTCTACGCCGACTACTGCGAGTCGTGGCTGCGCAGCTTCCGGTTGTCCGGTGGCGTGGCCGTTGAGGCCACCGACTGGACGGCGACGATCGGCGGCACCGGCTCGGTGGTCTCCTTCGGGGTCGATGGCGCCGGCAACCTCTATCTGGTCTCGCTCTCCGGCACGGTATACCGAGTGGAGGCCGGGTGACCCGGCGACACGGGGCGATCCTGGCGATCGTGCTCGCCCTGGCGACACCGGCGCCGGTGGCGGCGGCGAGCGGCGACGAGGGGAGCGAGCCGGAGGCGCTCGAGGAGGGCTACGGGTTCGCCACCTTCAACGAGTCACGCGGCTGCGGGGAGCCGGCGACAAGCAACCCGCTCGCCACGAAGATGGGGTGGCTCTCCGACACCGAGCTGGTGCGCGGCTACAAGGCAGGGTTCTACGGCCGCTCGATCGGGGCGATAAGCGACCAGCTCGTCGAGTGGGTGGTGCCGATGAGCGGGGGGGACGTGGTGCTCGTCCACGAGCGCACCCTCCCCGCCTTCGAGGCGGTCGCCGCCAACCTGGCGACCGAGCAGGCCAACGGCAACTACTACGCCATCCGCCCCGAGCACACCTACGCCCACGCCGCTCGCACCGTCGCCGGCGAGTACAACCTCTCCAACCATGCCTTCGGCGCCGCCATCGACGTCAACAGCACCACCAACCCGTACAGCGCCGCCAATGTCCTCATCACCGACATGCCGGCATGGTTCGTGAAGGCGTGGACGGACGCAGGGTTCTGCTGGGGTGGCGACTGGGTGGACATCAAGGACCCCATGCACTTCTCGTGGAAGGGGCCGCTCGCCACCCCCGGCTATGGCGAGTACCCGGCGGCGCTGCCGCCGACCACCGCAGCCGCAGGGTTCACCACCCGCAGCGCCACCTATGCGCTCCCGTACGGCGAGCTTGACCCGCTGCGCCGGTATGCGGTCGCGGACGCCACAGGTGACGGTCTGGCTGATGTCTTCCAGGTCTCGGCGCGGGCCTTCGGTCTCCAAGTGGACTGGTCCCGCACTCACTACCGCCATGACTGGTGCGCCGTCGACCGCATCGCCATCCTCGACGTCGATCTGGACGGCCGCCAGGTGCTGTACGGCGACGCCGAGCAGAACGGGCGGCTCGACGTCTGGCTGCTCGACACCTCCGGCCCAGCGGTCACCATCGAGGTGGCGCTTCGTTCCACCGACTTCGAGGAGACGACCCAGATCGAGACGGCGGCTCCCGTCGCCGATGACGACGTGTACCTGATCGGCGACCACGACGGCGACGGCGTCGTCGACCTGCTCGTCGTCCGCCGTGGCGCCGACACGGACATCGAGGTGTGGGACGGCGCCGGGGGCTTCCAGACCCTCGTCGCCTCGATCGCCACCTCGCTCGGCGACACCAGGGCCGCCGCCTTTGCCATCGGCGATCGCAACCTCGACGAGCTGCCAGACCTGTATGTGGTTGACGCTTCCGGGTTGCGGATCGCCGCCAACGGCTATGCCGTAGTCACCGAGACGCTCCCTGCGGTCGACGTCGCAGGGATGGCGGACGTCGCCGTCAACGACTACGACGGCGACGGTCGCGACGACCTGTGGGTGTTGCGGGGGAGCGGAGCGCTCGACGTCTACCTGGGGAACACCCCGCTCGCCGGGGCGTCGCTCACCTCCTGGTTCGTCCCCGCCGATTGGGAGTGCGACCCGGATGCGCCGCTCTACAACTACGAAGGTCTGTTCAGGGACGACGAGGGCAACGTCCACGAGAATGACATCGACGAGCTCGGCGGGCTCGGGATCACCAGGGGGTGCAACCCTCCGTTCAACGACGAGTTCTGTCCCGGCCGGTACGTGACGAGGGGTGAGATGGCCGCCCTTCTCGACAGGGCGCTCGGTCTGCCCACCACCAGCAAGGACTTCTTCGCCGACGACGACGGCACCCTGTTCGAGGCCAACATCAACCGGCTGGCGGCGGCGGGGATCACCCTCGGGTGCAACCCGCCAGCCGACGACCGCTTCTGCCCGAGCGACACCGTCACCAGGGCACAGATGGCCGCCCTCTTGGTGCGAGGGTTCGACCTCACCGCCGGGGCGGGGTCCGACCGCTTTGTCGACGACGACGGTTCGCTGTTCGAGGAGGACATCGACAGGCTGGCGACGGCGGGGGTCACGTTTGGATGCAACCCGCCTGTAAACGATCGTTACTGTCCGTCGACCAACGTCATTCGTGCGCAAATGGCGAGCTTCCTGATGCGGGCGCTGCGGCTCCAGGAGACGTGAGCCCCCGTTGCGGGTAGGGTTCTGCGCTGCGCACGGCGAGGAATCGCTCAAGCCGCAGACATGACGAGTCGATAACGCTGGCATGGTGACTCACATGACACTCTTGCGGCGGCCGGTAGGGCGGCTGGTAGCACTCACGGCAATGATCGCCCTGGCGGGACCGCTGTTGTCGACCGCTCCGGCGCTTGCCGCCGAGGACGACGACCTCACCATCACCGGGTCAGGGTGGGGACACGGGGTCGGCATGAGCCAGTTCGGCGCCTATGGCATGGCTGTCGAAGGCGCCGGCTACACCGACATCCTCGAGCACTTCTACACCAACGCCTCGATCGGTACGCTCGGTAGCGGTGGGCTCGACCCCGCCACCCCGCTGTGGGTCAACCTCGAACTGGACTTCGACACCCTCGAGCTGCGGGTCGATGCCGTCAGCGGCGCCGGCCAGCCGGTGGTGATCACCCGAGGCGCCGAGATCTGGGAGGTCCCTGTCGGCGGCACCATCGAGATCCAGGGTCCCGAGAGCTGTCTGCTGGCCATCGACCCGCCGGGCGCAAACAACGCATACGAGACACCCGCAGGGGACTGCTCCTTCGATGTGCAGTGGTACGAGTACCTCGACCCGGCCGCCGACCCTGAGACAAAGCTGGCCATCGTCGGCTGCACGCAAACCGACTGGAACGTCGTGCCATCAACCCAGCGCGAGTGCCAGTACGCCAGGGGCATGCTCCACGTCCGCAGCGGCCCAGGTGGGCTCGACCTCTCGGCCGAGATGCTGCTCGACGACTATGTCCTCGGCATCTCGGAGATGCCGTACTTCTGGGGCGACGACGGTATGGAGGCGCTCAAGGCGCAGGCCGTCGCCGCCCGCTCATACGCCAGGGAGCTGCAGATCTACCGCGGGGCCCCCGGGTCGAACTCGTGCGCCGCCTGGTGCCACGTGCGCGACACCACCTTCGACCAGCGCTACGTCGGGTGGGGTCATGGTTGGTCGATGTGGGTCAGCGCGGTCGAGGACACCGCCGGAGAGGTCGTCACCCACCCGGACGCTCCAAATGACAACGTCGTGCGCACCTACTACTCCTCGTCGACCGGGGGCAGGACCGAGAGCATCCAGGAGGTGTGGTCGGGGTGGGACGCCCGCGAGTACTACCAGGGCGTCGACGATCGCTGGTCGGTCGACGGCACCGTCTACAACCCGAGCGCCAGCTGGACCGTCACCGTGTCCAATGCCACCCTCGCCTCCGCCCTCGGGCTGGCGACGGTGACAGATGCCTGGGTGAGCGAGCGCAACAGCTCCGGGAGCGCAGACACCGTCGCCTTCAGCGACGGCTCCACCACCGTCACTCGCGGCTCCGGTTGGGTCAAGTCGACCTTTGGGCTCAAGTCGCTCTACTTCAGCGTGAGCGTCGGCGCCGCACCGACGTTTGTCGACATCGTTGGCAACGTCCATCGAGAGGCGATCGAGGCGATCTTCGAGCGGGGCGTCACCAAGGGCTGCAACCCGCCGGCGAACGACCGCTACTGCCCTGACGCCACGCTGAACCGCGGGCAGATGGCCGCATTCCTCACCAGGGCCTTTGCCTTGCCTGCCACCACCAAGGACTTCTTCACCGACGACGAGACCTCGATCTTCGAAGACGACATCAACCGTGTGGCGGCGGCCGGGATCACGCTTGGCTGCGGTGACGGGCTCTTCTGCCCCACCGCTCCCGTGACCCGCGAGCAGATGGCGGCCTTCGTCGACCGGGCGTTCGGCTACACCGCAGGGGGCGACCTCGACATGTTCATCGACGACGAGGACTCGCCGTTCGAGGCGTCGATCAACCGCATCGCCGCCGCAGGGGTCACGTTCGGGTGCAACCCGCCCGACAACGACCGGTTTTGCCCAGACGCACTTGTGCGCCGTGACCAGATGGCATCGTTCATCGAGAGGGCGCTCTTGGGCGCCGGCCTGTGAGCAGCGGCCGTTCCCGCAGACGGGCCAGCGGGTAGACTCGGGTCCCTTTCTTTCCAAGGAATCCGCATGTCAGACCGCGCCCGCTTCTTTGCCGAGGAGACGTGGACCGGGGGCGTCATCGGCCTCGGCTATGTCGGGCTCCCGCTTGCCATGACCATGGTCGGCCGGGGGCTGTCCGTGATCGGCTTCGACGTCGCCGAACGGCGGGTGGCCGAGCTCAACGCCGGGCGGTCGCACATCGAGGATGTCACCGATGGGGAATTGGCCGATGCCGTCGCCGCCGGGCTCACCCTGACCTCGGACCCCGCCGACCTGCGGGGCGCAGACGCCCTCTTCCTCTGTGTGCCAAGCCCGCTCGGGCGCAACCGCGAGCCGGACCTCTCCTACATCCGGGCGGCGGCCGACACCGTTGCCCTGGTGGTGCGGGCCGGGATGCTCGTGTCGCTCGAGTCGACCACCTACCCAGGCACGACCGAGGATGTCGTGGTCCCGGCGGCAACCGGCTCGGGTCTCGTCCTCGACGAGGACGTGTTCGTCGCCTTCTCGCCCGAGCGGGTCAACCCGGGCGCCGACATGAAGACCGGTCAGATCCCAAAGGTGGTCGGGGGGGTGAGCCAGACGTCTGCCGCCGTGGCCCGCGCCGCATACGAGCGGATCGTCGACTCGGTGCACCCGGTGTCGTCCGCCAAGACCGCCGAGATGGCAAAGCTGCTCGAGAACACCTACCGGGCGGTGAACATCGCCCTTGTCAACGAGATGGCGCAGCTCGCCCACGAGCTCGACATCGACATCTGGGAGGTCATCGACGCCGCCTCCTCGAAGCCCTTCGGCTACCAGCCCTTCTACCCGGGCCCCGGTGTCGGGGGGCACTGCATCCCCCTCGACCCGCAGTTCCTGGCGTGGCGGGCTCGGGAGGCCAACTTCGCCACCCGGTTCATCGATCTCGCCGAACAGGTGAACACCAAGATGCCGGCGTACACGGCGAGCCGGGTGGCCGACCTGCTCAACGATCGTGGTCTGCCCGTCTCCGGCACCGCAATCCTCGGCGTCGGTATCGCCTACAAGCCGAACGTGGGCGACGATCGTGAGTCGGCGTCGATCGAGGTGCTTCGCCACCTCGAAGATCGCGGCGCCCGCATCTCCGTGCTCGACCCTGTAGTGGGGGAGCGTCGCATCGCCGCCCACGGCTTCACTCCCGTCGACCAGAGAGACCGGCTCGACGGGTTCGCCATAGCGGTGATCCTCACCGACCATGCGGTCCTCGACCTGAAGGCCATCGCCGATGCGGTGCCTGTCGTGCTCGACACGCGTGGGGCCTACCGCAGGGCGGGGATCGCCGGGGACTCCGTCGTTCCGTTGTGAGTCAGACCGTACTGGTCGTCTCGTCCGTCCACCCGCCAGACGATCCCCGTATCCGCCACAAGCTGGTGGAGACCTTGCGTCCCCGCGCCGCCGTTACACTTGCGGTCGCCGCCCCCGGACCGGCGGTGGTCGATGGGTTCACCGTCGCCCCGCTTCGGGGCGGGCGGTTGCGACGCACCCTCGCCGCCTCGGGTCGCATCGTCGGCGGACGCTTCCACGTCGTGTCGGTCCACGACCCCGAGCTGCTCCCGGCGGCGATGCTGGCGGGGGTGATGCGCCGGCGGGTTGTGTTCGACCTGCACGAGAATCTGCCGGGTCAGCTGCTCACCAAACCATGGCTCCCCTGGCCGCTGCGCCGACTGGCGGCGGCGCTGGCGAGGATGGTGCTGCGACTGGCGGAGCGGGTGGTCGAGATCACCCTCGCCGAGGAGAGCTACAGCTCGCTGTTCCGCCGCCGTCACCCCGTTTTCCCCAACTACCTGGCGGAGGCGGTGACATCGCCCGTACCACCGACCATGAGACGGGGGATCGTCTACCTCGGCGACATCACCGAGGAGCGCGGTCTGCTCACCGCGGTCGAGGCGGTGGGTCTGGCAGGAGCGGCGGCGCCGCTGACGCTTGTCGGGCGATGCGGCGACGAGATGCGCCGCCGGCTGGAGGCGGCAGCGGCCGGCGCCGGGGTCACGCTGGCGCTGACAGGGTTCCTCGCCCCAGCCGAGGCGATGGCGATCGTGGCCGGCAACGAGCTGGCCCTCTCCCCGCTGCACGACACCCCCAACTACCGGGACTCGCTTCCCACCAAGCTGCTCGAGTACCTCGCCGTCGGTGTTCCGGTGGTGGCGAGCGACCTGCCGGGGAGCCGCACCGTGCTCGGTGCCAGCCCAGGCATCAGATGGGTCCCGCCCGGTGACCCGGTGGCGCTCGCCGATGCGATCACCGGCGCCCTGGGCGACGAGACGCTCACGGCCGCCGCTGTTGCCGTCGCCCCCGAGGTGGCGCACCGCTACCGCTGGCCGGCCGACGAGGTGCGCCGCCTCTACCTGGGCGACGGCTGAGGGTTGGCCCCGGCGAGGGCGGCGAGGAACCCGGCGCCCCAGGCGAGGTGCATGGTGGCGACCGCCGCCGGGAACAGGAGGGCGGCGATGTCGCGGCGGGTGATCGCCTGATGGGCGGCGCCGCCGGCGAGCATGACGAGGTAGCCGACAGGGACGATCGCCGCCGGCCGCCACCCGGCTGCCACGGCGACAGCAGAGCCGGCCAGCCCTGCGACGAGCGCCGGCGGGGCGAGCTGACGCCAGCGCAGCGAGCCGGGGAAGCGGCGCAGCATGCGCAGCTTGCCGGCGCCATAGTCGAAGTACTGGCGGGCCAGCCGTCGCAGCGTCTGGCGGGGGAGGTAGCGCACCTCGAGGTCTGGGTCGAACCACACCGTCTCGCCTGCGGTGCGCAGCCGGTAGTTGAGCTCGTAGTCCTGGTTGCGTGCCAGCGTCTCGTCGAAGAGCCCGACCCGCTCGATCGCGGTGCGTCTGAAAACACCCAGGTAGACGGTGTCGACGGGACCGGGGCGACCGCCATAGCGGAAGCGGGCATCGCCCACCCCCAGCGGTGAGCTCATCGCCATGGCCACGGCGCGGCCCATCGTCGTCGTGCCAACGGCCCGCTGGATGCCGCCAACGTTGGCGGCGCCCGTGGCAAGGAGCCGGTCGACGGCGCGGGCCACGTACCCCTGGGGCAACTCGGCGTTGGCGTCGCACCGCACTATCACCTCCCCGCTGCTGGCGGCGATGGCCCGGTTGAGGGCGGACGGCGTTCTCCGTTGCGGGTTGTCGACGAGACGCACCCTGGCGTCGGTCGCCGCCATCCCGGCCACAACCTCCCTCGTGCCGTCTTCGCTCATCCCGTCGGCCACCACCACCTCGAGCGCCCCGTCGTACTGCTGGGCGAGACAGCTTGCGATCGACGACCCGATCGCCGCAATCTCGTTGCGGACCGGGATCACTATCGACACCGGAGGGGCAACGGTCACGGGCCCGCCTTGTCGACCGCCATGGCGAGCCACCCGGTGGCGGCGGCGCCGAATGGCTTGCGGTGCGCCTCCACGTCGAGGAGGACCTGCGCCGCCGTCGCCCGCGCCGCGGCCACCACGTGGGGCGGGTATCCGTACCGCACCCGGTGGTCGTCGAACTCGTCCCCGTCGTGCAGCTCGACGCGCCCGTTGCGCAGGCGAACGACATCGAGGTCGAGGTCGATCATGGTCACCCTGTCGTCCGCCCAGCGGGCCGGGGTGGCGATGTCGACGTACAGCTCCACGTGCGGCGAGCGGTCGTTCCACATGGCGGTCCACCACGCATCGGCGGCGATCAGCTTCACGTTTGTGGCGGTGAGCACCTGCGGGGCCTCGTCGCCCCGTCTGGCGACGACCCCTGGGGGCGACCACAACCAGATGCCGTGCTCGTCCTCACCGAGCCGCCGCATGGCGAACTGCCAGTGCGTTTGGTCCGGCCACTTGCGGAAGTCGATGTGCACAACGCCGCTCACTCGGCGCAACGCTACCCGAGGCGAGAGTGGCGCAAGCGGCGCTGCCGCTCGGCTCAGGTCACCGTCCACGTGCCGGCCGAGCGGAGCAGCGTCTTCAGGTCGCCTGGCCCGCGCCGTGCCTGGGCCTCGACGAGCTGGCGCTGCATCATCGCCCCGTACACCGGGCGGGAGACGGCGCGGAAGATCCCGATCGGTGTCGGGCCGTATGGCCCGTGCGACAGACGGCTCAACGCAAACGCCACACCGGGGGAGGGCAGCGAGGGGTCGTGGACGTGGATGGCGTCGATACCGACGTCGGCGACATCGACGATCGCAGCGCCGGTGGCGCCAACCACAACACCGTGCTCCTGGTCGGGGCCGAACAGGATGGGCTTCCCCGCCTCGAGGTAGATCCTGTTGACCTCACGCTCCTCGCGCCCGGTGAGCTGGATGAACGCCTTGTCGTTGAACACGTTGCAGTTCTGGTAGATCTCGACGAAGGCGGCCCCGTCGTGGCGGTAGGCCGCCTCGAGGATCTCCGTGGTGTGGGCGCGGTCCATGTCGATGGTGCGGGCCACGAACGACGCCTCGGCGCCCAGGGCCAGGCTCAACGGGTTAAACGGGTGGTCGATCGATCCCATGGGGCTCGTCTTGGTGTGCTTCCCCTCCTCGGAGGTCGGGGAGTACTGCCCCTTGGTGAGCCCATAGATCTGGTTGTTGAACAGCAGGATCTTGATCCTGCTGTTGCGCCGCAGGGCGTGGATGAGATGGTTGCCGCCGATGGAGAGGGCGTCGCCGTCGCCGGTGACCACCCAGACCGTGAGGTCGGGGTTGGCGGCGGCGATCCCCGAGGCGATCGCAGGCGCCCGACCGTGGATCGAGTGCATGCCGTACGTGTTCACGTAGTAGGGGAAGCGTGCGGCACACCCGATGCCTGACACGAACACGTGACGCTCCCTGGCTACGCCCAGATCGGCGAGGAAGTTCTGCATGGAGGCCAGGATGGTGTAGTCGCCGCACCCGGGGCACCACCTGACCTCCTGATCCGTCTGGAAGGCGCCGCGATCGAAGGTGACGGAGTCTGTCATGACTGATCCTTCGCATCGAGGATCTCGATGATCTTGGCGGTGATCTCGGCCGCCTTGAAGGGGAGCCCCTGGATCTTGTCGAGGGTGATGGTGGGGACGAGGTACTCGGCACGCAGCACCCGAGACAGCTGGCCCCGGTTGAGCTCCGGTACGAGCACCTTGGGGTAGCGGGAGAGCACGTCGCCCAGGTCTGGCGGCAGCGGGCTGAGATGGCGCAGGTGGACGTGCGCCACCCGATATCCGGCCCTGGTCGTGTTGCCGACGCTGGCGCGGATCGCACCGTACGTCGATCCCCACCCCACCACAAGCAGATCGGCGTCCCCTGGTCCGAACACATCGACCGGGGGGAGCTCGGCGGCGATCGCGGCCAGCTTGCACTCCCGCAGCATCGTCATCCGCTCGTGGTTGTGCGGGTCGTACGAGACATTTCCCGTAAGGTCCTCGTGCTCGAGCCCGCCGACCCGGTGCTGCAACCCAGGGGTACCTGGGATGGCCCACGGCCGCGCCAGCGTGACGGGGTCGCGGAGATAGGGGAGGAACTCGTCGCCTGCGTTGGCGGTGGTAGCAAACGGCACGCTGATATCGGGGAGGGTGTCGACGTCTGGGAGCGCCCACGGCTCGGAGCTGTTGGCGATGTAGCCGTCTGAGAGCAGGATCACGGGCGTCATGTGGCGCACCGCGATCCGTACCGCCTCGAGGGCGGTGTCGAACGCGTCGCTCGGCGAGCGGGCGGCGATCACAGGGAGAGGCGCCTCGCCGTGACGGCCATGGAGCGCCATCAGCAGGTCGGCCTGCTCGACCTTGGTCGGCATGCCGGTGGAAGGCCCGGCCCGCTGCACATCGACGACGATGAGAGGGAGCTCGGTCTGGACGGCGAGGCTCATCGTCTCGCTCTTCAGGGCCAAACCGGGGCCGCTGGTCCCGGTGACACCGAGATGCCCGGCGAACGAGGCCCCGAGGGCGACGCCGATGGCGGCGATCTCGTCCTCGGCCTGGAGGGTGCGCACCCCGAAGTTCTTGTGGCGGGCCAGCTCCTCGAGGATGCCGGAGGCGGGGGTGATGGGGTAGGAGCCGTAGAACAGCGGGAGCCGGGCGCTGATGGCACCCGCCACGAGACCCCACGCCAGGGCCTGGTTGCCGGTGACGTTTGTGTACGTGCCCGCCGGCAGCTTCGCCGGCTCCACCACGTAGGTGTGGTGGAACTCCTCGGTGGTGATCCCAAAGTTGTACCCGGCGCGGAAGGCGGCGAGGTTGGCGGCGCCGACCGGGTCATCTTCGCCAAACCTGAGGTGCACCCAGTCGATCACCGGCTCGGTCGGGCGGTTGAACATCCATGACACGAGCCCAAGGGCGAAGAAGTTCTTCGACCGCAGCACCCCGCGGCCCTTGACCCCCGAGTCCTGCACCGCCGTCTTGGTGAGCTCCTCCATGGGGGCGGTCAGCAGGTGGTAGCCCTCGAGCGAGCCGTTGGTGAGCGGGTTCTCCGCATAGCCGGCCTTGGCGAGGTTGCGCTCGTCGAAGGCGTCGGTGTTGACCAGGATCAGCCCACCCATGCGCAGGTCGCCAAGGTTCGCCTTGAGCGCCGCCGGGTTCATCGCCACCAGCACGTCCGGCTCGTCGCCCGGTGTGAGGATGTCCCAGTTGGCGATGTGCACCTGGAAGGACGACACGCCGGGAAGCGTCCCCGCCGGGGCGCGGATCTCGGCGGGGAAGTCAGGCAGGGTGGCGAGATCGTTGCCAAACAGCGCCGAGGTTGCGGTGAAGCGGGTACCGGCGAGTTGCATGCCGTCACCCGAGTCGCCGGCAAAGCGGATCACGGCGCGATCGAGAACCTCGCGCTTCGCCACCTCGGTCATGGTCTCGTCAGGCACGTGAAGTCATCTCCTCAGGGCTCGCCGCCCGGCGTCGTCCGGTGTCGTCTTGCGGGGGGCCACCGGCGCAGTCTATGCCTGTGCGGCTCGCTCCCCGTCGGCAATCCGATCCCCCGGCAGGGGCGCCGACGGCGGTGGCGGAGTACGCACGGCCGAGACCCCGGCACGCTCGAGCGCCGCCCCGATCTCGAGCAGCTTGTGCTCGCCCCAGGGGCGGCCGATGAGCTGGATCGCCGGGGGCGGCGCCCCGTCGAGATCGAGGGGGAGGGCAAGAGCGGGGAGTCCCATGTGGTTCACCAGGGCGGAGAACATGCTGAGCGGCCCGCGGTACGGAACCGACTCGCCATCGATCTCGATGGTGTCGACCCCGATCACCTTGCGTGTCGCCGCAACCGCGGGTGTGATGAGCACGTCGGCGGTGCGCAGTGCGGTGATGGCGGCTTCCCGCATGCGGCGCCGCCACGCCAACCCCTCCAGGTAGGCGTCGATGTCGCCATCGACGGCGAGCTCGACCCTGCGGCGCACCTCCGGTCCGTAGCGGTCGGGTGCGGCCGCAAACCGGCTCCGGTGCACGGCGGCGACCTCCGGGTAGATCGCCTCGGACACCATTCCTGGGAAGTCGATCTCGGGGATTTCGATGTCGGCGACGGTGGCGCCTGCTGCGGCGACAGCATTGCGGAACCACGTCCATCCCGCGGCGACCTCGGCGGCCAGCGGGTGATCGACCCAGGGGTGGGGGACGGCAAGACGCACCGCAGCCAGCGGCGGTGGGGAGCCTGGCAGCGTGACGGGTCGGGTCGCCGACCATGGATCGGCCGGATCGTGACCGGCGAGAGCGGCGTAGAGCAGGGTGGTGTCGCCGACCGAGCGAGCCATCGGCCCCACCGTGTCGAGCGAGGCGGCGAGCGGGAACACCCCGGTGAGCGGCACCCGGCCATGGGTCACCTTCAACCCGACGATGCCACACAGCGCCGCCGGGACCCGGACGGAGCCGCCCGTGTCGGTGCCGAGCGCCACCGGCACCAGACGGGCGGCGACGGCTGCGGCCGAGCCGCCCGACGATCCCCCTGGGGAGAGCGTCGTGTTCCATGGGTTGTGGACGGGGCCAAACCAGTGGTTCTCCGAGGAGAAGCCAAAGGCAAACTCGTGGAGGTTGGTGCGCCCGACCACCACCGCCCCTGCCGCAACCAGTCGGGCAACGGCGGGGGCGTCTGCGGCGGCGGGCGGCGCCGGGAAGCCGGCGCCGCAGGTCGTCGGGAGCCCGACCTGGTCGATGATGTCCTTGACCGCAACGGGAACCCCGGCCAGCGGCCCAGGGTCGTTCCCTGCGGCGACGGCGGCGTCGATGCGCTCGGCGGCGGCGACGGCGGCGTCCGCCGTGACCAGGGTGAAGGCGTTGATATGCGGTTGCGCCGTCTCGATCCGCTCCAGGTGGTCGGTGACGATTGCGGTGGCGGAGCGTTCCCCCGCGCGGACGGCGGCGACGATGGCGGCGACACCGTCGGGGTCGAGTGGTGCGGTCACTCCCAGGAGATGGCCCGGCCGGCGGGGAACACCGACACCCACAGGCGTCCAGGTGGCAGCACCATCTCCCCCCCGTCGCTCGTGGTGAGCGTGAAGAAGTCCTCTATGGACTCCCGCTCCCATGTCCCCTCGACGACGGACCCGGCGTAGAAAAGGTAGGCGTCGCCCGAACCGGTGGTGTCGAGCGCCGGCACCGCCGTTCCATCCCCCCCGCCGGGGGATGCGGTGTACAGCTCGGCGGTGAGCACAAGCAGCGTGTCGATGGCGATCTGGGCGCCGGCATCCTCTTCGTCGACCCACTCGTGCGGCGTGTCGCCGTTGAAGCGCAGGTATTGCTCGCCGTCGAACTCCCAGCGGACGTCCGGCCAGTCGCTCGACCACGTCAGCGCAACCTCGACCGCGGTCCCTGTCGCCGCCGATGGCTCCCCAAAGCTGAACCACGGGCCGGGTGGCGGGTCGTTGGCGTACCCCCGGCTGTCGGCAGCGGTGCGCATCGCCGTTGTGTCGCCGTACAGGGTCCGCTCGAACGCCCGACCCCCGCGAGGGATGCGGAAGGTGTTGGGGAGCTGCTCGCCGAGCAGGTTGACGCCGCTGCGGTTGATGAGGGACAGCACCCACGACTGCCCACCCGATGTCTGGAACGTGGCGCCGAGCGACCTGAGCAAGGTGGGGTCCGTGGGTCGCCCGGAGCGGATCGGCCCGATGTAGGTGGTGTCGGCCTCGTGGAAGAGGGCGATGAACCGGCTGATCCCACCCTCGACGAGCAACTCGATGACCGCCTCGGCGTCCTGGATCCCGGACTGGGGGCGAGCCTCCGGGTGGTTGTCGACCTTCACCGCAATCACCCGCCTGGCCAGATCGGCGTCCTCTGCGGTGGGGAGCCCATTGAGGAGGGAAGGCGGCCCGGTCGGGGGCGCTGTCGTCGTGGTCGTTGTCGAGGTGGTGGTGGTCGTCGGTGGAACCGTGACGGGGGGGAGGGTGGTGACGGCGGCCACGGCGACGCTCTTGCCGGCCTCGCTGCCGCTGCAGGCGGCGGCGAGGAGGGCGGAGACGGCGAGCAGAATGATGGTGCGCAGGGACCTCACGAGCGATCCAGTGTAGGTGACGTCGGTTCCGGTGCGGGCCATGGCACCCCTCGTCGGCCTTGTTAGGGTGGCGGTGTGGACGAGATGCTGCGCTTCGTGAGCGATGCGCTGGCGACGCACGCCGACCCGGAGCGGGCGGTGGCGATGGCGGCCTACATGAAGACCGACATGCCGTTCTACGGGGTGACGAAGCCGCAGCGGGTCCCGATACGGCGCGAGATCCTGCGCCGGTTCCCTGTGACGTCGCAGCACGGATACCGCAGCGCCGTGCTCGCCCTGTGGCGGCAGCCGCACCGCGAGGAGAAGTACCTCGCCATCGATCTCGCCGCGGCCTACCCGGCCTACATCACGCTGGAGAGCCTGGCGATGTACCGCACCATGGTGGTGGAGGGGGCATGGTGGGACCTCGTCGACGGCATCGCCGCAGATCTGGTGGGACGGGTCGCCAGGGTCCGGCGCACCGAGACGATGCCCGTGCTCGATCGCTGGATCGACGACGAAGACATGTGGCTGCGGCGCACCGCCATCCTGGCGCAGCTCCGCCACAAGCAGGAGACAGACGAGACGAGGCTGTTTGCCTACTGCCTCGCCAGGGCCGACGAGAGAGAGTTCTTCATCCGCAAGGCGATCGGGTGGGCGCTGCGGGAGTACGCCAGGACCGCACCGGATGCGGTGCGCCGGTTTGTCCTCGCCAATCGAGGGGCATGGTCGGGTCTCACCTACCGGGAGGCGACCAAGCACCTCGACGTCCCGCCGCGGTAAGCGGGCGCGCCGGTCGCCCTACCATGCGCCGGTGAGCACGTCTTCGACCTCGGACGATCGCCGCATCATGTGGGACGAGCGCTACGCCACCCAGGGGTTCGTGTTCGGGGTTGAGCCAAACCGCTTTGTCGCCGAGCACCTCGCCGGGCTGGCGCCATGTCGGGTGCTCGATCTCGGTAGCGGTCAGGGGCGAAACGCGGTGTGGCTGGCAGGGCAGGGGCACCAGGTAACCGCCGTCGACCTCTCGCCGGTTGCGACCACCCAGGCCAAGCAGCTGGCTGCGGCCACCGGGGTCACCGTCGACTTCATCACCGCCGATCTCCTGGTGTGGGAGCCGGAGCCGGGCGGGTTCGATCTCGTCGTGCTCTCCTATCTCCAGCTCATCCCCGAGCGTCGGGTCCCGGTCCACGCCAAGGCGGTACGGGCCCTCGCCGCCGGCGGCACGCTGTTCCTCATCGCCCACCACCTCGACAACCTCACAGACGGCATCGGTGGGCCGCAGCTGCCCGAGTACCTGTTCACCGAGACCGAGCTGGCGGAGGACTTTGCCGGGCTCGTCATCGACCGGCTCGGGCGGGTGCTGCGACCGGTCGACCGCGATGGTGTTGCCGGCGACGCCATCGACGTGCTTCTCGTCGCCCACCGCGGCTGACGGACTCAGAGCAGCCCGATGCGCGCCGGGGGCCAGTAGCGGGCGGCCACCCGCCATCGGACGTCGCTGCGAGCCACCGGCCCGATCTCGCGGCTGTCACCCGCCGAGGCCGCCCGCTGGTCGCCGAGGACGAACACCTCCGCCCCGAGGCGCCACGACCCGTCCGAGCGGGTCGGACCGTCAGCCCATGGCTCCGGCAACACGGCGCCATCGACGTGCACCTGGCCGTTGGCGATCGTGATCGTCTCCGCGGGAAGACCCACCACCCGCTTCACCAGCTCGAACCCGGAACGTCCGGGATGGGAGAAGATGACCACGTCTCCCCGCATCAGCTCCTGCACCGCCGAAACGGCGATAACGCAGTCTCCCGGCTCGAGCGCCGGCGTCATCGATCGCTCGGCGATCTCGTACCGCCGCATCTTGGCGCGCATCGCCCCGGCGGCTGCGGCGCCTGCGAGCAGTGCGAGCGCCAACCCGGGACGGCGTGTCCTCATCGCTGCACCAACCTGGCCACCACAGCAGTGTACGGCCGGACCGCCGTCGGAGGTCGCTCCGCCCCGGTGTAGGGTCGGAGCAACTCAACCGACTCAGGAGGTGACCGTGGGTCTCTTCAGACCGGGGCGCATGGCCCATGCCCACTGCGACCTGTACTGCGGCGTATACGACCCTGCCCAGGCCAAGATCGAGGCGATGTCGGTGCTGCGGGTCGCCGAGAAGTACCACGCATCCGACGACGAGGTGTTCCGCGCCAGGGCGATCGCCATCAAGGAGGAGCGGGCCGAGGACGTCAAACACCACCTGATGGTGTTGTGGGCGGACTTCTTCACCGCAGAGCACCGCCAGCAGTTCCCCAACCTCGACGACCTGTTCTGGCGCGCCATACACCAGGCGGGGGATGCCAAGAAGTCGATGGACCCTGCGGTCGGGCAGAAGCTCATCGATCTCATCGACGAGATCGCCGACATCTTCTGGCAGACCGAGAAGGCAAAGGGCATGGGGGTGTACGCACCGGCGTGACCCGCCGCTGCGCCGCGGTTGCGGTGCGACGTCACCGTTGCGGGGCGCCAAACCAGCGGTAGAGCACCACAGCTGAGCCGACGGCGGCGGCGGCGAACGCCGCCGTCCCCATCGCCATGGCCATCGCCGCCACCCACCAGCCGCCACCCAGTGCGGCCCTGAGCACGGTGGCCACGGCGAAGGCGGCGGCGGCTCCTGCGACGGTCACCGGGACGGCCCGTCCCGTCGTGTCGAGCACCGCGCCGAACCGGCTCCCCGGCTCCCGTCTCCTGTACCAGGCGGCGCCGAGGGCGACGGTGTAGCCGCCGAGCGCAACCGTGGAGGACAGGGCGACGCCGTCGAGCCCGAAGCCTGACTCCAAGGCGATGAACAGAGGGACGGCCAGGACGGTGGCGGCGCTGCCGATCACCACCGGTGTCCACATGTCCCTTGTCGCATAGAACCCCCGCGATAGGATCTGGAGCGCCCCCCACAGCGGTACGGCGAATGCATAGAAGAACAAGGCCCGCGCCGTCGCCAGCGTGTCGGCGGCGGTGAACTGGCTGCGCTCGAACAGGGTCTGGATGACAGGCTGGCTGAGGGCGGCGAGCAGCGCCGTCGCCGCAACCGACAGGACGATGACGGAGCCGAGCGCCCGATCGACGGCTGCGGCCATGTCGCGGCGCCGCCCCTCGGCGAACATCCTCGCCAGGAAGGGGTAGGCGGCGACACCGGCCGCCTGGGCGATCGCCCCGACCGGTACGAGCATGGTGCGTCTGGCGTACTGGAGGTGGGTCTGAGCGGCCTCACCCACCCGGTTGCCGAAGACGCTCATGAACGTCTCGTCGAGGACGACGATCGACTGGCCGATCATCAGGGGCAGGGCGACCCGGAGGTACTCCCCGAGCGCCGGGTGCGACCACCCGCCACCAGCGATCCACCGCATCCCGACCCGGCGGGCGCCCCACCACTGGAGGGCGAAGTTGCCGGCGAATGCCCCGACAAGCGCACCCCATATGAAGCCTTCAGGACCGGCGGCATTGGTGAGGACGGCGTCGGCCACACCCCCGAAGATGATGAAGAGGTTGTAGACGATGGGGGCAAGGGTGGGGATGGCAAACACCCCCTTCGCATACTGGACGGCGGTGAACAGCGCTCCCACGACAAAGAAGACCTGGGCGGGCAGCACGATCCTGGTCAGCCGGATCGTGTTGACCGTCTGGGCGGTGGTGAAGTCGGGGTAGAGCAAGTCGATGACGGTCGGCGCCAGCGACCATCCGACCACCACCAGCACAGAGATGCCCGCGGCGATGGGGCGGATGATGGCGGTGAGCGCTCGCCAGCCCCCGTCCTCGTCGCCTGCGGCCAGGTGGCGGGTGAAGATCGGGATGAACGTGATCGACAGGTAGCCGCCGGCCAGCAGGTAGTTGAGGAAGTCGGGGATGCGAAAGGCGGCGACGTACTGGTCGGTGACCCCGCTGGCGCCGAGAAGGGCGGCGAAGACGATCTCGCGAAGCTGCCCGAGCACCCTGGACAGCAGTACACCGGCGGACACCACCAGCGCCGCCTTGCCCATCCGAGTCGACATCGGGCCGGTCCTCGTCGCCATCGACTCAGACGGTAGCGGGCGCTTCCCGCCGCCACGGGTCGGGCGCCGCAGGCGTCACACCAGGTCGCGGTTGGTGAGGATCCAGCTGGTGAACCACGTGCCGGCGGCGAGGACCACGACGGCCTTGAGGATGGCGCCTCCCACACCTGGCACAACGTTGCCGAGAGCGAAGCTTGGGATGAAGGCGAGGACGCCTCTCGGGCTGATCGCGGCAAATGCGCTCAGCCCGATACGCCATGGGGAGACGCTGGCCAGGGCGGCGATGGCGCCTGCGACGGCCCCCTCCAAGATGAAGACGAAGGCCAGACCCGCCAGTGTCGCCCGCTCGGTGAGGTACCCGAGGGGGACGAAGGCGGCGCCGTACACGGCGGTAGCGACCACCGCACCCACCACCAGCGGGATCCCGTAGCCCCACTCACCGTGGCGCAGACCCATCGCAACACCAAGACCGAGGGCACCGATCCCGGCGACGCCGCCGGCAGCGGTGACGGCGGCGAGGATCTTGGCGGCGGCTATCCAGAACCGCGAGATCGGGCGGAGCACGATGAACGACAGGGTCTGGTCGCGTCGCTCGTCGCCGAGTGCTGCCGTGGACAGGACGAGGGCGATGACGGGGACGGCGATGCCAAAGAAGAAGCCGACGGTGATGCCGGCGAACGTCTCGAGCCGCGACGCATCCGAGGCCCGTCCCGTGCTCAGGTACACGATGAGCGCTGGGAGCAGGGCCAGCGCCACCAACCCCAGAAAACGGCGCAGCCCGAGCACCTGGCCCGCCGTCGTGGTGGCGAGACGCAACACGGCGGTCATCGCCGGTGCACCAGGTAGCGGAAGACGCTCTCCAGCGAGTCATCCTCGGGTCGGAAGGCCCGCAGCCGGATGCCCAGCTCTGCGGCCATCACCGTCACCCGGCGGCCAAGCGAGCGCAGATCGGTGGTCTCGACGCGGACACCCCGGTCGTCGAACTCGACACCACGCACCGTGTCTGAGGCAACGAGCGCCGAGGCCAGACGGCGCGGATCGTCTGCCTCGACCTTGACCCGGTAGGGGATGTCGGCCATGGCGCCGCGGATGGCGGTGATGTCACCGGCGGCGGCGAGCTTGCCGTCCACCATGGCGATGACCCTGTCGGTCATCCTCTCCACCTCCTGGAGCACATGCGATGAGACGATGACCGTGCGACCCTCGTCACCGATGCGGCGGAACAATGCGATGAGCCGCAGACGCTGGATCGGGTCGGTCCCGTTGAGCGGCTCGTCGAGGATGAGGACTTCAGGGTCGATCACCAAGGCGGCGGCGACCTTGGCCCGCTGACGCATGCCCTTGCTGAAGCCGCCAACGCTCCTGTCTGCGGCGTCGTCGAGCTCGACGGCGGCGATGGCCCGCTCTGCGGCCGCTCCGGGGTCGGCGACACCGGACAGCTCTGCGGAGTAGCGGACGAGGGCCCTGGCGGTGAGGTTGGCGTACACGGCGTTCTCCTCGGGGACGAGCGCCATCTTGCGGTAGGTCGCCGGGTGGTGTCGCGGGTTTGTGCCGAGCACGGCGATCGTCCCCTCGCTGGGGAGGATGAGACCGGTGAGCATCCGCAGCAACGTCGTCTTCCCCGCCGCGTTCGGGCCGAGCAACCCGGTGACGCCTGCCCCAAACGAGCAGGTGACGTTGGAGACGGCGACCTTCTGCCCAAACCACTTGGAGACGGCGTTCACCGCAACCGTGGCGCCTGCCACGACCGCCGGGTCCGCCGGGGGTGTGTCGGGTGCGGTCACAGCAGGGTCCGGTAGCGGCGGACGGCGGCGGCCAGAGCCAGGGCGCCGACGGCGGCGATGACCACCAGCGACACCCATGGGGCGAGATCGGCCCTGGTCGGAACGAGATCGACAGACGTGCTGTCGAATATCCAGTCGCGCACCACCCCGGGGTGGTCGGCGAGGGCGGCGATCGCCGCCAACCGGTTCCCGGTCGAGGTGAACCCGTCGGCGACGGCTTGCAGCCCGAAGAACGCCCCGAGGTACACACCGGTCGCAGGCGCCAGCCGCTTGGCATACACCGCGACCAGAAAGGCAGGGGCGCCATAGGCCACGAGGTACACCACCGTGGCCAGCACGACCTGGAACAGGTCCTCGGCATTGGTGATGAGGTTGGTGAGAAACCCGCCATCGCGCAGCGACGCCAACCCGACGTAGAGCACGATCTGCGGCACCAGCACGAAGAAGCCGACACCGATGCCAAGCGCACCCGCCCTGGCTCCCAGGTAGTCGAAGACGGTCATTGGCCGCGAGCTGTAGACGGCGAGCACCCCCTCGACCCTGTCCGGGATGAGCAGCTCCGGTCCGGAGAGCGCACAGAAGAGCAGCACGGTCCCTGCGACGATGTCGAAGTAGGCGGCGTGGTTGGCGAACGGGGTGTCCGCGAAGTCGCCTGTGGCGATCTGGCTGGCGAGGAAGAGGAACCCGACGAACACGATGGCCGGTAACACGGCGATGCCAAGCAGCAAGAAGGGGAGGATCTTCTTCCGCGCCCGCCGGCGCAGCCCGAACATGCGGCGCAACCCGTCCTTCACGGTGACCCGCACTGCGGCGCCGCGTCCGAGGCGCGGTCCCTCGTGTGGCTTGTAACCGAGGTCGTAGACGGCACCGCGCTCGCTCACGGCATCCCCTCCTCGGAGCGGAGAAAGACATCCTCGAGCGTCTGGGCGCGGGTCCCCATCCTGCGGACCGCAACGTTGGCGGCGGCGAGGGTGTCCCGGATCAGGTCGTAGGTGTCGTCTCGGTCGACCTGCACCGCGATCGTCCCGTGGGTCACGGTGACGTCGGCGCCGGCCCGGTTCAGGGTCTCGGCAACGGCTGTCGGGTCGTCGAACAGCTCGATCTCGACCGTGTCCGTGTCGAGCAGGGATGTGAGCGGGCCCTCGCGCAGCACGCTGCCGCCGTCGAGCATCACCACCCAGTCGCAGGTGCGCTCGATGTCGGTCAGGACGTGCGATGAGGTGATCACGTTGATGCCAAAGCCGCCGAGCCGGGCGATGAGACCAAGCATCTCGTCCCTGCCCTCGGGATCGAGCCCGGCGGTCGGCTCATCGAGCAGCACCAGGTCCGGGTCGTGGACAATGGCCTGCGCCAGCTTGGCTCGCTGCTTCATGCCGGTGGAGAACTCGCTGAGTTGCCGGAACCGCTCCTCGTGGAGCCCGACGAGGGTGAGCACGTCCGACGCTCGCTGCCGGGCCGCCTTGCCCGGGATACCCGCCAGCTCGGCGGCGTACACCATGAAGTCGGCGGCGGTCTGCGAGAGCGGGAGGCAGTCGCCCTCGGGCATGTAGCCGACTCGGGCGCGCACGGCGGTGGCGTCGCGCTGCGGGTCGCTCCCCAACACCAGGACCGAGCCGAGGGTCGGGTCGAGGATGCCGAGCAGGATCCTGATGAGGGTCGTCTTCCCTGCGCCGTTGGCGCCGACAAGACCGACCCTTCCCGGGGGGATCTCCAGTGTCACGTGGTGGAGGGCAACGATGTCGCCGTAGGCGTGACCCAACGCATCTGCGACGACGACTGCATCCATGCGCGGGTCACACTACTGCGGGCACCCGTCCGGGCAGCCGTCAGTGGATGGTTGGCTCGCTCTCCAGATCGGCGTGCGGCTCGTCGGCCGGCTCGGGCGTGGCCGCCCTGCGCCCGATCAGGTTGCTGGCGGTGCGGCGCAGGTCCTGCATCCGGTTACGGGCCCAGGAGAACTCGACGGCGAGGATGGCGAGACCGGCGAGCAGCACCGGGAGGCCGGGACCGGGGGTAACGAGGAGCACGAGCCCGGCGAGTGTGATCGGCACGCCGATGACGACGAGCACGACTCGTCTTGTCCACCGCCACGCCTGGGTCATGAACGACCCCGGTGCCGTCTCCTTCCCCTGCTCGGACATGCCTAGCAGTGTACGCAACCCGGCGAGCTGTGATCGGGGCCATCCCCGCCGGTCAAGGACTTCGGGCTAGCGTGACCCCATGCATTTTGTCGATCGCAGCGCCGCGTGGGCGCTGCGGATGAGGCCCCGCCAAGGGCGAGTGTTCGCAGACGGGTGGGGCGATCCGGAGGCCGTTGCTCTCCTCGATGCGACCGCCACCGGGCCACCCGTCCCCATCGAGGTCAGCTGGGATCGGCCGCAAGCGCGGGGCCGGCTCGTGGTGCGTGCCGGGAGGTTCCCGGCGCCCGTGGTCGGGCTGCCGGTCCCGGCGCACATCGCCCATGTGTTGCACGTCGCCCCGGCTGGGCAGGAGACGGGGAGCTGTGTGCTGCTTCCTGCCTGGAACGACGAGGGCTACCGCACCCGGATACGGCTCGCCACCGGTCTCGCCGCCGCCGGGATCGGGTCATATCTGCTCGAGGCTCCGTTCTACGGTCTCCGCCGCATCGCTCCCGGCAGCAGCCCTGTGCGGACCGTTGCCGACTTCGCCACGCTCACCCGGTCCGTCGTCGAGGAGGGCCGATCGTTGGTAGCCGCTCTTGTGGCGGCAGGGCGGCGCACGGGGGTCGCCGGGTACTCGATGGGGGGAAGCCTGGCGGCGACGGTGGCGGCAACGCTCGACCTCCCGATCGCCGTCGCCCCGCTGGCGGCGGCGCATGCCCCCGCTCCGGTCTTCACGTCCGGCGTGCTGCGCAACGCAGTGGCATGGGACGCACTCGGGCCGGACGGTCGGGAGCGTCTCACCGAGGTGCTGCTCCGCCCCAGCCTTCTGCGCCTCCCCCCTTCACCACCGACACGATGCGCCGTGCTCGTTGCGGCGAGTGGCGACGGGTTCGTGGCACCGGCGGCGACCAAGGCCATCCACGAGCACTGGCCGGGGTCGGAGCTACGGGTGGTGCGGGCGGGACACGCCACGTTGCTGTGGCGGCACGTCGACATCCTCGTGTCCGCCACTGCCCACGCCTTCGCCAGGGCTGCGGCGGCTGCGTCCGAACCATCCGGCGAAGCTGAGTCGCGATGGACGTGACCCTCTCCGTCGTCGCCGCCGTGGTGGCGACCGGGTTCGCCGTCGAGCTCGGGCGTGGCGCCGTACGTCGTCCCCGCTTCCATGCTGCGGTGTGGGCGGTGGCGATGGGGTGGTACGCCATCGCCACCTGGGCTCTGGCGGTCGGGCTGTGGGTGGGGTGGACCGGCGCCGGTTTCCGCATCTTCTACCTGTTCGGGGCCATCGCCAACATCCCGTTTCTCGCCGCAGGGTCGGTTGCGCTCGGCGCCGGGGAGCGCACCGGCCGGCGGTTCGCCGTCGCCGTTGCCGTCTTTGTTGCGCTTGGCGCCGTCGCGGTGGTGGCGGCACCGCTGCGCACGGCGCCGGACACGATCGGGGTCCCGGAGGGCTCCGAGCTGTTTGCGTTCGGGATCGACGCCGGCCCTGTCACCCTCCCCGGACCACGGGTGTTTGCCGTGATCGCCGGCGCCCTTGGCACCGTGGTGCTCGTCGGCTTCGCCGCCGCCAGCGCCGTGCGGGCGTGGCGCACCAACCGCCGCCTCGCCGCAAGCAACCTGCTGATCGTCGGTGGCGCCGTTGCCCCGGCGACGGGAGGGTCGCTGGCGGCCCTCGGTGAGGGCGCCGCCCTCGCCATGTCGCTCCTTGTCGGTGCGGTGCTGCTGTACCTCGGTTACCGCATCGCCGGCGCCGCCAGACAGCGCCGCCAGGTGGATGCGCCGGGATGAGCCTCAGGCGGCGGGCACGCCGAGCACCTTGCGCTCGGCGTTGTTGGTGAGCACGACGCCGGCGATGATGAGCACCCCGCCGACGACGATCCCAGACTGGAGTCGCTCGTCGAGGAGCACTATCCCGCTGGTCAGCGAGATCAGCGGCACCAGGTATCCGACAAGCGAGGCCCGGGTGGCCGAGACCCTGGCCAATATCCAGTAGAACAGGAGGAACGGGGTGATGCTCCCAACGATGGTCAAATAGGCCATGAGCGCCCACCCCCACGACGACACTCCCACCGGCCACCCCTCGCTGAGCAGCATCGTGGCGACGATGAAGACCGATCCGATGGCGAACTGCATCCAGGTCAGCTCGATCGGCTCGTAGGAGTCCGGGCGTCCCTTGGTGTAGACCCCGGCAAGAGAGATCGACGCCACCGCCCCGAGCGTCAGCAGGGCGGCCAGGAGCGGGTTGCCGGCGTCCTCGAGCCCGCTGTCGCCGGACAGCAGGAGGAAGGCGACCCCGGCGAACGCCACCAACAGCCCGGTGAGCTTGGCGGCGTGCATCGGCTCGTCGGGCAACCAGTAGTGGGCAACGGTGGCGGTGCCGAGCGGGACCAGCGCAACCAGCAACCCGATGAACCCGGCAGAGACGTGCTGATAGGCCAGGGTGAACAGCACGTAGGGGACGGCCAGCTGGAGCACAGCCGCCACCCCACCCGTCACCCAGCGATCCCGCTCAACGGTCAGCCGGCCCCGCCCGTGCGCCACCATCAGCCCGTACAGCAGGATGGAGGCGAGGATCGCCCGCGCGGCTGCCATCTCGATCGGGGGCCACCCGGCGTTGAGCGCCGCCCGGGTGGCGACACCAGACGTGCCCCAGGCGAGCGAGGCGGCGACGATGGCGAGCCAGACGCGGGCGTGCACCGGGCCAGGCTAGGGGGTGGTGGCGCACCTACCGCCCCCCTCCCCGCTCGGTACGCTCCCGTCAGTGTCATGCTTCTATCGGTTCGACGGGTTCGCTCATACGCTCGCTGCCTCTCCTCGGATGGCTGGCATGAGTTTTGCGGCCCGTCGGACGCGCCGGACCGGCCGGCGTGGCTTGATA
>Ga0114938_1000115_pt1 | contig 62342 bp, 54 predicted proteins | sample AshMeaBigSpring_FD_88675 | JGI IMG/M metagenome (GOLD analysis project Ga0114938, IMG submission 88675) | Groundwater microbial communities from Big Spring, Nevada to study Microbial Dark Matter (Phase II) - Ash Meadows Big Spring | ecosystem: Environmental > Aquatic > Deep subsurface >...
CCGGTCTCGCTGAAAGTTGTAGCCGAGGTGCGCGCCGCCGACGAGACCACTGATGTCGGCTTCGTCGCCCCCGCCACTCACGGTGCCCCAGCCACCGCCGACATGCCCACCGATATAGCCGCCCGACCAGGTCGGTCCCTGCTCGTACATGCTGCCGCGCATCTTGCTCTGTGCAGACGCCGCATCGATCGCCGCCAGCATCACGAGCACTGAAAGCGCTATTCCCAATACCTGCCGCATCGATCCGTCTCCCCGCGTGGTGCAATCTCCGGTTAACGCGAGGTTAAGGCTTCGCGATTCGACCTAACAAGTCCTTAAGACGCGCCGTGCGCGTCCGTCGCAGCGCCCCCGGGCGGAGCCGGTACGCGATTGAGGTGCTCGGGCATGCGATTGCGGAAGGCGGGCTCGAGCAGCGCCACTGTCGTCACTCTGCCGCGGCGGCCCCGCGCATCGCATAGAGCGAGAGGAGGGAGCGCAGCGCCGCGGCCTTGACCGGCTTGCGCAGCAGCGCGAAGCCCAGCGATCTGAGCGATCGCTGCACCTCGGGCGTATGATCGGCCGTGATGATGATGGCCGGAATATCGGTCGCGAGCGCCGTCCGCACCGCCGCGATCGCCTGGACGCCCGTGCCATCGTCGAGATGATAGTCGGCGATGATCACGTCCGGACGCGTACCTTCCGCGCGCAACCGCTCGATGGCCTCGGCGGTGCCGGTTGCCGAAATGATGTGGCAGCCCCAGCCGCCGAGCAGCGTGCGCATGCCTGCGAGCACGGCAGGCTCATTGTCGATGCAGAGAACGTACTGCCCGGCGATGGCCCCCGCCGGCGCGTGCGACGGCATTGCAGTCACCGTCTGGGCTTGCGGCACGCCGCGCGGCAGATCGATCGAGAACACCGATCCGCGGCCAAGGCGGGATGCGAGCGCGACCTTGAGGTCGATCACCCTGCTGATGCGGTCCACGATCGAGAGCCCGAGACCCAGCCCGCGTGCTCCGCCCGCCCGGTGGTCGAGGCGCTGGAACTCCTTGAAGATGATCCCGTGCTTGGAGCGCGGAATGCCCGGTCCGGTGTCGACCACCTGGGCGATCACGCGATTGCCTCGGCGGCGCGCGCCGAACAGCACCGTCCCGCTCGGCGTGTACTTGATGGCGTTTGACAACAGGTTCTGCAGCACGCGCCTGAGCAGCCGCCGGTCCGTGTGAACCCATCCGCCCGTCGCCACCATGCGCAGCTCGAGGCCCTTGTCGCGCGCGAGCGGCTCGAACTCGAGCCGGAGCTGATCGAAGAGACCCTGTAGCGGAAACTGGCTGAGCTCGGGCTCGAGCCGGCCGGCATCCATGCGCGACAGATCGATCAGCGCGCCGAGGATCTCCTCGACCGAGCCCAGCGCCGCATCGATATTGGCGGCGATGCGGTGATCCGGCTCGTCGAGCGGCCGCTCGACGAGGCTCGAGACGTAGAGCCGTGCGGCGTTCAGCGGCTGCAGCAGGTCGTGGCTCGCGGCCGCGAGGAACCGCGTCTTGTCGAGGTTGGCCTCGTCCGCCTTCGACTTGGCGACGGCGAGCATCGCGTTCACGTCGAGCAGCTCGGCGGTGCGCTCTTCGACCCGGCGCTCGAGCGTCTCGTTGGCACGCGCGAGGTCGTTGGCGGCGGCGACGCGCTCGGTGATGTCGGAGTAGGTCGTCACGAAGCCGCCCTGCGGCATCGCCGCGGTGCGGATCTCGAGGATGCGCCGGCCGCCCTGGAGCCGCTCCTGGAACGTCTCCTTGCTCACTGCCAAGCGGCGGATGCGCTCGGCGATCAGCGGCTCGAGTGGGCCTTCGCCGAAGTCGCCGCGCTCGGCACACAGCCTCAGGATGATGTCGAGCGGCATGCCGACGCGGCCGTGCTCCGCCGGCAGGTCCAGCAGCTCGCGGAACTGGCGGTTCCAGCAGATGAGCCGCAGGTCCTTGTCGAAGACGCTGAGGCCGTGGCGGACCTGGTCGAGCGCGGATTGCAGCAGGTCGCGGTTGTACTGCAGCGCCTCGGAAGCATCGTCGAGCAGACGCAGGGCCGACTGGCTGCCGACATTGCTTCTCCGCAACAGCAGCGAGAGCACGAGCCGCGCCGAGGCCGCACCGATCGCGCTGGTCAGCAGGTGCTCGGTGAAGCGCAGAGCATGGATGTCGGCTTCCTGGTGCGGTCCGATCGCGATGCTGCGGCCCGAGGCGTACTCGGCGAACGAGCGCTGCGCGCGTTCCTCGCCGAGGTAGCGCGCGACCGTCGCCTGCAGGTCACCGACGGTGATGGAGGTGCGCCAGAGCTTGAAGGCCTGAGTGGTCGCGATCCGCGGCGTCTCGTCCTCGACGAAGACGCGCGCCTGCAGGCGCTCGACCGGCTCGGGAGCCCGCAGCAGCGAGACTGTGATGTAGGCCACGGTGTTGGCCGCCATGCTCCAGAGCACGCCATGCGTCAGCGGCTCGAACGCCAGGAAGAACAACGCCTGCGGCTTCAGGAAGGCGATGCCGAAGGGGCCGTCGCTGAGCAGGCTCGTCGGCAGCCAGCCGGCCTTGACGACCCATGGCAGCAGCAACGTGTAGGCCCACACGGCGAAGCCGATCAGCATGCCGGCGATCGCGCCTCGCGCGGTCCCCTTGCGCCAGTAGAGCCCGCCGAAGAAGGCTGGCGCGAGCTGGGAAATGGCGGCAAACGACAGCAGCCCGATCGCCGCAAGGCCGTGCCCCTGTCCCAGCGCACGGTATACCGCGAGCCCGAGGAGGACGATCGCGAAGATCGCGATCCGGCGCACATTGAGCAGCGTCCGGCCGAGCTCCTCGATGTGATCGGTATCGGGACCGAGGAACCGGTTGCGCAGCAGCAACGGGATCACGAGGCCGTTCGAGACCATGATCGAGAGAGCAATGGACTCGACGATGACCATCGCAGTCGCCGCCGACAGCCCGCCGATATAGGCAAAGGTCGCGATCGCATCGGCGCCCTTCGCGATCGGCAAGGCGAGCACGTACATGTCGGGCACGACCGCGCTCTTTGGCAGCACCATCAGCCCGGCAGCGGCGATCGGGACGACGAACAGGTTGATCAGAACCAGATAGAGCGGGAACATCCAGGACGCCCGCTTGATTTCCCGCTCGGAGTTGTTCTCGACCACCGTGACGTGAAACTGTCGCGGCAGCAGGATGATCGCGCACAGGCTGAGGAATGATACGGTGAGCCACGTGCCGCCATTGAACGAGCGGCCGAAGATCGACTGGATCTCCAGGCTTTCGCGAGCACGATCGAGGAAGCCCGCGACGCCGCCGAACACGGCAAAGAGCACGAATGTGCCAACCGCCAGGAAGGCGGCGAGCTTCAGGAGCGACTCTGCCGCGATGGCAAGCATCAGCCCGTCCTGATGCTCGGTCGCGTCGATGTGGCGGGTGCCGAACAGCACGGCGAACGTCGCGAGCACGATGGCGACCACCAGCGCGGTCTCGACGAAGCCGATCTGCGGCAGGGCGATCGATACGATGTGGTTCGAGCCGAGCAGCACCTCGGTCGAGGTGACGATCGCCTTCAGCTGCAAGGCGATGTAGGGCAGCGTGCCGACGACCGCAACGCACGTGACGATCGCCGCGACGGCCTGGCTCTTGCCATAGCGGGCAGCGATGAAATCGGCGACGGAGGTGAGGTTCTGGCTCTTTGCGATCCGCACGACGCGCAGGATCAGCCGCCAGCCGAGCGCGAACAGGATGACCGGCCCGATGTAGACCGGGATGAAATCGTAGCCGGTCGAGGCGGCCAGACCGACGCTGCCGAAGAACGTCCACGAGGTGCAGTAGACGCCGAGCGACAAGGCATAGATGAGCGGCCGACCTTCGCCGCCCTTGCGCGAGCCGAGCTTGCGGTCGCCAAACCACGCGATGGCGAACAGGAAGCCCACATAGCCGATCGCCAGGGCGATGATCGCCCAACCCGCATACATCCGCGCATTCCCGGAACAACTGTTAGGCGGCCGCAAGTCCCGGCCGAGGCAATTGCGGACCCGTCGCATCTGCAACTATCGCATCTTGATGGAAACTCAATGGCCTGTCGACAGGCGGGGAGCGCAAATTGGGCGCTGGTACGGGGTTTCGCGCGGTAACCCTGAGCTCGGGTGGAGGGCACGGTCCGATTGCTGAGCGACGGGTCCCGGCGTAGCTTGTCTGCGCGAATCAGCGGTCGGACGGGTTGAACGACGGTGTCGCGTCGGGCCCCGCCGAGCCGCCGATCGAACGGGATACGCCAGATCGAGGAAAGGGAGCGCACATGGGCATGATTCAGGAATTCAAAGAGTTTGCCATGAAGGGCAACGTGGTCGACCTCGCGGTCGGCGTGATCATGGGCGCGGCGTTCGCGCCGATCGTGTCGACGCTCGTCGACAACGTGATCATGCCGCCGATCGGCCTCGCGATGGCCGGCATCGACTTCTCCGGACTGCAGTTCCTGCTGAAGCCGGCCGCCGCCGGCAAGGATCCGGTCGCGATCAAGTACGGCCTGTTCCTCAACGCGGTCATCAAGTTCCTGATCACGGCATTCGCGATCTTCCTGCTGGTGAAGGCGATGAACACGATGAAGAAGCCGGCCGCAGCGGGCGCGCCGCCCCCGCCGCCGCCCTCCGAGGTCTACCTCAAGGAGATTCGCGACGCGCTGGCCAAGCGCTGAGCAACCGAGCACATCTGACCGCTACCGAGCCCCGGCCCTTGCGCCGGGGCTCTTGCGTCGAAGCCGGGCGCACGTATCGCCCCGCCGCGATGCCGAATGCCCTCGCGGGATCACTCGAGCCCGCGTGCGGCGATCTCCTCGCGGCGCTTGCCGATATAGGCATCGACCGCCTCGAGGCGCGCAGGGTCGAGCGGCGGCGGCTGATAAGCCTCGAGCAGGCGCTTCCAGATGCCGTTGGCACGATGTGTGGCGTCGACGCTGCCGGCCTCTGCCCAGGCCTGGAAGTTCCGCACGTCCGACACCAGCGGCCGGTAGAACGCGGTCTCGTAGCGCGCCATGGTGTGCGGGGATCCGAAATAGTGGCCGCCCGGCGGCACCTCCTTGATCGCATCGAAGGCGAGAGCGTCGTCGGAGAGATCAAGCGGGGTCGCGAGCCACGCCCGCATCGTCTCGATCATCTCGGCGTCGATGATCACCTTCTCGAAGCTCGACGACAGCCCGCCCTCGAGCCAGCCGGTGCCATGATGCATCAGGTTGGTGTGCGACATGATGCAGGCCCACAGCGACATCGCGCTCTCGTAGGTCGCCTGGGCATCGACCGCGTTCGAGTCGTTGACGTTGCTCGCGCGATAAGGCAGCCGGTGGCGCCGCGCGAGCTGCCCGCCGATGATGGTGGCGCGCACATACTCCGGCGTACCGAAGCAGGGCGCGCCCGATCGCATGTCGACGTTCGACGTGAACCCGCCGTAGATGACCGGCGTCCCGGGCTTCACCATCTGCACGAACGCAAGCACGCCCAGAGCCTCGGCATGTTGCAGGGACAGCGCACCTGCGAGCGTGATCGGCGCCATGGCGCCGGCGAGCGTGAACGGCGTCACGCATACGGCCTGCCCGCACTCGGCGAGCTGCATGAGGCCGCCGAGCAGCTCCTTGTCGACGCGTCGCGGCGAGTTGGTGTTGGTGATCGTATAAGTGGCGGGCTCCTTCTGCATCTGCTCGGGTGTGACCCCGCGCGCAATGGTCGCGATCGTGATCGCGTCGCGCACCCGATCGCGGCCGATGCCGCGCGCGCCGAACACGCGGTCCGACAGCGTCACGTGCGCGCGATGCATGTCGAGGTGACGCGTCGGCACCGGCAGGTCCTGCGCCTCGACCTGCACGCCGCCCATCACATGCACGCAGTTGAGGCTCTGCTGGAGGCGGATGAGGTTCTCGAGGTCGGCGAAGGTGCCGGGCCGGCGACCGCGATCGAGGTCGGAGACGTTGGGCGTGCCGCCGACGGGAGCAATGTTGATCCAGTTGGCGCCGACGATGACGTCGCGCTCCGGATTGCGCGCGTGCAGCGTGAAGGTCGCGGGCGCCTTGGCGATGCTGGAGCGGACGAGCTCGCGGTCGAGGCGCACGACCTGCGTCCCGCGATCGACCTTGGCTCCGGCCTTGGCGAGGATATCGAGCGCCTCGCCACTCATGAACTCGAGCCCGAGCTCCTCGAGCACTCGGAACGCGTTGTTCTCGATGCGGTCGAGCCCGTCGGGATCGAGCACCTCGAGTGGCGGCAGCGGGTTCTGCCAGCGCCGCCAAGGCGGCTGCGGCACCGTGCCGGACTGCTCCGCCCGCCGTCTCGATCGCCGGTCACCGGCCGCCCGTTCTGCCGTCATGGGGGCCTCCTCGATGGCGCCGTCGCATGGCGCGAGCCCTTGCCGCAACCGTCGATTCCCCGCACGATACGCATAGCAAATCAAGCGATAGTCGCTGGCCACAATTGCGCAGCGGAACTGTCCACGCTAAACGGCATGGCTTTGGTGGTGGTGCGATCGGGTCGGCCGATCCGTGCCGGGCGGCTGGGTTCGGGGCATCATGAAATTCGATTGGATCGAGGTTGCGGGCTTCGTGGCGGCGCTCGCGAGCTTCTACTCGTTCTTCACCAAGACGATGATTCCGCTCCGTATCGCGGCGATCTTCGCCAATGTGCTGTTTGCCTTCTACTGGTTCATGCGGGGTTTCCACCCCGCATTCGCGCTCAATGCCGCGCTCGTCCCGCTCAATCTGTTCCGGCTGCGCTCGATGTCGAAGCTCGTCGAGAGCGTGCGGCAGGCCGCGAGGTCGGATCTGCGCACCGACTGGCTGCTGCCCTTCATGAAGGAGGAGAAGTGCCGCGCGAGCGAGGTGCTGTTCACACCGGACTCCACCGCCAACGAGGCCTACTACATCATCGACGGCGAGGTGGAGCTGGTCGAGATCGCGAAGTCGATCGGCTCCGGCACGCTGTTCGGCGAGATGGCGCTGTTCACTCCGGATCATCACCGCACGCTCACCGCGCGCTGCAAGACCGACGTCCGTCTCGGCGTCATCACCTACGACGACTTCAAGCAGCTCTACTTCCAGAACCCCGAGTTCGGGTTCTACCTGCTGCGGCTGATCGTGCTGCGCATGAAGGACAACGTCGACTTCATGCACGCCCAGCGCGGCAAGGCGACGTAGCGGCCCCTCGGCACACCGGATTGATCCGGGTCGGCGCCGCCTGCCTCGACCGAGGGCCGACGTGCGGCTCGCTCCGATCGAGGCGGACGTTCGATCGTCATGTTACCGCCCGAAGACTCGGTCGCGCCAGTCTGGCTCGGGTTGATCACGGGGTGCACGCGGCGGCACGGGTGGCAGCGGCGCCGGCTGGACAGCCGGCGGCGCCGCGCTCGTGGCCCTGGCGGACGGCAGCGTCCAGACGAGCGAGCGGTCGGCCAGCGGCTGGCTCGAGATCGCGAGGCGCCGGTCGGCGATCTCCTTGGTCGCCATCGCGTCGAACTCGGCGAGCGTCGTCGCCGCTTCCTTCGCCACCAGGTGGACGACCTTGAACCCGCGCCCCTTGAGGTCGTCGAGCAACCCTTTCAGCGCTCGCGCCGTCGACGGCTGGATGTCATGAAAGAGGATGATCCCTTTCCGCTTCGCCGTGATCTGGCTGACGATGGCGCGGTGCACGTCCGCGGCCACCTGGGTGCGGTAGTCATAGGCGTCGGCGTCGATCGAGAACATCGCGAGGTTGCGCGACTGCAGGTGCGCGGTCATCGCGCGTGAATCGGCGAGGTAGGGGAACCGGAAGAACGGCGCGATCGGCTGGCCGAGCGCCCGGCGCACCGCGCTGTAGCCGAGCTCGACCTCCATCCTGGCGCGATGCGGCAGCATCGCCCGCAGGTTCTGGTGCGACCAGGTGTGGGCCCCGACCGTGTGGCCGCGACGGGCGACCTCGCGCACCATCTCGGGATCGGCGGCGGCCATGCGCCCGACCATGAAGAACGTCGCCTTGGTGCAATGCTGGGCGAGTGCGGCGAGCACCGGCTGGGTGTAGGGACGGAGCGGGCCATCATCGAATGTCAGCGCGATCTCGCCGTCCTTCAGGATGTCGTTCTCGGGATACTGCTGGAGCCCGAAGCGGGGGCCGCCGGTGGCGTCGATCTCGATGGTGTGAGAGACGCCGATCGCGTCCGGTCCGCAGCCGCCCTGCTGGGCGCTTCCGCCGGGCGCGATGGCCGTGATTGCCGCGGCGCCTGCCAGGGCGGTGACGACCAACGATCGCGTTCGAAGGCTCAGCATCATCGCCGGGCGTTCCGGTTTCTCGTTCGTATTGACAGGCGGGCACGATCGGCGAGAAGTGGTTTCGAGACCCCGAGTCGGCCGGCGACCCGTGCGAACATTAGTGATCGCAACGAGTATGGCGCAACCGTGGTGGCGTAGGGCAACGCGTAGCACTGTGGCCCATCTGCCGCACCGTGGGCTGGCCCGGCTCGCGTGATGGCTGAACGGCATCTTGCAGAGGCCGGCGGCTTTCACCGGCAGCAGGCCGGTCCACGCCCGGCGCACGAGGCATGGCATGCAGGACACGGTTGCCAAGGAGGCGCGACAGGAGGGCGCCGGTATCCCGCCGGCCGAGCGCATCGACGAGGTGCGCGCCGCGCTCGACGCGTCGGATGCAGCCCACGCCCGCCAGCTCGTGGAGGGTCTTCGCCCGCCCGATCTGGCCGACCTGATCGAGCTTCTGGATGAGGCGAGCCGCGTGCCGCTGATCCAGGCGCTCGGCCCAGCTTTCGATCCCGAGGTGCTTTCCGAGCTCGACCCGGCGGTGCGCGACCAGCTCTCGGAGGCGCTGCCGAACGAGCTCCTGGCCAGAGCCGTCCAGAAGCTCGAGACCGACGACGCGGCCTACGTCATCGAGAGTCTCGAGGCGAGCGACAAGGCCGAGATCCTCGCGCAGCTCCCGACCAGCGAGCGCGCCGCCCTCGAGCGCAACCTCGATTACCCGGAGGAGACCGCCGGCCGCCTGATGCAGGCGGATTTCGTCGCCGTCGCCCCGTTCTGGACCGTCGGCCAGGTGATCGACTTCATGCGCGAGACGGCCGACTTGCCCGACAGCTTCGCCGAGATCTTCGTCGTCGACCCATCCTACAAGGTGCTCGGATCGGTCGACCTGTCGCGGCTGCTGCGGACGAAGCGGCACGTGCCGATCAGCGAGATCACCGCGACCGACCGCGAGGTGGTGCTCGCGACGGCCGACCAGGCGACGGTTGCGCGCCAGTTCGAGCGCTACGATCTCGTCTCCGCGCCGGTCGTCGACGAGAACCAGCGGCTGGTCGGCGTCGTCACCGTCGACGACGTCGTCGAGGTGATCAAGGAGGAGGCGGAGGAGGACATCCGCGCGCTCGCCGGCGTCGGCGAGGAGTCGATGTCGGATACCGTGGCCGAGACGGCGAGGAGCCGGATTCCCTGGCTGGTCGTGAACCTCGGCACCGCGATCCTCGCCTCGGTGGTGATCAAGCAGTTCGACGCGACGATCGAGCAGATGGTCGCGCTCGCGGTGCTGATGCCGATCGTCGCCTCGATGGGCGGCAACGCCGGCACGCAGACCATGACGGTGACCGTGCGGGCGCTCGCGACCGACCGCCTCGGCCGCGCCAACGCGCACCGCGTGATCGCGCGCGAGGCGCTGGTCGGCCTCGTCAATGGCGCGGTACTGTCGCTGATCATGGCGCTGGTGGTGGTCATGTGGTTCGGCTCGGGCAAGCTCGGGCTCGTCATCGGCGCGGCGATCGTGATCAATCTCCTGGTCGCAGCAATCGTCGGCATCCTCATCCCGCTGACGCTCGTGCACAACAAGCTCGATCCGGCGCCGGCGTCGGGCGTGTTCGTCACGATGGTGACCGACGTGGTCGGCTTCTTCGCGTTCCTCGGCCTCGCGACGTTATGGCTCAAATAGGTACGGGTGCGGGTGCCGCCATGAAGTTCCGATCGCTTCTGCTTGCGGCCCTGACGATCGGCGCCGGCGCGCCGGGCGCCGGCGCGCGCACGCTGTCGACGGTGCCGCTCGACCATGTGCTCGAGCTGGCCAGACCCTATCCCAACCTCGTCGTGCAGATCCGCTTGCAGCTCGTCCGCGCCGGCCTCAAGCGCGAGCAGGTGACGTGCACGGCCGAGCCGGTGCCGCCCCGCTGGAGCGGCTTGCAGGGACGCGGCATCGCACCCTACACCTGCCCGATCGGCAAGCAGCGGCTGACCATCACCGCGACCACCGCGTTCCTCGATGTGAGCGGGCGCCGGATCACCTCGGCCGAACCGGCGCAAGCGGCGCGGGCGACCGAGGTGCGCGAGACGGGCCTCAAATGGCGCTGGCGGTAGGTGCGGGCGGCAAGCGGGAGGGGATGTGACATGAGCGTGCGGATCCGCCGGCTCGAGGTGCGGGACAAGGACGCCTGGCGTACCCTGTTCAAGGGCTACATCGCCTTCTACGAGGCGACCGTCGCCGACGACGTGATCGAGACGACATGGCAGCGGCTGATGGCGGGCGGCGAGGGCTTCCACATCGGCCTCGTCGCCGTCGACGATCGCGATACACCGATCGGCATCGCGCACGCACTGTTCCATCGTTCGACCTGGTCGCCGACCTGGTACTGCTACCTGGAGGACCTCTTTGTCGAGCCGAGGCTCCGCGCCGGCGGCACCGGCGAGGCGCTGATCCGAGCCGTCTATGCGGAGGCCGACGTGCGCGGCGCGACGCGCACCTATTGGGCGACGCAGGAGTTCAACTACCGCGCCCGCGGCCTCTACGACAAGCTCGCGACCAAGTCGCCGTTCGTGCAATATCGGCGGTAGGCGCGGCCGCGGTATTCCTTGCGGTGCCAAGTCGAGTGCATGCTCGAGGGGGAGTGTCCATGAACGCGACCATGACGGCTCTGCTCGGCACAGGCCTCGTCATCGGGGTCGTCTGTTTCGCCGCCGGAGTATTCCTGCTCATCCTGAGAGTCCGCGGCATCAAGAAGCTCGCGGAGGTTCCCGGCCTCGGCGAGATCAGCACGCTCAACATCGGCGTATCGCTGCTGTCGGTCAGCGCCTACTGCTTCTGGCACGCGGCCTCGTCCTACCTGCAGTACGCTCACAACGTCGAGATGCAATCCAAGTTCAATCAGGTGCTGGTCGCGACCAGTCAGCAGCTGCGTGAGGAGTATCGGCGCGGTGTGACCGACAAGCGTCAGCCTCCGAGCCCGGATCGGTTCGCCCGCGCTGCGCTGCTGATCGACATCATGCGTCACCTCGATTCGGGTAATGGTCATGCCCATTATTTCGCCGGCGAGGTGAAACGGCGACAGGACCGCGGACCGGAGTCCCACGCCGATTTCTATCGCTACTTCGAGGTGATGGGCGAGGCCCGCATTGCCGAGGACCAGGGGGATACCGGCTCGGAGGTCTGCTATCAGATGCCGCGTGGCTACTGCCGCCAGCGCAGCGGCTGGATGCGGCATCTTCTGGCGAACGACTTCTACGACCTGAGCCGAACCACCGCCGACCCGCGCGAGCGGATCAACCGCCTCGAGATCGCGCTCAGGCATGCCGAGGCGGCGCTGCGTGACATGCCGGGGGGCTTCCACGGCCTCGACCAGGGCCAACCCACGACCACGATCGCCGACGGCGCGCGCGAGCAGCTCGGCAAGCTCAGACCATAGTCAGCGCGCCGTCGGGGCCTTCACCGCAAACAGCGCTTTCGCGGTGCCGTGGGCGATCTTTGCCGCCACATCGCGCGGCAGCTGCGCGAGCCAGCCGCGATAGGCCGCCATGATTGCCTCGTAGCTCGCCCAGCGCTCGTCGATCCACGTGTCGGAGCCGATCAGGAAGCGGTCGGGATGGCGCTCGAACAGCGAGCGCCACTCGGCCGTGAGCTTGCCCTCGCCGTCGGTGATGCCGCCGCGATAGGAGAGCTCGCCCCACAGCATCGGATACTTGCCGAGCAGCTCCGCGACGCGCCCAGGCGCGAGCGAAAAGCCGGTGTGGGCCCAGATCACGCGGGCCTTGGGGTTGTGGCGGTAGAGGATCTCGAGGCCGGCATCGTCGATGTGGGCGTGCAGGTAGAGGTCGTTGGCAACGGCGAAGTCGACCGTGCGCTTCACCCATTCGCTTGCTGCCGTCTGGGCCGAGAGATGGAACTCGCCGATGCCCACGTAGCCGCCCTTCTTGAACTCCGTCTGGACGAGATCGAAGATTGCGGGGTCGCCCGACCAGCTCGCGACGTCCGCGCGCACGCGGTACGGGCGGATGAACGGCACCACCCAGAGCCCCGGTGCCTTCGCGGCGACAAGCGCATGGGTGCCGTCGTTCGGCCGGCTGGTCGCGAGAATGCCGGTGACATGCGTGCGCTCGAGCAGCGCGAGCACATCGCGCAGCGGGAAATAGGGCCTCGGCTCCCAGTTGTAGTGGAGATGCGCGTCGAAGATCTCGATCGGCTCATCGGCGGCGCGGAGCGACGAGCCAGCGAACATGGCGAGGAGCAGCGCCGCGAGCGCGAGCGAACCGGGAATTCCGTGCCGCCGCGCGCGTTGCATCGTCAGCTCGAGGGCACTTCGAGCTTCTTGGTCAGGTTCTCGAATTCCTTGCGCAGCTCCTCGTTCTTGAAGATCTGCTCGAATGTCGGAGCCTCGAGTCTCTGGATCGCCTCGAACGAGGTGGCCGCATCCCGCATCAGGTTGCGAAGCTGGAAGCTCGCCTCGACTGTCTCGAAGGTATTGTCGGCGATGCGGAGATCGTGCACCGCGCGCTTCCGCGCATTGGCGACCTGCTCGCGCTGCTGGAGCAGGTAGCGGCGGTAGCCCTTCGCCGCTTCCTCCGCCAGCCTCTGGCTCTCGCGGTTGGCTTCGAGCGCGCGGCGCTGGTCGGCGCGGTTCTCGGCCTTCAGCAGCTCACCCGTCTTGCGGCGCGCGGCATCGATATCCTTGCCGATCGCATCGAGCTTCGGGAGGTAGTTGGTGTCGATCTTGGCGATCAGCATGTCCTGCGCCTGCACGAGCATGGCGAAGAGGGCGGCGTGCATGGCGAAGTACTTGCGCGCCGCGCCCATGTTCTCGCCCGATGTCGCCATCAGCTTGCCGAGCTGGCCGTCGATGATCTTCGCCGAATTGAACACGGCGACGAGGCGGACGATGTCGCCGGAGAGCACGCTGTCGAGCAGCAGGTCGACCTGATCGGCCGAGAGCTGGATCCCGGACTTGGCCAGCGCCACGCCGATTTCGCCCTTGGCGGACTTGATGTCGGCACGGTTGAGATCGATCTTCTTCTTCGCTTCCTCGATGTCCTTGGCGAGGCTGTCGACGGTGTCATTGAGCACGCCCGGCAGCATGGCATCCTTCGGCGCGGTCAACTGCTTCTCGCGCATCTTGACGATGCGGTCGTCGAGCTCGCGGATGTTGCGGCGGTGCTCCTCGACGCGCTTCTGCACGTCGACCACCGGAACGTCGGTGACGACGCCGAGCGCGGCGTCGAGGAGGTCGCGGATCTTCTTCTCGCGATCCTCACGCGTCTCGGTCCACAGCGGAGTCACCAGGAAATCGTCCTTGGAGGGAAGCTTCTTGGCGTCGCTGCGGTTCTTGGCGGCGTCCTGCAGCACCGCGTCGATCGCGGCCATCAGCTTGCGCGCCTGCTCGTAGGCAGCCTCGCCCTCGCGAGGGTCCTTGTCGGCGGCCGCGGGCGCGGAGGACTTGGGCTGGGGTCGGCCGGGCGCGGTCTGGGCGAGCACGGGCCGGCCGCCGCGGCCCTTCTCGATCAGGTCGGCGATGCCGTCGCGGGTGCTCGACTGCGCCGAGGCCGGGACGAGTGGCCATGCCATGGCGACAACCATCGTCGCGACAACGGCGAGCCGGTGGCCGTGCAAACCTTCGAGACGCGCCATCATGCGCTTTTCCTCCATGCCCGGTCGGGACTTGGGGCCTAAAATCGGGCAAATCCATGATACCGTCCTGCCCGCTCCACGCCATGTCATTTAGGGCGCAATCCACGCACGCGATGAACAGGAATCATGAAGTTGGCGGCGCGACGGGCTTTGCTGAAACGCTCGGCCCGGCCTACGCGCTACCCGCGTCGTGGTGAAACCCATCGAGTGGTCGATACGTCCGCTCGTACGTATCAGCCCCTTCCGGCCGCCGCGATCGCCGGCAGGAGCTTCTTCTCGAGGCTCTCGGGCGTGAGCGGCCCGACGTACTTGAAGGCGATGCGGCCCTTGCCGTCGATCACGAAGGTCTCCGGCATGCCATAGACGCCCCACTCGATCGCGGCGCGGCCACTCGCATCGACGCCGACCGCGGCAAAGGGATTGCCGTAGCGGCCGAGGAAGCGGCGCGCGGCGGCCGTCTGGTCCTTGTAGTTGACCCCGAAGATCGTGACGCCTGAGCGCCGCCGCACCTCGAGCAGCAGCGGGTGCTCCTCGATGCAGGGTGCGCACCACGATGCCCAGAAGTTGACGACGACGGGCTTGCCGGTCGCGAGGTCCGCCGTCTTGAAGCCGGGGACCGGCACGCCGCCATCGGTCAGCCCATCGAGTGGCGCAAGGTCGATGGCCGGCGCCGGTTTGCCGATCAGCGCCGACGGCAGCCGTGACGGGTCGCCGGATCGAAGCGCGAGCGCGAACACGGCGGCGAGCGCGGTGAAGATGATCAGCGGCGCGATCGCCCAGCGCAGGTTGCGGCGTGGAGCCCCAGGCGTGGCATCGCGGGCGGGCGTGGGAGCGGTCATCCGATCACTGGTCCGCGGCCGCGGAACGGCGGCGCACGCCACGGGCCTCGAGCCCGGCGAGCTGCCGCTCGAGCCGGCGGCCGTCGCCGACGAGCCAGGCGCAGAGCGCAGCGAGCGCCAGCGCGAAGAGCCCGTAGGCGGCCCAGATGAATGCGGAGTGCGGTCCGAGATCCATGGCGGCTATCCTGCGGCGCCGGGCGCCAGGCGTCCGCCGCGCTCGACCTCGCTGCGCGTGAGCGCGCGCACGCGCCGGCGCAGGATCTCGTTGCGCATCGCCTTCATGTGCAGCGCGAAGAACAGCAGCGTGATGCCGGCAGCGTTGACGAGCAGCGGCACGAGGATCGACGGATGGATCGCCGGGCCGCCGACCTTCAGCACGCTCGCCGGCTGGTGCAGGGTGTTCCACCAGTCGACCGAGAACTTGATCACCGGCAGGACCGCGACGCCAACGAGCCCGAGGATCGCGGTCAGCCGGGCGGCCAGCGCCTCATCCTCGATGCTGGAGCGCAGTGCCATGAGCCCGAGATAGAGAAAGAACAGCACCAGCACGGAGGTCAGCCGCGCGTCCCACACCCAGTAGGTGCCCCACATCGGCTTGCCCCAGAGCGAGCCCGTGACCAGCGCGAGCAGCGTGAACGTCGCCCCGATCGGCGCGGCGGCCTTGGCCGAGACGTCGGCCAGCGGGTGGCGGAAGACGAGGAGGCCGAAGCTCGAGGCCGCGATGAGCAGGTAGCCCATCATGGCGAGCCACGCGCTCGGCACGTGAATGAACATGATCTTGACGGTGTGGCCCTGCTGGTAGTCGGGCGGGGCGTGGACGAACGCGAGGTAGAGCCCGGCCGCGATCAGCACTCCGGCGGCGGCGGCGAGCCATGGCAGCACGCGATCCGACAGGTCCATGAACCGGGTCGGGTTGGCGAGGCGCTGCGCGATGGTCGGCTGCGAGGTCTTGGGGCCCATGGCCGGTGATGTAGTGCAGGGCGGGGCCGGCGGCAATCGGTCAGCCGAGCCGCCGAAGCGTCTGCGCACACGCGAGGCCGCCGCAGGCCCGATCGATGGCCTCTCGAAACACGGGAGTGGCCGGCGCGGCGGCCGCAAACAGCGTCATCGACGATCGGAACTTCATGTCGTCGGGCGGCGGCAGGATGGCCGGCAGCGGACGGTCGGCATGTCCGAGCACGAGCGCGGTGCAGTCGAGCAGCCGGGGCCCGAGCAGGGGATGGGCGAGATAGGCCTGCGCCTCCGCCATGCCCGACAGCCCGAAGCGCATCGCCATCGGGCTCGATCCGAGCCCGACGAGCTGCGGGAAGATGAACCACATCCAGTGGCGGCACTTGGCGCCGGCGGCGAGCTCCGCGCGGGCCGCAGCGAACGTGGCGGCCTGCGCCGCCACGAAGCGCTCGAGATCGAACGGATCGGGCCCCGGCATGACCCTCAGACGCCGATCTTGCCGCCACCCTTCCTGGTCACCACGACGATCGACGGGCGCGGCGGAAGTCCGGGCTTGAAGTCGGGCCAGCGGGTCGAGGGGTCCTCATAGGAGCCCGCAGCGGCGTTGGGATCGCCCTCGTCCGACTCGCCAGGATGCTGCACGGCGAGGAACAGCGTCTGGTCGTCGGGTGTGAACTCGGGCCCGCACATCTCCGCGCCGAGCGGGCAGCGGAAGAACAGCTTCGACGTCGCCCGTGCCGGTCCCTCCGTCTCGATGGCCCAGAGCCCATCGGTGCGCGCCGTGCGCTTGGGGTAGTTGCCGTCGGTGGAGATCCACAGGCGCCCCATGCCGTCGACGGCGCAGTTGTCCGGCATGCCGAACCAGCCATCCTTGCTGGTGTTGGGATTGAACGTGGCGCCGACCTCCGCGACCGAGGGGTCACCGCAGCGGACCAGGATCTCCCACTTGAACTTCGCCGCGGCGTGGTCGAGGCCATCCGGCGTGATCTCGATGATGTGGCCGAACCGGTTGTTGGCACGCGGGTTGGCGGCGTCGACCTGGTCGGCCTTGCGCTGGTTGTTGTTGGTCAACATCACGTAGACCTTGTTGGTCTTCGGGTTGGCCTCGACGTCCTCCGGTCGGTCCATCTTGGTAGCGCCGAGCCGGTCGGCGGCGATCCGCGCCTCGATCAGGACGTCGGCCTGGCTCTTGAAGCCGTTGGCCTCGGTCAGCGGTCCCTGGCCGTGGACCAGGGGCAGCCACTCGCCGGTGCCGTCGGCATTGAACTTCGCGACCGAGAGCAGTCCGCGGTCGAGCAGGTTCATGTTGGCCGAGCGGTTAGCCGGATCAAAGCGGCCCTCGGTGACGAACTTGTAGACGTAGTCGAAGCGCTGGTCGTCGCCCGAGTAGCATGCATAGCGCCCGTCCTTGTTGAGGATGCCGGCGGCGCCTTCGCGCTTGTAGCGGCCCATGGCCGTGCGCTTCACCGGCACCGAGCCCGGATCGGTCGGGTCGATCTCGACCACCCAGCCGAAGCGGTTCGCCTCGTTCGGCTCCTTCTCGATGTTGAAGCGGTCCCAGTAGTCGCCCCAATTGTACCAGCGGCTCGGGATGCCCATGCGCTTGTAGTTGCGGGCTTCCGGCGACTTCTCGTCGAGCTTGCCGGAGAAGTAGCCGTTGATGTTCTCCTCGCAAGTGATCCAGGTGCCCCATGGCGTGCGCCCGCCGGCGCAGTTGTTGAGCATGCCAAGCACCTTGGTGCCGGCCGGGTCGGCCTTGGTCTGCATGCGCGGGTGGCCTGAGGCGGGTCCTGCTATGCGCATCTCGGTGTCGGCCGTGATGCGGCGGGCATACTTGGAGCCCTGCACGACAGCCCACTTGCCGCTGGTCTTCTTCACCTCGAGCACGGTGCCGCCATGCGCCATCTGCTCGACATCGGCGATCTCCTTCGTCATCTTCGAGAACGGAGACGTGCCGCCGCGCCGGTCGTCCTGGCGGCCGATCAACGGGAACATCAGCTCCTCGTTGGTGTACTCGTGGTTGACGCAGAGGAGGCCGTGCTCGGAAGGGTTCGCCGCGCCCGGCATCGGGATGTAGCCCAGGTAGTCGTTGTTGTAGCCGAACTGCTTCGACTGGCTGTCCTTGCTCTGCTTGGTCGGGTCCCAGGCCGGCGCGCCCGGCAGCACCGGATCGCCCCAGCGGATCAGGATGTCGGCATCGTAGCCTTCGGCGACGTAGTGCTTGTCGTCGACCCCCGCCGTCACCTCCTTGAAGTTGAACGACGGCGTGGTGTTGGCTCCCTGTGCGCCGGCCTGCTCCGCGGCCAACAGCGCGAGCGGCGAGGCGGTCGCGGCAATGGCTGGCACGGCGAGGATGCCCTTCACCAGGTCGCGCCGCGAGAACCGCTCGGCGATCACGTCGCCCATCGTGACATTCGAGCTCGGATTGGTGCCGGTATTCTCCGACTCCTCGAAGGCCTGCGACCGGAACAACAGCTTCTGTGCGTCCATGGGCAGCCTCCCAGGGTACTTTGACTTGTGGAGCAATACTGCTGCATAGAGACAGGCCTTGCCAAGGCCATGTCGGTCCGACGTAGGTCGTGGAGCCGACGACGCCTTGCATGGCAAGTGCTCAAAAACTAAGCTCCCCGGCGCGCGTGGGTCCGCTATATGGCCTCCGCCGACGAGAGTAGCGGGCGGGAGGACGAACGTCACATGTCGCAAGGGGCTGTCGCCGAGCGCGCCCAGGGTCAGGCCATGGCGCCGACCGACATCTCGAATCCGAGGTATTTCCACAAGGTCGTCGACTGCCAGTGGGCCTGCCCGACCCACACACCGGTGCCCGAGTACATCCGCCTGATCGCCCAGGGGCGCTACGCCGCGGCCTACATGCTGAACTGGGAGAGCAACGTCTTCCCCGGCATCCTCGGGCGGGTCTGCGATCGACCCTGCGAGCCGGCCTGCCGGCGCGGCCGCGTGCAGGTCGGCGACGAGGCGAACGCCAAGGATCCGGCGCGCAAGAACGCCGAGCCGGTTGCGATCTGCCGGCTGAAGCGCGTCGCCGCCGACTACAAGGGCGAGATCGACAACTTCCTGCCGGAGATCCCGCGCGCGAAGAACGGCAAGCGCATCGCGCTGCTCGGTGCGGGTCCCGCGTCGCTCACTGTCGCGCGCGACCTGCTGCCGCTCGGCTACCACGTGACGCTGTTCGAGAAGGATCCGAAGGGCGGCGGCCTGATGCGCACCAACATCCCCTCGTTCCGCCTGCCCGAGCTGGTGCTCGACGAGGAGGTCGAGCGCATCCTGGAATTCGGTGTCGAGACGCGGTTCGGCCAGGAAGTGAAAAGCCTCGGGGCCGTGCTCGCGGAGGGGTTCGACGCGGTGTTCGTCGGCACCGGCGCGCCGAAGGGCAAGGACCTCGACATTCCCGGGCGCAAGGAGGCTGCGGCCAACATCCATATCGGCATCGACTTTCTGACGTCGGTCGCCTTCGGCCACATCACGAGCATCGGCAAGCGTGTCGTGGTGATCGGCGGCGGCAACACGGCGATGGACTGCTGCCGCACCGCGCTCCGCCTCGGCGGCGAGAAAGTCACCGTCACTGTCCGCTCGCCGCGCAAGGTGATGAAGGCCTCGGACTGGGAGATCAAGGACGCGCTCCACGAGGGCATCCCGATCCTCGACAACCACGCGCCCAAGCACTTCCTGATCGACAACGGCAAGCTCGCCGGCGTGGTGTTCGAGAAGATGCGCGAGGTCGGCGGCAGCGCCGGCGGACGCCCGAAGCTCGAGCCGACGAGCGAGCTCGTCACCATCGCGTGCGACGACGTGCTGATGGCGATCGGCCAGGATAACGCCTTCCCCTGGATCGAGCGCGACATCGGCATCGAGTTCGGCGAGTGGGCGATGCCGAAGGTCGACCGTTTGACGTTCATGTCGACGCTCCCGGGCGTGTTCTTCGGCGGCGATGCGGCCTGGGGACCTGAGAACATCATCTGGGCGGTGAGCCATGGTCACCAGGCGGCGATCTCGATCGACGCCTACTGCCATGGCCGCGACATCAGGGCGCGACCGGGACCCGGCCACACGCTCGTCAGCCAGAAGATGGGCATCCACGAGTGGTCGTACTCGAACAACTACGACGGCACGCGCCGCATGGGCGTGCCCCACGCCGACCTCGAGACGTCGCTGCGCAGCCTCAAGATGGAGGTGGAGCTCGGCTTCGACGACAAGCTCGCCGCCAAGGAGGTCGAGCGCTGCCTCAACTGCGACGTTCAGACCGTGTTCGCTGAATCACTCTGCATCGAGTGCGATGCCTGCATGGACATCTGCCCGGTCGACTGCATCAACTTCACGCCGAACGCGCCCGAAGCGGAGCTGCGCACGGCGTTGCGCGTTCCCGCTTTCAACAAGGCGCAGGACATCTACGTGTCGGGTGCACTGAAGACCGGTCGCATCATGGCCAAGGACGAGGACATGTGCCTGCACTGCGGCCTCTGCGCCGAGCGCTGCCCGACCGGCGCCTGGGACATGCAGAAGTACACCTATGTCGAGGCACAGGCGACCGCGAAGACGCTTGTCCACCACAATGCATACCTCAATCCAAGCTGAGACCAAGGAGAGACTGACCAATGCGCCTGCTTGCCGCCTTCGCCCTTGCCACGACCTCGTTCGTCGCTCTCGCAACCGCCGGCGAGACACCCTCGCAAAGCTCGATCCGTCTCGCGCAGGCGGCCTCGTGCTCGGCGTGGAACCAGACCTGCTACAGCCGCTGCAAGGACGACGCCTGCCGCAAGAGCAATTGCGGGCCGAAACTCACGGCATGCCTGAAGTCGGGCTGCTGGACCGAAGGCGCGGGCCACGGCGGCGCACAGCATTGCGGCCTCGCCAAGCAGTGATCCTGCCGGCGGCCGCCGCAGGGAGAGAGTGACCACACCAATGTCCGGCATCAACGACTTCGTCATCAAGTTCGCGACCGTGAACGGCTCGGGCTCGGCCTCGGCCAACACAATGGTCGCCAAGATCATGTTCCGCATGGGCGTGCCGGTCAGCCCGAAGAACATCTTTCCCTCCAATATCCAGGGTCTGCCGACCTGGTACGAGGTCCGCGTCTCGGAGGCAGGCTACCTCGCGCGGCGCGAAGGCATCGACCTGATGGTTGCGATGAACCCGCAGACCTACGGCCAGGACGCCGCCGAGGTCGTCGCAGGCGGCTGGCTGATGTACGATTCGACCCGCGCACTGCCCTGGCCGCGCGAGGACATCACGGTGCTCGCGCTCCCCATTGCCGAGATGTGCGCGAAGAAGTGGTCGGACCCGCGCCAGCGCCAGCTCTTCAAGAACATGGTCTATGTCGGCGCGCTCTCGGCACTGCTCGAGTTCGACATGGGGGTGCTCGAGGGCGTGGTCGCCGACCAGCTCAAGGGCAAGGAGAAGCTGATCGCGGCTAATCTGGAGGCGGTGGCGCTCGGCCGTGCCTTCGCCGAGGCGAATTTCCAGTGCCCGCTGCCGATCCGCGTGCGCCACGCGACCGGCGCCAAGGGCAAGATCATGGTCACCGGCAACGAGGCCGCGGGGCTCGGGGCGGTCTATGCGGGGGCAACGGTGTGCGCCTGGTACCCGATCACGCCGTCGACCTCGCTCGCGGAAGGCTTCGAGAAGCACGCCAAGCGGCTGCGCACCACCAAGGACGGCAAGCGCAACTACGGCATCGTCCAGGCCGAGGACGAGCTTGCGGCCATCGGCGTCGCGATCGGGGCAGGCTGGAACGGTGCGCGGTCGTTCACCGCGACGTCCGGCCCCGGCATCTCGCTGATGAACGAGTTCCTCGGCCTCGCCTACTTCGCCGAGGTGCCGATCGTGCTGTTCAACATTCAGCGCGGCGGTCCCTCGACCGGCATGCCGACCCGCACCGGCCAGCCCGACATCCTGGCTTGCGCCTACGCCTCCCACGGCGACACCAAGCATGTGCTGCTGTTCCCGTCCGACCCGACCGAGTGCTTCACCATGGGCGCCGAGGCCTTCGACCTCGCCGAGCGACTGCAGACGCCGATCATGGTGATGAGCGATCTCGACATCGGCATGAACGACTGGGTGACCGATGCGTTCACCTGGGACGACGCGAAGGTGCACGACCGCGGCAAGGTGCTCTCCGCCGAGCAGCTCGAAGGTTTCCTCGACTGGAAGGGGCAGGAGTGGGGCCGCTATCTCGACGTCGACGGCGATGCCATCCCCTACCGCACGCTGCCGGGCACCCACCCGACCAAGGGCGCCTTCTTCACCCGCGGCACGAGCCACGACGAGTACGCCCGCTACACCGAGGACGGCCGCATCCACGCCCGCGTCATCGACCGCATCCGCCGCAAGTTCGACACCGCCGCGACCATGGTGCCGAAGCCCGAGATCGCGGTTCGCGATGCAGCGGGCAAGACCGGCCTGATCTATTTCGGCGCGACGCGCCCCGCCGTGCTCGAGGGCCTCGACCAGCTCGAGAAGGACGGCCTCAAGCTCAACGCGATGCGGCTCAAGGCGTTCCCGTTCGGCGAGGAGGTCAAAGCCTTCGCCGCCCGCCATGACCGGATCTACGTGTTCGAGCAGAACCGCGATGCGCAGATGCGCCAGCTCCTGGTCATGGAGGCCGGCATCGCGCCCGAGAAGCTGATCCCCGTCCTGAACTACGACGGCATGCCGATGACCGCCGCATTCGTGCGGACTGCGATCCTCAAGCATCTGCGGCCCGCCAAGGCCGAGGCGGCCGAATAGCTCCGGTTCCGGCATTCCTGCGCGTTGACCCTGCCGCGCGTTCCAGAAGCATGGGACCCGGCGCACAGGGTAGCGAATTCCCGGTCAGAAGTGTAGAACCGGGCAGTGCGATCGTTCACGGAGCGACCCATGCCGGCCCGACTGGCCGAAGCCGACCAGATGACCATCGAGGAGTTCCTCGCATTCACCGACCAGCGTCCGGACGGCGAGCGCTGGGAGCTGATCGAGGGGGTGGCAATCATGAATCCATCGCCGACGCAATGGCATCAAACAATCGCCGGCAACATACTGATGGTGCTCGGCCAGCAGAAGCAGGTGAGTGGCGCAACCTGGACACCGATGATGGGCGTCGGTACCCGCGTGCCGGTATCGCCGCGCAGTCTGCCGCAACCCGATGTCTATGTGCAGGCGGGGCCACCCTTGAACTCTGCCACGACCACCGACGCGCTGGTGCTGTTCGAAGTGCTGTCGCGATCGAATACCAAGGCAGACAAGGCCTGGCGCAAGCGCGTCTATGCGAGCGTGCCGAACTGCCAGCATTACGTCACCGTCGCGCATGCTTGCGCCGAGGTGGTCCGCTACGACCGGGCCGACGGCTGGCAGGGCGTGACGATCACGGGGCTCGATGGCACGCTGGCGCTGCCCGCCATCGCCGTGACCATGCCGCTCCGAGACATTTACCGCTGGACTCCGATCGAGTGAGACCGCACCACCCATGAGCTACATCGCCAAACCCTCCGCCTATCACCCTGCGCTGAAGCGCAACGCGCTCGGCCTCACCCACCGCGACTACGAAGGCTCGATGTCGACGCTGTGCGCGGGCTGCGGCCACGACAGCATCACCGCCGCGATCATCGAGGCCTGCTTCGAGCTCGAGCTGCCGGCGCACCGCATCGCCAAGGTCTCCGGCATCGGCTGCTCGTCGAAGGCGCCGACCTACTTCCTCGGCCGCAGCCACGGCTTCAACTCGGTGCACGGGCGCATGCCGTCGGTCACGACCGGCGCCGCCATGGCCAACCGCGACCTCGTCTACATCGGCGTCTCGGGCGACGGCGACACCGCCTCGATCGGCTTGAGCCAGTTCTGCCATGCGGTCCGGCGCAAGCTGAACATGACCTACATCGTCATGAACAACGGCTGCTACGGCCTCACCAAAGGCCAGTTCTCCGCGACCAATGACAAGTCGTCGCCGTCGAAGAAGGGCGAGGCCAACCCGTTCGAGGCGATCGACCTCTGCCAGATGGCGATCCAACTCGGCGCCGGCTTCGTCGCGCGCTCGTTCTCCGGCGACAAGAACCAGCTCATTCCGCTGATCAAGGCGGCGATCAGCTACAAGGGCTTCGCCTTCCTCGACGTGATCAGCCCGTGCGTCACCTTCAACAACCACCCGGCGTCGACCAAGAGCTACGACTACGTGCGCGCCCACAACATGGCCTCCGAGAACAAGCTCGATTTCGTCGAGCACAAGGAGGAGATCACCGCCGACTATGCCGCCGGAACAACCGCGGCAATCGAGCTGCACGACGGATCCAAGCTGGTGCTGTTCAAGCTCGATGAAGGCCACGACCCGCGCGACGCCGATGCGGCGATCTTGACCATCCGCAAGAGCGCCGCGAAGGGCGAGGTGGCGACCGGCCTCCTCTACATCGACGAGGCGCAGCAGGACCTGCACGACGTGCTCGCGACGCCGGAGCGGCCATTGAATGCGATACCTGCCGCCGAGCTCTGTCCCGGCTCCAAGGTGCTCGAGGCGATCAACGCCCGGCTGCGATAGACGTCTGTCCGGCCATTGCGTCCCGCAGCACGGCGGCCACGTGGCGGGCGCTGCGGCCGGCCCCATCCCTGATCTGATGGCGGCAGGAAAAACCGTCCGCGGCGATGAGGTCGCCATCGGCTGCACGGCGCACGGCCGGCAGCAGTGCGAGCTCGCCCATGGCGATCGAAACGCCGTAGGTCGCGGCCTGGTAGCCGAAGCTGCCGGCCATGCCGCAGCAGCCCGACTCGATCGGCTTGACGGCGAGCCCTTCGACCAGGCCCAGGGCCTCCGCGACCGGCCCCGCGACCCCAAAGGCCTTCTGGTGGCAGTGGGTGTGGAGGTGCAGCGTTCCCTCGAGCCGGCCGATCGGGCCCACGATGCGGCCGGCGGCGGCATCGCGCACCAGCAGCTCCTCGAGCATCACCGCCTGGCGCGCCAGCTTCTCGGCGTCGGGCCCGAGCCCCATCGCCTGGACCTCGTCGCGCAGCGTGAGCAGGCACGACGGCTCGATGCCGACGATCGGCGTGCCTGACGCGAGGTGCGGTCGCAGCGCAGCGATCAGTCGCAGCGCCTCGGCCTTGGCCTCCTCGACCATGCCGACGGCCAGGAACGTGCGGCCGCAACAGAGCGGGTGCTCGCCCGGCGGGGCGGTGGCGATCTCGACGCGGTAGCCGAGCTTGCACATGACCTCGATCGCGGCGTCCAGGTTCTCAGGCTCGAAGGCGCGATTGAACGTGTCCGCCAGCAGCGTCACTGCACCGAGCTTGCCTGTGCCATGCGCGGCGCGGCTCGCGCCATCGAAAGCGCGGCGCGACCACGCAGGCAGCGGCCGCCGCGCGCTCATGCCGGACACCCGCTCGCCGAGCCAGGCGAGCAGCGGCACCTTGTTGCGCAGGTTGAGCAGCGGAGCGAGGCGGCGCGCATAGGGCGCATAGCGCGGCAGGTAGCCGACGAGACGGTCGCCCAGCGGCAATCGCCCGCCACGCGCTGCATTTCGCGCCGCCAGCACCTCGATCTTCATCCGCGCCATGTCGACGCCGGTCGGACATTCGCGCCGGCAGGCCTTGCACGAGACGCAGAGCGTCATGGCCTCGGCGAGGTCGTCGGACGCGAGGCCGGCCGGGCCGATCTGGCCAGCGATCGCGAGGCGGAGCGTGTTGGCGCGCCCGCGCGTCACGTCGCGCTCGTTGCGGGTGACGCGGTAGCTCGGGCACATTGCGCCCCCCTCGAGCTTGCGGCACTCGCCATTGTTGTTGCACATCTCGACGGCGCCTTGGAAGCCGCCGCCGGCGCCGGGATAGGCCGACCAGTCGAGCACGGGCCTGAAATCGGCGACGGCATAGCCCGGCGCATACCGGAACAGCGTGCGGTCGTTCATGCGCGGCGCACGCACGATCTTGCCGGGATTCATCATGCCCTTGGGGTCGAAGCGGTCCTTCACCGCCTCGAACAGCTCGACGGTCTTGCGGCCGTACATCGCCTCGTGGAACTCCGAGCGCACGAGGCCGTCGCCGTGCTCGCCCGAGTGCGCGCCCTTGTACTCCTTCACCATCGCGAACGCCTCCTCCGCGATCGCGCGCATGGTGGCGGCGTCCTTCTCGAGCTTCAGGTTGAGCACCGGGCGAACGTGCAGGCAGCCGACCGACGCATGCGCATACCAGGTGCCGCGGGTGCCGTGCTTCGCGAAAACGGCGGTGAGCCGCTCGGTGTAGTCGGCGAGGTGCTCGAGCGGCACCGCGCAGTCCTCGATGAAAGAGACGGGCTTGCCCTCGCTCTTCATGCTCATCATGATGTTGAGGCCCGATGCGCGCACCTCCCACACGGCCTTCTGCTCGGCTGCAGCCGTGACCTTTACGACCGCCTTTGTATGGCCGAGGTCGCCCATCAGCTCGTCCAGCCGGTCGAGGCGGCGGAGGTTCTCCGTCTGGTCGTCCTCGGCGAACTCGACCAGCAGCAGCGCGTCCGGCTTGCCGCGCACGTGCTGCTCCATCACCGGGCGGAACATGGCGATCTCGCGGGCGAGCTCGATCAGCGTGCGATCGACCACCTCGACCGCCACCGGGCCGAGCTTGACGATGTGCTGTGCCGCCTCCATGGCCTTGCGAAACGTCGGAAAGTGGCAGATGCCGAGCGCCTTGCTCTTCGGCTGCGGTGACAGCTTCAGCTGAATGCGGCGCGAGAGCGCGAGCGTGCCTTCCGAGCCGCAGAGCAGCGTCGCTAGGTTCACCGGACGGTTGCTCGGCGCAAGCGCGTCGATGAGGTAGCCGCCGACCCGGCGCGAGACGCCGGGGAACGCCCGCTCGATGTGCGCCGCCTCGCGCCGCCCCAGTGCAACCAGGTCGCGCATCAAGGCGGGTTCTGACCCCGACCCGATCTCCTCGAATCGCATCTGCGCGCCGTCGGCGAGCAGCGCGTCGATTGCCAGCACGTTGTCGCGCATGATGCCGTAGCGGATCGACCGAGTGCCGCACGAGTTGTTGCCGGCCATGCCGCCAATGGTGGCGCGGCTCGATGTCGACACGTCGACCGGGAACCACAGGCCGGAGCCCTTGATCCGCCGATTGAGGTCGTCGAGCACGATGCCGGGCTCGACCCAGCAGGTGCGATTGGCGAAGTCGGTCTCGAGCACGCGGTTCAGGTGCTTGGAGTAGTCGATCACCAGCGACCGCCCGACCGTCTGCCCGCTCTGCGACGTGCCGCCGCCGCGGGCGAGCAGCGAAACGCCGGCCTCACGCGCGATCGCCGCCGCGGCGATCACATCGGCATCGGTCCGCGGCACGACGACGCCGAGCGGCATGATCTGGTAGATCGAGGCGTCGGTCGCATAGCGCCCCCGGCTCGCCGTATCGAACAGCACCTCGCCCTCGATTTCGCGCTCGATCCGCGCGGCGAGACGGTGATTCAAAGGAATGGAGGCGTTCATTTCGTGACTACAGCAAGGGTGGTCATGAGCGGCCCCGACATGTGCCGCGAGTTCCATCTTGACCGCAACGGCAATTTCCCAAAGATGCCAGATGAACGCTCCGTGCGCGTGAGCCAAACGGTTAGGTCCAGGCCGGGCCGATCGCCCAGAGGATCAGATGTCCAACGAGCCCCGCCGCGCCGGCCGCCACTTCCTGCAGATCCCGGGGCCCTCGCCGGTGCCGGACCGCATCCTGCGCGCCATGGACACGCCCGTGCTCGACCACCGCGGGCCGGAGTTCCAGAAGCTCGGCCGCCGCGCGCTCGATGGCATCAAGACGATCTTCAAGACCAAGCAGCCGGTGATCATCTATCCGGCGTCCGGCACCGGCGCGTGGGAGGCCGCGCTCGTCAATGCGCTCTCGCCCGGCGACAAGGTGCTGATGTACGAGACCGGGCACTTCGCGACGCTCTGGAAGAACATGGCGCTGAGGCTCGGCCTCGTCCCTGAGTTCATCGAGAGCGACTGGCGGTCAGGCGTGGACGCCGCCGCAATCGAGGCGCGGCTGCGCGACGACAAGGGCCACGCGATCAAGGCCGTGTGCGTCGTCCACAACGAGACCTCGACCGGCGCGACGAGCCGAATCGAGGAGGTGCGCAAGGCGATCGATGCGGCACGCCATCCCGCACTGCTGATGGTCGACACGATCTCGGGCCTCGCTTCTGCCGACTACCGCCACGACGAGTGGGGCGTCGATGTCACGGTGTCGGGCTCGCAGAAAGGCCTGATGTTGCCGCCGGGCCTCTCGTTCAACGCGGTTTCGGAGAAGGCGATCAGGGCCGCGAAGGCCACGAAGCACCCCAAGCTCTACTGGGCCTGGGAGGAGATGCTGCCGCACAACGCCAACGGCTTCTTCCCCTATACGCCGGCGACCAACCTGCTGCATGGCCTCGTCGCGGCTATCGAGATGCTGCACGAGGAAGGCCTCGACCGCGTCTTCACCCGCCACGCCCGCCACGGCGAGGCGACGCGGCGCGCGGTCGGCGCGTGGGGCCTCGAGGTGCTCTGCCGCGATGCCAGGTATCATTCGCCGGTGCTCACCGCCGTGCTGCTGCCGGCGGCCCACAACGCCGATCAGGTCCGCAAGGTGATCCTCGATCACTTCGACATGTCGCTCGGCTCGGGCCTCGGCAAGGTCGCCGGCAAGATCTTCCGCATCGGCCACCTCGGCGACATCAACGACTTGACGCTCGTCGGCACACTCGGCGGCGTCGAGATGGGATTGCAGCTCGCCGGCGTACCGGTGAAGGGCAGCGGCACTCGGGCCGCAATGGACTATCTGCGATCGACGTCGCAGCCGTTCACGGGCTGAGGTGCTCAGCTCGCATCATGCGAAGTGGCACGACACGGTGCCGAGCGGGCCGTAGTCGGCATGGAACGTGTCGCCCTTGCGCGCCTCGATCGGCCGGATGAACGAACCCGACAGCACGACATCGCCGGCCTCGAGACCGCCGCCCCGCTCGGCGAGCCGGCGCACGAGCCACACGATGCCCATTGCCGGGTGATTGAGCACGCCCGCGGCGAGCCCTGTCTCCTCGACCGCCGCATTGCGCGCGACGATCGCGCCGACCCAGCGCATGTCGATCGCCTCGGGTCGCATCGGCCTGCCGCCGAGCACGATGCCGGCGTTGGCTGCATTGTCGGCGATGGTGTCGACGATCTTGCGCGTGGCCTTGGTCGTGGGATCGACGCGAAGGATGCGCGTGTCGAGGATCTCGAGCGCGGGGACGACGTAGGCGGTCGCCGCGAGCACATCGAGCATCGTGACGCTCGCGCCCGAGAGGTCGCGCGCGAGCACGAACGCCAGCTCGGCCTCGATCCGGGTCTGGATGAAGCGGCCGGCCGGCACCTCGCCGGCATCGGGGAAGAACATGTCGTCGAGCAGCACGCCCGAGTCCGGCACATCGATGCCGAGCGCCTGCTGCATGGCCTTCGAGGTCAAGCCGATCTTGTGACCCTTGATCGTGCGTCCGGCCCGGACCTTCTGCTCGATCCAGGCGCGCTGGATCGCGTAGGCATCGTCGATCGTCATCGCCGGATGCTCGAGCGAGAGTAGGTCGATCTGCGTGCGGGTCCGCTCGGCCTCGTCGAGGCGCGCCGCGGCTCGTGCGATCTGGTCCTGGCTCAGCATGCGTGATCTCGCCCCGGCGTCTAGCGCTTCGGATGAATGAACTCCCAGGGCGAGACCTCGCTGCCCTGGACGACGGCGATCTCGATCAGCACCGGCACCTTGGACCGGATCGCCCTGGCGAGCACCGGCTCGAGCGCCTCGGGGCTTCCGACGCGCGTGCTCTCGATGCCGAAGGCACGCCCGAGCGCAACGAAATCAGGATTGGTGAGCGTCGCGCCGATCACGCGGTTGGCAAAGCCGGTGCGCTGGTCGCGCAGGACGTTGCCATAGGCGTTGTTGTTGAACACCAGGGTGACGAGGCCGAGGCCTTCCTGTGCCGCGGTCGCGAGCTCCTGCACCGCGAACAAGAAGCCGCCATCGCCGGTCACCGATACGACCGGGCGGCCGGGATGAGCCGCCTTGACGCCGAGCGCGGTCGGAAACCCGAACCCGAGCGTGCCCTGGTAGCCTTCCGAGACGTAGGTGCGCGGCTCGTAGACGGCAAAGCCGAAGTAGGATGTGAACCCGACCTGCGACAGCTCGCCGACGAAGAAGCCGTCGCGCGGTAGCACCTTGCGGATCACGTCGAGATAGGCGAGCTGCGGCTGCACCTTCTCGATCGCCCGCCGCGCCGCGGACTTGGCTTCGGCGATCTCGGCGCGGCGGGCCTTGGATCGATCGGCGGCCGGCGCCGCGCGCGCCTTCCCGATCGCGGCGAGCAGCGCCCGGCATCCGGCATCGGCATCCGCGACGATGCCGGCGTGCGGCACGAGCCGGCGCATCTCGGCCGGATCGATATCGATGCGGATCAGGTATGGCGGAGGTGCCGGCCGGTCGACGAGCGCCATCATGCCGGCCCAGCGCATGTAGGGCATCTCGAGCCGGCTGCCGATGCCGATGAGCACATCGGTCGAAGGCCACAGCTTGTGGGCGGCATAGGACGAGACGCCGAGCGGATGGTCCTCGGCGACGATGCCGCGACCGCCTCGAAATCCAGCGACCGGCGCATCGAGCGCCTCGGCCAGCGCCAGCACCGCCGCGCTCGCATGCTGCGCGCCGCTGCCGGTCATGATCATCGGCCGTTGCGCCGCGGCGATCAGGCGGGCCGCGGCCTCGACCGCGGTCGGCGACGGCGCCGGCGGCTCGGGAGTTCCGGCCGCAGGAAGCAGCGTCACGTGGTCGCTCGCTGCCATGACGTCCCATGCCATCTCGACCGCGACCGGGCCCGGCCGCCCCGACAGCATCTGCCGGAAGGCCTCGCCGATCACCGCCGGCGCGTCGGCGACGCGCTCGATCCGCGCGCTCCATTTGGTGAGCGTGCGCAGCGTCGCGAGCTGATCGGGCAGCTCGTGCAGGTGGCCGCGACCGCGCCCCAGGAACGCCGACGGCACCTGCCCGGTGATGCACAGTACCGGCGCGTTGCAGCCGAATGCCGTGCAGAGCGCCGCGGTCGTATTGAGCATTCCGGGGCCCGGCACGACCGCATAGACGCCCGGCCGGCCGGTCGAGCGCGCATAGCCGAACGCCATGTAGCCGCAGGTCTGCTCGTGGCGCGCGCCGTAGGTGCGAATTTTCCCACTGCGCTGTTGCAGGGCATCGAACAGCGGATAGAGCTGCGCCCCCGGCAGGCCGAACACGGCGTCGACGCCGTTGTCGATGAGCGCCTCGACGATGGCCATGCCGCCGGTCATCGTTTCGGAGCGTGGCGGGGAAGCGGATTTCGGCATGCGGCCTCGTGCCATGGCGGCCCGGTTCCGGCCCGCTCCGCACTCCTAGCCGGTCTTCGGCCCGCGCTAAAGCAGCTTCTTGAGCTCGGCCTTGAGCGTCGGGGCGAGATCGTCGCGGGCGAGCGCATAGGCGAAGTTGGCGAGCAGGAACCCGGTCCTCGAGCCGCAGTCGAAGATGCGCCCGTCGAAGCGCACCGCGAAGAACGGCTGCTTGCGGTCCTGCTGCAGGGAGATCATCGCATCGGTCAGCTGGATCTCGCCACCGGCGCCGCGCTCCTGCTTGCCGAGCAGATCGAAGATCTCGGGCTGGAGGATGTAGCGGCCGGTGATGTGGAGGTTCGAGGGTGCCGTGCCGCGAGACGGCTTCTCGATCATCGCGCGGATCGGCGACACCTTGGCCTTGCGGTCATCGACGCCGACGATGCCATAGAGATGCGTCTGGTCCTCCGGCACCGGCGAAACCGCCACGTGGTTGCCGCCACGGGCGTCATAGGCCTCGATCATGTCGGCGAGGCAGGAGCGCGGGTCGAAATGCAGCATGTCGGGCAGCAGCAGCGCGAACGGCTCGTTGCCGACGAGCTCGCGCGCGCACCACACCGCATGCCCGAGGCCGAGCGGCGCCTGCTGGCGTGTGAAGCTCGTCTGGCCGGCGCCCAGCATATCGCGCGAGAGCACTTCGAGCTCGTTGCGCTTGCCGCGGCTCGCCAGCGTCTGCTCGAGCTCGTACATGCTGTCGAAATGGTCCTCGATGACGCCCTTGTTGCGCCCGGTCACGAAGATGAAGTGCTCGATGCCGGCAGCGCGCGCCTCGTCGACCACGTGCTGGATCACCGGCCGGTCGACGACCGTCAGCATCTCCTTGGGCATCGCCTTGGTGGCGGGCAGGAACCGGGTGCCGAGGCCTGCGACCGGGAAAACGGCCTTGCGGATGCGCGGTTTCGGAGTAGGCATGCGGATCGCCTCCGGGTATAGGCAGCTCAATGACGTTGGCACGCGTCTTGTATGGCCGACTTGGACGCGGCCGAACGTGGTCATAGCGTCTTAGCAGGTCCGAGTTAAGCAAGTTTCTGGCCAAGGCAAGCGAGCAGGAGACGGCATGAGCGTCCTCGTCACGGGTGGTGCGGGCTACATCGGCAGCCACATGGTGCTCGCGCTCCTCGATGCGGGCGAAAGCGTGGTCGTGATCGACAACCTGACCACGGGCTTCCGCTGGGCGGTGCCGCCGGCGGCAACGCTGGTCGTCGGCGATGCGGGCGACCAGGACCTCGTCCGCGCGGTCATCCGCAAGCACAAGGTCGAGGCGATCATCCATTTCGCCGGCTCCATCGTCGTGCCGGAATCGGTCGCCGACCCGCTCGCCTACTACAACAACAACACCGCCAAGTCGCGGACGCTGATCGAGGTCGCGGTGGCGACCGGCGTCAGGCACTTCATCTTCTCCTCGACCGCTGCGGTCTACGGCACGCCAAGTCAGAACCCGGTGCCGGAGGATGCGCCGACCCGCCCCGAGAGCCCATACGGCTCCTCCAAGCTGATGACCGAGATCATGCTCGCGGATGCCGCGCGGGCGCACGCCATGACCTACGTGGCGCTGCGCTACTTCAATGTTGCCGGCGCCGATCCTGCCGGCCGCGCCGGCCAGTCGACGCCGCGCGCCACGCACCTCGTCAAGGTCGCCTGCGAGACCGCGCTCGGCAAGCGCCGCCAGATCGACGTTTTCGGCACCGACTACCCGACCGACGACGGCACCTGCGTGCGCGACTACATCCACGTGACCGATCTCGCCGAGGCGCACATGTCGGCACTCGCCCATCTGCGCAAGGGCGGCGCCTCGGACGTGTTCAACTGCGGCTACTCCCGCGGCTACACGGTGCTGCAGGTGATCGACGCGGTGAAGCGGGCCGCCGGCAAGGCATTCGACGTGCGCCTCTCGCCCCGCCGCGCCGGCGATGCGGTCGCGGTTGTTGCGGACTCCGCCAAGATCAGACGGGTTCTCGGCTGGCGACCCGAGCATGATGATCTCGACCGAATTGTCGCCCAGTCGCTCGCCTGGGAAGGCCGCGGCGACGATTTCAAGAAGGCGTCCTGACGCGCGAGGGCGCTGCCTCGAATTGGCCCACTTGGCCCGCGAATGACGGCCCATCCGCTCGAGCGGATGGGCTTTGCGTTGTGCGCAACCGGATGGCACAACCGGGCGACCGGCGGTCGGCGAGGAGGCGAGCGATGCGTCACGCCTGGATTTGGCGGCTGTTCGCCATGGCCACAGCCGTGTCGCAGGCGCTCGTTGGTCCGGCCGGTGCCGATGTCGACTTCCGGCGGTTCCTCGAGGGATTGCGGGCCGAGGCGGCGTCGCTCGGCGTGACGAAGGCGACATTCGATGGCGAGCTGGCGGGCCTGACGCCAGACCTCTCGCTCCCCGATCTCGAGATTCCCGGGCGCGAGCCCACGATGAAGAGCGGCCAGGCCGAGTTCACCCGGCCGCCGCAGGACTACATCAATCGCGGCCAGATCATGCGGCTCGCCGAGCAGGGCAAGGCGCTCGCGAAGTCACATGCCGTGGCGTTGGCGCGCATCGAGCGCGAGATCGGCGTCGAGCGCCAGGCGGTGCTCGCGATCTTCGGTCGCGAGACGGCCTTCGGCTCCTACAAGCCGACGCACGATGCGATCCGTGCGATCGCGACGCAGGCCTATATCGGGCGGCGCAAGGAGCTCTTCCGCAAGGAGCTCGTGTACGCGCTGAAGCTGATCCAGGACCGCCTCGTCACGCGTGCGCAGATGAAGGCGTCGTGGGCCGGCGCGATGGGGCTCACGCAGTTCCTGCCGACCGAGTTCTACGAGCACGGCCTCGACCTCGACGGTGATGGCCGCATCGACCTCTTCGGCTCGGTGCCGGATGCGCTCGGCTCGGCCGCCCGCCAGCTCAAGGCCAAAGGCTGGATCACCGGCGTGCCATGGGGCATCGAGATCACGCTGTCGCCCGCGGTCGATTGCGCACTCGAGGGACCGACCAACGAGCGCCCCGTCGCCGAGTGGATCAAGCTCGGCGTCGCGCGCGCCAACCGCGCGCCGTTCCCGCCGGCGCTGCTCGCGCAGCCCGCCTACCTGATGTCGCCTGGCGGCGCGCTCGGACCGTCATTCCTCGTGTTCGAGAACTACAAGGTCATCCGCCGCTACAACATGTCAGACCTCTACGCGACGTTCGTCGGCCATCTCGCGGACCGCATCATCGGTGGCGGCGATTTCGTGACGCCGTGGCGGTCGATCGCGCAGCTTTCCGAGAGCGATGTGGCCGAGATCCAGGAGAAGCTTTCCGCGCGCGGCTTGAAGGTCGACAAGGTCGACGGCAAGATCGGCTCGAACACGCGCCTCACCATCGGCCTCTTTCAGCGCGCCGAGAAGATGCCGGTCGACTGCTGGCCGTCGCAAGCCGTGCTGCGCCAGGCACGCGGAACTCCGCGATGAGTGGTCGCAAGGGGCAGCAGGGCCGGCTCTCGGGCGCGATGCGCCTCGGCCTCGGGGTGCTGGCGCTGATCGCAATTGCGGCCGTCGCAATGTCGATGCTGCAACCCCCGCCGGCGGCGCCGGCCCTGCCTCCTCAGGCGAGCGCGCCTCTGCCGGCGGCGCCCGACGCGAAGGTGAAGGCGCTGCTCGACGGTGTGCGCGGCGAGGCGGCGTCGCTCGGCTTGAGCGAGCGGACATTGTCGGGCGCATTCGCCGCAGTCGCACCCGATGCCGAGGTGCTCGAGGCGATCGCAACCCAACCCGAGCACGCCATGACCGCCGGCGAGTACGTCGCGCTGCTGGTATCCGACGAGCGCATCGCCACTGGCCGCGAGCGGCTCGCAACGCACGCCGACGACCTTGCGCGCATCGAGGCACAGTACGGCGTCGGCCGGCACGTGCTCGTCGCCATCTGGGGGATCGAATCCAACTACGGGGCGGCGATGGGCACCCGCTCCGTCATCCGCTCGCTCGCCACGCTCGCCACCGAGGATACCCGCCGGCCGCAGTTCTGGCGCGCCGAGCTCATCGCGGCGCTCAAGATCATCGAGGCGGGCGACATCACCGCCGAGCGCATGACCGGCTCCTGGGCCGGCGCAATGGGCCACACCCAGTTCATGCCGTCGTCCTATCTCGCCCACGCCGTCGACTTCGATCGCGACGGACGCCGCGACATCTGGGGCACGCCCGCCGACGCGCTCGCCTCGGCTGGCAACTATCTCAAGGCGTCGGGCTGGGTCGCCGGTCAGAGCGCGTTCCATGAGATCGTGCTGCCGGCGGGCTTCGATTTCGCCCATTCGGATCCGGCGCGACCGCGCCAGCCGTGGGGCGCCTGGCTGGGGCTCGGTGTCAGACCTGCAGCGGAGCCGCAACCGGGTGGGGAGACCCGGCTTCGCCTCATCCTCCCCGCTGGGGCGACCGGCCCGGCCCTCCTCGCCTCGGTGAACTTCGCGGCGATCCTGCGCTACAACAATGCCGTCCCCTACGCGCTCGCTGTTTCGCTCCTCGCCGAGCGCCTTGCCGGGCGCGGCGGCCTGGTCACGCCCTGGCCAGCAGGCGAGCGGGCGCTGATCCGGGCCGAGCGCGAGGAGTTGCAACGCCGGCTCGCCGCGCGCGCCCACGACACCGGCGGCATCGATGGCGTGATCGGCGTCGCCACCCGCGCCGCGATCCGCCACTACCAGAAGGCGAGCGGCCTCCCCGAGGACGGCCACCCGAGTCATGGTCTCCTCGAGCGCCTGCGCCGCGAGGACGGTGGCTAGACGCCCCCACAGCCGGGAATATTCGGGACTATCAGCGGGTTGAATGCCCCCTCAATTGCGCCGCATCCGGGCGTTGTGGTAGTTGACCGAAGCACGCGTGCGCGTCGAAAGCCCGGCGAGGGATGTGTGGCGACGATCGTCCGAACCTGGGTCTGCGTCTCCCTGCTGGCGGCCTCGGTGGCCGCTCCGGCGGTCGGGACCGCGCGCGCCCAGCAGGTCGACCTTTCCGGCCAGAGCTACATCACCCCGTTTCCGGAGGGCGACACCTACCGCGTTCAGGTGCTCGGCGACTGGCTCGCCGACGGGTTGATCGGCGGTCTCGTCGATGTCTTCCAGGGCGACCAGCGCACGCAGATCCAACGCAAGGCGCGCGCGATCGCGGGCCTCGCGAAGCCAGAAGCCGAGGATGAGGTCCGCGCGCTCGAGGACCAGATCGCGCGCGAGCCGATGCATATCGCGATCGTGTTCGTCGGCGCCGCTGACCGCGTCTCATTCCGGACGCCGAGCGGCAAGCGCATCGCCATCGGCTCGGAAGACTGGCGGGCGGAATACGGACGCCGGGTCGACCGGCTGATGAAGGTCCTGAAGCGGCGCAATGTTGCGGTGTATTGGGTCGGCCAGCCGATCATGCGCCGGCCCGAGGCGAGCGACGACGCGCAGGTCATCAACGAGGTGATGCGCGAGCGCTCCAGCCTCAACGGCCTGCGGTTCGTCGACATATTCGACGGATTCGCCGACGACGGCGGCAACTACTCCGCGCATGGGCCCGATGTCAGCGGCAAGATCCGCGCCTTGAGGGCCGCCGATGGCGTCGGCTTCACGCCGGACGGCTATCGCAAGCTCGCCCACTTCGTCGAGCGGGAGTTGAAGCGGGATCTCAACCAGGCGAAGTCCGAGCGAAGCATCCCGCTCGCAGGCTCGGAGGCCGAGCAGCGGAAGATCAATCCCAACAAGGTCGCGGCTGCGGCCCCACCTCCGGCTCCGGCCGCGGCGCAGGCCGGCATGGCGTCCAAGGCCCAGCGTGATGCCAAGAGCTGGACAACGACCCTCTCCGCCACGCCGCCCACCCCCACCCCGTCGCCGGCTGCGAGCCAACCGGAGCAGCGCGCCGACAACGGCCGCATCACGCTGCGCACGCTCAATGCAAGTGGGCGCGAGGAGCTGGTCACGCTCGACATCCTCAGGCCGGCGATCCCGGCGGCCGTGCTGGCGCTGCTGACCAAGAAGGAGAACGCCGAAAAGGCGACGCTGGTCGGCGATACGTTGCCCGAGACCATCTCCGGCGGGCTGCTGGTGCTCAGCTCCGTCACCTCGGCACTCGAGACCAGTGGCCGGCGCGGACGCCAGAGCCCGACCCAGACTGCCTATTACCGTGTGCTCGTGAAGGGCGACCGTGTGCCGCCAAAGCCTGGCCGCATGGACGATCACCGCTGGCCACGCCAGGATGAGGTGGCGGATGCGGCACCGGCGCCGAAGTCGGCCCCCCCGCGCGGCGCCGGGCCGGCCGGGACACCCGCGAAATCGCCGCCGCAGAAGGCGCCGCCGCGCAGCTGAGACATTTCTGGAGCGAGCCACGCCGCCGTGCCTGATCTCATCGGCTATCTGGCACCGGACGGGTTCCTGCCCGAGCTGCTCCACGAGCTCGGCTCCGGTGTGGTCGAGCCGCACGGGCGACTGGTGCTCGCGCGCGGTCCGATGCGGGACGTCGCCTGGGCCGCAAACGTATGGCGCAATCCGCGCGTACTCGCCATCGCATCGATCGGCGATGCGGCGAAGCAATTGCGCGCGATCCAGCGCAACTGGGCGCTGCTCGACGTCGCGCACCATCGCCGAGCGAGTCTGATCGCCGAGAATCTGCCGAAGGTCTCGGCGCGGCCGATCGCATTCGGCGATGGCCCACCCAAGGCGCCGCTCGGCTCCTGGGCGCTCGTCGCGCCCGACCGGATCATCGCGTCCCCCGACTGCGCGAGCCCCTTCCCGCACGGGGAAGCCCGCTTCATCGAGAACCGCGACGACCCGCCGAGCCGCGCCTACCTCAAGCTCTGGGAGACCTTCACGCGGATCGGGGTCGCCCCGCAACGCGGCGACCTCTGCCTCGACCTGGGCGCCAGCCCCGGCGGGTGGACCTGGGTGCTGCACGGGCTCGGCGCCCATGTCATCAGCGTCGACAAGGCACCGCTCGATCCGCGGCTCGCGGGTCTCGCGGGCATCACGACGCTCGCTGAAAGCGCATTCGGCCTCGACCCGCTGAGCGTCGATCCGGTCGATTGGCTGTTCTGCGACGTGATCTGCTACCCCGAGCGCCTGCTCCGGCTCGTCGAGCGCTGGATCGCGTCCGGGCGGGCGCGGCGTTTCGTGTGCACCATCAAGTTCCAGGGTGCGACGGACTTTGCAACGCAGGCGCGCTTCGCCGCCATCCCCGGCTCTCGGCTCATGCACCTCCACCACAACAAGCACGAGCTGACCTGGGTCAAGGCGTAGCCTCGAAGCGCTTGCCGCCATGAGGCAATCGGCGCCGGCGACAGTCGGGCTGGTCGCAGTGCTGGCGGCCGGACCCGCGCCTGCGATCGATCGTGCGCCTTACCGAGCCGCGCCGTTCCGAGCCTCGATCTTTCGGCGCAATTGAAATCCTCACTGTAGCGCCGCGGCGGCCGATCGCCCGTCCGGATTGGCTGCGATCTCCTTGATGAGCTTGCTCACGATCGACTGCCCGAAGGTCTCGAACCCTTCCGCCGCGAGCGTGAACGAGCCGAGGCCGCCGACGACGTTGTCGGCATAGTACTTCTCGAGCCCACCCGGCGGGTGCGTGTGGGAGGGGTTCCAAGCGAGCGGCGCATCCGACAGGATGACGATGCCGTTGATCGTGATGCCTTTGGCGATCGCCTCGTCGCGGGCGGAATGCGGCAGCCGGCCGTTGGTGTTCGTGCCGTCGCCGGAAACATCGATCACGCGTCGCGCCGCGTTGAACGGGCTCGCCTCGATGAGGCGCACGGCATAGTCGATCGCGGCACCGATGGCGGTGCGGTCGCGGAAGCGGCGGGGCTCCGAGCGGAGCTTCTCGGCAACGCCGGAGGCATCCTGCGGACCGGCGATCATGGTCCAGTCGATGACCGTCGCCTGCGCGTGCTCGCCCGACCATTCGACGTAGGCGAGCGCGATGCGCGCGTACTCGCCCGAGGTCATCGCCCGCATTACCTTTGGATTGGTGAGCGCGCTCGCATAGCCCTCGCGCTGCAGACGGAACTCGGTGTCGTCGACGCTGCGCGATACGTCCGCGGCCAGCACGAGCAGGAGATCGACATCGCCGATCGCCTTGGCCGGCCCGCCCGCAATGGCGAGCGCGACGCCGAAAACGAGCCCGAGCCAACGCTTGCACATGTCCGCACGCCGTTGCTGACCGCGTATCGGTGGCCACAGTAGCGAGCGCCCGCGGCCTCGTCGAGAAGCCGCGGGCGGTGATGCGAGGTCAGCGGGCAGCGCGCCCTCTCAGTAGGCGCGATAGCCGGGTCTTTCGCGCCAGGAGTAGTGGCGCTGATCGCCGCCGAGCGGGCGCGCCTCGATCACCTCGCCGGAGCAACGGTCGATGCGCAGCTCGAAGATGTGGCCGCTCGGCCGGCGGGCGCGCACGATCGCCGCCTCGCCCCTCAGCTCCGGTTCCTGGAAATCGGACCAACCCTGCTCGGTCAGGCTGCGGAGCACCTCGCGCCGCGGCGCGCAGTCCGAGCCGTGGCGTGAATAGTGCCGGTCGCGGTCGCGCCAGGACCACGGGCCCGGCATCGGCTCGAGGTAGCCGTAGCGGTCGCGCCGGACATGCGGCGCCGGCTCGTCGTAGGGCTCGGCGTAGCGCGGCGGCTCCCAGCGCGACGGCGGGTGGTAAGGCGGCGAATAGCGGGGCTCGGCATGGCGCGGCGGCGGATGGCCATAGATGTCGCCGTAGCGCGGATCGTCGTAGGGCGAGCCGGCCTTCGGGGCGTAGTAGGGGTCCATGTCGGCGGCGCCTGCAGACGGCGCGGCAGCTCCGAGGGCGGCGAGCGCGAACGCGGCGGCGGCGAATTGGGTCGTTCGGCGGCGTGACATGGCGAGCGTGCTCCTCTGGCCCGCGCCGGCGTCGGATGCGCCGGTCGCATCGATCCTTCCCGCGAGCAGATTCGTGGCTCGAACATGAACGGGACATGAAGGATCGGGGATCGGCGATAGATTTCAGTACGTTGTCCACGGGCGCAACAACCGATGGTCCACCCGTCCAGAACGCGCGCCAGCGAACCGTCGCTGCGCGCAGGAGGCACGGCCGGAACCGTCCGATGCGCCGCCTGATCAACGCCGCTTCAAGAGGAACACCGCCTTCTCGCCGAGCAGGTTGTGCACGGTGAGCGGCAGGCGCACCCAGGTGCCGAGCTGCTGGCCGGACGAGTTGAACGCGACCGCCCGCTCGACCCGCGCGTTCGCGAGCTCGCACATGTCGGCGAAGTCCTTGATGGTGCACAGGTGCGCGTTCGGCGTTTCGTACCAGGTGTCGGGGAGGTTCGCCGTCACCGGCATGCGGCCCGTGGCGAGCAGCTTGGTGCGCACCTGCCAGTGGCCGAAGTTCGGGAACGACACGATGGCGCGGCGGCCGATCCGCAGGAGGTTGTCGAGCACGAGGCGCGGGCGCAGCGTCGCCTGGATGGTGAGCGAGAGGATCGCATAGTCGAACGCGCCGTCCGGGTACTCGGCGAGGTCGCGGTCGGCATCGCCCTGGATCACCGAGAGGCCGTGCGCCACGCAGGCGTTGACGCGCTCGCGCGCGATCTCGATCCCGCGTCCGTCGACGTTCTTGGTCTCTGCCAGGAGCTGCAGAAGTGCACCGTCGCCGCAGCCGACGTCAAGCACGCGGCTTCCCGCCGCGACCATCTCGGCGATGAGCAGATGGTCGACGCGATGCGCGTGCGCGTCCGACTTGCCGTGATCGAGCATCATGCGCTCTCCGCCGGCGCAATGCCGCGCCTCTCCGCCGCCGCGGCGAGGAAGCCACGCACCGTCGCGAACAGCTCCGGCTCCTCGAGCAGGAACGCGTCGTGGCCCTTGTCGCTCTCGACCTCGACAAACGAGACGTTGGCGGCGACCGCATTCAGGGCCTTCACGATCGTCCGGCTTTCGCGTGTCGGGTAGAGCCAGTCGCTGGTGAACGAGATCACACAGAAGCGCGTGCGGGTCCCGCGGAATGCGTTGGCGAGCACACCGCCGTGGCTCGCCGCGAGATCGAAGTAGTCCATGGCGCGGGTGATGTAGAGATAGCTGTTGGCATCGAACCTATCGACGAAGGTCGTGCCCTGGTGGCGCAGATAGCTCTCGACCTGGAAGTCGGCGTTGAAGGTGAACGTCTTCTCGCTCCGCTCCTGCAGCTCGCGGCCGAACTTCCGCTGCAGCGCTTCCTCCGAGAGGTAGGTGATGTGCGCCGCCATGCGCGCGACCGCGAGGCCGTTCCGCGGCACCTTGCCCTGCTCGATGTAGTCGCCGCCGCACCAGTCGGGGTCGGCCATCACCGCCTGCCGGCCGACCTCGTGGAATGCGATGTTCTGCGCGGAGTGCCATGCCGCGGTCGCGATCGGCATCGCCGTGAACACGCGGTCCTTGAGCCGCGCCGCCCACTCGAGCACCTGCATGCCGCCCATCGAGCCACCGGTCACGCAGAACAGCTGCTCGATGCCGAGGTGGTCGATGAGACGGACCTGCGCGCTCACCATGTCGCCGACGGTGATGACGGGAAAGTCGAGGCCGTACGGCTTGCCGGTCGCCGGGCTCAGCGATGCGGGCCCTGTCGAGCCCATGCAGCCGCCGAGGATATTGGGGCAGATCACGAAATAGCGGCGCGTGTCGATCGGCTTGCCCGGGCCGATCATCGTCGCCCACCAGCCGGGCTTGCCGGTGACGGGGTGGGCGTTGGCGACATGCTGGTCGCCGGTCAGCGCGTGGCAGATGAGGATGGCGTTGGACTTCGCGGCGTTGAGCGTGCCGTAGGTCTGATAGGCGACGTTGAACGGGGCGAGCGAAAGGCCGCAGTCGAGCTCGAGCGGCGCATCGGCCGAAAACTCGACGAACGGGCTCGACGGCCGCTCGACCTCGCGACTGTGCGCGACGGCATCGCCTGCGACCTCGATGTCGGTCGTCGGCACGTTACGGCGCACGGATCCCGCCATCTCAGCTCCTTCCTGGCGGCCATGTCCCCTCGGAAGGCTGCATGGCCGCAAGCGGTCGCCGGCCCGATCGGTTCCGGGCCCGCCTCGTCCGACCTGTCGGGAGCGCGCGGCCCTTTAGCGAGTTGTTTAACGTGGCTGCAAGCCGGCCGGCCAAATCACCACGGTCTCGTCGAGACTAAAGGGCGCGCGAGCGCGGGCGTCAAGTCCAGGACGGCCCGGGTGCGGAGTTTTGGTCTATGAATTGCGGCGACCCTCGACTATCACAGGCCCCGCACAATCCCGTCCCGCGAGCACCGCATGAGCCCCGCCGCCCCCATCCCGCGCCCCGGCATCCTCGACATTTCGGCTTACGTGCCGGGCGAGAGCGGCGTGCCCGGCGGCATGAAGCCGATCAAGCTCTCATCGAACGAGTCTCCGCTCGGCGCGAGCCGGCGCGCGATCGCGGCGTTCCAGGCGGAGGCCGCGCACCTCGACCGCTACCCGGATGGCGCCGCGCTTGCGCTCCGCCAGGCGATCGGCCGCGCCTATGGCCTCGATCCGGCGCGGCTCGTGTGCGGCGCGGGCTCCGACGAGTTGCTGAACCTGCTCGCGCGCGGCTACCTCGGCCCGGGCGACGAGGCGATCTACACCGAGCATGGCTTCCTCGTCTATCGCATCGCCATTCTCGGCTGCGGCGCGTCGCCGGTGATCGCACCCGAGCGCGACCTCGCGACCGACGTCGATGCGATTCTCGCACGCGTCACGCCGCGAACGAAGGTCGTGTTCATCGCCAACCCGAACAACCCGACCGGCACCTACATCCCCTTCAATGAGGTGAAGCGCCTTCGCGAGGGGCTGCCAGGCAACGTCGTGCTGGTCCTCGATGCGGCCTATAGCGAGTACGTGCGGCGCAACGACTACGAGGCGGGTCTCGAGCTGGTCGCGACCTCCGACAACACCGTGATGTGCCGCACTTTCTCGAAGATCTACGGGCTGGCCGCGCTGCGCCTCGGCTGGGCATACTGTCCCGCTCCTGTCGCCGACGTGCTGAATCGGATCCGCGGGCCGTTCAACGTCTCCGCCCCGGCGATCGCCGCCGGCATCGCGGCGATCGAGGACCGCGCCCACACCGAGGCAGCCGTCGCCCACAACGACCGCTGGCTGCCTTGGCTGACCGCCGAGATCGAGCGGGCGGGCCTGAAAGTCACGCCGAGCGTCGCGAACTTCGTCCTCGTGCACTTCCCGGCTGAGAAGGCGCGCAGTGCCGACGCGGCGGATGCGTTCCTGAAGTCCAAGGCGATCATCGTGCGCAAGATGGGCGGTTACGGCCTGCCCGGCGCACTACGCGTCACGGTCGGCACCGAGGCGGACAACAAAGCGCTCGTCGCCGCGCTCGCCACCTTCATGAGTGCCGGCAAGGGAGCGCCGGCATGAGCGGTCCGCACTTCGAGCGCGTCGCCCTGATCGGTATCGGCCTCATCGGCTCGTCGATCTCGCATGCCATCCGGCGGCGCAATCTCGCCCGCACGATCGTCGGGCACGCCAGGTCGGACGCGACGCGGGCGACCGCGCTCCGGCTCGGGCTCGTAAGCGAGACCCATGCGACGGCTGCGGAGGCCGCGCGCGGCGCCGATCTCGTGATCCTGTGCGCGCCGGTCGGCGTTTGCGGCTCGCTCGTCAAGGAGATGCAGGGCGCCTTCGAGCCAGGGGCGATCCTCACCGACGTCGGCTCGGTGAAGGCGGCGATCGTGCGCGACTGCGAGCCCTTTGTGCCGAAGGGCGTGCACTTCATCCCCGGGCATCCGATCGCTGGCACCGAGCATTCGGGCCCGGAGAGCGGCTTCGCGACCCTTTTCGACGGCCGCTGGTGCGTGCTGACGCCGGCCTACGGCGCCGATACGGCGGCGGTCGAGAAGCTGAAGGCCTTCTGGGAGGCCTGCGGCTCCAATGTCGAGATCATGTCGGCCGAGCACCACGATCTCGTGCTCGGCATCACCAGCCATGTACCGCACCTGATCGCCTACAACATCGTCAATACGGCGGCCCACCTCGAGCGCGTCACCGACAGCGAGGTGATCAAGTTCTCGGCCGGCGGGTTCCGCGACTTCACGCGTATCGCCGCCTCCGACCCGACGATGTGGCGCGACGTGTTCCTGAACAACAAGGACGCCGTGCTCGAGATGCTCGCGCGGTTCAGCGAGGACCTCTCGGCGCTGCAGCGCGCGATCCGGTTCGGCGATGGTGAGACGCTGTTCCGCCTCTTCGCCGATGCGCGCGCGATCCGCCGCGGCGTCGTCGAGGCAGGGCAGGACACCGGCGGCTCGGCCGCCTTCTACGAGGCGCGCAGCGGCGAGACGCACAAGAGCGGCGGCAAGCCGTGAGCCCGGCTTCGCCCGAGCTCTGGATTTTCGGCTACGGCTCGCTGATGTGGCGGCCGGGCTTCGACTATGCCGAGCGCCGGCACGCCAGCCTGCGCGGCTGGCGGCGCTGCTTCTGCATCTACTCCACCCATCATCGCGGCACGGGTGCGCGACCCGGCATGGTGCTCGGCCTCGACCGTGGTGGCGCCTGCGAAGGCATCGCCTACCGCATCGCGCCGGAGAGGGCAGCGGCGACGCTCGCCTACCTGCGCGCGCGCGAGCAGGTCAACGGCGTCTACCGCGAGCTTGCCGTGCCGATCGAGCTTGCGACGACGCCGCGCCGGGTGGTCCGCGCCCTCGCCTTCGTCGTCGAGCGGGCGCATCCGAGCTACGCCGGCTCGCTCGCGCTCGGCACCCAGGCGCGGCTGATCCGCGGCGCGCGCGGCATCTCGGGGGCCAACCTCGATTATCTGATCAACACCGTCGCCCACCTGAAGGAGCTCGGCATCCGCGAGCCGGCGCTCGAGCGGCTGCTGGTGCGTGCCGGCCCGCTATTCCGTCACGCAAGGCCCTGTCCGGTCTCGGGTGCGCGATCGGGATGCCGGGCGTTACTGGCGGCGAGCCGCAGCCTCGGCGTCGAGGTGCCGAGGATGCGTCCCGGCGAGCGCCGCCGCTTCGTCCATCGCAAGCAGCTGGCGGTCTGGGCCACCACTGATCCACGCTCGGGCACCACCGCGTGACGACCGGCGAGCCCGCCCTCACTGATTGGGCGGCATTCGTGCGCGCCAACACCCGCCGAGCTGCCAGACGCGCTCGGCTTCTGACGATCCGGTGCCGCCTCACGCGATCGGCGCGACGCCGATCAGCCATTTGTGTCCGCCGAGCAGCAGCGCGGCATAGAGCGCCAGTCCGACGACGACCGCGGTGATGTCGCCGCCCACCGTGCCTTTGGCCGCGCCGAGCGGGCCGAGCGCTCCCCGCCGCTTGACCGAGATCAGGTCGATGACCGCGTAGGCGAGCAGCGCGCCGAACAGCACGATCGAGGCGAGGTCGCCGTTGGCGAGGAGATGCGCGACCGCCCAGAGCTTCACGGCCAGCAGCATGGGGTGCTTCACCTGGTCGCGGATGCGCGAGGGGATGTAGGCGGCCGCCAGCAGAACCATCGCCGGCACCATCAGCAGGAGCGAAAGGTGGCGCAGCCCGTGTGGCGGGGTCCAGATCTCGGGGTTCTTGCCGGCCATTACCTGCATCTTGCCGTAGCCGATGACGATCAGTGCCAGGCCGGCGAGCGAGACGAGCGCAAAAACCGCCTTGTAGGCCGCCGGGCCGAACCGGTCGATGAGGCCCTGGCGGAGCTCCGGCTGCGTCGGGACCAGATGCATAACGAGGAATAGCGCCAGGCCTGTCACCAGTACGAGCATATGCGACCCCCCCGAATAAACCTTGTTGCCTGTCGCATCATTGCCAGAGTCTTATTCGATTGTCCGCCCCGGAGTGAGTGTGTAGGTAGGGCTGGGACGGGTGGGAACCTCGTCCCGGTCGATGAAGTGTAAGCCGAATGGCGGCGGCTTGGGGAACGGGCACCTGATGGGAACGTTCGCAGGCCAGAGTGCGATTTTCGACGGAGGGCATCCGTCGCGCATTCCATTGCGTTCGCCTCGTCAGCGCGCTCGATCCTGACCCTCGTAGCGTATCGGGTGGGTGATGGCCAAAGCAGGTGAAGCACGCGGCGCCGCGGATCCCGGCGTTCGCAACGTGATCGACGGCAAAGCGAGCGAGGGCGGACGGCCCGCGCAGCAGGCCCAGGACATCGTCGAGGAGCTGGCGGCGGCCCTCGCGCGCTTCTCCGAGACCGGCAAGGCGGGGCGTCCAAGCGGCGCCAACTTGCCGGCGGCACTGCCGATCAACGATTTCGAAGACGATTTTCCGGATGACGAGCCGGTGCCCATTCCCTCGTCGTGGACCGAGGCGCCAGCCCTACAGAACACCGGCGCCTGGATTCTGGATCAGACCCGTGCCGCGGTGCTCGGGCTCTCTGCCGGCCTGCTGATCGTGGTGCCGGTGGTGCTGATTCTGACCGGCCATGTCCCGGGCCTCGGCAGCATCGACATCCTCGCACGCGCCGCCGCGCCGGTCGCGCCGCCGGCGAAAGCAGTGATCGTCGCCTCCCGCGGCGATGTGGTGCCGAGCACGCTCGTCAGCGAGACGAAGCCGAGCGACGTGATCAAGCCGCGCATCGTCGCGACGTCGCCGATCGCGATCCCGACCGCGCCGCCGCTGGAGCTGCGCACCGAGCCGCCCCGGTCGGAGCCGGCCGCGACCCAGGTCGCCGCCATCGTGACTGTCGTACCGCCTGAGCCCGTCGCCGTGACAAGGCCCGTGCTGACCGCGGAGCAGGAGCGGGCGATGCTGCGCTCGGAGGGTCAGCGGCTGATCGGCGCCGGCGAGATTGCTGCCGCACGCGATCCGCTGGCGCGGGCCGCCGCCGCCGGCGATCATGCGGCCGCGCTCGCCCTCGGCGAGACGTTCGACCCGAACATGCTCGCCGCCTGGAGCGTGCGTGGCATCTCACCGGACGTCGGCGCGGCACGCTCGCTCTATCGCCGAGCCCTTTCGGCGGGCATCAGCGAGGCGAAAGTGCGCCTCGACGCGCTCGACTGAACGGGCGGCGCAGGCTGCTGACCTCAACTCCCCGTGAGCGCCGGTCCTGATCGCAGCATCGGCGTGGACAACAGGTGCGGTCCCGCGATACCGGACACGACCGCTTGCGGTTGCCCGCGGGCGGAGCGGCGGATTGCGAGGGCTCATGACCAGAACCGTGCTCGGCATCGTCGGCGGCAGCGGCCTCTACGACCTCCCAGGCCTCGAGCGGACCGAGTGGCGGCGCATCGCCTCGCCATGGGGCGAGCCTTCCGACGCGCTGCTGACGGCCGAGATCGGCGGCCTGCCGCTCGTCTTCCTGCCACGCCACGGCCGTGGCCACCGCATCCCGCCATCCGCGATCAACTATCGCGCCAACATCGATTGCCTGAAGCGGGCCGGCGTGACCGATCTCGTTTCCGTCTCGGCCTGCGGCTCGCTCAAAGCCGCCTATGCGCCCGGGCACTTCGTGCTCGTCGACCAGTTCATCGATCGCACCTTCGCGCGGGAGAAGAGCTTCTTCGGCGAGGGCTGCGTCGCGCACGTCGCGATGGCCGATCCGGTGAGCCCGTTGCTCCTCGAGGCGCTGGCACGCGCGGCCTCGGCCGAGGCCATCGCGCACACGCGCGGCGGCACCTACCTCGCCATGGAGGGGCCGCAGTTCTCGACGCGGGCCGAGAGCAATCTCTACCGGTCGTGGGGCTCGGACGTGATCGGCATGACCAACATGCCGGAAGCCAAGCTCGCGCGCGAGGCGGAGATCGCCTATGCGACCGTCGCCATGGTCACCGACTACGACTGCTGGCACGAGGATCACCGCGACGTCGATATCGCGGCGATCATAAAGGTGCTCTCGGCAAACGTGGCGACCGCTCAGCGCTTGATCGGGCGGCTGGCGCGGGATTTTCCGCGCGAGCACCCGGCATGCCCGATCGGCTCCGACCGCGCGCTCGAGACCGCGATCATCACCCGGCCGGAGGCGCGCGATCCGGCACTCCTCGCCAAGCTCGATGCCGTGGCGGGTCGGGTGCTCGGACAGCGGGCCGGATGAAGCGCGAGCCCTACTGCTCGGCGCCGATATTGAGATCGCGGCGGGCGACGCGGATGCCGATGGTGTAGCCGGCGATCACGTCGACGAGCGTGGCGACCATGATGATGAAGAAGATCGGCGTCGCGGCCTGCCTAACGAGCAGGAACTCGACGAGGCAGACGACGAACACCAGCATGGAGAGGCCGTGGTCGAGCAGCGAAGCGGTCGAGGTATAGGTCGCCTTGAGCAGCTCGATGAACAGCAGCACGATCGTGAGCACGATGAGGAAATCACCCCACGTGAATACGAACTCGCCGCCACTCAGCATCTTGATCTTCGGCAGGATCTGTGTGCCGAGCACCTGACTGGCGTCAGCGGTGCCACCGAGCATCACGATGACGTTGTAGAGGACCAGCGAGATGATGATCAGCGGCAAGGCTCTGAGCGACATGGGCTCTCTCCGGGCTGCTCCCTAGCACGCAGCGTTAGGACGACATTGTGACGAATTGAGCTTCGCCGCGCCCCTGTCCGAAGGGGCCGGCGTCGCCAGCTCAGTCCTCGTCACTCTCCTTCTTGATCTCGAGGATCTGGCGGCCGCGGTATTTGCCGGTCTTGAGATCGATGTGGTGGGGACGCCGGAGCTCGCCGCTGTCCTTGTCCTCGATGTATGTCGCCCCCTTCAGCGCATCGGCTGAGCGGCGGAAGCCGCGCTTCATCGGTGACGTTTTCTTCTTGGGAACGGCCATTGCTCTCTCCGGGAATGCAGGGCACGGCGACGCCCCGCCGCAGCGAACCTCCTATTGGCACGCCATCGGGCGGCATGGCAACTCGGAGGGTGCGGGCGGGAGCCGACAAAGGTTGCACCTGCGAACGGCCACACCCCAGGAGCGAAGCCAGCGCAAGCGTGCGCGGGCTTATAGCGGGTCGCCCCTGGCCTGGCCAGATGCGATGTGAGGCCTGCGGCAACCGATCTCGGACCGGCCTTCCCGCTGCAATGCGGGGATTATCCCGTCAGCACGCAGCCAAAGCGCATGGCGGGCGAGCTGGCGCGGGCTTCGACGATCCGGGCGATGCGCCGCACCCCTTCACTCGGCCGCCCCGCTGACCGCTCGGCCGGATTGGGCAGGACTGCGGCGAGCAGCGCCGCCTCGCTCAGGGTGAGACGCGCCGCCGGCTTGCGGAAGTGATGCCGTGCGGCGGCTTCGGCACCGTACACGCCCGGCGCCCATTCGGCGATGTTGAGGTAGATCTCGAGCGTGCGCGGCTTCGGCCAGAGGAGATCGAGGCTCGGCGCCAGGACGAGCTCGAGGCCCTTGCGCGCGAGGCTGCGGCCCGGCCACAGGAACAGGTTCTTGGCGACCTGCATGGAGATGGTGCTGGCCCCGCGCACCTGATCGTCGCCGGTGCGCTCGGCCTTCTCGAGCGCCGCCTCGAGCTCGCGGAAGTCGATGCCGCGATGGCCGCAGAACTGGGTGTCCTCCGCGGCGATCACGGCCCTCACCAGGTTCGGCGAGATGCGCGCGATCGGCGACCATTGCTGGCGGACAGGGACGCCGGCGAGCCGCTGACTGAGCATCAGCATCGACGTCGGCGGGTCGACGAACCGCAAAGGAAGGAGGATGGCGCAGACCAGCAGCGCGGCAGCAAGGCACGCCCGCACGAGCACGCGGCTGCCCGATACGATCGCCACCACCAAGCACGGGCCGGCCGCATTGCACATGCGGGCCAGGCTGCCGACGGGCGTCGCGCGTGGGTCGGAAGGCATCACCGGCTGGACTGACCTCGAATGCGGGCTATTGTCGGGCGATGTCGGGAAGGAGCACCATGCCGTTCAACGACAAGATTGCGGAGGCAGAGCGGCGCGTCGAGCGCTGGCTCACAGCCGAGCTCGCGCGCCATAGCGCCGCACCGGAGCGGCTGCTCGCCGCCATGCGGCACGCGAGCCTCGGCGGCGGCAAGCGCTTCCGCCCCTTCCTCGTCATTGCGTGCGCCGGCGTCTTCGGCGTCGCACCGGAGGCGGCCCGCGGTGCGGCGGTCGCACTCGAACTCGTGCACGGCTACAGCCTGGTCCACGACGACCTCCCCGCCATGGACAACGATGCGCTGCGCCGCGGCCAGCCGACGGTGTGGAAGGCCTTCGACGAGTGGACCGCAATCCTCGCCGGCGATGCTCTTCTGACGCTGGCATTCGAGGTCCTGGCGGACCCGGCGGCCGCGCCCGATCCCAACGTCCGCACCGCTCTGGTGCTTGCGCTCGCCCGCGCTGCAGGCGCCGCCGGGATGGTCGGCGGGCAATGCCTCGATCTCGAGGCCGAAAAGCTTGGCACGCCCGCGCGGCCAACCGTCGGCCACATCGCGCGGCTGCAGGCGATGAAGACCGGCGCGCTCATTGCCTGCGCCTGCGAGTGCGGCGCGATCCTCGGCCGCGCGGACAAAGGCCAGCGGATGGCGCTCGAGCGCTACGGCAAGACGCTCGGGCTGGCGTTCCAGATCTCTGACGACCTGCTCGATGCGCAGGGCGACGCGGCCGTCGTCGGCAAGGCGGTCGCGAAGGATGCCGCCGCCGGCAAGGCGACATGGGTCGCCCTGCTCGGCATCGATGGCGCGCGACGCAAGCTCGTGGAGACGGAGGCCGAGGCCATCGCGGCGATCGCGCAGTTCGGCGCCGCCGCTGCGGTACTGGAGGAAGCGGCGCGTTTCCTCAGCCGGCGCGAGAAGTAGGCGAGCAGCCTCGCACGGACCCGCACCCCTTGCCGCGCCTGCAGCAAGGCTCAGGCGAGCAGGCCGTCGACCGGTGCCGCGCCCCGGCTGTCGGGGAACACGGTCTGCGCCAGCGCGCCCGCCGGAATGCCGAGGTGGTCGCGCAGCACGCCCTTCAGCAGCGCGCGCAGATCGCCGGTGGGTTTGAGATCGCGCCCCTCGTGCAGCTTGGGGTCGGCGAGGCCCGGCCAATCGGCGAGCACGCGTCCACCCTTCACGGCGCCGCCGAGCAGCAGCGCGCATGTCGCGGTGCCGTGGTCGGTGCCGTCGGTGCCGTTGACGTGGGCAGTGCGGCCGAACTCGGTCACGATGAGCACGGCGGTGTCCTTCCAGGCGGGACCCATGCCCTCCGCGAACGCCTTGATCGCCGCGTCGAGGCCGGCGAGGCGGTTGGCGAGCTGGCCCTTGATCGAGCCCTCGTTGGCGTGGGTATCCCAGCCGTTGTAGGACAGCGCGCCGATGCGCGGACCGTCGGCGGCGGCGAGGAACTTGGCCGCGGTTTCCGCGGTCTCGATGAAGTCTCGGAACGGTCGCGCACCCGCCGGCTGCGCCTGCGCCGGAGCCATCATCGCGCCCATGCCGTCGCCCTGAGCCGCCGGTGCGGCGGCAGCCGGCCTCGCCGGTGCCGCCATGCCGCCGGCGGCTCCGAGTCTGTTGATCGCCATGCCGTCCGCGAAGGCCTTCGCGAGCTTCGGATCGGTCTGGCCGTAGAGATCCATGAGGCGGGCGACGGTCGAATCGCGCAGCGGAATGTTGTAGGCGTTCGGGATCCACGACAGCACCGGCGCGTTGCCGCGCATGACGAGCGGCACCACCGCGCCCATCGCGAGGCCTTTCGGATTGGCCCGGCCGGCGCTCGCAAGCCCCGCGATCGCGCGATTGAGCCAGCCGTCGTCGATGCGGCCGACGCCGCCGAGGCCGCTCTCGAGCACGTCCTGCCCGTCGAAGTGCGAGCGGCCGCGATAGGGCGTCGCCGTCGCGTGCACGACGAGCGCCTCGCGCTTCTGGTAGAGGCCGTGCAGGTAGGGCATCGACGCGTTGAGGACGAAGAAGCTGTCGAGCGGCAGGCCGGCACCCTCACCCGACGTCGTGAGCGCAAGCGCCTTGCGCAGGCGCGGGTAGTCCGGATCGCCGACGGGCGCGACCATGGCGAGCCCGTCGAGGCCGCCGCGCAGCACCATCGCCAGGAGGCGCGGGTCGCGCGTGCCGGCGATCGCACTCCGCGGCAGGAGGCCCCAGAGAGCGAGGCTCGCACCTGTCCCGGCGAGCAGCTGGCGGCGCGAGAGCCGCTGATGCTCGGCGCAGGCAAGGCTCATCGTCGTGTCACGAGACATGCCGTCATCTCCTCAGGAACTCTGGCGCCATGGCGATCAGCTCGAGGCCCTGCTCGCGGGTCTCGGCGCGGGCGACCGCCTGGCGGGTATCGTTGGACATGGTGGGCCCGAGCAACTCCTCGGCCAGGACGCGCGGGTCGACCCCGGGGGCGACCTCGCGGGCGGATTTCTCGGCGATGCGCAGGCGCTCGCGGATGGCCGAGGGGCCCATCCAGGCGTCGTCCGTATCGGGCCAGCCCTTGGGCGCCGGCACCTGCCAGAGCGGCTGGCCGAGCACGCCCGCAAGGCGCACGAGTTCGCCGGGCTTGGTCTTGAGGTCGAAGCCGCGGGCGAGCGCGACGACGAAATCATAGGGCGGCACGATTTTCTTCGGCTCCACCGACCACGCCTCGGGTGCATTGATCAGCGCCTTGGCGAGCGCGAGGAGATCGCCGTCGGATTTGCGGAAGGTCTGCTCGAGCGTCGCGATGAGTGAAGCCGGCGCGCGGTCCGATACGAAATGCTGCGCGAGCTTGCGTGCGACGTGGCGGGCGGTCGCGGGGTGCCACGCGAGGTCGTCGAGCACCTTTTGGCCGGTCCGCCGGCCCTCGTCCTCGTAGCGCTTGCCGGCGACCGTCCAGGCGCCCGGCTCATGCCGGTTCTGCGCGAAGAAGAACTTGCCGGCCTCGGTCTGCGGCTGGTTGAGATTGCCGACCGACCAGCCGGTGATGATCCGCGCGAGGTTGGTCACGTCCTCCTGCGTGTAGCCGCCGTCGACGCCGAGCGTGTGCAGCTCGAGGATCTCGCGGGCGAGGTTCTCGTTGAGGCCGCGGCCACGGTTTCTTCCGGCCTGGCTGTTCGGCCCGAGCGAGATCTGATTGTCGAGATAGATCAGCATCGCCGGGTGCTGCTCGACCGCGCGCAGCATGTCGGCGAAGCGGCCGAAGGCATGCGGGCGGATCGCCTCGCGCTCGTAGGCACCGGCGATGCCGCGCACCGGGCCCTTCTGATGCGACACGCAGAAGTGGTTCGACCAGAACATCACCCAGCGCTCGGCGAACGGGGTGTCGGTCGCGATGGCGTGGGCGACGCGCGCCGCCTGCTCCTCGAGGAGGGCGTCGCGGCGGATCTGATTGGGCCGGGCGATCGGAGCGGCCGCAGCCGGAGCCCCCGCCGCCGAGCCTTTGGGCGGGGCCGCGGCAGCGACCATGGGATCGGTCTCGGCCATCGCTGGAGCAGCGGCCTTCTGAGCGGCGTCCTTGGCCAGTGCCTTGCCCAGCTGCTTCTCCTGCTGCGCCGCCTGCGCGGCGGCGAAGACGACGTGGCTCGGCTCGAGACCCTGAGAGGTCGACAGGGTTGCGGCCGAACCGGTAAGGGCGCCGCGCACATAGCCGCGCGGGTCGCCGCTGATCCGCTTCAGGTCGCCGGGCTTCGCGCCAAGGCCGAAGCGGCGAAACGCCGTCGCAGCATCCCGTGACATGGCCATAGTCCCGAATTCCTCGGATCGCAGGGTCGGATGCGAGCCCAAACGCGGAAAGCTTTCCAATCCGTCGCCGACCATAGACATCCGATTCGTCGGAAACTATGACCGGGCGGCCATGGAATGGATCGTGATCCTGGGGGTCGGCGTCGTCGCTGCCGTGATCGGCGCGCTCCGGGCCGAGACGATGCTGCCTGGTGCTTCGATCAGCGCCTCGCAGATGAGGTATCGAGGCGCCCGCCGGTCGTCCGATGAACCGGCAGGCGCCCCGCCTCGCCACACGTCCCCGGGGGGTGGAGGAGGGGAGGGCAACCGTGGGCAAGGAACTCTTCCGCGGCCAGCCTCAACGGGCCGCGACGTTGATCCGTCCGTCGAGCAGCGCTATGCGGCTGAGGTAGGCCAGGCGGAGACAGCGCAACGCGTCGCCGCACCCGTCGCGCGCCGCAAGGAACTCGCGCTGCGTGGTCCTGAGGCTCGCGCGCTCCCAGTCGGTGCCACTGCCGGTCGCGTAGAGCGACCAGAGCCGGCCGTAGGCGCGCGCCATGCGCTCGTCGAGGCGGCTGAGCTCGGCCGAGCCGCAGATGGTGCGCTCGGCCGGCGTCCTGGCGCGGCCGCAGTCGAAATCCTGAGCATGGCCGCCGGTCACGCCAACGAAATACTGGCCGGCGGCCGCAATCACTACGCGAAGAATGGGCCTCAAGCTGGAAATCCGGGTCATCGGGGCTCTCCTCGGACTGGAGGCGTCGGGGTCGGCTCGACGCGTCGATACCGGGAAGAATGGGCCTGCCGGCCGGGAAAGATGAGCCCATCGGCCGGCACCGGGACGAGCCTTCCGCCAAGCCGCCGTTCCCGCTGCTTTCTGCATTGCGGGAAAGCGGCAACTGCCGGTAACTTCAGGCAACTCTGGCCCGGTACCTGGGAAGGCGAGCATGGCGAAGGTCGAGCGCAACGCGGCGCTCGCGCGGATCAAGACCGCGCTGATCGAAAAGAAGATGACGCAGGCCGAGCTTGCGGACGCCGCCGACTGCCACGAGAAGACGATCCAGAACCTGATGAACGGCCGCCCGGTCCGCGATCAGACCCTGTTCGACGTGTGCATGGTGCTGGGGCTCGACTTCGACGAGATCAAGGGCTCGTGGACCGGCGAGGTCAGCCGCGACGAGCCGGGCAGGCCCGCCGCCGGCAAGGACGTGTCGCCGGTCTACATGGGCGCCTACACCCGCGCCGCGGTCGACCAGTACATCGGCAGCTACCTGACGCTCAGGCCGTCGTTCTCGGTCGCCGGCGGGATCGTGGCCTACCGCACCGACATCACATGGGATGCCGAGTGGCCGAGCCTGCTCTTCGCCGAGGCCGACCGGCCGGACCAGGCCTATGCGCATCGCGGCCGGCTCTACATCCCGGCGTCGTCCAGCTTCATCCACCTCGTGTCGCTGACCAAGGGCGCGATGCGCAACATCGTCGTCTCGCAGCTCGACCGCGAGGGCGTCATGCGCGGGCTGATCACGACGCTCAACAAGCGCGGCGCGCTCCTGGTGCCGGTCGCGGCGCCGATCGTGTACGTGAAGCGCGAGGCGATCGCACCGGCTGATCTCGGCGAGCTCGCGAGCGGGCATCCAGGCTTCGCGTCGGGGAGGAAGCACATCGCCGAGACGCTGGCGCTCGGCTATGCGCGACTGATCACGCCGGCTTGATGGCGTCTGGCGGCGGCCATCCCATGGTGCACTCGGAATGGCGGTGAGGCGGCGCTGCAATGCTCAATGCAGCTTCACGTGCGGCTCGGTGCGCCGGGTGATCAGGCGCGCCGCGGTGTCGAGGGCGACCTTGGTCGGGCCGTGCAGCGCGAGTTCGTGCATCTTGTAGAGCGACTTGTACATCAGCCGCGCGAACAGCCCTTCGATGAACATGTTGCCGCCGAGCAGGCCGCCCATCAGCGTGCCGACGGTCGAGTACTCCCCGAGCGACACGAGCGAGCCGAAATCCCGATACCTCCATGCCGCCGGGGCCTCGCCCCGCATGAGCGCCGGGATCTGCTTCGCCAGATGCGACGACTGCTGGTGGGCGGCCTGGGCGCGCGGCGGAACCAGCCGATCCTTGCCCGGCCACGCGCATGCCGCGCAGTCGCCGATCGCGAAGATGCGATCGTCGCGCGTCGTCTGCAGCGTCGGGTGCACGACGAGCTGGTTGCTGCGATTGGTCTCGAGGCCGGCGATCTCGTGCATGACCTCGGGCGCCTTCACGCCTGCGCACCAGACGACCAGCTCGGCCGGAATGGTCCGGCCGTTGGCCAGCACCACACCCGACTCCTGCACCTCGGAGACGCGCGCCGAGGTGTGGACCTGCACACCGAGCTTGCGCAACAGCTCCCCCGCCGCATCCGAAAGCCGCTCCGGCAGCACCGGAAGTATCCGGTCGGCGGCCTCGATGAGATTGATCTTGATATCCTTGTCCGGATCGATGCGGTCGAGGCCGTAGGCGACGAGCTGCCGGGTCGTGCGGTGCAGCTCGGCGGCGAGCTCGGTGCCGGTCGCACCGGCGCCGATGATGGCGACGTGAAGCTGCTCGGGCCTGAGCGGCTCCGATTGCGCGTGCGCGCGGATGCAGGCGTTGACGAGGCGGGTGTGGAATCGGGCCGCCTCGCCCGGCGTCTCGAGCGAGATGGCATGCTCGCGCACACCCGGCGTGCCGAAATCGTTGGTCAGGCTGCCGATGGCGATGACGAGCGTATCGTAGGGGAACGTGCGCTGCGCGGTTACCTGCCGGCCTTCGGGGTCGATGTAGGCGGCGACATGCACGAGCCGGCGCTCGCGGTCGATGCCGTTCAGCTCGCCGACACGATAGCTGAAGCCGTGCCAGTGGGCCTGCGCCAGGTAGTCGATCTCGTGCACGCCGAGGTCCATGCTGCCGGCCGCGATCTCGTGCAGCAGCGGCTTCCACAGATGCGTCCGGTTCTTGTCGATCAGCGTGACAGCAGCCTTCTTGCGTCTGCCGAGCTTGCGGCCGAGCCGCGTCGCGAGCTCGAGCCCGCCGGCGCCGCCGCCGACGACGACGATGCGGTGCATGGAGGCATCGGCTCTTGCGTCCGCCCGCTCGCGGCCCGACGCCCGTTCGATGTCCGACGCCGCGTCGTTCATGGCGGATCGACCTCGCTGTCACAGGCGTCTGTCATAGCAGATCCGGCGGCCGGCGCAGCCTGTCGCCCGGACGCAAGCAAGCAATTGATCATCACCGGATCCACCCATACACTCGCCGGCAAGCGGGATTGATCGAGCGAGAGGGGCACCCTTGGCCATCGTACAGACCTTCCTGGGCCGGCGGCGCGGCCAGCTCAGGCTCACCATTGTCGACACGCTGAAGATCCTGAGCCGGCAGGGTCTGCTGCTGTTCCCGGTGGTCGCCGGGTCGTTCATGCTGATCGCCGGCGGGCTCGGCGCCGACCTCGGTTTGCCAAATCTGTTCCGCGAGCTGCCCGGCGAGTTCGAACGCCCGGCGACGTTCCTAAATGCGTTGCGCTCGGCGAGCTGCCAGACGCAGGCCTTCGCGGCCGCGCTCATGGGCCTGATGTGGACGGTCTTTCTGCTCATCAACGAGTTCGAGAAGGATCCGGAGGCGACCCAGCCGATCGGCTCGGTCGCCAGCGTGATGTGGCCGGGAGTGATCGCCCTCGCCTTGCTCCAGCTCGCCGCCGGCCAGCTCCGGATGTCCAACATCGTGCCGCCACCGACGCTCGAGACATTCCTCAACGGCGCGCTTGGAACGCTGCTCGGGCTCGCCTTCGTGGCGCTCACGCTCAAGGTGACGATGCTGCTCTCCGAGCGCACCGGCTACTCGCAGCTGATGACAGTGTCGATCGTCACCGCGCTCATCCTGTCGACCAGCGCCTCGTTCGCCTGGCTGATCCCGAGCTCGGCGATCTTCATCGCGATCGCCTGGTTCGTGCTCGCTTACGTCGCCCTCGACCGCACGCCGCGGGTGTGGCGCTTTCCGCTGCTGCTCGGCATCCTTGCGCTGATCGTCATCGGCCAGCTGCCGGAGAACAAGACGCAGATTCCGGGCCTCGAGGCCACTGTCGCCGCCAGCACCCGCGCGCCAGGGGCGAGCGCGCTGCTCGAGCCGACCGAAGCATTCGACCGCTGGGCCGCGGGACAGCACAGCCGCGCGCCAGCGGCGAAGCCCAAGTTCGTCGTCGTCGCCGCCTCCGGCGGCGCCTACCGCGCCTCCTACTGGGCGGCGCTCGTGCTCGATCACCTGAGCGGCGAAGAGGGCAAGGGCCTCGCCGGGTTCAGCGAGAGCGTGCGCCTTCTGACCGGGGCCTCCGGCGGAATGGTCGGCGCCGGCCACTTCGTCGCGCGCGACGATCGCCGTGCAGGTGCCACCCCGCTCGAGGCGCTGATCGACGCAGATCTCGCCAGGAATGCGCCGGAAGGGAGCTGGTCGGGCACCTTCAAGAACGCGCGCCGTGATTCGCTGACGACCGTCGTGCAGGCGCTGATCCAGTGCGATTTCTGGTCGCTGTTCTGGCCGTTCAACGTGCACGTCTATCCCTGCACGCAATCGGGCGGCCTCCTTGCGTTCGATCGCGGCATCGATCGCGGCATCGCACTCGAGCGGCAGTGGCCGGCGCTGGCGTCGCGGACCTTCGCGTCGCTCGCCGCCGGCGAGGGGAGCGGCAGCCGCCCCTCCATCATCCTGTCGCCGGTGCTGGTGCCGAGCGGCCGGCCGCTGCTCATTTCCAACCTCGATCTCGCCGAGATGCGCACCGAGAACCCCGATACGGTGGAGCTCTTCCATCTGATGCCGGGCGCGCAGGCGACGTTCACGCTCGCGACGGCCGTGCGGCTCAACGCGACCTTCCCCTATATCTCGCCGGGCGTGACGCTCCCCATTCCGACGCCCGACCGGTTCGAGCGTGTGGTCGACGCCAGCTACCGCGACAACGACGGCATCTCGGTCGCAACGGCCTTCCTCACCGGGCCGCGGGTCAAAGCCTGGCTGCAGCAGAACACGTCCGGCGTGGTCCTGGTGCAGATCAACGCGTTCGCGAGCCAGAGCATGCCGTCCTGCGTGCGCACCTTCGGGCCGCCGGCCCCGGTCGAGGAGCCGGACTACATCGACTCGCTGCTCGACCGCGTCACGGTGTGGCTGACGACGCCGCTCGAGGGCCTGCTCGCCTCGCGCGCCGCGACCAGCGGCTTTGCCAACCGCCAGCAGATCCGCCTGCTCGAATCGGCGTTCCCGAAGGACTTCTTCACCCACATCGAGTTCTCGAACCGGCAGGAAGCCGGCTTCAACTGGTTCCTGCCGCAGCAGGACCTCGAGCACATGCGCCGCCAGCTGCAGACCCAGAACAACCGCGAGTGCCTCGAGACGCTGAAAGCGGTCTGGGCGCGGTCGTAGAGATGCTGGATCGAGCAGTCGGGGTCAGACCCCTGGCCCGGCTCTCGCGGTCTCATCACTGACATGTCGGCCAGGGGTCTGACCCCGACTGCTCACCGCACCTTGAAGACGGCATGGCTGCGGTTGGTGGCGAACGGACGCACCTCGGCGGGCCAGCGGCCGGCTTCGACGGCTTTCGCCCATGCCGCGCTCGTCAGTACCTTCGGATCGTCGATCTCGTAGATGGCGGTGTAGCGCGCGCCGGTGTGCTCGACATTCTTCACGACACCCGCCATCGCGAACGCGAACGGCTCGCCCCTGGCGCGGGTGACCGCGCCGACGCCCGGCACCTTCTTCAGGTGCGGGATATGGTCGTGGTCGTAGATCTCGTTGAACAGCGCCTCCTTGTCCGCCGGAATATCCATGCTGACGACGAGAATGTACTTCGATGCGATGGGCATGATGGCTCCGCAGTTCGGCTCACGACGGCCGGAGCGTATCGCGCCGGCCGGCCCGCCGCCAGCGAATGTCTGCGCTGCTCGACGGTGCCGCACCTGGACGGCGAAGGTCGGCTGCGTCACACTGCAACCGCCGCGCACGCCGGGCATTCGGCCGCCGCGAGGACGGAGCACGACCGCATGAACTTCGTCGAGCACGCGGGCAAGGCTGTCTTGCGGTCACACGCCATTCCGGTGCCGGACGGCAGCCTCGCGCGCACGCCGGACGAGGCGGCCGCGGCCGCGGCCCGGATCGGGCCATGCGTGATCAAGGCGCAGGTGCCTGCCGGCAAGCGCGGCAAGGCCGGCGGGATCAAGCTCGCGAAGACGCCCAAGGAGGCGGGCGCGCACGCCAGGCGCATCCTGGCGATGACCATCGGCGGCTACCGGGTCGAAAGCGTGCTCGTCGATCCGCAAGTGGCCATCGCGCGCGAGATGTATGCCGCCGTGCTCAATGATCCGGAGCAGAAGTGCCCGCTGCTGCTGTTCTCGCCGACCGGCGGCATGGACATCGAGGAGATCGCCGCGGAGCATCCCGACGCGCTGCTGCGGATGGCGATCGACATCCGGTCCGGCCCCGATCGCGACGCGGTCGCCGCCGCCGTGCGCCGCTTCGATCCGCCGGCCGCCGGGCAGATCACCGACATCCTGATGCAGCTCTATGCGGCCTACCGTTCCTCCGATGCCGAGCTCATCGAGATCAACCCGCTGGTGATGACCCGCGATGGCCGTCTGCTCGCCCTCGACTGCAAGCTGAGCCTCGACGACGGCGCGATTCCGCGCCAGGCCGCGCTCGCCGCCACCGGCTCGCCGGACCAGCTCACACCGCTCGAGGAGCGTGCGAAGGCCCTGCAGCTCAAGTACATCGAGCTCGGGGGCAACGTCGGCGTGCTCGCCAACGGCGCGGGTCTCACCATGACGACGATGGATGCTGTCAGCCACTTCGGCGGCGAGCCCGCCAACTTCATGGAGATCGGCGGCGAGAGCTACACCAAGGCGACACCCGCCCTCGAGTTGGTCCTGTCCAACCCGCGCGTGAAGTGCCTTCTCGTCAATTTCTGCGGTGCGTTCGCGCGCACCGACGTCATGGCCGAAGGCGTCGTCACCGCCTGGGAGACGCTGAAGCCGAAGATCCCGATCATCTTCACGATCCACGGCACGGGAGAGGACGAGGCGATCGCGCTCGTCGCGGCGCGGCTCGGCATCACGCCGCATGATCTGATGGACGATGCCGTCAAGGCCGCCGTCGCCGCCGCGAAGGGTGGGCGCACAGAGCCAAAGAAACGCAAGTCGAAGCAGGGCGCGAGGAGGCGGCCGCCGTGACCGGAAGCCCGATTGTTGGTGCCGCCGTCGCACGGCTCTGGCGCGACCTCACGATGCCTGAGGTGGCATTGCCGCACCTGGAGCTCACCGGTGCAGATCCGGTAGTGCCGTCGTCATTCGCGGCCGGTGCGGCGGCACAGGCGAGCCTCGGCGCGGCCGTTCTGGCGGCCGCCGAGCTCTGGCACCTGCGCACCGGCCGCCGGCAGACCGCGCGGGTCGACATGCGGGCGGCGGCCCTCGAATGCTTCTGCCATTTCTCGCTCGACGGCGTCGTGCCGCCGACCTGGGACAAGCTCTCGGGGCTCTATCGCTGCGACGAGGACGGCGGCTCGGGCCATGTGCGCATCCACGCCAACTTCGCCCACCACCGCGACCGGGCGCTGGCAGTGCTCGGCCTGCCGGCCGGCGAGGCGACCGAGCGGGCGGCGGTCGAGGCGGCGCTCGCGCGCTGGCGGGCGGATGACTTCGAGCAGGCGGCGGCGGAGGCCGGTGCGGTCATCGCGGCCGTGCGCTCGTTCGCGGACTGGGACCGCCATCCGCAGGCGGCGGCCCTCGCTGATCTGCCGACGATGAGCATCGAGCGGATCGGCGATGCGCCGGCGCGCGCGTTGCCACGGCTCGCCGCGGGCGGCCTGCCGCTCGCAGGTGTGCGCGTGCTGGATCTGACCCGCATCCTCGCCGGCCCCGTTGCCGGCCGCACGCTCGCCGCCTACGGCGCCGATGTGCTGCTCGTGAACTCCCCGAGCCTGCCCAACATCGCGGCCATCGCCGAGACGAGCCGCGGCAAGCTTTCCGCGCACGTCGATCTTGCGACGGCTGCGGGCCGCGCGCGCCTCGCGCAGCTCGTTGCGGGCGCGCACGTCTTCATTCAGGGCTACCGGCCGGGCGCCATCGCCGCGCACGGCTTCGCGGCCGAGCAGCTCGCGGAACTTTCGCCCGGCATCGTTGCCGTCTCACTCTCGGCCTATGGCCACGTCGGGCCATGGCGCGAGCGGCGCGGGTTCGACTCGCTCGTGCAGACGGCGACAGGCTTCAACCATGCCGAGGCGGCGGCCTTCGGCGCCTCGACGCCGAAGGCGCTGCCGATGCAGATCCTCGACTATGCGTCGGGCTTCCTGATGGCGTTCGGCGCGGCGGCGGCGCTCATTCGTCAGCAACGCGAAGGCGGCAGTTGGCACGTGCGCGTGGCGCTTGCGCAGACGGCGCGCTGGTTGCGATCGCTCGGGCGCGTTGCGGACGGCCCGTCGGCGCCCGCGCCGTCGATCGAGAGTGCGATGCGCGCGTATCCATCCGGCTTCGGCCGGCTGATGGCCGTGCCGCATGCGGCCGAGCTCTCCGAGACGCCGCCCCGCTGGTCGCGCCCGTCGATGCCACCCGGCTCGCATGAAGCCGCGTGGCCGGACGCATGACGCAATCCGATGCCGGCAAGGCTTGCCTCCGCTGCGTCGCCTACCAGATCCCGGTTCGCAGGCCGTTGCCCAGGTATTCCCATATCGTCGGATGAAACCACTGAGCGGAGGGTCCGTGCGAACGGACCGGCTCGAGCCGGTCGCGAACTGCGGCCTCCACGGCCTGCAGGACGATCGGCACAGCGGCAGCAACTTGGAGATAATGATAGGTCGCGACATTGTCCTGCGCGGTTCGCGCGATCGGCGCCGTGAAGAGGATTGCGCCGGTATCGAC